>ERZ772973.111-NODE-111-length-53833-cov-9.92203_pt1 | contig 53833 bp, 64 predicted proteins | sample MGYA00580672_ERZ772973 | MGnify/ENA primary metagenome ERZ772973 (study PRJEB29015, sample SAMEA2737938) | human oral metagenome | biome: human oral; feature: human-associated habitat; material: dental | place: China | collected 2152 ...
GTGCGGGCACCTTGTGCGTGCCCTGGCATGACCCCGAGGATCCCTGAGTTGCGAAGAAGTCCCGGGTCTGTGCGGAGTTCGCACAGCAGCCGCGCCAGCGATGCTCACGGAAACGGTGACCCGGGATGCTCCCTGGGGACGGCTGCGAGCCAGGGATACCCGTCCAGACATGAAAGTGATACCAACAGGTGCCAACAATTCAGCAGCTGGTCCGCAAGGGCCGCACCGACAAGGTCAGCAAGAACAAGACTCCTGCCCTCAAGGGCTCTCCGCAGCGTCGTGGTGTCTGCACCCGCGTTTACACCACCACCCCGAGGAAGCCGAACTCCGCGCTGCGCAAGGTCGCGCGTGTCCGCCTGAGTTCCGGCATCGAAGTCACCGCCTACATTCCGGGCGTCGGTCACAACCTGCAGGAGCACTCGATGGTGCTCGTGCGCGGAGGTCGTGTGAAGGACCTGCCCGGTGTCCGTTACAAGATCATCCGCGGCGCCCTCGACACCCAGGGTGTCAAGGGCCGCAAGCAGGCCCGCAGCCGTTACGGCGCGAAGAAGGAGAAGTAATGCCTCGCAAGGGACCAGCGCCCAAGCGCCCCGTCATGGTCGATCCGGTCTACGGCTCCCCACTGGTGAGCCAGCTCGTCAGCAAGATCCTGCTCGACGGCAAGAAGACCGTGGCCCAGTCCATCGTCTACAACGCCCTCGAGGGCACCCGCGCCAAGACCGGCCAGGACCCCGTCCAGACCCTGAAGCGGGCCCTCGACAACGTCAAGCCCTCCATTGAGGTCAAGTCCCGTCGCGTCGGCGGCGCCACCTACCAGGTGCCGATCGAGGTCAAACCGGGGCGCCAGACCACGCTGGCCATGCGCTGGCTCGTCAGCTTCTCCCGCGCCCGCCGCGAGAAGACCATGACCGAGCGGCTCATGAACGAGATCCTGGATGCCTCCAACGGGCTCGGCGCTTCCGTGAAGCGCCGCGAAGACACCCAAGGCCAACCGCGCCTTCGCCCACTACCGCTGGTGATCGCCTCGCCCCCGGGTTTTCACCCGGGGGCTCTCACCGCTTCACAGACTTCTTCAGCAAAGGACTGAACGTGGCCAAGATCGACCTGTCCAAGGTTCGCAACATCGGCATCATGGCGCACATCGACGCCGGCAAGACCACCACAACCGAGCGCATCCTCTTCTACACCGGCAAGTCCTACAAGATCGGCGAGGTTCACGACGGCGCCGCCACCATGGACTGGATGGAGCAGGAGCAGGAACGCGGCATCACCATCACCTCCGCCGCAACCACCGCCTTCTGGCACGACATCCAGATCAACATCATCGACACCCCGGGACACGTCGACTTCACCGTCGAGGTGGAGCGCTCCCTGCGCGTGCTCGACGGTGCCGTGGCGGTGTTCGACGGCGTCGCGGGTGTGGAGCCGCAGTCGCAGACCGTTTGGCGCCAGGCCACCAAGTACGGTGTGCCGCGCATCTGCTACATCAACAAGCTGGACCGCACGGGTGCCTCCTTCGATCACTGCGTCAAGACCATCCGTGAACGCCTCAACGCCACCCCGGTGCTGCTGCAGCTGCCGATCGGCGCGGAGTCGAACTTCCGGGGCCAGGTGGACCTGGTCACGATGAAGGCCAACATCTGGCCGCTCGAGGTCACCAAACCCGCCCTCGACGACTACGAGGTCACGGACATCCCCGCCGACATGGTGGAGACCGCCGAACTGGCCCGCGCCGAGATGCTGGAGACCATCGCCGAGAACGACGACGAGTTCATGGAGCTGTGGCTGGAGGATCCCGACGCCATCACCGTCGAGCAGCTCAAGGCCGCCATTCGCCGCGGCGTGCTGGCCTCGGCGTTCACCGCCGTGGTGTGCGGCACTTCGTTCAAGAACAAGGGCGTGCAGCCGCTGCTGGACGCCGTCGTCGACTACCTGCCCTCGCCGCTGGACGTGCCCGCCATCGAGGGCTTCAAACCGGGTGACGAATCCGTCGAGCTGTCCCGCAGGCCCTCCGAGGACGAGCCGCTGTCGATCCTGGCGTTCAAGGTCGCCGCGGATCCGCACCTGGGCAAGCTGACCTTCATCCGCATCTACTCCGGTGTCCTGAAAGCCGGTTCGCAGGTGCTGAACGCCACCAAGGGCAAGAAGGAACGCATCGGCAAGATCTATCAGATGCACGCCAACAAGCGTGAGGAGATCGACTCGATCGGCGCGGGCATGATCTGCGCGGTGATGGGTCTGAAGGACACCACCACCGGTGAGACCCTCTGCGATCCCGCACACCCGATCATCCTGGAGTCTATGGAGTTCCCGAATCCCGTCATCGAGCAGGCCATCGAGCCGAAGTCGAAGTCGGATCAGGAGAAACTGTCGGTGGCCATCCAGCGGCTCGCCGAGGAGGACCCGACCTTCCGCGTGCACACCGACGAGGAGACCGGCCAGACCATCATCGCGGGCATGGGCGAGCTGCACCTCGAGGTGCTGATCGACCGCATGAAGCGTGAGTTCAAGGTGGAGGCCAACATCGGCAAACCGCAGGTGGCCTACCGCGAAACGCTGCGCCGCAAGGTGGAGAAGGTGGAGTACACCCACAAGAAGCAGTCCGGTGGTTCCGGCCAGTTCGGTCGCGTCATCATCGACCTGGAGCCCACCGAGGCGGGTTCGGGCTACGAGTTCGTCAACGCCGTCACCGGCGGGCGCATCCCGAAGGAGTACATCCCCGCGGTCGACGCCGGTATCAAGGAGGCCATGCAGTTCGGTGTGCTGGCCGGCTACCCGGTCGAGGACATCAAGGTCACCCTGACCGACGGCGCCTACCACGACGTCGACTCCTCGGAGCTGGCGTTCAAGCTGGCCGGTTCCATGGCCTTCAAGGAGGCCGCCCGGAAGGCCGACCCGGCGATCCTGGAACCGATGATGGCCGTCGAGGTCACCACCCCCGAGGACTACCTCGGCACCGTGATCGGCGACCTGAACGCCCGCCGCGGCCACGTCCAGTCGATGGATGAGCTGCACGGCAACCGCGTCGTGCGCGCCCTGGTGCCGCTGTCGGAGATGTTCGGCTACGTCGGTGACCTGCGCTCGAAGACCTCGGGCCAGGCCTCCTACTCCATGGAGTTCGACTCCTACGCCGAGACCCCGAAGAACATCTCGGAGGAGATCGTCGCCAAGGCTCGCGGAGGCGAGTGATTCGCTGAGCTGAAACCCAACCGGCCCGGGACCCCATGGTCCCGGGCCGGTTGCCTTTCCGAACGGTTTTGCCGCCCTCGCGCGCACAGGGAAGGGCGCCACCGGCGCGCTGGATGGTGTCCCACAGGAGTGGCCCCTCCACCAGGGTCAGGTCGTCGAGCTGGTCCGTCTCGCCGTGTTTCGGGTCGGTCTCCATGCGCCTGGGGGTGTTCCGGGCCCGGGTCAGGGCATCGACGGCGCGGGGATCCCCCAGGTCGGCGGCTTTCTGCAGCCAGTTCTGCGCGACGGCGTGGTCCCCCTGTTCCTGGAGGATCCCGCTGAGGAGCAGCATGCCGTCGGTGTTGCCCAGCAGGGCTGCCCGGAAGAACCACTGGGTGGCCTCGTCGCGGTCCGCGGGGTTGTTGACCAGGAGACCCAGGTTGACCATGGCGTCGGATCGCCTCTGCGCCGCCGCCATCCGCCACCAACGCGCAGCCTGCGTGTTGTCGCCTCGCCCGTAGGCCTTGAAACCGAGGTCAATCAGTGCTTCGACGTCCTGTGACATGTGATGGAGACTAACCCGGCATCCGGTTGACCAGAATGGCCGTGAGACGTCCCAAGACGGGGATAAAAACCGCCAACAAGGATAAAAGTGCTTGTCAGAGCCGATTTGGCTGTTTGAGGTTGAGAATTGGCGGTACTCCTCGGTCGGACAAAAGGAGGACGCGGGGATCCCGCGCGTCGTGCACCGGGGGCAATGCGGCAGGGGCGTGGAAGGTTCCAGGTCGGGATCAGTAACGTGGTCGCATGAGAATTGGAATCACCAGCGACCACGCTGCCCACGATCTGCGCATCGACCTGATTCCCCGCCTGAGGGAGCTCGGTTACGACGTGGTGGACCGCGGACCAGCCACGTCCGAGCGCACCGACTATGCGAAATGGGGGGTGCAGCTGGCCCGGGAGGTGGCCGCCGCGCGTTTCGACGTTGGAATTGCGATCTGTGGCTCCGGCATCGGCATTTCCATCGCCGCCAACAAGATCAAGGGGATCCGGGCGGCCTGCGTATCCGAGGCTTACTCGGCCGCGATGAGCCGGCGCCACAACAACGCGAACGTCCTTTGTTTCGGCTCCCGAGTGGTGGGTCCCGACGTCGCCCTGGCCATTTGCGAGGCCTTCCTGGGGGCCTCCTTCGAGGGTGGGCGTCACGCCGGACGGGTGGCGCAGCTCCGGCAGCTCGACGCTGGGGATGTGTCCTTCCTGGGCGAAGGTTGTTGAAAGGGATTGGGATACGGCCCCGAGTTTGACTTCCGGGGCCGGGCCGATAGCATTACACGGGTATGCGCCCGGGTAATAAACTTGGGCGCCGGACCCCTGGTGTGACCCATAGCTCAGGGGTGCACCAGATTAATGGCCACGCACGGTGCGTGGTTGGACCAAGAAGGAGCCCTAAGTGGCAAAGGCCAAGTTTGAGCGGACCAAGCCGCACTGCAACATCGGCACCATCGGACACGTCGACCACGGCAAGACCACTCTGACCGCGGCGATCACCAAGGTGCTCCACGACAAGTACCCGGACCTGAACGAACTGTCCCCGTTCGACAGCATCGACAAGGCCCCCGAAGAGCGCCAGCGCGGCATCACCATCTCGATCGCTCACGTCGAATACCAGACCGAGAAGCGTCACTACGCACACGTCGACTGCCCCGGGCACGCCGACTACGTCAAGAACATGATCACCGGTGCCGCGCAGATGGACGGTGCGATCCTCGTCGTGGCCGCCACCGACGGCCCGATGGCCCAGACCCACGAGCACATCCTGCTCGCCCGCCAGGTCGGTGTGCCGGCCATCGTCGTGGCCCTCAACAAGTGCGACATGATCGCCGAGGAGGACGCCGACCTCATCGACCTGGTCGAGATGGAGCTCCGTGAGATCCTCTCCGCCCAGGAGTTCGACGGCGACAACCTCCCGATCGTCCGTGTGGCGGCCTTCCCGGCGCTGAACGGCGACGAGAAGTGGGCCGGCACCATCCTCGAACTCATGGACGCGGTCGACGAGTACATCCCGCAGCCCGAGCGTGACACCGAGAAGCCGTTCCTGATGCCCGTCGAGGATGTCTTCACCATCACCGGCCGTGGCACCGTCATCACCGGCCGCATCGAGCGCGGCATCGTCAAGACCGGCGACACCGTCGACCTCGTCGGCATCCGTCCGGAGAAGCAGACCACCACCGTCACCGGCGTCGAGATGTTCCGCAAGATCCTCGACGAGGGTCGCGCCGGCGAGAACGTCGGCCTGCTGCTCCGCGGCACGAAGAAGGAGGACGTGGAGCGCGGCATGGTCGTGATCAAGCCCGGTTCCACCACCCCGCACACCGACTTCGAGGCCACCGTCTACGTGCTCAACAAGGAAGAGGGCGGCCGCCACAAGCCGTTCTTCTCCAACTACTCCCCGCAGTTCTACTTCCGCACCACCGACGTCACCGGTGTGGTCCAGCTGCCGGAGGGCAAGGAAATGGTCATGCCCGGCGACAACACCGACATGACCGTTCACCTCAACAAGCCCATCGCCATGGAGGAGAACCTCAAGTTCGCCATCCGTGAGGGCGGCCGCACCGTCGGCGCCGGCAAGGTCACCAAGATCATCAAGTGATCCTCGCCTGACAGGCAACGAGGGAGGGGCCCGCACGAGAGTGCGGGCCCCTTTCCCGTGTTTCCGTGTATTTGGAAAGACGGCTGAACCGTCCCGCGGGCATCGGTGAGCGGAGTGCGTCGCGAAACCAGCGGAGGTTGTCGGAAACGTTCAGCCGAGGGTGCGGCGGAATGCCCTCAACCAGCCGAGACGGCCCCCGGAGTTCTGCTGGTTCTCCTCCTGCCCGTGATGTTCCGAACTCTCCGAGGGGGGCAGGAGCTGGGCCTCCTTCTCGTCGGCCTGCTCAGCCTCCCAGTCGGCTTTGACCTGCTCGACGAAGTCCTGGCGCTGCTCCTGGGGAGGGGCGGTAGCGGTGTCCGGTTCCAGGCGGGTGCGGGGCAGGGCGTAGACCGCCTGGGTCTGCAACCAGTTGATGAGTTGTTCGCGCAGCATACAGCGCAGCTCGAACAATCTGCCGGAGTTCGTCGCGGAGACGACGGCGCGAATCCGGACCGAGCCTCCCGTGGCATCCATGACCTGGAGGGCGACGGTGCGGCCGTCCCACAGGTCCGTGGTCTTGACCAGACGCAGCAGCTCGATCCGCATGGCCTCCACGGGGACCAGCCAGTCCAGGTCGAACTCGATGACCCCCGTTTGTCGCGGTTCCTCCCGGCTCCAGTTCTCGAAGGTTTTCGTGGTGAACAGTGTCGACGGCACGATCCAGCGTCGTTCGTCCCAGCTCCTCAACACCACATAGGTGAGGGTGATTTCCTCGACGGTTCCTTGGTTGTCGTCCGTGACGACGATGTCGCCGACGCGCAGGGAACCGGTGAAGGCGATCTGGAGTCCGGCGAAGACGTTCGTGAGTGACGACTGCGCCGCGAGACCTGCAACCAGCGAGACCAGACCGGCGGAGGCCAGCAGGGAGGTTCCGATGGCCCGGAACTGGTCGAAGGTGAGCAGTGCTCCGGCGGTGGCCCCGATCCAGACCACCCCGATCAGCACCCGGGCGATGACCTGCATCTGGGTGCGGATGCGCCGGAACTGAGGGGTTTCCCGGGCGTTCTTCTTGCGAGCGAGGATGGCGTCTTCGATGGTTCTGATGACCCCCGTCATGCCGTATGCGGCGGCGAAGATCATCACAATCAGGAAAAGGTGCTCGAAGTTCGCCCGCCACGACGGCGCCGCCTGCCACGGGGTGGGGGCGCTGGCGATCAGCACCCCCATGCCGGTACCGAAGACGGTCAGGATGAGGCGCTGGGGGAGTCGCAGGTTCCGGCTGAGAAAACCCAGGTCCTCCTGGTGCCTGGCCAGTTGCCGCATGATGATCGAGATGATCACGGAGATGACGACGCCGGCCAGGAACCCGATAGCCGCGTATCCGAGAATGGTCAACAGATCCAAGGCCACTTCGGTGGCGGTTTCGTCGGTGGGAAGCATGCAGACAACCGTAGCCGCTGCTTCCTGTGGGTGGGCTTTCAGCCGCGTTTCTGAATGCTGGCCCACTCGTCCCGCAGCCCCACCGTGCGGTGGAACAGCAGCGGGGTGTGGTCGTCGGCGGCGAAGTATCCGAGCCGCTCGAACTGCACCACCTCTCCCGGGGCGGCGTCAGCCAGCGCGGGCTCCACCTTCGCGTCGGTGAGCAGCTCGCGGGATGCGGGGTTGAGGTCGTCGAGGGCCTCGCCGGTGCGTTCCCCGGGGGCCTCGGCGGTGAACAGCCTGTCGTACAGGGCGACGGTGGCGTCCAGGGCGTGCGGGGCCGAGACCCAGTGCATCGTCGACTTCACCTTCCGGCCGTCGGCGGGGGTGCCGCCCCGGGACTCCGGGTCGAAACTGCAACGCACCTCGACGATGTTGCCCGCCTCGTCCTTGACCACGTCGCGGGCGGTGACCAGGTAGGAGCCACGCAGCCTGACCTCACGACCGGGGGAGAGCCGGAAGTACTTCGGCGGCGGGACCTCCCGGAAATCGTCCTGCTCGATCCACAGCTCCCCGGTGAACGGCACCAGACGGGTGCCGTCGGCAGGGTTCTCCGGGTTGTTGACCACCTCGAACCACTCGACCAGCGGGTCGCCGTCGGGTCCGGTGGGCCAGTCCAGCAGGGTCAGCTTCAAGGGCCGGGTGACGGCCATCCGTCGCTGTGCGGTCGCATTCAGCTTGCGACGCACGTAGCTCTCCAACTCCTCGATGGCCTTGCGGGAATTGGTGCGGGTGGTGCCCACCTCGCGGCAGAACGCCCGGATGGCTTCCGCCGGGTAGCCGCGCCGCCGCAGTCCCCGGATGGTGGGCATCCGCGGATCGTCCCAGCCGTCCACGACGCCGTCCGCGACCAGTTTCGCCAGGCGGCGCTTGGACGTGACGGTGTGGGTCAGTTCCAGGCGCGCGAACTCGTACTGGCGCGGGGGAGAGGGAATCTCGAGCTGTTCCAGGAACCAGTCGTAGAGGGGCCGGTGGGATTCGAACTCGAGGGTGCAGATGGAATGGGTGACGCCCTCGATGGCGTCGGACTGGCCGTGGGCCCAGTCGTATGTGGGGTAGATCGACCACGTCTCACCCGTGCGGTGGTGTGCGATGTTGCGGATGCGGTACATCACGGGGTCGCGCAGCTGCATGTTCTCGTGTGCCATGTCGATCTTCGCCCGCAGCACCCGCGAGCCGTCGGGAAACTCCCCGGCGCGCATCCTCTCGAACAGGTCAAGGTTCTCCGCGACGCTGCGGTTGCGGAACGGCGATTCGATGCCGGGGGTGTTGAAGGACCCCCGGGTGGCCGAGATGGTCTCGCCGTCCTGGTCGTCGACGTAGGCCAGGCCCTTCTCGATGAGCTGCACGGCCCAGTCGTGGAGGGCCTCGAAGTAGTCGGAGGCGTGGCGCACCTCAGAGGGTTCGTAGCCCAGCCACTCGATGTCCTCAACGATGGAGTTGACGAAGGCCTCCTCCTCGGTTTCCGGGTTGGTGTCGTCGAGACGCAGCATGCAGGTGCCACCGAAATCCTCGGCGGTGCCGAAATCCACGACGATGGCCTTGGCGTGACCGATGTGGAGGAAACCGTTGGGTTCGGGTGGGAACCGGGTCTGGATCCTGCCACCGTAGGTTCCCGCCTCGTTGTCGCGGCGGATGGCATCGGTGATGAAATTGTTCGGGGCACCCGGCTCATTCATGTGGTGAAGCTATCACCTTCCAAGCCACAGGCCGAACAACCAGAACAGCAGCACGAACGGGGTGGCCAGCAGGACGAGCGTCACCCCGAACACCAAGGTCAACGCCACCAGCCAGTAGGTGATGGTTGCCCTGCGCACCTGGTCGCGATCCTCAATGGCGCGGTGCAGCAGTTTCAGGTTCTTCGCGTTCGACATCCACAGGGCGTCGAAGAAGGAACCGATCAGCGGAACGGAACCGAGACACCAGTTGACCACGTAGTTCCACAGCATCCGGAGAAGAACCGGTACGGGGACGCGCAGCCGGACCGCGTCGAGGATCACCACGCATCCCAGGACCGTCGCCACCACGTTTCCGGCGGCGGGAACGAGGCTCAGCAGCGGGTCGAAACCGAAGCGGAAACCGGTGCCGGGTACCCGGAAGACCTCGTCCAGCCAGAAGGTGAAGTGGCGGCTGATGGGGGAGGGACCGTCCTTGGTCTCCGGGAGGGATTCTGAGGTTCTCAGCGCGCGTGAGCGGTGGGAATCACGGGAGGACACGGCATCATGATGGCACGGGGCGGGATCACGGGTTCGGCCCCGCGGTGGTGGGGCCGTTAGGCTTGGTCCCACTATGACTGAGCTGACTCCCGCCCGCACCCGCGTCGCTCCCTCGCCGACCGGCGATCCGCACGTCGGGACCGCGTTCATGGCCTTGTTCGACAAGGCTTGGGCCACCAAGACCGGTGGTGCGTTCGTGCTGCGCATCGAGGACACCGACCAGAACCGGCTCGTGGCGGGCAGCGAGCAGCAGATCCACGACACCCTCGCCTGGCTCGGGCTCTCCCCCGACGAGGGGCCGCTGGAGGGCGGCGAGTTCGGGCCCTACCGGCAGTCGGAGCGGCTCGAAACCTACCGGCCGTTCGTCGAGCAGCTGATCGCCGACGGGCACGCCTACCACTGCTGGTGCTCCTCGGAGCGACTCGCGGAGCTGCGCAAGGAACAGGACGCCACGAAGGCGGCCAGGACCGGCTACGACCGGCTCTGCCTCGGGAAGACCCGCGAGGAACGCGCGAAGCTTCCCGGATTCACCGAAACCCCGGTGGTCCGGATGCTCGTGCCCGACGACACACCTCTGACCTTCACCGACATCATCCGCGGCGAGGTGAAGGCCCCCTTCCCCGACGACCAGGTGATTCTGAAGGCCGACGGATTCCCCACCTACCACATGGCAGTGGTCGTCGACGACCATCTGATGGGGATCACGACGGTGGTGCGCGGCGAGGAGTGGATCAGTTCCACCCCGAAACACCTCCTGCTGTACCGCTGGCTCGGTTTCTCCGAACCGCAGTACGCACACATGCCGCTGCTGCGCAATGCCGACAGGTCGAAGATCTCCAAGCGCCGCAACCCGGCTGCCCGCCTGATGTGGTTCCGCGAACAGGGCTACCTGCCGGAGGCCGTCCGCAACTTCCTGCAGCTGCTCGGTTATCCGCCCGCCGACGACGACTCCGAGGTGGCCACCTTCGAGGATTTCGTCGAGAACTTCTCCTGGGACAAGGTCAACACCACCGGCCCGGTCTTCGACGTGAAGAAACTGGACTGGCTGAACGGCCACTACATCCGCGCCATCGGTGCCGACGAGTTGACCGAACGGATCGTCGCCTTCCACACCGAACGCGGCGACTGGGACGCGGCCATCGACATCGACGTGCTGCGCCGGGCGGTGCCATTGGTCAGCGAACGCATGACCCTGCTGGGCGACGCCCTGCCGAAGCTGGGTTTCCTGTTCACCGACCGGGTGGAGGTCGAGGAAACGGCCCGTGCGTCGCTGCCCGGCAACGCCGCGGAGGTCCTCGACGCCGGAATCGAGGTGCTGGAGACGGTGCCCTTCGACGCCGCATCGATCCAGGCCGGGCTGCGGGAGAAACTCGTCGACGGACTGGGCATCAAACCGAAATTCGCCTTCGGGCCGCTGCGGGTCGGACTGACCGGGGCCAAGGTGTCGCCGCCACTGTTCGAATCCATGGAGATCCTGGGTCGTGAGGAAACCCTCAAACGGCTGCGCGCGCTGCGTGAAACCCTCTGAACAAAGGCGAGCCGGTGGAGCCGTCATTTCTGTGACGTGGGTTGAGCCGAGCCTCACGAGCGTCAGCGAGTGGGCCGCGTCGAAACCGCGGTGCGGTGGCCCGGGTCTTGTGGGCGGGTTTCGTCCTGCTGACCATTGGCACGTGGCGGATGGTGGTGCGCAGCCACGTCGGGGCACAGCCATGGCCTCCCGGCCCGAGGCGCATCGCCGATCCGGGCCGGGAGGCCGGTAATTGTTCAGTCGTTGCGGCGGCGCTGGGTTCCCAACACCCGCTTCTGAAGGGGGTGGGTGGCCAGCAGGGCCAGGGCGGCGAGGACGAAACCCGTCACGATCACCGTGATCACCACCACGACCCCGGTCACGGGCGTGTGATACCCGTGCTTCTCCGCCAGGTTGGCCATCGGCTGGGCCATGCCGAACCCGATCAGATAGCCCGTGGCGGTGACCAGCGCCAGCGGCCCCAGATTCTCCAGCCACTGCGCTCGCGTGTGGAAGGTCTCGGGGGTGCCGAGGCGGTGCAGCGCGATCGTGAGGTCGGAGCGTTCGAACACCGACGAGGCCTGGCTGATGAGGATGGAGGTGGCGGTCAGCAGCAGGGCGACGGCCAGGGTGATGACGACCCCCTTGGTGAAATCCCATGTGGCTTTTTCGGAGAAGGCCGTGAGGGCCTCGCTGTTCTTGCCGTTCATCTCGATGGGCATCCTCCCAAGGTAGCCCGCGATCAGGGCCAGGATCCCCAGCCCGCCGATGCGGCGCCAGGCGCTTCGGGGATCAGCCAGGATCCGGCGCCCGGCCATCAGCACCGCGGGCCCGGGAAGCAGGAAGTACAAACGGGAGAAGCGCTGGAGCATCCACGGTCCGAAGAGGTTGTAGCCGAAGATCACGCAGCCGATGACCGCTGCGAACACCACGTAGCTCATGACCTCCCGGCCGGTCTGGAGGAGAGGAAGCAGGACGAACGCGGCCACCAGGATTCCAGCGAACACTGCGACCCGCTTCCAGGTCGTGGGGGGCTTCACGCCGCGGCGTGCGACTCCCAGCGGGGAGATCCGCACCTGCCGCAGACCCCACCAGGTGGCGACCAGCGCGATGACGATGTTCGCGGCGGCAACGGCCAGCGCCAGCCACCATGGAAGCACCAGCGTCACCGGTTGGGTCTGGAACTCCAGTGCTCCCCAGGCGGGGGCGGTCACCAGGTAGAACAGGCCGCCGAGGAGGGTGCCGATGCCCGCCTGGATGGCCGAGTCGATCAGCGACATGCGGGTCACGTCACCGGAACTCAGGCCGAGCAACCGCAGGGCCGACAGCCGCTGTTCCCGGCCCCGTGCCCCCAGCACCGCAGCCGAGGCGGACAGGGAGATCATCGCAGGCACCAGCAGGGCCGTGGCGATCAGGGCCAGGATGAAGTAGAACATCAGGACCAGGTCGAAGGAGGGATCCTCCGCCTTGAGGGCGGCCAACAGGTCCGCGGGGTGGTGCCAGCGTTCGTGGAACATCATCGTCCCACCCGCGACGGTGAAAGCCAGGGCCGCGGATATGGTGTTCGCCAGCACCGAGGCGAAGAACAGCAGGGCCTCGCCTTGGCGAACCGCGAACCGTGCGCGAGTGAGCTGGAACGTGAGGCCGGTCAAACCGGTGGCCGCGCTCATCGTGCGCCCTCCACGTTGAGGCGGCGGTCGGTATGGACCAAGCCATCACGGATCTCCACCAGACGTGAACACCAACGGGCGACCGCCGGGTCGTGGGTGACCATCACCAGTGACGCCCCGGCCTGGGCGGCGGTGGCGGTCAACAGCTGCATCACCTCGTGGCCCGTGGCCTGGTCGAGGGCACCACTCGGTTCGTCGGCGAACACCACCCGGGGGTTCGCCGCCAGCGCGCGGGCTATCGCGACCCGCTGCGCCTGCCCGCCGGACATGTCGGAGGGGCGGCGATCAGCCAGATCGGGAATACCGATCTTCGCCAGGACCTCGTCGGCCTTCGCCAGCGCGGTGCGACGCCGGGTGCCGGTGAGCAGCAGCGGCAGCGCCACGTTCTCGCGGGCCGGGAGCTCCGGGATCAGCTGGCCGTCCTGGAAGACGAAACCGAACTGGCTCAGACGCAGGTGGGAACGCTGCGCATCGGACATCTCGGTGAGGTCCTCGCCCGCGAACAGCACCCGGCCGTCGTTCGGGATCAGCACCCCCGACAGGCAGTGCAGGAGGGTGGACTTGCCGGAACCGGAGGGCCCCATGATGGCGACGGACTCCCCGGAGGCGATGGTGAGGGAGACTCCGGCCAGTGCCTTGACCGTGCCGAAGCTCTTGGTGATGTCGTGGGTGGCCAGCAGGGCCGCTGAATAGGTGTCGTCGAACATGTTTCAATTCCATCGCCGGGAGCGGTCGTGCAACACAGGGTGCACTTCACATTCGGGGTGGTGCCAGCACTACCCATTCTCCTACACCGCATGTCCTCGAAGCTGTTTGAACCGGCCCGCGAGCGTCCGTGAGTGGGTTGTGTTGAAACCAAGGTGGGGGTGTTTGGGTGACTTGGGATCGGGTGTGCTTGCTGGGTGCCGGTGGTTTCGACTCGGGTCGCTCGTTCCTCGCGACCCGGCTCAACCGGCTTTGTCCTTCTTGAAGTTGGTTGAGCCGGCCTGCGAGCGTCAGCGAGTGGGTCGTGTCGAAACCATGGTGACCGTGGTCGGGTTCTGGCTACCGGTTGCAGGTGGTTTCGACTCAGCCGTTCGCTTCGCTCACGTGCTGGCTCAACCGGCTTTGTTCTTCTTGAAGTTGGTTGAGCCGGCCTGCGAGCGTCCGCAAGTGGGCCGTGTCGAAACCATGGTGCGCGTGTCCGGGGTGCTGGGGTCGGGGCTGACTACCGGGTGCCAGTAGTGGTTTCGATTCAGCCGTTTGCTTCGCTCACGTGCTGGCTCAACCGGCTTCGGAGAAGGAGCGTTCAGTTACCGGTTCAGCCCTTGATCGTGGGATTCGCGGGTGCGCACGATAGATTCTTGTCATGCGTTGGGGAAGGAAACGGTGGGTCAGCCATGAGCAGGAGGCCGCCCAGCGGATCGCTGAGCTCACCGCTTCGCGGCGTGTCATCGTCGAGGCCTACGAGGTGGAGCGCCGTCGCATCGAACGCGATCTTCACGACGGCGCCCAGCAGTACCTCGTGGCCGCTGCCATGAAGGTGGGGGAGGCGCAGCTCTCCCCAGCGGTCGAGAACGACCCAGTCGCAGCGCAGCTCCTGGCCGAGGCCAACACCGCCATTCAGGAGGGCCTGGGGGCGCTTCGCCGGACGATCCGCGGCATCCACCCGCAGCTGCTCAGGCAACAGGGTCTCCCTGCGGCGCTCGAGGAGGTGGCGGCCACCGCGGCCAACCGGGTCCGCATCGTTGCTCCGCAACCGCTGCCCGAACTTCCCGAGGGGGTGCTGGCGGTCGGCTATTTCTTCGCCTGCGAGGCCATCGGAAACGCCGCCAAGTATGCCCCCCGCGCTGATGTGACCGTGCTGCTGGCCGCCGACCGGAACCTCCGGGTCTCCGTCGTGGACCGAGGGCCGGGCGGCGCGAGAATAGTTTCCGGGCACGGTCTGGCGGGCATGAGGGAACGCTTGGCGGCCGCGGGCGGTGAACTCACCATCTCCTCCCCGCCCGGGGGACCCACCCAGCTGGCCGCCACCATTCCTCTCCTCCTGGACCGAGGCGAACCCGCGGTGGTGATTCCATGAGCACAGTGCTGATGGCCGACGACTCCGCCCTGCTTCGTGAGGGACTCGTCGGGCTCCTGGAACGTCAGGGGTACGAGATCGTCGGGCAGGAACACCGAGCCGACGCGCTCCTGGCCACCGTCGCCGAACTGGCCGGGCGTGATGCGCTGCCCGACGTGGTCATCACCGACGTGCGGATGCCGCCCACCATGACCAACGACGGCCTCCGGGCCGCGATCCGGATCAAGGAGGATCATCCCCGGGTGGCGGTTCTGGTGCTGAGTCAGTACGTCTCCCCGCTGCACGCCCAGGAACTGTTCGCCCTCCCGGCTCCACCCGGGGCGGGCGGGGCCGGATACCTTCTCAAGGACCGGGTGGCGCAGGTTGCGGACTTCATCGGGGCGTTGCGGATGGTGGTCGGCGGGGGAGTGGTGATCGACCCGGAGGTGGCGCGAGCCATGATGCAGACCTCCCGTTCCGGGCTGGGGGAACTCACCCCGCGAGAACTCGAGGTGATGGAGCTCATGGCCCAAGGGCTCTCCAACAACCAGATCGCGGGACGGCTCTTCCTGTCCGGGGCGGCCGTGGCGAAACACGTTTCCAGCATTTTCTCCAAGCTCGGTTTCGAACCCGGCGACGAGAACCGCCGGGTGCGTGCCATACTCGCCTTCCTGAACCGCCCCACGTCCTGAGCGCGGTGGCGATTTGGCTCGTCGCCGAGGGCGTGCAAGAATGTGCAGGTTGCTCCGCAAGGGGTGGCTTGTGTCGCGCGTGCGGCGAATGCCCTCCTTGTCGAGGTCGAGCAGGTGGCCCAAGCGCGAGATGTGACCTCTGGGAAGCCGGAGGCAGGTCTTTCCTTGCGGCTTCGGGCCCGACACTCCCGACCTCGGGGGTCGGGGCGACGAGGGGTCCAGGCCCCAAAAGTTCATGAGAACTCCATCAGGGACGAGTAGAAGGAACGAACTGTGGCGGGACAAAAGATCCGCATCCGGTTGCGGGCGTATGACCACGAGGTCATCGACAGCTCGGCGCGCAAGATCGTCGACACCGTGACTCGCACCGGTGCCAAGGTGGCAGGCCCCGTGCCGCTGCCGACCGAGAAGAACGTGTTCTGTGTGATCCGTTCGCCCCATAAGTACAAGGACAGCCGCGAGCATTTCGAGATGCGCACCCACAAGCGGCTGATCGACATCCTCGACCCCACGCCGAAGACCGTCGATCTGCTGATGCGCCTCGACCTTCCGGCCGGTGTCGACATCGAAATCAAGCTTCCGTGAGGTCCGAGATGAGCAACAGCGAACGAATCGTCAAGGGCATTCTGGGCACCAAGCTCGGCATGACCCAGCTCTGGGATGAGAACAACAAGGTCGTCCCCGTAACCGTCATCCAGGCCGGGCCCTGCGTAGTGACCCAGGTCCGTACCCCCGAGAAGGACGGGTACAACGCCGTCCAGCTCGGTTTCGGGGCCATCGCTTCCAGGAAGGTCACCAAACCGACCCAGGGGCATTTCGACAAGGCCGGCGTCACCCCCCGCAGGCACCTACTCGAACTGCGTACCGCCAACGCGTCCGAGTTCACCCTCGGTCAAGAGCTGACCGCCGAGCTCTTCGCCGGCGGTGAAGTCGTCGACGTGACCGGCACCACCAAGGGCAAGGGCACCGCGGGTGTGATGAAACGCCACGGCTTCGGTGGCCTCAAGGGCTCCCACGGTGTGCACCGCAAGCACCGCGCGCCCGGTTCCATCGGTGGCTGCTCCACCCCCGGCCGTGTGTTCAAGGGCCTCCGCATGGCGGGTCGCATGGGTAACGCCAAGGTGACCGTCCAGAACCTCAAGATCCACGCCGTCGACGCCGAACGCGGCCTGCTGCTGGTTCGCGGCGCGGTCCCCGGCAACAACGGCTCGCTCGTCGTCGTGCGAAGCGCAGCAAAGAAGGGTGAACAGGCATGAGCTCCATCACCGTTGACGTCCACGCCCCCGGAGGCAAGAAAGCCGGTACGGCCGAGCTGCCCGGTGAGATCTTCGACGTCCAGACCAACATTCCTTTGATCCATCAGGTCGTGGTGGCCCAGCTTGCCGCTGCCCGCCAGGGCACGCACTCCACCAAGACCCGCGGCGAGGTCCGTGGCGGCGGCAGCAAGCCGTGGCGCCAGAAGGGCACCGGCCGTGCCCGTCACGGTTCGCGGCGTTCCCCGATCTGGACCGGCGGTGGCACCGTTCACGGCCCCAAGCCGCGTGACTACTCCCAGCGCACCCCGAAGAAGATGATCGTCGCGGCCCTGCGTGGCTCCCTGTCCGATCGCGCCCGTGACGGCCAGGTCTTCGTGGTCTCCGAGCTGGTCTCCGGCGAGGTTCCCTCCACCCGGACCGCCTTGGAGACGCTGGAGCAGCTGGGTGAGCTGAAGAAGGTGCTCGTGGTCCTCGACCGGTTCGAGGAGGTCGCCTGGCTGAGCCTGCGCAACGTTCCGACCATCCACGTCCTGGCCGTCGACCAGCTCAACGCCTACGACGTGCTGGTGGCCGATTCGGTGGTGTTCACATCCGCGGCCCTGGCGGCCTTCACCCACCGCGGTGCCGAGGCCGTCGCCTCCGAGAGCGAGGCCACCGAACCCGCCGGTTCCGCGGAAGCCTTGGAGAACGAGGAGGAGAAGTGAGCGAACTGAAGATCCGCGACCACCGCGACGTCATCCTGCGCCCCGTCGTCAGCGAGAAGAGCTACAACCTCCTCGACGAGAACAAGTACACGTTCATCGTGGCGCCCCACGCCAACAAGACCGAGATCAAGATCGCGATCGAGAAGATCTTTGATGTTCGCGTCATCGCCGTCAACACCCAGAACCGTCAGGGCAAGCGTCGTCGCACCCGCTTCGGCATCGGCAAGAGGGTCGATGTCAAGCGCGCCATCGTGACCGTCGCCGAGGGTGACCGCATCGACATCTTCGCCGGTCAGGGCGAGTGAAGAAGGACTGATTCGTCATGGGTATCCGTAAGTACAAGCCGACGACGCCGGGTCGCCGCGGCGCCAGCGTCTCCGACTTCGTCGAACTGACCCGTTCGACCCCGGAGAAGTCACTGCTCGTCCCGAAGCCGAAGACCGGTGGCCGCAACAATTCGGGCCGCATCACCACCCGCCACATCGGCGGCGGTCACAAGCAGGCCTACCGCATCATCGATTTCAAGCGCTACGACAAGGACGGGGTTCCCGCGAAGGTCGCCCACATCGAGTACGACCCCAACCGCACCGCCCGCATCGCGCTGCTGCACTACCGCGACGGCGAGAAGCGCTACATCATCGCCCCCAACGGCCTGACCCAGGGCACCGTCGTGGTCTCCGGCCCGGGTTCCGACATCAAACCCGGCAACAACCTGGAGCTGCGGCAGATCCCCGTCGGCACCACGGTGCACGCCGTTGAACTGCGCCCCGGGGGCGGCGCCAAGCTGGGCCGCTCCGCCGGTGCGGCAATCCAGCTGGTTGCCCGCGAGGGTAAGTACGCCACCCTGCGCATGCCATCGGGTGAGATGCGCATGGTCGACGTCCGCTGCCGCGCCACCATCGGCACGGTCGGCAACGCCGAGCAGTCGAACATCAACTGGGGCAAGGCCGGACGCAACCGCTGGAAGGGCATCCGCCCGACCGTCCGTGGCGTCGTGATGAACCCCGTCGACCACCCGCACGGTGGCGGCGAGGGCCGCACCTCGGGTGGTCGCCACCCGGTGTCCCCGTGGGGCAAGCCCGAGGGCCGTACCCGCGACAAGAACAAGGCGAGCAGCCGTCTCATCGTGCGTCGCCGCAAGACCGGCAAGAAGCGCTGATAGGGAGCCTGAGGAAATATGCCACGCAGCCTGAAGAAAGGCCCCTTCGTCGACGACCACCTGATGAAGAAGGTGGACGCTCAGAACGAAAAGGGCACCAAGAACGTCATCAAGACCTGGTCGCGCCGCTCGATGATCGTCCCGGACATGCTGGGCCACACCATCGCAGTGCACGACGGCCGCAAGCACGTTCCGGTGTTCATCACCGAGAACATGATCGGTCACAAGCTGGGCGAGTTCGCCCCCACGCGCACCTTCCGGGGGCACGTGAAGGAAGACAAGAAAGCCCGTCGCCGCTGAGGCGCGCGAGGATAGGACTAACGAAACGATGAGCAACGAAAACGGCAACAGCGCCCGCCGCGAGGCCCTGCTCGGTGATCGTCCCGGCTCCTACGCCATCGCGCGTCACGTCCGGATGAGCCCGATGAAGGTGCGTCGTGTGGTGAATCTGATCCGCGGAATGGACGTCTCCGAGGCACTCACCGCCCTGAAGTTCGCCCCCCAGGCGGCTTCGGAGCCCGTGTACAAGGTGGTGGCCTCGGCCGTCGCCAACGCCGAGAACACCGAGGACCTGGACTCCCGGGACCTGTACGTGTCCAAGGCATTCGTCGACGAGGGCGTGACCCTGCGTCGCATCCGTCCCCGCGCCAAGGGTTCCGCTTCGCGGATCCTGAAACGCGGCTCCCACATCACTGTGGTCGTTGAACCCCGAGAGTCGAAGGAGGCCTGAGCATGGGGCAGAAGATCAACCCGAACGGCTTCCGTCTCGGCATCACCACGGATCACATCACCCGCTGGTACGCGACGAAGAACTACGCGGACTACGTGGCCGAGGACGTGAAGATCCGCAACTACCTGACCAAGTCGCTGGAACGCGCCGGAATCTCCTCCATCGAGATCGAGCGCCGTTCCAAGCGGGTCACCATTTTCCTGCACGCCGCGCGTCCCGGGATCGTCATCGGCCGTAACGGCGCCGAGGCGGAGCGGGTGCGGGCCGAGCTGGAGAAGCTGACCGGCAAGCAGGTGCAGCTGAACATCCTCGAGGTCAAGAACCCCGAGATCGACGCCCAGCTCGTCGCGCAGGGTGTCGCCGAGCAGCTGGGTGCGCGCGTGGCCTTCCGCCGCGCGATGCGCAAGGCCCAGCAGACGGCGATGCGCGCCGGCGCCAAGGGCATCCGCATCAAGTGCTCCGGGCGTCTCGGCGGGGCCGAGATGTCGCGTTCCGAGGGCTACCGTGACGGCCAGGTGCCGCTGCACACCCTCCGCGCCGACATCGATTACGGCTTCTACGAGGCCCGCACCACCTTCGGGCGGATCGGCGTCAAGGTGTGGATCTACAAGGGCGACGTCACCGGCACCCGCGCCGAACGCGCCGCCCAGAAGGCCGCCCGCAACTCCGCCCCCACCGGTCGTCAGCGTTCGGGCCGCCGCCCGGGACGCGGCGAGGGCCGTGGAGATCGTCCCGAGCGCGGCGGACGCCGTCGCGCCGAAGCAGCCCAGGCCCCGGCCGAGGCTGCTCCCGAAACCTCGAACGCAGGAGCGTGAGCCATGCTGATTCCTCGTCGCGTCAAGTTCCGCAAGCAGCACCACCCGAAGCGTGACGGTGTTGCCAAGGGCGCCACGAAGCTCGCCTTCGGTGAGTACGGCATCCAGGCGCTCGAGTCCTCCTACCTGACGAACCGTCAGATCGAGGCCGCTCGTATCGCCATGACCCGTCACATCAAGCGTGGCGGCAAGGTCTGGATCAACGTCTACCCGGACCGTCCCCTGACCAAGAAGCCGGCCGAGACCCGCATGGGTTCCGGCAAGGGTTCGCCCGAGTGGTGGGTGGCCAACGTCAAGCCCGGCCGGGTGCTCTTCGAGCTTTCCGGCGTGGGTGAGGACGTGGCCCGTGAGGCGATGCGCCTCGCCATCCACAAGCTGCCCTTCAAGGCCCGTTTCATCAAACGCGAAGCAGGTGAGATCTGATGAGCAAGGCCCTGACCGCCAACGAGCTGCGCGGCCTGTCCCGCGAACAGCTCAACGCCAAGGTGGTGGAGCTGAAGGAGGAGCTGTTCGGCCTCCGGTTCGCCGCCGCCACGGGGCAGCTGGAGTCGCACGGGCGGCTTCGCGAGGTCCGCAAGGACATTGCCCGCGTCTACACCGTGTTGCAGGAACGCAACCTCGGCATCGTCGATGAGCCCGCGATCCAGGAGAAGTGAGTATGTCTGAAACCACCACCCAACAGCGCGGCCGCCGCAAGGTGATGCAGGGCGTCGTCGTCTCGGACAAGATGGACAAGACCATCGTCGTCCTGGTCGAGGACCGCGTGAAGCACCCGCTCTACGGCAAGGTCATGACCAAGTCGTCGCGCATCAAGGTCCACGACGAGGACAACACCGCCGGCATCGGCGATCGCGTCCGCGTCATGGAGACCCGTCCGTTGTCGGCGCAGAAGCGCTGGCGCCTGGTCGAGATCATCGAACGCGCCAAGTGATTCGCCAGGAAGTGGCCCGTCCCGGTTGGGGCGGGCCTTTCCGCTTTCAGCGGCGGTTACGATCAGCCCATGGGCGTGTTGATCGTCGACGACGAAGCTGAGCTGGCCGATGCCATCGCAACATACCTGCAGGCGTTCGGGCTTGAAGCCGAGTACGTCGTCGACGGCGCCTCCGCGTTGGCTGCGTTCGACGCGCGCCCGCCGAAGCTGGTCGTGCTCGATGTGAACCTGCCGGATGTGAACGGTTTCGAGGTGTGCCGCGCAATGCGGGCAAAAAGCGACGTACCGATCCTGTTCCTGTCGGCCCGGGGCAGCGACGATGACCAGATCCTTGCCCTGGGGCTCGGGGGTGATGATTACGTGCGCAAGCCCGTCTCCCTGGCGGTGCTGCTGGCCAAGGTTCGCCGCATGCTGGACCGGCTGGGACAGCCGCGGGGTTTTCGCGACGACTGGCTGGTGGTTGACGACGACGCCGACCGGGTCTTCGTTGATGGGGTCGAGATAAAGCTGACGGCGATGGAGCACCGGCTGCTTCGGCACCTCGTGGCGAATCGTGGGCGGGTCGTACCGAAGGAGGAACTGTTTACCGCGGTCTGGGACTCGCCGCTGACCGGCGATGCCACGCTCAGTGTGCACGTGCGTCGTCTGCGTACCCACATTGAGCCGGATCCGGCCGACCCCCGCTACGTCAAGACGGTGTGGGGGCGTGGCTACGTCTTTGAGGGCGGCCGGTGAGGCGTTTCGTCGCCCTGCTCGTGGCTCCCGCGGTACTGCTGCTTGGGGCGGTCGCGGTGTGGCTGGCCCCGGCGCCTGCTGCGCCGCGGTTCGACGTCGTGGAGGCCAACGACTTCCTCGCCTAGGTGCGTGCGACCTGGCCCCGCATCGAGGCCACCTACTCCGGTGATTGGACGATCGTCGCGGGCGGCAGCGTGGTGGCAAGCAGCGGCGACCCGATCGTCGCCGACCTCGAGGCCGCCCGGCGGGGAGCGTTCGGGTTCGACATCGTGGTTGATGGCCGTGTCGTGGGTCGTGCGTGGCTGGGCTCCGGGCAGCAGCAGCAATGGGCGACGGCCTGGGGGAGTGCGCGACGTCTCGGGGCCGGTGTGTTGGGGCTGGCCGGGGTGGGTGCCGCCGCCTGGGCCGCTTGGGCGTGGGCGAGGCTGCTGCGACCCTTCCGGCGTCTGGAGCAGTTTGCCGCCGACGTCGGTGCGGGCCGGCTGGATGCGCCTCTCAGAGTGGATCGTGGGCAGGCCTTCGGGGCCTTCACAAGCTCCTTCGACCTGATGCGCACTGAACTCGCGGCCGCCCGCGAGGCCGCTGCCAAGGCGGAGGAGTCCAAACGCGACTTGGTCGCCCAGCTGAGCCACGACCTTCGAACCCCCGTCGCCACGATCCTGGCCAATGCAGAGCTGCTCGCGCTCAAAGAGGGCGACGCGGTCCAGCAGCAGCGGCTCGACGCGATCGCCGAGCGGGCCCGGCTCGTCGACTCCCTCATCGACGAGCTCAGCGCCGCCAGTGACGACCGCCTGGACGCGCTGCCCGTCGTCCCCGAGGAATTGCCGACGCCGCACATCGCGAGTCTGCTTCGTGCGGCCGACGCGACTGGGGCGCTCGAGCCGTTCCAGCTGGCTGAGGCGATCGTCTTCGCCGACCCGAAGCGCCTTGCCCAGATCCTCGACAACCTCCTGGGCAACGCGGCCAAGTACGCGGGTACGCGGGTCGTCGTCGACTCCGGCACCACGGCCGAGTCGTGGTGGCTGCGTCTGACAGACTCCGGTCCCGGCGTGCGCGACGAGGAGGTCGCAAGCCTGGTGGTGAAGCGCTTCCGAGGTTCCAACGCGGCCGGCATCCCGGGGTCGGGCCTTGGGTTGTACACCTCGGCCTGGCTGGCCGAGCGCATGGGGGGCGACCTGACCCTGGCCAACGCCGATGGCTGCGCTGGCTTCGTCGCCCAGCTCACCCTGCCCCTGGCCTAGCGCGATCCGCGCCCGATGTTACTGCCGTAGCCGCCTCCTGGCGCCCGTCCTCTTCTCGTCTTCTTCCCGATACGCGGCGCCAGGTGAATGAGGCGTCGCGTGCCGGATCAACGAAACGGCGCGGGATTGCTTGGTGGCCCGCCAGTTCAGAAAGGTTTAAGAAATCGGCAAGGACCTTTCAGGGCCCTGGGCCGTAGCGTCAAGGACATGGCGAGTCTGATCACCACCGAGAAGCTGTCGAAGACGTTCTCCCGAAAAGGGTCGCAGCACCATGTGTTGAAGAACATCGATCTGGAGATCGACGGTGCCGACTTCACGGTCGTGATGGGGCCCTCCGGTGCCGGCAAGTCGACGCTGCTGTACGCCCTGTCGGGCATGGACCGGCCGAGCCTCGGCCGGATCGTCTTCGACGGCCAGAACATCGAGAAAATGTCCGAAGACAAGTTGGCAAGGTTCCGGCTCGACCACTGCGGTTTCGTGTTTCAGCAGGTCTATCTCCTCGACTCGCTGTCGGTCAGCGACAACGTCTTGGCGGTCGGGCTGCTCGGCTCTCGGCGCCGCCGGGAGATCGTGGAACGGGCCGGTGAACTGTTCGACCGGGTCGGTCTGCCCGAGCGAACCCGGGTCGCCGCCGCTACGACTCTGTCCGGCGGTGAGGCGCAACGCGCCGGCATCGTCCGGGCCCTGATCCGCGAGCCGCGGGTGCTGTTCGCCGACGAACCCACCGGTCAGTTGAACTCCGAGGCAAGCGACGCCGTCCTCGACCTCCTCAGTGATCTCCATGCCGGCGGTCAGTGCATCCTCATGGTCACCCACGATGTTCGGTCAGCGCTGCGCGGCAGCCGTATCCTCTACCTGCGCGACGGGGTGATCGCCGGGGATCTCAAACTCGGTCGCTTCGACCGCAAGGATTCGGGCAGACGCGAGAGGTTGCAGCACTTTCTTGAAGAGATGGGGTGGTGAGCGTGGCGACCGCCATCCTGATCCGCCGCAACCTCAAGCGGCACTGGGGCCGCCTCGTCACGCTCGGGATCCTCACGCTGCTCGCCGCGGCCGTAGCGAACCTGGCGATGATCGTTGCAACGGGATACAACTCCAACTTCGACCGCCGCGCGCAGGAGCTTGGAACCACTGATCTGATCGTCCTGGACCCCCTCCCGAGGAGTCCAGTCGCCGAGACGCTGCGCGCCGACGAGCGCGTGACGGAGGTCGACGTCCAAGGGCTCCGGGGACGCTGGTCGAGTGTCAAGGTTGGCGGCACCGACCTGTCGAGTCTGTTCCTGTTCACGCCGGACCAGGACTGGAGCCGCAACCAGTACCGCGTTACCGCGCGCGCCGAGACAACCTTCGACGACGGCATCGTGATCCCCTTCACGCTCGCCTCCGACTACCCCCTGGGCGAAACGATCACGATTCGCGCCGACGGCCAGGACCACACTTTCCACGTCCAGGGCTACCTCGAGGCCACCCACTTCGCCGGCCGCTCCTTTGGGGTCATGCTGTTCGTCACCAACCCGGGCGTCGACGTCACCGGGTGGACGAACCAGATCACCTTGACCTCGGCGGACGTTATCGCCGACGTCGATGCCGACAAGGTCCTGGCCGATACGGAGGCCGCGGTACGCGCGTCCGCCGGCCAGGATGTGCAGCTGTCCTCGGCCAGCGTCGCGCTCCTACGCACGGGTGGGGGACTCGGCCCCGGTGTGTTCGCGCTGTCACTCCTCGCCTTCGCCGCGGTCCTGCTGCTAGTCGTGGTCATTGTCCTGCGGACCCTCATAGCCGAGGCAATCTCGCAGGATTCCACCGCCATCGGTGCGCTCAAGGCATTCGGCTATCGCACCGGCCGGACCATCGCCTCCGTCGCCCTGCCGTACGTCCTGGGCGGGGCAGTGGCCGCGCTGGCCGGGATCGCGCTGAGCTACCTGGTTCTGCCGGCCCTGAGCTGGCAGCTCTCCCAGCAAGGTGCGGTGGTGTGGAGCCCGGGCCTCAACCCGTTCGCGGGCCTCGTCTCCGCCGCCGTGCTGCTGGCGCCCATCGCCCTGGCCGCCGGGCTCGCGGCGCTCCGGGTGCGTTCCCTCAGCCCGGTGGTCGCGTTGCGGGGTGGCCTCGAGGCCCACGACTTCAGAGCTCAGCCCTTTCCGCTCGATCGCGCCCGGGGAGCGGTGCCGGAACGCTTGGGGCTCGGCCACTCGCTCGTTCATCCCGGCCGCGCCGCCGCCACAACGATGGTGCTCGCCTTGGTGCTGGTGTTCGCGAGCTTCGCGGTCGGCATGGTCAGGATCCAGCCGAACCTCGCGCATTTTCTAATCGGTGACTATGCCGACGTAACCGTCGAACGCATGCACTCCGAGGACGTCGACGCCACGCTCGAGAAGATACGGCAACTTCCCGGGGTCGAGAAGGCCTACCGCCACGATTCCCTCACGTTGACCATCTCCGGCAGGCAGATCGCCGGCAGAGCAGTCCAGGATTTCGATGTCTTGTCCACTTCAGCCTACGAGGGCCGTGAGCCGCGCCACGACAACGAGATCGCCATCGGTCCCCGGGTGGCAGACCTCACGGGCGCAGGGATCGGCGACACCATTGCAGTCGACTTCCAAGGCCAAAGCCAGGACTTCCTCGTCGTCGGGCTGCTGCAGGGATCGCGGCGGTTGGGGATGTTCGCGGACCTGACCTACGACGGCGTCCGACGTATAGTTCCCGAGCACCGGCCGACAGGGCTGTGGGTGTTCGGGCGGCCCGGCCAGTCGTCGGGTGAACTTCGCAGCCAGGCCGAGGCACTAACGCCCAGTGGGTCGGTCAGAGACATGAAGCAGGCAATGGAGACAGAGAGCCGCCCGTACTCGGACATGATGCTCGGCCTCATTGCGACCATCGTCACCCTCACCGTGGCGACGACGGCGCTCGTCACCGGGGTTGTCATCACCACCCAGATCCGTCAGCAGGCGCGCGACTTCGGAGTGCTCAAAGCCCTCGGGTTCGCGTCTCGCCAGTTGCGGCGCCAGATTCTGGCCGGACTGCTCCCGCCGTTGCTGCTCGGCGCAACTCTCGGAGGGGTCGCCGGCTGGTTCGCCCTCGCGCCTGGTTTCGGGGCGTTGCTGGCAGGGGTGGGGTTCCGCAAGGTGGAACTCGGCGTCGAGCCGTGGATGATTCTGGTAGTGGCGGTCGGTGTCGTCCTGCTTGGGACGCTGGTGGCTTGGGGCGCGTCTGCGCGGGTCAAACGCATCTCCGCCTACGCCCTCATCACCGAATAGGCGGGGGACAGGTGGGCGGGGGTACCCCCGCCCACCTATTGGGTCATTCTGCTGCGGTGCCCCGCGCGCCGAGTTCCTCGTCGAGGCGGAGGATGCCGTTGCCGTCATTGCCGATCAGTTTGATCCGACTGATGATCGTGGAGACCGTGGATTCCTCCTCGATCTGCTCGTCGATGAACCAGTTCAGCAGTGGCAGGGCGTCGATGTCGTCGGTGGAGTTGGCGAGGCGGTAGAGGCTACGGATGGCCTCGGACACCTTCTTCTCGTGGGCGAGGGCGGCTTCGAAGGCCTCGAGGACCGTGGTGACGTGCTTGGTCTGGGCCTTGATGGCGCCGAGCAGCGGGGTGGCGTCGCGATCCAGCATGTGGGTGATGAACTTGTCCGCGTGCACCTCTTCCTCGGCGGACTGGGCCTTGAACCAGCCCGCGATGCCCGGCAGATCGAGGGCGTCCATGTCGATGGAAAGCTGCCGGTACACGACAGCAGCCTTCAGCTCCATGGTGACCTGAGCGTTGAATGCTTCTTTGAGTTCTCCAGTGAGTTCCATGCCAGAGAGACTAACCTCTCATGATCACAAAACCACCGATTTGGTTAGGTTCGGCTACCGAAAAATCTGCGCATGACCAAAACGACGACAGCGCGCCGAGCGGGGCGGAGCCTTCCGGAACTGGCTCCGGAAAACCTCCTTCGCGCAGCTCCGGGTGCGTAAGAATGGGGCTACCGGATCAGTGAGGAGTCTGTATGAGCGAACAGCATACCCCACCCGACGGGCACCTTGGCCCGGGACCGGACATGATCGCGCCGCTGTCGGGGTTCGTTCCTAGTCCCGCCGAGCATTCCGTGGCGTCCCCGCGATCCCCGGGCGAACCGGTTCCGGGGCAGGCAGAGCAACCGCTACCACCGCGTGGCCCGAACAGGGCACGAACGGCCCTGATCCTCGTGCTGGCGGCCGTGCTGGTGGCCGCCGCCGGATTCGGGACCTGGTGGTATCTCTCGCAGGGCAGCGGGAACGGGGAAGTCATCAAACCCGTCGCCGGGCTCGACCAGGCCCCTCAGATCGCATGGGAGGGCCAGAGCCGGGGCGGGGGCGTCGGGGGTGTGGCGGAAGGGCTGCTGCTGGCCCCAAACGTGGCCAATGGGGAAACACGGCTCAAACTGCTTGCCTGGGCCGACGGTTCGGAGCGCTGGTCGGTTGACATCGGCGAGCGGATCGGTGGCGCGGTGAGCATACAGTTCAACACCAAACTGCCCGGCGGGCTGTTCGGGCTGGTCGTCACGGATGCTGCCGGGAAGAACCGGTTCCTGGTGCACCGGGCCTCGGACGGGGGATTCGTGCGTGAACTCGACCTGGGCAATGGATCGATCGTGGGAAGCGACACGAGGGCCGTCTACCGCTACGAACTGGACGAGGAGATCATCGGCAAGGTGAGGATCAGCCGCATCCCGGACATCGCCGGCTCGGGTGCCACCGAGTGGACGACTGAGCTCTTCATCGAACCGCAGGAGGGTGCGTTCATGGTCAAGGAACGCGACGGATTCGCCGATCTCTGCTGGATCAACGAGTTCGGGGCCGAGATCAGCTGCTTCAAGTCCATGTCCCTGACCGACGGCAGCGCACCCTCCTGGTACAGCGATTCGGCGGGTTTCGTGCGCATCGGCGGGACCGTCGTCGCTTCCGAGCACAACAACACTCGCCTGACCGCCTACGACTCGGCAGGCAACCAGATCTGGCAGAAACCGGATTCCGGCGGGCCGCTCCACGTCTTCAAGGACGCCCTGCTCGTCGGTTCACGGCAGGGTAAAATGGTCGAACGCCTCGACCCCCGCACCGGGGATGTGCAATGGGGGCAGAACTGGGGCAACGGTTACCCGACCATCTTCGATCACGAGGGACAGCCGGTGGTGTTGCTGGCGGAATCGCAGGAGATGTACGTGGGCGTCGCTGACATGGGCACGGGAAAAATCGAGTTGGAGAAGTACTCGGTGGCGTTCGGCCGGGTGGTGTTCCGCACGGCGGAAGGAAACGTCATAGCCTCCGACGACAGGGGCGAGGGCGTGCAGCTGGTGGCGATCAAACCCGGCCAGTCGGAGATGTTGTGGAAACAGGCCTTCGACGGCTACACCTACATCCAGCAGGAAGACCAATACCTGATCCTGCGCAGCGAGGAGAAGTTCGCCGTGTTGCGGTGACGCGAAAACCGATCCACAGGGACGGGGCGGAGGACTTGGCACACCATCGGGCGGGACTTCTCAACGACCTCCATGACGATTTGCTGCGTGAATTCTTCACTGAATTCTCGATGCTGGCATGATACGGACACATGCCTTACATGTTCGATTGAACTTGTTTTTCGTCGCTGTCCACGAAACGCGTAGCACTTCAGTCCTTGGCGGTGCGGGGCCCGTGGTGGTTCGGCTTCTCCCGGGCAGCCCGCTGAAGCGGCGTTGAGGAGGCGCTGGTATCGGTTTCGCCTGACGGGGCCCCTTGGGGTACGCTTTGCAAGTTGCCTTGAGTCTGTGCCCTCCGGCCATCCGGGTGGGGACCTCTCTCGGGCGACGAAACCCCGTGCCCGAGGCCCGGGGCGCCTCCTGGCAAAATCCAGGGGGTTCATCATGCGAGTTCCGACCAGGCCCGGGCCCGGGAACCGGTCGGACGGAGGAGAACAAATGATCCAGCAGGAGTCGCGACTCAAGGTCGCCGACAACACTGGTGCCAAGGAGCTCTTGTGCATCCGCGTTCTCGGTGGCTCGAAGCGTCGTTACGCCTACCTCGGTGACATCATCGTCGCCACGGTCAAGGACGCGATCCCCGGCGGCAACGTCAAGAAGGGCGAAATCGTCAAGGCCGTCGTAGTGCGTACAGCCAAGGAGCGTCGCCGTGGCGACGGCTCGTACATCAAGTTCGATGACAACGCCGCCGTTATCCTGAAGAGCGACGGGGAGCCCCGCGGCACCCGCATCTTCGGCCCGGTGGCCCGGGAACTGCGTGAGAAGAAATTCACGCGTATCGCTTCACTCGCCACGGAGGTGATCTGAGATGAACTCGCTCCACGTGAAGAAGGGCGACCGCGTCAAGGTCATCGCCGGCAAGGACAAGGGCAAGACCGGTGAGATCATCGCCGTCGATCCCCGCGCCCAGAAGGTGACCGTCGAGGGCGTCAACGTCGTAAAGCGGCACAAGCGCGAATCCCAGGGCGCCAACGGGCGTCGCATTGAGGGCGGCATCATCAGCTTCGAGGCCCCCATCCACGTCTCGAACGTCCAGCTCGTCACCAAGATTGACGGCAAGGAGGTCGTGACCCGGGTCGGCTACCAGCGCGTCGATGTCACCAAGAGGCGTTCCGACGGGTCCGAGTACCAGGCCCAGCGCAGCGTCCGCATCGCCCAGAAGACCGGGAAGGAGATCTGATGAGCAACGACATCGAGATCCCGCGCCTGAAGAAGAAGTACCGCGAACAGATCGTCCCCGCCCTGCAGGAGGAGTTCAAGTACGCCAACGTCATGCAGATCCCCGGTCTGACCAAGATCGTGGTCAACATGGGCGTCGGCGAGGCCGCTCGCGACTCCAAGATCATCGACGGTGCCGTCCGCGACCTGACCGTGATCACCGGCCAGAAACCCACCATCACCAGGGCCCGCAAGTCCATCGCCCAGTTCAAGCTGCGCGAGGGCATGCCCATCGGTTGCCACGTCACCCTCCGCGGGAACCGCATGTGGGAGTTCGCCGACCGGCTGCTGACCCTGGCCCTGCCCCGTATCCGCGACTTCCGTGGCCTCAACGGCCGCCAGTTCGACGGCAAGGGCAACTACACCTTCGGGTTGAACGAGCAGGTCATGTTCCTGGAGATCGACCAGGACAAGATCGACCGCGTCCGCGGCATGGACATCACGTTCGTGACCTCGGCCACCAACGACCAGGAGGGCCGTGCACTGCTGAAGCACCTCGGTTTCCCCTTCAAGGCCGTCGACGACCCGAAGCCGGTCAAGGGTGGCCGCGGCCCCGCGTTCCAGCCCAGGAAGAAGAAGTGAGCGTGAACCATGGCTAAGACAGCACTCAAGGTCAAGCAGTCCCGCAAACCGAAGTTCGGTGTGCGCGCCTACACCCGTTGCAAGCGTTGCGGTCGCCCCAAGTCGGTGTACCGCAAGTTCGGTCTGTGCCGCGTCTGCCTGCGTGACCTCGCCCACGCGGGTCAGCTTCCCGGCGTGACCAAGTCGTCCTGGTGACCCAGAGCGCCACGAGAAGAACTTCCAATTTTCGATTTGCCAAAGGTCCCCAGCAGTGAGGGAAACCGGGGCGAGAAAGAAGCCAAACAGCCATGACAATGACTGATCCCATCGCAGACATGCTCACGCGTCTGCGTAACGCCAATCAGGCGTACCAGGAGTCGACGTCCATGCCGTCGTCGAAGATCAAGGTCGGCATCGCGGAGATTCTGAAGGCCGAGGGTTACATCTCGAACTTCGAGCTGACCGAGGTCGAAGGACAGGTGGGCAAGGTGCTCAAGGTCACCCTCAAGTACGGTGACTCCCGCGAGCGCTCCATCGCAGGGCTCCGTCGCATCAGCAAGCCCGGTCTGCGCGTCTACGCGAAGGCCAACGCCCTCCCGAAGGTGCTCGGCGGTCTCGGTATCGCCATCATCTCCACCTCCCAGGGGCTGCTGACCGACAAACAAGCAAACGCCAAGTCCGTGGGCGGCGAAGTGCTCGCCTATGTCTGGTGACCCGACGAGACTGAAAAGGAGATAGAACATGTCACGAATTGGCAGGCTCCCGATCGCGGTCCCGTCCAACGTCGAGGTCAAGATCGACGGCCAGGACGTGGCCGTCAAGGGCCCCAAGGGTGAGCTGAAGTTCACCGTTCGCGAACCCATCACCATTGCGAAGAACGAGCAGGGCGAACTGCAGGTGTCGCGTCCGGACGACGAGCGGCTGTCCCGTTCCCTGCACGGCCTGACCCGTACCCTCGTGTCGAACATGGTCACCGGGGTCACCCAGGGCTACGAGAAGAAACTCGAGATCGTGGGCGTCGGCTACCGTGTCGTCGCGAAGGGCCCCACCCAGCTGGAGTTCGCCCTCGGGTTCTCGCACCCGGTGGTGGTCAACGCCCCGGAGGGCATCACCTTCACCGTCGAGACCCAGACCAAGTTCACGGTGCACGGCATCGACAAGCAGCTTGTCGGTGAGACCGCCGCGAACATCCGCAAGATCCGCAAGCCCGAGCCGTACAAGGGCAAGGGCGTTCGCTACGCGGGCGAACACGTCCGCCGCAAGGCCGGAAAGGCTGGTAAGTAATGGCTATCTCGCTTGGCATACGCAAGGGCCTGGCGGCGAAGACCGCCTCACGTGCCCGCCGTCAGTTGCGTGGCCGCAAGAAGATCAACGGCACCGCCGAGCGGCCTCGCATGGTGGTCACCCGCTCCGCGCGGCACCTGTACGTCCAGGTGATCGACGACACCGTCGGCCGCACCCTGGTCTCCGCATCCACCATGGAAGCGGACCTGCGCGCGGCGGAGGGCGACAAGTCCGCCAAGGCCCGCAAGGTGGGGGAGATCATCGCCCAACGCGCGAAGGAAGCCGGCATCGAGAACATCGTCTTCGACCGCGCCGGCAACAAGTACCACGGCCGGATCGCCGCGCTCGCCGATGCGGCGCGCGAGGCCGGTCTCGGATTCTGAGAACGACGAGAGGATAGGGAACACGATGAGTGAAACCCAGCAGCGCGGTGATCGCCGCGGTGGGGAGCGTCGTGGCCGTGACGATCGTCGTGGCCAGGCTTCCAGGGAAGAGAAGAACCAGTATCTCGAGCGCGTGGTCGCCATCAACCGCGTCGCCAAGGTCGTCCAGGGTGGGCGTCGTTTCAGTTTCACCGCCCTGGTGGTCGTCGGTGACGGTGAGGGAACCGTCGGCGTCGGCTACGGCAAGGCGAAGGAGGTGCCCGCCGCCATCGCCAAGGGCGTGGAGGAGGCCAAGAAACACTTCTTCCGCGTGCCGCTGATCCAGCGCACCATCCCGCACCCCGTGCAGGGTGAGAAGGCCGCCGGCGTGGTGCTTCTGCGCCCCGCCTCGCCCGGTACCGGTGTCATCGCCGGTGGATCGGCGCGTGCGGTGCTCGAGTGCGCCGGTGTGCACGACGTGCTGGCCAAGTCGCTCGGCTCGGCCAACGCCATCAACGTCGTCCACGCGACGGTTGACGCCCTGCAGCAGCTCGAGGAACCGGAGGCCGTCGCGAAGCGTCGTGGCCTGCCGGTGGAGGACGTCGCCCCGGCGGCGCTGCTCCGTGCACGCAAGGAAGAGGTGGCCGGCTGATGGCTGAACTGAGGATCACCCAGATCAAGTCGGGGGTCGGCGGCAAGGACTACCAACGGGCCACGCTTCGCACCCTGGGGTTGAAGCGCATCGGCCAGACGGTGGTGCGTGAGGATCGTCCCGAGGTGCTCGGCATGATCCGCACCGTCGCCCACCTCGTGGAAGTGGAAGAGGTCAAGTAATGGCTCTCAAGATTCATCACCTGCGTCCCGCCCCGGGCGCCAACACCGCCAAGACCCGCGTGGGCCGCGGTGAGGCGTCCAAGGGCAAGACCGCCGGTCGCGGCACGAAGGGCACGGGCGCTCGCAAGAACGTCCCCGCGAACTTCGAGGGCGGCCAGATGCCGATGCACATGCGGATCCCGAAGCTCAAGGGCTTCAAGAACCCGTTCCGCGTGGAGTACCAGGTCGTCAACGTCGGTCGTCTCGCCGAGCTGTTCCCCAGGGGGGGAGCGGTCACGGTGGAGGACCTCGTCGAGGCCGGTGCCGTCCGCGGTGGTGCGCTCGTCAAGGTGCTGGGCGACGGCGACATCAACGTCGCCCTCAACGTGACGGCCGACGCGTTCTCGAACTCCGCGAAGGAGAAGCTGGCCGCTGCCGGCGGCTCCGCGGTGGAGGCCTGAGCGACAGCGCAAGACAAATGGGGCCGGGTGCCGATCCGAGGATTCGGCACCCGGCTCCTTCCCTTTTCCCACCGGGTGGTTCCGTTTCCGCTAGGACCCCGAACCCGGGTGGAGCTTTCAGGCGGACTTGGTGAGCGGCCAGGGGCGCGCCGGGGTGTGGCTGACGAAGTCGGGCAGGGGATCGCCGACACCGAGGAAAGCCGCGATTCCCGCGACCGCCCGCACCGCGGCCGCACCGTCACCGTAGGGATTGACCGACTCGGGAATCGGGGCGTGGCCGGCGGGGAGGCTGAGCAGGCTGCCGACCTCCGCGAGGATGGTCTCCTCGTCGGTGCCGACCAGCCGGGCCGCACCGACCTCGACCGCCTCCGGACGATCCGTCCTCTCGCGAAGCACCAGGACGGGTTTGCCGAGGGCCGGGGCCTCCTCCTGCAACCCGCCGGAATCGGTCAGGACGACACTCGATGCCTTCAACAGCTGGATGAACTCACCGTAGGGGAGGGGATCGCAGGCGATGACGTTGTCCAGGCCGACCAATGGGGGTAGCAGACAGTGCCTGACGATCGGGTTGAGATGGGCCGGCAGGATCACGCGGAGCCCAGGGTGGCGGAGGGCCAGCCGGGCGACGGCGTTGCCGATCCGCTCCATGGGGGCTCCCCAGTTCTCGCGGCGATGGGCGGTGACCAGCAGGATCGGTGCGTTCGAGGCGATCGCCTCGCGGATCCTCTCGTCCTGGATGGGGACCTCGGCCTCCACCGCCCGCATCAGGGCGTCGATGACGGTGTTCCCGGTGACGATGATGTCCTCGCTGCGCACCCCCTCCCGTTCCAGATTGACCCGGCACCGCTGGGTCGGGGCCAGGTGGAGGGAGCTGATCCGTGTTGCGATGCTGCGGTTGGCCTCCTCCGGGAACGGCGCCGCGATGTCGCCGCTGCGGAGCCCCGCCCCCAGATGGACGACGGGGATGTGCCGGTTGAAACTGGCCAGGGCGGCCGCCGCGACGGTGGATGTGCCGCCCTGGACCACAACGGCGTCGGGGCGTTTCATCTCGAGGATCGGGTCGAGCAGCGTGATGATGTGGGCCATGATCTCGTTGAGGGTCTGGCCCGGCGTGAAAACGTTGAGGTCGTGCGTCGGGGTGATTCCCAGTACCTCGCCCACTTGGTCAAGCATCTCGCGGTGCTGTCCCGTGACCACCGAGATCGACTCGAATCGCGGATCCTCCTCGAGGCGGCGGATGACAGGCGCCATCTTGATGCCCTCGGGACGGGTCCCGTACACGGTCATTACTTTTTTCATGATGTCCCCCAACCAACGACGACGCTTACGTCGCGAAGTCAATGCTGGAAAGCATAGGAGAGCTGGCCGGAAGTATGCAATACCTTCCGGGGAGGTGTCGCGTGGGGAAGGGGCCCGGTGCCGGTACCGGCGGTGCCCGGGTGGCCCCGGGCGTGGCACGGCATTGGGGAATGTGCGTGCCCCTTGGTACGCTGCCTAGGTTGCCTGAGATGGGTGACGGGTAATTTGCTGAGCAACTGAAAGAGGGGCCGGATGCTCTCCGCCTTCGCTAGCGCGTTCAAGACGCCTGAGCTGCGCAAGAAGATCTTCTTCACGCTTGGGATCCTTCTGGTGTTCCGTCTCGGTTCCACCATCCCTGCCCCGAACGTGAACATGCAGGCGTTGAACACATGCCTTAACAAAGCCGCGGGAGGTCAGCAGGCAGGGCTCTACTCCCTGATCAACCTGTTCTCGGGCGGTGCCCTGCTGCACCTGACGATCTTCGCCCTGGGAGTGATGCCCTACATCACGTCCTCGATCATCCTGCAACTCCTGGCCGTGGTGATCCCGCGGCTGGAGGCTCTCCGTAAGGAGGGCGCCGCTGGGCAGGCCAAGATCACGCAGTACACGCGGTATCTCACCCTCGTTCTGGCGCTGCTCCAGGCGACGGCATTCGTCACCATGGCGCGCACGGATCAGCTGCTGCCGGATTGCAAGGGCATCGGTATCCTCCACGAGAAGGTGGAGCTCTTCCCGCTGGTCACGATGGTGCTCACCATGACTGCCGGGACCGTCGTGATCATGTGGCTGGGCGAGCTGATCACCGATCGTGGTGTCGGCAACGGCATGTCCGTGCTGATCTTCACTCAGATCGCCGCCCAGTTTCCGACCGGCCTGTGGTCCATCAAGGAGGGCCACCAGGGGGCCACCGGCTGGTTCCTGTTCCTGGCCATCGTCGCCATCGGTCTGCTCGTGATGCTCGGCATCCTGTTCATGGAGCAGGGACAACGGCGCGTCCCCGTGCAGTACGCCAAGCGCATGGTCGGACGCAGGCTCGTGGGTGGTTCGACCACCTACATTCCGTTGAAGATCAATCAGTCCGGCGTCATCCCTGTGATCTTCGCCAGCTCCATCCTTTACCTGCCGATCCTCTACGCCACCTTCCGGCCCCAGTCCGGGACCGGGCAGTGGATCGCCACCAACTTCCACACGAACAGCTGGGTTTACAGCACCCTGCAGTTCCTGCTCATCGTCGGCTTCTGCTACTTCTACGTCGCCATCACCTTCAACTCCGAGGAGGTCTCGGACAACATGAAGAAGTACGGCGGCTTCATTCCCGGTATCCGCGCCGGCAAACCGACGGAACGCTACCTGACCTACGTGTTGAACCGCCTGACCGCGCCGGGGTCGCTGTACCTGGCGATCATCTCGATGATCCCGACCCTCGCGTTCATCGCGGTCGGCGCGAACCAGAATTTCCCGTTCGGCGGAACCTCCATCCTAATCATCGTCGGTGTGGCCCTTGACACGGTCAAGCGCATCGAAAGTCAGCTGCAACAACGCAACTACGAAGGATTCCTGAGGTGAGAATGCTCATCATGGGTGCCCCCGGAGCAGGCAAGGGCACCCAGGCGACAGCTCTGGCAGAGGCGTATTCGGTGCCAGCGATTTCAACGGGCGACATCTTCCGCGCCAACATCCGCAACGCCACCGAGTTGGGTGTCAAGGTCAAGGCCATCATCGAGGCCGGGGAGTACGTTCCCGACGACGTGACGGAGGCCATTGTCGCTGACCGGCTGGCCGAGGAGGACTGCGCATCCGGGTTCCTTCTCGACGGTTTCCCACGAACCATGCACCAGGTGCACTTCCTGGACCGGCATCTTTCCCGCCAGCGACGGCGCCTCAACGCCGTGGTCTCGTTGATGGTGGAGCCCGACGTGCTGGTTGCGCGCCTGCTGGACCGGGCCCAGAAGGAGGGACGGACCGACGACAACGAGGACACCATCAGACGTCGCATGGAGGTCTACGCCGGCCAGACCGCGCCGCTGCTGTTCCACTACGAGCGGCAGGGGCTGCTCGTGGAGATCGAAGGCACCGGCACCGTCGAGGAGGTGCGGCAGCGGATGCTCGAGGCGGTGGCTGCGCGCAAGGCCTGAGATGTCGATAGAGATCAAGACGCCCGAACAGCTGAGGAAGATGCGAGCCGCGGGACTGGTCGTGGCCGAGGGTCTGCGCCGGATGCAGGAGGCCACCGCGGTGGGCGTCACCACCGCCGAGATCGACGCGGTGGGCCGGGACGTGTTGGCCGAGCACGGGGCGACCTCGAACTTCCTGGGCTACGGCTCCGAGTACGGCATACCGTTTCCGGGGGTGTCGTGCATCTCCGTGAACGACGAACTGGTTCACGGCATCCCGGGGAACCGGGTGATCCGTGACGGCGATCTCGTCTCCATCGACTTCGGCGCCGTGCTGGATGGCTGGCACGGTGACGCGGCCCGCAGTTTCGTGGTCGGCGAGGCCCGGGCGGAGGATCTCGGGATGATTGAGGCCACCCGGCAGGCCATGTGGGCAGGCATCGCCGCGGTCCGTGACGGAGGTCGCGTCGGGGACGTGTCGCGGGCCATCGAGTGGTGCGTCAAGCACCAGCCACGCCGCTACGGGTCATTGCGCGACTACACGGGGCACGGGATCGGCTCCCGGATGCACATGGAACCGGACGTCCCGAACCAGTTCAGGTTCCGCCCCAACCCGCGTCTCGGGGTGGGGATGGCGATCGCGGTCGAACCCATGCTGACCCTCGGATTTCACCAGACGGTGGTGGCCGCCGACGACTGGACGGTGCGCAGCCGCGACGGGGAACGCGGAGCCCACTGGGAGAACACCGTGGCCATCACGGAGCACGGCCTTTGGGTGCTCACGGAACCTGACGGAGGAGAAGCGGAACTGACCGCGCGCGGTGTTGCCTTCGGGCCGCTCAACGAGTGACGCACCGGACTTCTACCATTGATCGCATGAACAAGTTGCCGCCATCCTCCCGGTATCTCCAACGCGCGGCCGAACCGGTCGGCGAGACGGAACGGGAGGCGCTGTCCAAGCGGGTCTCGGACGCATTCGCCGACGGCCGGATGGAATCGGATTCCTACCGGCAGTCAATGGATGTGATCTACGGCGCGAAGACCCTGGGCGATCTGGTTCCCGTGGTGGAACAGCTTCCGGCAGCAGCGCTGGAGACCCCCGCGATCGTCGGTGAGGGAAAACTCCCGGCGGGACAGACCGGTGAAATCCACGCCCCGGCGCGAATAGGAATGGTGGCGGTCGGGGCCGTCGCGGGTGTGGTGACTCTGCTGGCCATTGTGGCCGTCCTTCTGTTCTGGCTGCTCTGAGCAGGAAGCCACGCGTTCCAAGCGTTGCGGGGGTGAACGGTTTCCAACCATGATCGAGTCCCTGCCCGTGCACAGCTCGGGTTTTTCGCAGACGAGGACGGTTGGGCGAAGGCGGTGGGGTGGTTTCGGAACCGTCATCGCATTCGCCGAGAAGGCGTATCCCGGCGTGCCGTTGTTGCTGCTCGGGCATTCCACGGGTTCGATAATGGCGTGCTGCTACGCCATCGAGAACTCACAGCATCTCGCGGGCCTGGCGTTCACGGGGATGAATGCCACCCCCGGTTTGTCGGGATGATGGCCCATGCCCTGGCGTGGGTCGTCTCGAGGGTGTGCGAACCCAGGTATCGCGGCGAAATGCTCCGGCGGTTGTCCTTCGGGGGCTACAACGCCACCTTCCGGCCGAACCGCACCTGACCAGGATCTGAGGGCGGAAACTGCTCCAACTACTCCGCGAAGATCCCGATCACCGGGGTCCAGTGGACGATGCGGACGTCGGCCAGCACGTTGTTGCTCCGGAACGGGTCCCCGGCGAGTAGCTCGGAAACGGCCTCGGCGCTCTCGGCCTTGAACACGAGAAGGGCCGATGGGGGAGTGGCATCGGGGTAGGCGCCACCCGCGATGAGTCCCTTGTCCGTCAGGCCCGACAGGAAGGCCCGGTGGTCGGGGCGGTGGCGGGCGATGAGTTCGGCGTCGTCGACGTAGGTGTAGTGAACGGCGAAGTACTGCATGGGGCAACGTTACGGCCCGGCGGTGACGGCGACCGGGCCGGGGCGGATTTGGGGTGCCGCCGGGGGCCGCGTAAACTGCTTACGGTACTGCGGCTCCTTGCCGCGCCCGTAAACCGGGTTCCACCGACGAATGAGAGCACATGGCGAAGAAAGAAGGAGCCCTCGAACTTGAGGGTACCGTGGTCGAGGCGTTGCCCAACGCAATGTTTCGCGTGGAATTGCCCAATGGGCACAAGGTCCTGACCACCATCAGCGGAAAAATGCGTCAGCACTACATCCGCATCCTGCCCGCCGACCGAGTGGTCGTCGAGCTTTCCCCCTACGACCTCACCCGTGGTCGCATCGTGTACCGGCACAAGTGACCAGGCGGGTCCAGACTCGAAATCCCAACGCCCGGCCCACGGCCGGGCGTCCATCTTTTGCCGTGCCTGTTTGGCGAAAACCGGGGACGTGACGTAGGCTTTGTCGTCGGTCGTCCATGCCCGGATGCTGCCGCGCGCCTGCGGCGGTCGTGGTTTCCCGGCGGCCAGCTCATCCACCACAGATTGGGCAGGGAACTGCCCAGTCGCTGATTGAAAAGGTTGCTCGAATGAAGGTTCAGCCGAGCGTCAAGAAGATCTGCGACAAGTGCAAGGTCATCCGCCGGCACGGTCGTGTGATGGTGATCTGCGACAACCCGCGCCACAAGCAGCGCCAGGGCTGAAAGCCCGGCGAGGGTTCGCAGAACATCGCGGAACGGGGCAGGTCGCCCAGCCCGCCAGACAATTGAACACAACGTGATCGCAAGGGCCGCCGAACGGTGACTCCCGACCCTTGGACGAAGGCCAAGGCCCCTCTGCGGCGAAAGAGAACCGCCGCACGCCAGGAGGGGACGCGACACGCCACACACCTTCGCGGTCCCCGACCTGACCGGGTGGAAGCCCACAGGGACCGGAAACACTGAAAGGTAGAACATGGCACGCCTCGTTGGGGTCGACCTGCCGCGCGACAAGCGCCTGGAGGTCGCACTCACCTACATCTTCGGGATCGGCCGCACCCGCGCCGCCGAGACCCTCGCCGCCACCGGTGTCAGCGGCGATCTCCGTGTCCACCAGCTCACCGACGAACAACTCGTCGCGCTGCGTGACCACATCGAGGGCAACTACGAGATCGAGGGTGACCTCCGTCGCACCGTTGCCGCCGACATCCGCCGCAAGGTTGAGATCGGCAACTACCAGGGCCGTCGCCACCGCAGTGGCCTCCCGGTCCGTGGTCAGCGCACTCGCACCAATGCGCGCACCCGCAAGGGCAAGAAGAAGGCCGTGGCCGGCAAGAAGAAGGCACGCTGACCCGCGCGGTGAGCTGAGACAGGAGATTTGACTACTGATGGCAACCAGCCGCAAGCAGGCCGCCAAGACCAAGGTGCGCCGCAAGGAGAAGAAGAACGTCCTCGCCGGACAGGCTCACATCAAGAGCACCTTCAACAACACGATCATTTCGATCACCGACCCCAACGGGGCAGTGATCTCCTGGGCCTCCGCCGGCACCGTCGGCTTCAAGGGCTCCCGCAAGTCGACCCCCTTCGCCGCCCAGATGGCCGCCGAGGCCGCCGGTCGCCGCGCCATGGAGCACGGCATGAAGCGCGTCGACGTGTTCGTCAAGGGCCCGGGTTCGGGCCGTGAGACCGCGATCCGCTCGCTGGGCGCCGTGGGCCTCGAGGTCGGGACCATCTCCGATGTCACGCCCGTGCCGCACAACGGCTGCCGCCCGCCGAAGCGTCGCCGCGTCTGAGTGCCCGAGAAGTAAAGGACTGAAGAGAAAATGGCTCGTTACACCGGCCCCATGACCAAGAAGTCCCGTCGCCTCGGGACCGATCTGGTTGGCAATGACAAGGCGTTCGAACGCCGCCCCTACCCGCCCGGTGTCCACGGTCGCGGCCGCACCAAGGATTCCGAGTACTCGCTGCAGCTCAAGGAGAAGCAGAAGGCGCGTTTCGCCTACGGCGTCCTCGAGAAGCAGTTCCGTCGTTACTACGAGGAAGCGAATCGTCACCCCGGCAAGACCGGTGACACGTTGCTGCAGATCCTCGAGTCGCGTCTCGACAACGTCGTGTACCGCGCAGGTTTCGCTGCCACCCGCCGCCAGGCCCGCCAGCTCGTGGTGCACGGACACTTCCTCGTCAACGGCAAGAAGGTGAACATCCCCTCGTACCGCGTCAAGGCCCACGACATCATCGACGTCGCCGAGAAGTCGATGAACCTCCACCCGCTCGTGGTGGCGCGTGAGACCCACGGGGAACGCACCGTTCCCGCGTGGCTCGAGGCCCGCCCCAACCGGATGCGCATCCTCGTCCACCAGCTCCCCGTCCGCGAGCAGATCGTGATCGATGTCCAGGAGCAGATGATCGTCGAGCTCTACTCCAAGTAGTAGGCACCACCGGGCTGGTCGGCACGTCAAAGGCCGGCCGGCCCAGCTCGGGTTTCCGGGCCCTGCGGCCGGAGAGGTTCCGGTCGTGGCATTCGCGTCATCAAATAGTGGGTGGCGCGGGAAGGAAGAAAATGCTCATCGCACAGCGTCCGACCTTGTCGGAGGAGACGGTTTCCGAGTACCGTTCGCGGTTCATCATCGAGCCCCTCGAACCCGGCTTCGGCTACACCCTCGGCAACTCGATGCGCCGCACCCTGTTGTCGTCCATCCCGGGTGCGGCCGTGACCTCCATCAAGATCGAGGGAAATCAGCACGAGTTCTCCACCCTGGAGGGTGTGGTCGAGGATGTCACCGAGATCATCCTGAACCTGAAGAGCCTGGTTCTGTCCTCCGAGGAGGACGAGCCTGTGGTCATGTACCTGCGCAAGGCGGGGGCCGGTGAGGTCACCGCGGCCGACATCCAGCCTCCGGCCGGGGTCGAGGTGCACAATCCCGAACTGCACATCGCCACCCTCAGCGAAGGCGGCAAACTCGAGATGGAGTTGGTGGTCGAACGCGGCCGGGGCTACGTCTCCAGTGTCCTCAACAAGGATCCTGACGCCGAGATCGGACGCATCCCCGTCGACTCCATCTACTCTCCGGTGCTGAAGGTGAGCTACAAGGTGGAGGCCACCCGCGTGGCGCAGCGCACCGACTTCGACCGTCTCATCATCGACGTCGAGACCAAACCGTCCATGGCCCCCCGCGACGCCGTCGCATCCGCGGGGCGGACCCTGGTGGAGCTCTTCGGCCTGGCCCGTGAACTCAACGTCAACGCCGAGGGCATCGAGATGGGGCCCTCGCCCGTGGACGAACAGATCGCCGAATCGCTGAACCTGCCCGTCGAGGACCTGAACCTCTCGGTTCGCTCCTACAACTGCCTCAAACGCGAGGGCATCCACACCGTCGGTGAGCTCGTCGCCCGTTCCGAGGAGGACCTCCTCGACATCCGCAACTTCGGTTCCAAGTCGATCCTCGAGGTCAAGGTCACCCTTCACAACCTGGGCCTCGCGCTGCGCGACGCCGCCCCGGGCTTCGACCCGATCCAGGCCATCGAACGCTACGACCAGGAGCACGAGGGCGAAGAGGACATCGACGCCGAAACGGACGACGACTACGCCGAGACCGAGCAGTACTGAGAACCCACACCGAGCGCTGCTCGGAACCAGACCGAAAGAATTGAGAAATGCCTAAGCCGACCAAGGGCCCCCGTCTGGGTGGTAGCCCCACCCATGAGCGCCTCATCCTGCGCAACCTGGCCACCCAGCTCTTCGAGCACGGCCGTATCACCACCACCGAGACCAAGGCCCGCCGCGTCCAGCCGCTGGCCGAGAAGCTCATCACCAAGGCCAAGCGAGGCGACCTCCACTCCCGTCGCCTGGTGTTGAAGTCGGTGACCGACAGGGATGTGGTGGCGAAACTGTTCGAGGAGATCGCCCCCACCCTCCAGGACCGTAACGGTGGCTGCACCCGCATCACCAAGATCGGCATCCGCAAGGGCGATTCCGCGCCCCTGGCGGTTCTGGAGCTCGTCACCGAGCCGGTGGAGCACAAGTCCGAGGACTGAGTCCAAAGCGACGGGTAGGCATCCTTGTCCGGGATGCCTACCCGTTTCGTTTTCCGCGGGTTTCTTTGAGCCAAGCCGGTTGAGCCGGGCTGCTCGCTTGGCGAGCTGGCTGTGTCGAAACCTATTGCGTGTGTCCGAGAGTTGAGGGGCGGGTTCTGGATACAGGTTGCGGGGTGGTTTCGACTCAGCCGGCTTTGTTCTTCTCGAAGCTGGTTGAGCCGGGCTGTGAGGAACGAGCAGCCCGTGTCGAAACCATCCACCGGCACCTCGCAGTCCAACTCAGCCCGCTTTGGTGCCGCCTCGGTGCTGGTCGCGTACCCAGGCGGCTATTCCCCGGTTCTCGGGCAGCAGGGCGTAGAAAGTGGCCTGGTAGGCGTGGTAGAGGTCCGGTTTGCCCTCCCACGTGTGGGTGACGGGGTGGTTCTCCACGTCGAGTTCCTGCCACCAGGAACCGTCCACATGGTCGATGACGTGCTCGTCTGCGTAGGCCCAGAGGGTGCGGTAGGCGTCCTCGTAGCGCTGCTCACCGGTGGCGCGGAACAGCCCCGCGGCCGCGCCGATGCCCTCGGCGATCTCCCAGAAGAACCGCTCCGGGACCACCGGTTTCCCGTCCCAGTCGACGGTGTAGCAGAAACCGCCGTTGCCTGCCCACGCGTCCTGGAATGCGCCATCGAAGAGGTGCCGGGAGGCATCCAGCAGCCAGTTCTCCCGAACCCCGAGGCCGCGGATCTGGAGCAGCAGTTTCGACCACTCGAGCCAGTGCCCGGGCTGGGAACCGTAGGGCCGGAACGGATGCCGGGGTTCGTCGCGGTTGTGGTCGGGGAGTTCCCGCCAGGCGGCGTCGAAGTGTTCCGGGAGCCGCCAGGCCCCTTCCGTGGCGTCGGCGGCCCGGCCCGCGATGCGGCGCGCGATCCTTGCGGCCCGTTCCAGGAGTCGCTCGTTGCCGGTCGTTCGTCGCCGGTCGCCTCGTGGGCCGCCAGGTAGGCCTCCGCCAGGTGCATGTTGGCGTTCTGGCCGCGGTAGGGCTCGGCCCGGTGGAATTCGCGGTCGAAGGCATCGATGCCCGCGCCGTCGGCCTCCACCCAGAACCTCTCGATGACCTCCAGGGCCGCCGTAAGCAGGTCCTCGCCCCCGGGAATCCCGGCGGTGGTCGCGGAACTGGCGCCGAGCAGGATGTGGGCCTGCCCGTAGAGTTCCTTGCGGAAGCTGGGGGAATCGCCTCCGACGGTCGGGAACCACCCGCCGTGCTCTGTGTCGCGCCCAGTGCCGTTCAGGTAGAAGCCGATGCCGTGCCGGGCCACGTCCTCGGCTCCGGGACGCCCCTGCATGGCCGCTATGGAGAAGCAGTGCAGCATTCGCGCTCCCAACCACAGTTGCGATCCCAGCCGGGGCAGGGCGTGGCCTCGCGAATCGAGGTAGGCGTAGCCCGCTCCGGGCAGCACCACCTCGGGTTGGAAGAAGTCCAGCAGCGCTTCCCGGTGCTTTGCGAGCCAGTCGCGATGCTCGGCGCTGTCCAGCCAGCTGATCTGCCTTGGCTTCGGTTGATTCATCGGGTCTCCTTCGACTGGCGACGGCCCATACGACGACGTCTCCTGCTCGTGTCGGACATCGTCGTCGATCCTCTGTGTCGTGCGTACGAAGCATCGTAACGGCAGGCATGATGCCCTGAGAGTTGTCACCGGGGGTCTGCGAAGGGATCCCGCGTGGGGTCGGGGTGAATCTCCAATTCGATCTCACGGGCGGCTGTCGCCGCGGCTTCCGGGCCGGTGAGGTGACCGATCAACGCTGCCGTCATGTCCATGCCGGCCGCCACCCCGGAGGAGGTCCAGCGGTTCCGGTCGTGAACCCACCGCGCCCTGCGCACCCACGTGACCCCGTCCCCATGTCCTGACGCCCAGTCGAAGGCTCTTTTGTTGGAGGTCGCCCGGTATCCGTTCAACAAACCAGCGGCCGCCAGAACCGCCGAACCGGTGCACACCGAGACGATGATCGCCGCCGGGGCTGCCAAATGGGTGAGCATCTGGAGGAATTGCTGGTCACGGACCAGGCGACGCGTGCCCGGACCTCCCGGCACCAGCACGATGTCGGTGGGCGCTGCATTCTTCAAGGATGCAGGGACCACGATCTCCGCTCCCTGGCTGCTGCGAACCGGGCCGGCTTCGGGCGCCACGTAGACGATCCGGTACTCCTCGGGCAGCCGGGCAAGGAGCTCGACCGGCCCGAACACGTCAAGCAGTTCGAAGTCCTCGAACAGCACCACCGAGACGTCGTACACGATCCCCATCCTATTGCCGCGTGGAAACCGGGCAGCCCGCGCCCGGTTCAGCGCCTCACCGTCGGTTTCCTCGCTGGGCTGCTTCGCGTTGCTGCTCCATGAGAACTGCTTTGAAAGCTCCCATGGCGTTGGGGTCGTTGCGTGGGACGCCGGCTTTGACAGCTCGGCGGTGCCAGCGGCGGAGGAGGAATCGGGGAAACCAGAAGAAACCGATCAAAAAGGTCAATATGCAGAACACCCATGTAAGTCCGATCACTTCCGCAACGATTCGATGTAGAGGCGGTTTGAACGCTGGCAATGACATGAGCAACATACCTACACCCCCGTAGAACATGGCGAGGGGTGGGCAGGGCCAGCCGCGATAGTTGATGACGAAGCGGGAAATTGGCTTGGTATAGGCGACCCAGCCCTGCCAGAGCCCGAGCAAACCGATGAGTATGAGCACGATTGCAGCTAGGATTTCACTGGGAACGACGCCCTCCAACAAAACTACTTGATTCATCATCTGCCAAACAGCCCTTTACCCCAGTTCCAGATGCCTTCGCCAAGGTCTGCGTTGCGATCACCAACAGTCTTGCCTTCGCCGGTGTCGATGCTCATGCCCAACCCGACCACGACACCCACCGCCAAGCCGACGGCGGTTCCACCCACGGGAATCATGGAGCCGATTGCAGCGCCTGCGGCAGCTGACGCCGCCACCTGTGAGTATGTCCGGACCGCGGCGGTTTCTCTTACTCGTGATTGCCGTTCGCCGGCGGAAGTTCCGGGTTTTGTTCGCGGTATCGTTTGTCGGTTTTCTCGAGTTCGCTGCTGTAGGTCAAGCCGACTCCGAGAACGAAGAGGCCGCGTCCTGCTGCGCGTCCGAGAGCGGACGTTCCGGTGCGGGTCTGCAAACTGTGTTCCCGACCCAGACCCCACGACCCCGTGACGTTGGGTGGATGGATCACGGTTGCCGGACCGTGTCGTCTCCGTGGAGGACCGAGGAATGTTTCGGTCACTGCCGCGCGGAAGCGGGTCAGGAAGCCTCCCTGCTGGTTGGTTTGAGGAATCCACGATTTCCAGTCCCAGTGCCGGGATTTGGCGTGTTTCACCAAGTAGGGGATCCTGAAATCGTGCCCGAAGAGGCGAATGATGACACGTTCGACGTTCACCTTCCTGGTCTCACCCACGGCTGCCAGAGACGCGAGCAGGGTGTCTCCGGCGACTCCTTGCCACGCAGGAGACCCTGCTTCCGGGAGGCCGTCGTCGCCGAGCGACCCCCGAATCAGGGTTGCTGGGAGTGCCGTGGCGTGTCGGCCACCTGAACGATGTAGGGCTGTTCTCCGCGGCGGATGTAGCGACCACGACCGGGCGGCATGTGTTCCGGGGTGATCCGGGGCAGTATCTGACCCTCCGACCGGTCGCCGGACATCAGCAGTATCGCCCCGCCGGTGTCCCGGATGCTTTGCAGCAGCGGACCGTAGAGCGCCCTCGTGGCGCCTGCGACGGGACGGGTGGCCACCACATGAAACCCCAGATCCCGCGCCGCGGGCAGGTAGGGGACCAGTGGGGCGAGGGGTTCGGAACCGCCGGCCGAGATGATGTCGTGATCGTCGATGAGGAGAACGACCTGCGGGGAACGCAGCTTCTCCTCCGGGCTGCGGGAGGGACGGGCCTCCAGCTCGCTGGCTATGGAACTCGCGAGCCCCGCCGCTTGCCGGAGGGAACTGGCGTGGGCCGCGAGGTAGGCGTCGGGAATGACTCCCGGGACGTGCCCGCGTGGATCGACGACGGCGATCGCCAGTTCCTCCGGGGTGTACCGCTCGATGAGCCCCCGGGCGATGGTGCGCAGCGTGGTGGATTTGCCGCATTTCGCGTCGCCCAGCACGAGAAGGTGCTGGTCCCCGTCGTCGAGATCCCACAAAGCGGTGTCCATGGTGTCCTGCCGGAGACCCAGCGGAACGGAGGATTCCTCTGCGGCGTCGGGCAACGACTCGGGCGGCAGGTGTTCGGGAAGCAACCGGATCGGCGCGGCGGCAGGACCGGACCACGACTCCGAGACCTGCTGCGCGAGGCGTTCGAGAGCCTCCCCGATGTCCTCGGATTCCGAGATCTCCAAGCTCGGGAGAGCCACCTGGGCCAAGGTCTTGTTGTCGGTCAGCGCCCGGCCCGGGGTGTCGGACGGAATGGTCGGGGCCAGTTTGCGGTCGATTATCGAATCGGTGGGATCGTTCAGGCGCAGTTCGACACGGGTGCCGAACAAGGTCTGGTGCGCCATCCGGAGTTCCCCCCACCGGCCCATCGAGATCACCAGGTGCAGGCCATAGCTGGCGGCCTGGAGCATGAGACGGGTGAAGGAATCCTCGAGCGGCTCGAAATCGCTGCGGAGGATTCCGTAGCCGTCCACCAGCAGCACGATGTCGGCGCTTGCCAGTTGGGGCAGTCGGCCCGCGGCGTGCATGGCGCGCAACTGCGACATCGAATCGATGCCGATGCTCTTGAACAGCTGCTCGCGAGAGCGCAGCATCAGGGCCAGTTCCTCTACCAGACGACGCATCCGGTCGGTGTCCCCACGTGTGGCAACCCCGCCGACGTGAGGGAAACCTTCGATGCGCCTGAGGCCGCCACCGGCCAGGTCCATGCCGTAGATCGCCACCTGCTGGGGGGTGGCGTGCAGCGCCAGGGAAGCGGCCACCGTGCGTAGCAGCGTGGTGCGACCGGTCTGTGGGCCGCCGATGATCGCGACGTGGCCGCCGCTGCGGGTCAGATCCAGCGTCCAGGGGAGTTGACGTTGATGCGCCGGATCGTCCTCCAGACCGACGACCACCTGCAGCGGATCGCCATCGGAACGTTCCCTGACCTGCCCGAGAGTGAGGCGGCTGGGTAGCGGCGGAAGCCAGACCGGGGAGACGGCTGTGTCGTCGGCCCGCAGCCCTGCGACGACCTCCTCCACGAGGGTGCGTCCCGTGTCCGGGCGACGCAGCAGGGGAACTGACGGGTCACGTTCGTCGACGTTTATGCCGTTGTAGACCGGGAGTTCGTAGATGCGTGGACCCGAGGTCACTGTTTCCTGGCGAACTCCGCTCGGCACGGGCCCGGAGACGTACCCAGCGCGGAATCGCTGGTACACCGAGGTGTCGACCTTCAAATAGCCGTACCCGGGCATGGGAGGCAGGTGGAAGGCGTCGGTGGAGCCGAGCACCACCTGGGATTCCGATTCGCTGAAGGTCCGCAACCCCAGCCGGTAGGACAGATAGGTGTCCAGGCCGCGCAGTTTCCCACCCTCGATCCGCTGGCTGGAAAGCAACAGGTGAACCCCGATGGAGCGTCCGATGCGTCCGATCTGCAGGAACAGATCGATGAAATCCGGTTCGGCGGTGAGCAGCTCACCGAATTCGTCGATGACCACGAACAGATGCGGCATCGGGGGCAGGTCGGGTCGTTTGCGACGCAGTTCCCGGTAGTGGGTGATCGACGGCGAGGAATCCGCGTCCTTGAGCTGCTGCTGGCGGCGCACCACCTCACCCTGCAGCGATGCGCGGGCACGCACGGTCAGTTGTGGATCGTCGGCGAGGTTGTCGATCAGACCGGCCAGGTGGGGGAGCGGGGTGAAGGGGGAGAAGGCCGCCCCGCCCTTGTAGTCGATTAGGATCATCGCCAAATCCTCCGGTGAGTGCGCTGTCGCGAGTGACAGGATCAGGGTGCGGAGCATCTCCGACTTGCCGGAACCGGTTGCGCCGATGCAGATACCGTGCGGTCCCATTCCCTGCTGGGCGCTTTCCTTCAGATCCAGGTGCACGGTGCGGCCGTTGTCGTCGATGCCGAACGCGACACGCAGGAAGTCCGCCGGGGTGCGGGGACGCCACAGCTGGGCCAGATCAATGGGCTGGTGCAGGTCGATGCCCAGCATGTCCTCGATGTCGGCTTGTTCACCCTCGACGACCTCCTGGTGAAGGGCCGAGAAGGTACGGCGTGCGGCGAGGTCACGGGCAATTGCCTCAAGCTGCCAGGATTCCGCCCCCTCAGGGGTGAAACGGGTGGTGCTGGGCTCGGTGCCGCGGGCCCCGTGTGTGATGGTCGCCTCGTCACGCAGGTCGATGCGGATGTCAACATCGTCGGGTTCGTCCAGACGGTCATCCAGGAGGTGGATGACGGTCACCTCCAGGTCACGGTGGTGGAGGGTCTGATCGGGATGCCGCAGGCCTGATGCCGGGTGCCCGTGATCGTCGGAGATCACCACCAACCGGGACAGCTCCTCCGCCTGCCCGCCCCGCCGCCTGGCTGCCGTAGCGGCGGCGGACCGTTCGGCCATCTCGCTGGCGAGGATGTCGCTCAGCGCATCGAGGGTGGGTGCGACGCGCCGGGCCGGCACGGGCCCGTCGAAAAGGTTGGGATCATGAACGTGCGGCAGCAGGTCGAAACCTCGCCAGTCACGCGCGTGCTCAACGGGGAAGGCGGCCGCCAGTTCCAGGTCCTCGGGCAATTGGTGGGCGGTGAGCTGCATGACCAGCGCGCGGATCATGGGGATGGTGCGTTCGCGAGGCCCGATCACCGCCACCACGGCGGCTTCCCGCAGGTCGGCGGTGGCAGGCATCGCCTCGATGGAGGAATGGGAGCTGGTGAGCATCTCGGCTTCGCGCAACAGGATCGGGTCGATCGGCTCCACGGGGGATTCGGAGGTGGGGACGTTCAGTGTGAACCACGGCACCGTCGCCATCCCGATGCGCGCCTGAAGGTGGTCGGCGTCGGAGCGGCGTCGTTCCCACAACCTCTCGGGGTCGTGGATGAAGCTGACGATCCCGGCCGGGCTCGGGTGCAGCGCCAAGGCGGTGTTGCGGGCGTGCTCGGCCTGTTCCCGCAGCTTGTCGCGGGTGCGTTCGAGGTAGTCGAGGTAGCGACTGCGGTGGAGACGCAGCTGCTTGGCGGCGCGTCCCCGGCTGGAGATGGCGAAACCGAGACCGCTTACGAGGGCCACGGTGAAAACCACGGCGGCGATCAGCATGAACAGCGGCTGGCCGTTGCGCATCACCACCATCATCACCACGGATGTGAGTGCCCCGACCACTGGCAGCAGGAACTGGAACGGGGTCGGGCTGATCTCGGCGCCGAGCGTGGGTGGCGACGGGATCTCGATCGGGCCCGGACGTCCGAGCGGTGTCGTGGTTCGGGTGGGGCGTTGGATTCGTCTGTGCGCCGAGGTGGGTTCCTGGAGTTCCTGATCCTCGGGAGCCATGGTTTCGTTCGTCACGGGATGCATCCCTTCGCAGGGCGGGTGAGCGCCTCTATCAGGCCGGCGGCCAGGCGATACATCTCGAAGGCATCGGGTTCCCTGAGTTTCTTCCGGGTGCCTGGGCGACGATCGTGGCCTTGCAGGACCGAAGTCGGGGGAAGCCCACGCACCAGCGCGCGGATCGACGGGCCGACCACACCGCGCACATCGGCCACGGCCAGCAACACGGGAAGGCGTTTACCCAGGGCCGTCGCGACGTCGAGGGTTGACTGGATCATTCCCCTGTCGGCTGCCGTGACCAGACACAGTGCGTGGGAGTCGGTGGCTATCAGGCTCAGCTGGGGAAGCGGCGCAGCTCCCCAGTCCGTGATCGTCAGATCATGGTCGCGCTGGGCGTTGCCGACGACCTCACCCCAGAACAAGAGCGGATCGCTCCAATGCTCGGGGGTCAGATGACGCACTGTGTGCGGGCTCGTCAACCGCGCGAACTGTGACCGCTCGGGATCGTCGGTGGTGATGACGAGCAGGCGGTCCGGACGCAACCGGGCCAACATCACGGCCAACCCGGAGGCGATGGTCGTGGTGCCGCTCCGGCGCCCTATCGAGGCGACCGCGATCCGTCGCCTCACCGGCAGTGGGGTGTTGATACTGCGTGCCAGCTGCTCCAGATGTCGGTGACGGGCACTTCCCGAGGCTCGAAGCCAGGCGCTGATCATCGGAACGTCTCCAACAGATCGGTGTACACGTCGAGCGCCCCCAGGGCCAGAGGAATGGTGGTGATGATCAGCAGCACCTCTGCGACCTCGGCGGCGCGCCGCAACTTGGCTGCTAGAACGGCGCTGGGCCGGATCAGGGCGACGCCGAGCAACGCGGCCAGCAGGGCGGTTGCGGTGGCCAACCGTGACGTGGGGCTGAGCTGAGGACTTCCGACGAACATCGCCAGCAGCGGTACCAACCCGGCGATCAGGAGCGCGATGCGCTGCGGTACGAGGGGCAGCACACGGGCGCGCAGCAGGAGAACCAGACAGATCGCCGGGGTCAGGCCGGTGGCCCAGGGGTTCTCCTGACCGGACAACGACAAGAGCGCAAGTCCTGTCGGGAAGCTGATCGCGATGACGGCCCAGGTAAGGGTGGCGAATCCCTCCTCGATGGCGTGGTCAACGTTCCGGCGTTCCGAACGTTCCCCACGCATGGCGCGATCGTCGTACCTGGTTAGTCCGCTCAGGGCCAGGGCCACTCCCGGCAACAAGCCGATGAGCGCCATCCCGGTCAACGCCGTCACCACGGCGACCAGGATCCGCGGCCAGAACAGCTGATCCCCCAAAGCGGCCAGGACAGCGGCCAGCACCCCGATTCCGCTGCACAGCAGCGCCGAACGCCGGTTCAAACCGGCCCCGACGATTGCCCCGAGCACCAGCCAGGCGGCGCCTGCCAGGACGACGATGCGGGTACCTGCGGTCCAGGGTTGGGGAGCCAGGACGAGCAGAGGAACGGCGATCCCGAAGGCCGCGGCCCCGAAGGCGGCGGCAGCCCCGGTGCGGGAGCGGCGGGCGAAAACTGCCGCCAGGACGGTCAGGAGCGCGGCCGCCAGGAGAAGCCAGTAGTTCCTGGGATCCGTTGGTTTACCGAGCACGGCCTGTGCGCTCACCGAGACGATGCCGGCGACAACAGCGGAAAGTGTTGCGACCGAGGCGGCGCCCGCGACCTCGCCCCAGTGATCACCGCGCCGCCCGGCCGCTGTCGCCACCGTGTCGGTGATGTCAACGATCTCGGGGGGATGAGGGGCGTCGTCGAGAGGGGCCAGGTGGATCATCGTGCCGTGGTCGACTCCCTGATCCCCGAGGGTCGAGTCGAGTTCGATGCGCACTCCCGTGAGCGTGGTAAGCGCGATTTCACGTCCCCCGGGGATGCGTTCGTCCAGAACCTCCAGCAATTGCGGCAGCAGCGCCCCAACGGGTTCGTCGTCGGGAAGAACCAGGTCGGCCTTGCGGTTGCTGCCGATCATGGTGAGTCGCGTGTAGGCCATCACCGCTCCTTCTTGTCCTTCTTGACGACAGTGAGGGTCTCCGGATCGATGGTCAGACCCGATGCCGGATCCGTGTAGGTCCTGGTTTCCGGGTCGTAGTACCAGCCGAGCCGGATGTCGATCGTGCGGCCCTGAGGGTCGGTGGCCAGCATGGTTTCGGGATCGACCCGGAAGCCGGTCCTGGGATCGATGTAAATGCCGGTTTCCGGGTTAAACAACAGCCCTGTCTTCTCATCCTCGACGTATCCGTTACCGGGTTTTATGGGATTGGCCTTCATGGCCGCCATGAAGGAATTTATGGCCTGCTCATGCTGTTGGCGTTCCAGTAGACCCAGCACGAAACCGGTGCCCAGACAGGCGACCCCAACAACCGCTGCGAGAATCACCGAGCCGAGCAGCCGGCCCAGATTCGTGTTCACCTTGTGCCGTTCAGTGAGTCTTCCGTGAATGAAGGCGGAAGCGAGACGTTCCCTATGGGTTTTGGTGGTCTCGATCAGGGTGCGGTCGAATTCGTTCATCGCGTTCCTGGCAGATTTGGAAGGGCTTCGATCCGGAGTTCACGCTGTCCCAACCGGAGATGAGCCAGCAGACCGGGTGCCATGGGGAAGCTGATGGTCTGGTCTGCGGGTAGTGGGTGATTTCCCTGGGCGGTGATGATGGCGGTTCCTCCCCGGCTTCCCATGTCGCTCAGCAACAGCAGGCCCGATTCGCTCCACAGCATCAGATGGGTGCGGGAGATGGTCCGGCTGATGTCGGTGACGGCCAGGCAGTGGTAGGGGGGAGCCACCCGTGGGTCGCGCCCGATCACGCATGGCATGTCGAGCCGGTAGCTGGAGCCGTCGTCAAGGGAAGCGATCAATGTCACGTCGACGGGTGGGCGTCTCGGGGCCGTGGTGTCCAGGACGAGAGGGCGGGGCCTTGGGCGCAGCGGATCCTGGCCGCGTCTGATGTCGACGGCGTGCAGACCAGGCAACCTGCCGGGCAGCCCGGTCACCGGGTCAACCGAGCGCAACCCCAGGAGTAGATGCCCGGGGCTCGTTCCCCGGTGCGTGCGCAACCGCCACCACATGACCGTCAGGACGATCGTGACGAGAGCACTCAGTGACATAACCAGCGTCCGCGGGAGATCACCGGCCAAACCCCAGAGGGCGACGGTCGTGACGACCAAGGCGATGATGATGAAATCCAAGACCGAGGAAGCGAGCAGACGCCATGTTTTGGCCGGGACATCGGCGAAGGCCGGGGTGCTTCCAGCCATGGGTCGAACCTCCTCTCCCGCAGCCGTGGTTTGGAGGCAAGTCAATCATGTCCTTCGGCGAGTTGCGTATACCGGGTTTACCGGGTTTATGTTGCGCCGTCTCTGTCGGATGACAGAGTGTCGTCCTTTTGGTCGACGAAATGTTTAAACTTTTCGGGGGCGGTGAGCGTTGTTGCTTGTCGGAGCGGGTTTGCCCGGGGAGTCTGCGGGGCAGAAGTCAGGTTGATGCTTCAATGATTGTTGCGCGTCGTCGGGGTTTCAGGCAAAGGTTGCGGGACTCGAGTTCAGTAGTCCAAGGAATAGAGGATTGTTGTGAAGTTCGCGATGGAGAGCGACGCGCTGGTTGATCTGGGGCAGCGGACGCAGGCGGAGTCGGAAGATCTCGGTGTTTTGGTGAGGAATCTGTATGATGCCGCGGAGCCGCTGGCGGGTCAGATGAATGGTCCGGCTCGGGCTGCTTTTGACAAGTTCAAGGGCAGTATTGATGATATTGCTTATTCGCTGAACAG
>ERZ772973.113-NODE-113-length-52892-cov-23.9255_pt1 | contig 52892 bp, 47 predicted proteins | sample MGYA00580672_ERZ772973 | MGnify/ENA primary metagenome ERZ772973 (study PRJEB29015, sample SAMEA2737938) | human oral metagenome | biome: human oral; feature: human-associated habitat; material: dental | place: China | collected 2152 ...
CTTTTATACTCACCCACCAATTTCTGATCGGATAGAAAGATTGAAAAATATGTAAGAGAGTGGGACAGAAATCGGTAATTCGTTAGAATTCGATTTCGTCGTCCCACCTCCGCACAGTTGAGTAGAGCTGTAAAAGCTGATGAAATCAGCCTAGTAGAGCCCACTCAACCACTGCGTCTTGCTCGACAATCCAAAGACAATTGAGAGGCTAGGACTTTTGTCCCAGCCTCTTTTTGTATGGAATTGTGACGGATTTTACTCTAGTTGTTTTTGAAGCTGAGCAGAAGGCAGACACCACCAAGCAGAGAGAAGACCAACCAAGCGCTTCCCATATTCCACAGACCAAGGCTGGTAAAAATCATGCTTCCAAGTGGAATGGAAAAGGTAAAGAGCATGGTGAGAAAGTTGGAGGTTTGGGCTAATACTTCTGGAGGAAGTTTACTCAGTAGCATGCTGTTGATTTTAGGATTGATTTTTCCAGAGATGTACATGAGAAAGGTAAGAAAGAAAATGCCCAAGAGGGCAGGAGCTTGGAGTAAATTGCTGATGCCTAATAGGAGGAGAGCTAGCGAGCACCAAACGACGAGCCGCATCAGAGAGAATTTGGAAAAATAATCATTTGAGAAGGCACTGGCGGAGATAATCCCAATCACTGTGCAGGACTCGATAATGAGCAGAGACTGGCTCAGGTTTAGTCCCCAAAATGGGTGATCCAATAAATAGAGGTTGTAGAGTCCCATGATAGAGCCGGCCAATGCGTTTAAGAGGAGGACTTGAAGCAGCACTAGCAGGAAGTTTCCGATTTTCTCTTGTTCAAAAATCATTTGGACATTCTGGTAAAGGTCTTTCATCTGTTTCCTGAAAGGAAGCTTTTGCTCTGTAACAGCCGGGGTATCATGGGTGAGTTTTTGGCGGATCAGATAGAGGGTACTTGAGGAGAGTAGGAAGCAGAGGGCGTTGATGAGGGCGACCATAGCGAAATTCTGCTGGCTGATACTAAGCAACCAGACTCCTAGAGCTTGCCCAGCAAAATTTCCCAAAAATGTGAGAAGTTGAGTGAAAGAGTAAGCTTCCATCAAATCTTTCTCTTCTATATTTTTCTGTAAGATAGGCATCTGTAAGCCACTGCGATAGTCGCTGATAATGTCAGAAAAGATATTGAGAAAGCAGACGGTAGAAAAGGCTAGATAGGAGGCAGACTTGGTTAGGAGGGCGACTAGGATGAAGAGGAAGGCCTGCAAATAACCTAGATGAATAAGCCAGCGGGCCTTTTGAATGGTTTTGTCAGCTTTCATCCCGACAAAGACTGTGAAAAAGGTAGGAACAAGAACGATAAAATTGGCAATACCAACGGCAAACTTGGGTTGGGGCATGCTAGAAGCAAATACGATAAAAACGATATTATAGATAGAAGAGCCTAGGATATTAAAGATCCGTGACAGACTGATAAAGGCAAATAGTCTATTTCTTAAAGCAAGTTTCATAATAAATCTCCTTTGGGATGTATCAATTTCGGAATGTGAAGGCATTCCAACTCGCAATGCATTGGTAGTTATGATTATAGCAAAATGTGGCATGCCCGCAAGGCCTTTTTGCTGACTGGTAGAAGCTGGTAAGCTAAGTGGTAGATTTCTAAAAGTGACTTGCAAAAGCTATAAGGTAGCCTATCAAAAGCTGATATATTCTTTTAGATTTTTTTTTATACATGAATGTGATATAATAGATAAGATATGACAAAAGAATTTCATCACATTACTGTACTTCTTCACGAAACGATTGACCAGCTTGATGTTCAGCCAGATGGCATCTATGTTGATGCGACCTTGGGCGGAGCTGGGCATAGCGAGTATCTTTTGAGTAAGCTGGGAGACAAGGGACGTTTGTATGCCTTTGACCAGGATCAGACTGCGATTGACAATGCCAAAAAACGTCTGGCTCCCTATATTGAGCGGGGCATGGTGACCTTTATCAAGGATAATTTCCGCAATCTCAAGACTCGTTTGAATGAAGTAGGGGTCGAGAAGATTGATGGAATTTGTTATGACTTGGGCGTATCTAGTCCGCAGCTGGATGAGCGGGAGCGCGGTTTTTCTTATAAGCAGGATGCTCCGTTGGATATGCGGATGAATCAAGAGGCTAGCTTGACAGCTTACCAAGTTGTGAATCAATATCCTTATAACGACCTAGTCCGTATTTTTTTCAAATATGGCGAAGATAAGTTTTCCAAGCAGATTGCCCGTAAGATCGAGCAAGCGAGAGAAGTCAAGCCTATCGAAACGACGACGGAGCTGGCGGAGATTATCAAATCAGCCAAACCTGCTAAGGAACTGAAGAAAAAAGGTCATCCAGCTAAACAGATTTTTCAGGCCATTCGGATTGAAGTTAATGACGAGTTGGGGGCGGCCGATGAATCCATTCAGCAGGCTATTGACTTGTTGGCTGTAGGTGGTCGTATTTCAGTGATTACTTTTCATTCGCTGGAGGATCGCCTGACCAAGCAACTGTTTAAAGAGGCTTCAACCGTAGATGTTCCCAAAGGTCTACCTTTCATTCCAGATGATTTGCAGCCCAAGCTGGAGTTAGTTTCACGCAAACCCATTTTACCAAGCAAAGAAGAATTAGAAGCCAATAATCGCGCCCATTCTGCGAAATTGCGCGTGGCTAGGAAGGTGCATGAGTAAGTTTCATGGCAGAAAGAAAGCAACACCCTATTCAAAAACGGATTCGGAAATTTTCTCGAGTCGAAAAAGCCTTCTATGGCTCCATTATTTTAACAGCGATTATCCTTGCGGTCAGTATTGTGTTTATGCAGACCAAGCTGCTGCAGGTCAATCATGATTTGACTGAAGTTAATGCTCAGATTGAGTCAGAGCAGGCTGAATTGGATAATATTAAGCAAGAAGTGAATGAATTGACACGTTATGAAAGGCTGTCCCAGTTGGCCAGCTCTCAGGATATGAAACTCCAAAAGGGAAATCGTAAGACAGTGAGTACAACCAATGAGTAAAAGATTTTTAAAAAACATTCAGCGATATGCTTTAAAAAACAGACAGACACCCGAATACAATCGAAGAAGAGTGGGAAAAAGCATGAGTGCCTTGGCCGTCTTTCTTTTTTTCATTTTCTTGATTAATTTTGCGACCATTATTGGGACAGATCAGAAATTTGGTGTTAATTTGTCAAAAGGCGCTAAGCAAGTGCACCAAAAGACGGTCGTCGTTGCTGCCAAGCGAGGAACGATCTATGACCGCAACGGTGTCCCGATCGCTGAAGATGCAACGACCTATAACATTTATGCTGTTATTGATAAAAAATACAAATCCGCTGCTGGCAAGGTCCTCTATGTGGAGGAGTCTCAGTATGAAAAGGTTGCTGAGATTCTTAATCAACATCTAGGAATAGACAAGGACTATGTTAAGCAGCAGCTTGCGCAAAAGGATTTAAAACAGGTTTCTTTTGGTTCTCAAGGAAATGGGATTACCTATAGCACCATGAGCTCTATCCGGCAAGCGATGGAGAAGGAAAAGATAGAGGGGATTGATTTTACAACTAGCCCTAACCGCAGCTATAGTAACGGTATCTTTGCTTCGCAATTTATCGGTCAGGCTCAGATGCAAGAGGATAAAGAAGGTAATAAAACACTTGTGGGAACCTCAGGTATGGAGCAGTCGCTAGACCGTATCTTGGGCGGTCAGAATGGTCTGGTTACCTATGAAAAAGACAGCAAAGGAAACATCATCCCAGGTTCAGAGGAAGTTTCTGTTAAGACAGAAGACGGAAAAGATGTATATACAACCCTCTCTGCCCAGCTACAGACCTACTTGGAAACGCGAATGGATGCCTTCCAAGAAAAAGCGAAGGGTAAATTTGTCAGTGCGACTTTGGTCAGTGCTAAGACAGGTGAAATTTTAGCGACGACCCAGCGTCCGACTTATAATGCGGATACCAAAGATGGATTGAATGCTGAGCATTTGAAAACTTGGAATAACTTCCTTTACCAGACGCAGTATGAGCCTGGATCAACGATGAAAGTTATGACTCTAGCCTCAGCGATTGATAATGGATCCTTTAATCCAACCGGAACATACGATAACTCGGAATATAAGATTGCAGATGCTACCATCCGCGACTGGGATGTAAACATGGGGTTATCAACAGGACAAGTCCTGACCTATGCTCAAGGTTTTATATACTCTAGTAATGTTGGGATGACACGTATTGAGCAAGACATGGGAGATGCCAAGTGGATAGACTATCTATCAAAATTCAAATTTGGCTTACCGACTCGTTTTGGGATGGGATATGAAGAATATGGTGCCTTGCCTACAGACAATGCTGTAACCATTGCTATGAGTTCCTTTGGACAAGGGATTGGGGTAACCCAAGTGCAGATGTTACGTGCCTTTTCAGCTGTGTCAAATGATGGTGTCATGTTAGAGCCGAAATTTATCTCTGCCATCTATGACTCAAAAACGGGTAGTGCCCGCAAATCCCAGCCAGAAATCGTTGGTCATCCAGTTTCAGGAAAAGCAGCGAAAACGACTCGGGACTATATGATTCAGGTTGGAACGGTCCCTTATTATGGAACACTGAATATCGGCGGAGAACCGGTTATCAAGGTTTCTGGGCAAGATGTGGCCGTGAAATCCGGAACAGCCCAAATTGCGACAGCTAAGGGCTATTTGGAAGGGGAGAATAATAACATTTACTCCGTAGTAGCCATGACGCCGGCAGAAAGTCCAGATTTCATTATGTATGTCACTGTTCAGCAGCCTGAAGTTAAATTCTCCCCTCTTTTCTGGCAGGAAGTTGTCAATCCAGTCTTGGAAGAAGCTGTGGCACTTAAAGATAGCTTGAATCTAACTGGCGATAGCCCTGCCTTGGAATTGGTTGAAAAAGAAACAACCTACAAAATGCCATCTATCGATGGTTTGACCAAGCAACTGAAGCTGAAAAATCAAATCAGCCCAGGAGGCTTGGCTGATGAACTCCGCCGCAATCTGGTACAGCCAGTCATCCTAGGAACAGGCAGCGAAATCAAGAAGGTTTCTGTAAAAGAAGGACAAGAACTGAAAGCTAATCAACAGATTTTGGTTTTAAGTGATAACTTTGAAGATTTGCCAGATATGTATGGATGGACCAAGGAAAATGTGGAGCAATTTGCTGAATGGCAAGGGTTGGAAGTCAATTTTAAAGGCAAAGGCTCAAAAGTTGTCAAACAGAAGGAAAAGGTCAATACAGACCTGAAAAAATTGAAAAAAATAACCGTTACATTGGGAGACTAGCATGTTAACAGCAATTATTGCAGGAATTCTGACCTTTATCCTAACACTTGTTGGGATTCCTGCCTTTATCCGTTTTTATCACAAGGCTCATATTTCAGGCCAACAAATGCATGAGGATGTTAAGCAGCATCAGGCAAAGGCTGGAACGCCGACGATGGGGGGAACCGTCTTTCTGGTTGCTTCTGTTTTGGCTAGTTTTGTGACAGCTTTGCTTTCTCAACAACTATCCAACGGTTTGATTATGATTCTCTTTATCTTGGTTCTCTACGGAATCGTTGGCTTTTTGGATGATTTTCTCAAGATCTTCCGTAAGATCAACGAAGGCCTGAATCCTAAGCAGAAACTAGCTCTGCAGCTGGTAGGGGGAGTTGTTTTTTACTTCTTCTACAATCAGCATGGGGCAGGCGACTTCCTCAACGTATTTACAATTCCAGTGCAGTTGGGCTTCCTCTATATCTTCTTCGTCCTCTTTTGGCTGGTTGGTTTCTCCAACGCTGTCAATTTGACTGACGGAATTGACGGTTTGGCTAGTATCTCCGTTGCGATCAGCTTGGTGGCTTACGGAGTCATTTCCCTAGAGCAAAAGCGTTTTGACCTTCTGATCGTTATTATCAGCATGATTGGTGGTTTGCTAGGCTTCTTTGTCTTTAACCATAAGCCGGCTAAAATTTTTATGGGGGACGTGGGCAGTCTTGCCTTGGGCGGTATGCTTGCAGCCCTCTCCATTGCCTTGCACCAAGAGTGGACCTTGCTTCTCATCGGAATCGTCTATGTCTTTGAAACGACTTCTGTTATGATGCAGGTGACTTATTTCAAGCTGACGGGTGGCAAGCGGATTTTCCGTATGACGCCAGTCCATCATCACTTTGAGCTGGGTGGTCTTTCTGGGCATGGCCAACCTTGGAGCGAATGGAAGGTCGACTTCTTCTTCTGGGGTGTAGGCCTCTTAGCCAGCTTGCTGACTTTAGCCATTCTATATTTGTAATATGAAGGTGGGTGTAAGCCCGCCTTTTCTTGTCCTGAGCCGAGCAGAAAAGATATTTTTCTGGTATAATAGATAAGATTAAGAGTAAACAGAGGAAAAAATGAAATTTACAGAATTTAACTTTAAAGATTATATTCAGGAAGCCCTCAAGGATCTGAACTTTGTGGAGGCGACAGAGGTTCAAGAAAAGCTGATTCCGGTGGTGTTATCTGGCCGAGACTTGGTTGGAGAGTCCAAAACCGGATCAGGCAAGACCCACACTTTTTTGCTGCCCATCTTCCAAGAGCTGGACGAAGAGGCTGACAGTGTCCAAGCAGTGATTACAGCACCCAGCCGAGAATTAGCAACTCAGATCTATCAGGCAGCTCGTCAGCTAGCTAGCTTTTCGGAGCAAGAGATTCGAGTGGCCAACTATGTCGGCGGGACTGATAAGGCTCGTCAGATTGGCAAGCTAGAGTCCAGCCAGCCCCATATCGTCATTGGAACGCCGGGGCGGATTTATGACTTGGTTGAGTCAGGTGATTTGGCTATCCATAAGGCTCATACCTTTGTCGTGGACGAGGCTGATATGACGCTTGATATGGGCTTTTTGGAGACGGTCGATCGGATTGCTGCCCGCTTGCCTAAAGACTTGCAGTTTTTAGTTTTCTCGGCTACCATTCCGCAGAAGCTCCAACCTTTCTTGAGAAAATACCTGTCCAATCCAGTCATGGAGCAGATTAAGACCAAGACAGTGATCGCCGATACCATTGATAACTGGCTCCTGTCAACTAAAGGGCGGGATAAGAATGCTCAGATTTATGAGATCAGTCAGATCCTCCAGCCTTATCTGGCGATGATTTTCGTCAATACCAAGACTCGTGCGGATGAATTGCAGGCCTATCTAACTGCGCAAGGTCTAAAAGTGGCCAAGATTCACGGGGATATCCCGCCGCGGGAGCGCAAGCGTATCATGAATCAGGTCAAGAATCTGGATTTTGAGTACATTGTTGCAACGGACTTGGCAGCGCGTGGAATTGATATTGAAGGTGTCAGTCATGTCATCAATGATGCCATTCCACAGGATTTGTCTTTCTTTGTCCACCGGGTTGGTCGGACGGGACGAAATGGTCTTCCCGGCACAGCCATTACCCTCTATCAGCCGAGTGACGATTCCGATATTCGTGAGTTGGAAAAGCTGGGCATCAAGTTTACTCCTAAGATGATTAAAAATGGGGAATTTCAAGATACCTACGACCGAGATCGCCGTGCTAATCGGGAGAAGACCAAGGAGAAGCTGGACACAGAAATGATTGGTCTGGTCAAGAAGAAAAAGAAAAGAATCAAGCCAGGCTATAAGAAGAAAATCCAATGGGCGGTTAATGAGAAGCGCCGCAAGACCAAGCGAGCTGAAAATCGTGCACGTGGTCGGGCAGAACGCAAGGCTAAGCGCCAGACATTCTAGCCATAAATTCTTTTTATGGACGATATAGAAAAATTATATTTTAAAGACCAGTGAAACTATGATAGACTAGGATTACTGGTCTATTTTATTGTCATTTCCCACTTAGCTATTGAAGGTTTAAAGATTATCTATTCTTGATGCCAAATAGTTTGCATCTGGGGCAAATTATGATAGAATAATGCATTATCGAGAAAGAGAAGTAATTAAAATGTTTACAACTTATATCCTAGCTGCAAACTGGTATGAAGAGCTTTTGAAGCTCCTCCCAGACGGCAAATTATTTAGTTTACGGGCTGTTTTTGATGCCATTCCAGCGATTCTAAAAACCTTACCTGTCACACTTTTGTTGACGCTGGGTGGGGCATTTTTTGGCATTATCTTGGCCATGATTTTCGCAGTGGTCAAGATTAACCGCACAAGAATTTTGTATCCTATTCAGGCTCTTTTTGTGAGCTTCCTTCGTGGGACACCCCTTTTGGTCCAGCTCATGTTGACCTATTTTGGGATTCCGCTCCTGCTGAAAGCCATCAATCAAAAATATGGGACATCTTTTAATATCAATGCCATTCCTGCCTCAGTCTTTGCCATTATCGCCTTTGCTTTTAATGAAGCGGCTTATGCCAGCGAGACGATTCGGGCAGCCATTCTTTCGGTGGATCCGGGTGAGATTGAAGCAGCTCGCAGTCTGGGAATGACCAATCGCCAAGTCTATCTGCGGGTCATTATTCCTAATGCAGCAGTTGTGGCGACACCGACTCTGATCAACTCCCTCATCGGCTTGACCAAGGGAACATCTCTGGCCTTTAGTGCGGGTGTCGTAGAGGTATTCGCCAAGGCTCAGGCTATCGGTGGTTCGGATTACCGTTATTTTGAGCGATTCATTTCCGTTTCGATTGTTTACTGGATTGTCAATATCGTGATTGAGCAAATCGGTCGTGCGATTGAAAAGGCTATGGATATCAAGGCGCCAGCCAATCTGGACAAAATGGAGCAAGCGCAAGGAGGTAGGATTTGATGATTAAAATTTCCCAGTTAAGTAAGGGATTTTCTGGACAAAAGGTCTTGGATAATCTGAGTTTGGAAATTCAAAAAGGCGAAGTCATTGCTCTAATAGGCTCCTCAGGTGCTGGTAAATCAACCTTCCTGCGTAGCCTTAACTATCTGGAGCAGCCAGACAGCGGAAGGATTGAAATTGATAACTTTAAGGTGGATTTTTCAACTATTTCACCAGATGAGATTTTGACTCTGCGTCGAAAATTGGCCATGGTTTTCCAACAGTTTAATTTATTTTCCCGTCGAACGGCTCTGGAAAATGTCAAGGAAGGTCTACTGGTAGTCAAGAACTTGTCTGACCAAGAAGCGACTAAAATTGCCAAGGAAGAGTTGGCAAAGGTGGGTCTGTCTGATCGTGAGAATCATTATCCCAAGCATTTATCAGGCGGTCAAAAACAGCGGGTGGCTTTGGCGCGGGCCTTGGCTATGAAGCCAGATGTTCTCTTGCTAGATGAGCCAACCTCAGCCCTTGACCCAGAGTTAGTCGGTGAGGTAGAGAGATCCATTGCTGACGCTGCCAAAGCAGGACAAACCATGATTCTGGTCAGTCACGATATATCTTTTGTCTCTCAGGTGGCAGATCGGGTGCTTTTCTTGGATAAGGGCCATATTATTGAGTCAGGCAGTCCAGAGGAGATCATTAATCATCCCAAGGAAGCTAGAACCAAAGAATTCTTTGCTAGTTACAAACGGACTTATATTTGATATAATAGAAAAAGTGAAAGCTCAGTTGGCTAGACCAGCTGGGTTTGTTTTCGACTAAGACCTTTTAAGGCAACTGATTATTGAGGAGCTGACATGTTAATTAAGATTTTTTCTCTCTATATCCAAAGTCTCATCTATACAGCGGTTCTGGTAGGACTTGCCGATGGCTTGTGGCTTCTATTGCAGAGACTTGGTCGCAAGGATCGAACTCTTGCGGTAGGTCAAAGCCAAATTTACGATCTTCTTTTGATTACAATTATGACGATTCCAATTTTGTCTTTTGCTATTTTTGGCTTACTGGTTGTTCTTAAAGCTTAAATACTTGTAAAATATTAGTTAGTTTGTTAGAATAACAGTAGTTACAACAAAGAGAAAGGAAAAAGATGATGTACGATACAATGATTATTGGAGCTGGTCCTGCGGGAATGACAGCAGCCCTCTATGCAGCTAGAAGTAATCTTAAAGTGGCCCTGCTTGAACGCGGTATTTACGGTGGCCAGATGAATAATACTGCGGAGATTGAAAATTATCCCGGGTATGCTCGTATCAGCGGACCAGAGCTGGCTGAAAAAATGTTTGAGCCCTTAGAAAATCTAGGTGTAGAGCATCTATTTGGTCAGGTTGAAAAGATTGAAGACCATGGCGACTATAAGAAAATCATTACTGAGGATGAAGTCTTTGAGACCAAGACAGTGATTTTGGCTTCTGGTGCCAACCATCGTCATCTAGGAGTTCCTGGCGAGGAAGAATACAATAGCCGCGGAGTTTCTTACTGTGCGGTCTGCGACGGTGCCTTTTTCCGTGATGAGGATCTTTTAGTGGTCGGAGGCGGCGATTCTGCCGTTGAGGAAGCGATTTTCCTCACGCGCTTTGCAAAGTCTGTGACGATTGTTCACCGTCGGGACCAACTACGGGCGCAAAAGCTCTTGCAGGAGCGGGCCTTTGCCAATGAAAAAATCAGCTTTATTTGGGATTCCGTCGTAAAAGAAATCAAAGGAGACGACCGCAGGGTAACCAGTGTGGTTTTTGAAAATGTCAAAACGGGGCAAAGCAGCGAGTCAGACTTTGGCGGCGTCTTTGTTTATGTCGGCCTAGATCCTGTTAGCGACTTTGTCAAAGACTTAGGGATTTGCGATGAAGCTGGCTGGATTGTCACAGATCAACATATGAAAACGGCTATTGACGGTATTTATGCCATTGGTGATGTCCGTCAGAAAGACCTACGCCAAATTACCACAGCCGTTGGAGACGGAGCAGTCGCAGGGCAAGAAGTTTATAAATACATCACAGAGCATTAAACAGGAAGAGGCTGGGATAAGATCAAAAAATAAATCATTTTTTGGTCTTTCCCAGCTCTTTTTTATTTTTGTTTACGAATTACATAATAGAAAGAATAGGTTTCAAATCAGCTTCGGATTAGACGATACAAATTTGTTACCAATTTGTAATAATTGTCCTATTATGCTACAATAAAGGTGTGCAACTCTAAAAAGGATGGAGAAAGCGTATGAAAACAAAAGGATTAGTTTATCTAGCTAGTACAGCTATTTTATTAGCAGCCAGTGCTAATAGCGTTTTTGCTGACGAGACAAATCAAGCAGCAAATGATAGGCAGCAAACGGAGTCCTCAGTTGCTGTGACCAATCGAGATACTTCTAAACAGGCTGAACTAGCTGACAAGGCTTCAGAAGTAGATTCTGAAACAAAGAAAGATAGTGGTGCATCTGAAGCTTCTTTAGGTAAAGATGAAAAAGTCGCTTCAGCTCCCTCTGAAAAGGATGGCAACTCGTCGCCTGAACAGCCTAAAGACAATTTAGCATCACTTTCTTCTGAAAATATTTCTTCAGGGAGATCTTCATTCAGATCTGTGACAGCTGCTTCTGATAAGCCACAAGAGACAGAAACAAAGCCAGAATCTGAGCCAAAAGTGAGAGTTTCTCGTGCAGTTGATGACAAGCCTCAAGGCACTATCAATATTACAAATGTGGATCCAAATGCTGGCACCTTCGATGTGCATGTAACCAACATTTCATCCCCTAAGCCCATCAAAAAAGTCGCCCTACCAACTTGGTCCAGCGTGAATGGTCAGGATGATATTATCTGGTACGATGCTAAACGACAAGTGGATGGTACTTATAAAATCAGCATTTCAGCTCGTGACCACAAGTATTCCACAGGTGAGTACAATATCCATCTCTATTATCTGCTGGAAGATAATCAGTTGGTCGGTGTAGGCGGTACAAAAACAACTGTTACCATCGGCAAACCACAAGGAAAAATTGATATTGTTAATAACAATCCAGACACAGGCAGTTTCGATGTAGTTGTATCAGGGGTTTCTAATCCTTATGGTGTGAAAAAAGTTGTTGTCCCTGTTTGGTCTAGTGTCAATGGCCAAGATGACTTAGTCTGGTATGAAGCGCAGCGCCAGACCAATGGCAATTACACTGTTTCAGTCAAAGCTTCCCACCACAAGAACTCTCTAGGTGAGTACAATATCCATCTCTATTATGTTCAGGATAATGGTCAGCTGGTCGGTGTAGGTGGTACAAGTACTGTGGTTTCTAAGGCTCAGCCTAAAGGAACGCTGAAAATTGAAAACAATAATCCAGATACAGGTAGTTTCGATGTTGTTGTTTCTGGTGTTTCCAGTCCTTATGGTGTCAAGGAAGTTAAATTACCGACCTGGTCTACCGACAAAGGTCAAGATGACCTAATCTGGTACACAGCAGTCAAGCAGGCAGATGGTACTTATCGGGCAACCGTTAAAGCAGTAAATCATAAGAAATCAACAGGCGAATACAACGTCCATCTCTACTATATTCAAGATGACGGCCAGCTGGTTGGTGTAGGTGGCACTCGAACAACAGTTAGTGTATCTCAACCTAAAGGAACCTTGAAAATTGAAAACAACGATCCAGCTACTGGTAGCTTTGATGTCGTTGTCTCTAACGTTTCTAATCCTTTTGGTGTCAAGGAAGTCAAGCTGCCGACTTGGTCTAACGATAAAGGTCAAGATGATCTAGTCTGGCATACAGCAATCAAACAGTCTGATGGCACCTATCGGGCTCGTATCCAGGCTCGCGATCACAAATATTCTTTGGGAGACTATACAGTTCACCTCTACTATGTCCAAGATGACGGTCAATTAGTCGGTGTAGCAGGCACCCAGTTCAGCCTAGCAGCCAAGCCTAAAGGAACCTTGAAAATTGAGAACAACAACCCAGATACGGGCAGCTTCGATGTTGTTGTCTCCGATGTTGTCAGTCCTTTTGGTGTCAAGAGCGTGCATCTTCCGATTTGGTCTAGTGATAAAGGCCAAGATGATATTGTTTGGTATACAGCGACTAAGCAGTCCGATGGCACCTACAGGGCTAGCATTCAAGCCCGCAACCATAAGATGTCCACAGGTGAGTATCATATCCACCTCTACTATCTTCAAGATAATGGCCAGATGATTGGGGTTAGTGGCACAACAACCACTGTTTCTGTCGCTAAACCAAAAGGAACTCTCACGATTGCCAATAATAATCCAACAACAGGTAGTTTTGATGTTGTTGTGAGCGGAGTGAGCAGTCCAGAGGGAGTTCGTGAAGTGCTTCTGCCGACATGGTCTAGCACTAATGATCAAGATGATATTGTCTGGTATCGAGCAGTCAAGCAGTCTGATGGTACTTACAAGATGAATATTAAGGCGAGCGACCATAAATATTCTACAGGTGAGTACAATGTCCATCTCTATTATGTAGGGAATAATGGTCAGTTGGTCGGAGTTGGAGGAACCAAGACGACCGTATCTCTAGGAACTCCCAAAGGTAAGTTGACTATCCAGAATAATAATCAACAGACAGGTACCTTTGAAGTGGTGGTTTCTGAGGTTGAGAATGCTTATGGTGTCAAGGAAGTCAAATTGCCAACTTGGTCAAGTGCTAATGGTCAGGACGACATTATTTGGTACACAGCAGTCAAGCAAGCGGATGGTACCTATAAGGCACAGGTCAATCTACGTGACCACAAGTATTCTACAGGCGAATACAATATCCACCTTTACTATGTTCAGAATGATGGCCGTATGGTCGGGGTCGGAGGCACAAAGACAACAGCGAATGTAGCTTCAGAACACATTAAGCCAACGGGTCAAATCACCATTAAAAATAATAATCCTCGATTAGGCACGTTCGAAGTTGTAGTAACGAATGTTTATAGTCCAAAAGGAGTCAAGGAAGTCAGTCTGCCGACTTGGTCAAGTGTCAATGGTCAGGATGACATTGTTTGGTATCGGGCTCAAAGGCAAGCCGATGGTAGTTATAAGGCCTTAGTACGCACCTCTAGCCATAAATATTCTACGGGAGAATACAATATTCACCTCTACTATGTTCAAAATGATGGTAGTTTGGTAGGCGTTGGTGGAACGACTACAACAGTCAACAGAGGAGTTTATGACACACCATATTATTCACAACGTGATCCTAGATGGGCTGGTTTATATTATGGGAAATATAATTTAGCAGCTTCTGGCTGTGTTCCTACTACATTAGCAATGACTATTTCTGGTATTACAGGTCAAACTGTTTTACCAACAACCGTAGCGGACTACCTTTATCATCACACAGACTCCTTTAACAAAAATGGTCTATTTGGAACGTCAAGTAAGGGTATTGTCCAAGGGGCACAGAACTGGGGACTGACAACAGACGTCTTACATTCATCGGCAGCGCTTAAAGAAGCTTTGGCAGCAGGCCATCATGTCATGGCAGCCGTTGGTAATAGCGTCTTTGCTAGCTATCCTGTTACCCATGAGATAGTCTTAAGAGGCTATCAAAATGGCCAAACACAGGTCTATGATCCTTATAATGCTAATAATAACGGTTGGTACTCAGTGGATTATATCTTTGGTTCAAAGAGCGGAGCGCCTGAAGATAATACAGAAGGCTCACCATTTATCTCTGTGAGAGCTTAGATTGTAGCTGGTCACAAAATACTTTATATGGGGCTCTAGCCCACTTTAGTGAACTAACAGTACCTATATTCAGGAGGTTGGGACAAAAGAGTCCTAACCTCTTTTTTATGGCTAGATTGTAAATATCGTACAAGAAAAAAACTCACAGAGCCTCACTAGTGTAAATTGTAAGTCATTAGACCACCAGTTCCACTAGGAGATTCTATGAGTTTTTGATCATCATACCATATTGGAAGATGATTTGCGTATTCATCTTGAATGCTTTCAAAAGTGCCAGTTGCAACTTATGCCCTAACGAATGAGCACACTTCCCCAATAATATTTCCATCTTGTTTTTTCAAGGTATTTTTTGAATGCGATCAATTCATCGGACTTATTCTTCAGAACCTCGTCACATACAAAAGGATACAACTTAAATGCCAAATAACTGATTTGGTCCCCCTTCTGTAGCCCTTTGGCACTAGTTAGGAGCTCTTCCCGTAACTTTGAGCTAATGATGATACTATCGTTATTATAGATCCTGTCAATCTGTTGGTAGTATTCATCTCTCTTCTTGCGATTTTTAGTAAAGATCATAACTAACATCTCCTTACAAATTTAAATATATAATTGGCCGAGTAAAAAAGAAAATTAGGAAGTGGAGTTCACAATCCTTGGATCGTATCATCCCAAAATGGGTCACATAATAATAGTATTGTCCTAGAAGATTTGAGAGTTTCCTGCACTTTATAAGACAGGTGTGAACATTTGATTTTATGTCATTATAGCAAATATCTCTTTACATATCAATTTTAAATGTATAATCGCCAACCAAATTTTGACAATAGGAGCAATAGACCTATAGTGTTTAAAGAGCATAATCTGCCAGCCATTCACTGCTATCAAAAGCTAGTATAAACGAAGGAAAAAACGTTTTTAAGCTCCACAAGAAGATTTTTAAGAATTGATCTGGATGGAGTGGATTGCGGATTAGGACAGTGCTTCGCTCAATGGCTTGAAGTTTGTTTACTAAGCGCTAGTTTCTGCTTCTGCAATTTGCATTTTAAAAAATTCTTTTTTAGTGGTATAATAAGGGTAATATCTTAAAGAAAAGAGTTCATTTATGACAAATTATGCCGTTATTTTGGCTGCGGGTAAGGGTACTCGCATGAAATCAGATTTACCAAAGGTCTTGCACAAGGTGGCAGGAATTTCTATGCTAGAGCACGTTTTCCGCAGTGTTAGCGCGATTGAGCCTGAGAAGACTGTTACTGTTATCGGGCACAAAGCGGAGCTGGTTGAGCAAGTCTTGGCAGATCAGACCGAGTTTGTCCGTCAGACCGAGCAGCTGGGAACTGGTCATGCGGTCATGATGGCTGAGCCTGTTTTGGAAAATTTAACTGGCCAAACCTTAGTTATTGCTGGCGATACTCCCCTGATTACGGGAGAAAGCCTGAAAAACCTGATTGATTTTCATATCAATCACAAGAATGTTGCGACAATCCTGACTGCTGAAGCGGACAATCCTTTTGGCTATGGCCGGATCGTGCGCAATCAGCACGGAGAAGTCATCAAAATTGTCGAGCAGAAGGATGCTTCTGACTTTGAGCAGCAAATCAAGGAAATCAATACAGGGACTTATGTCTTTGACAATGCTCGTCTCTTTGAGGCTCTCAAAAATATCAATACCAACAATGCGCAGGGAGAATACTATATCACAGATGTGATTGGAATTTTCCGTGAAAATGGGGAAAAAGTCGGTGCTTATACGCTGAAAGACTTTGATGAAAGCCTCGGTGTCAACGACCGTGTGGCCTTGGCGACAGCTGAAAGCATTATGCGCCGCCGGATTAACCAGCAGCACATGATTAACGGTGTCAGCTTTGTCAATCCAGATGCGACTTATATCGATATTGATGTAGAAATTGCGCCTGAAGTTCAAATCGAAGCCAATGTGACTCTGAAGGGTCAAACCAAGATTGGGGCGGAGACTATCCTGACCAATGGGACTTATATTGTAGACTCAGAAATTGGTCAGCGAGCGGTCATTACAAATTCGATGATTGAAGAGTCTAGCTTGGCAGACGGAGTGACGGTCGGGCCTTACGCTCACATTCGTCCAGGTTCTAGTCTGGCCAAGGATGTCCATGTCGGTAATTTCGTTGAAGTCAAGGCGTCTTCGCTAGGTGAAAACACTAAAGCTGGCCATTTAGCCTATCTGGGAAACGCTGATTTAGGAGCCAATGTCAATATTGGGGCTGGTACAATTACGGCCAATTACGATGGTCAGAATAAGTATAAGACGCTGATTGGGAATAATGTTTTTGTCGGCTCTAATTCAACTATTGTTGCTCCAGTAGAGTTGGGTGACAATTCATTGGTTGGTGCAGGCTCGACTATTACCAAGAGTGTTCCAGCAGATGCTATCGCTCTAGGACGTGGTCGCCAGACCAACATGGTCGAATACGCCAAGCGCCTTCCTCATCACCCTCAAAATAAGTAGGTGTAACCATGGAATTTGAAGAAAAAACCGTCCAACGGACGGAGATTTATCAGGGACCGATTTTTAAAGTGGTTCAGGACCAGGTAGAGCTGCCAAAGGGCAAAGGTCAAGCCCAACGGGATTTGATTTTCCATAATGGGGCGGTGGCTGTAATTGCCATCACTCCGGAAAATAAGATGATTTTGGTCAAGCAGTACCGCAAGGCGATCGAAGCGACTTCATATGAGATTCCCGCTGGTAAGCTAGAAGTAGGAGAGAACGCAGATCCTCATGCAGCTGCCCTGCGTGAATTGGAAGAAGAGACGGGCTATACTGGCCAGTTGGAGCTGGTTTATGATTTTTACTCTGCCATCGGTTTTTGCAATGAGAAAATCAAACTTTACAGCGCCAGCCATTTGACAAAGGTCGAAAACCCTCGTCCCCAAGACGAGGATGAAACATTGGAACTTTTTGAGGTCAGTCTAGAGGAGGCGGAGCAGTTGCTGCAAAACGGTGATATCTGTGATGCCAAGACCATCATGGCTCTTCAGTACTGGCAACAAAAAAATCTGAATAAATAGGAACGTAGATCAATGGGAAAAGCTTTATTAACAGATGAAATCATTGAGCGGGCCAATCGTGGAGAACATATTGATGGTCCCTTGCTGATGGACGATGAAGAAACTAAGGTCATTTCTATTACTAGAAAAGGAACTTTCGGCTATGCTGCTCCACGGCAAGCTGTCAATCAGGATACTCTGCAGATTGAAGTTGAACCGACAGTTATCAAAAGTCGTCGAATCGAAAATCAAAAACGAAGTATTTTTCAGGCTAAATTGAACAAAATCCTGTTCTGGATTGTGCTTCTCTTGATTGGATTAATTGCGGCCATTATTTGGCTATGATAAAGAAGGGGAGTGACGGAAACGAGAAAATGAAACTCTGCTTCCTCTCCCTCTTTTTAATATAAAAAAGGAAAGAATAAATCATGAAAATCGGAATTATCGCGGCTATGCCTGAGGAATTGAAGCTGCTGGTAGAGCATCTGGAGATGGCTGAGAAACACCAGCGCCTAGGGTATGTCTACCATACTGGTCGGCTTGGCCATCATGAGGTTGTCCTGGTGGAAAGTGGAATCGGCAAAGTCATGTCAGCCATGAGTGTGGCTGTTTTAGCCAATGATTTTGAGGTGACGGTGGTCATCAATACGGGTTCCGCTGGAGCAGTAGCTTCGGGCTTGGAAATCGGAGATCTAGTAGTGGCAGATCGTTTGGTCTACCATGATGTGGATGTGACAGCCTTTGGCTATGACTACGGTCAAATGGCACGGCAACCCCTCTACTATGAAGCCAGTCGTTACTTGGTTGAGGAGATGAAAGCAGTGCTGGAAAAGACCCAGCAGACTGGCCAAGTCGGCTTGATTGCGACGGGAGATAGCTTTATCGCTGGCCAGGACAAGATTGACCAAATTAAGGAGCATTTTCCTGATGTTTTGGCAGTAGAGATGGAGGGAGCAGCCATTGCTCAAGCCGCTCATTCTCTTGGCTTGCCTTTTATGGTCATTCGCGCAATGAGCGATACAGCCAGCCATGATGCCAATGTTACTTTTGATGAATTCATCCTAGAAGCAGGTAAGCGCTCAGCTGAAACCCTCATTCAATTATTGAATAACTTAGACTAAAAAAGACTTCAGAATGAACAATCATTCTGAAGCCTTTTTGTGTATAATAACACTATTTGACGATAGGCTGTTTATTAGAGTCTAAGGTAAAGCCTTCTCCTAAGATTTCATGGGCTTCTGTAATAGTTGTAAAGGCAAATGGATCGATGTCATTGATGAGTTTCTTCATTTGCTGCATTTCGTTACGAGAAACGACGCAATAAACGATTTGCAAATTTTGCTTACTATAGAAGCCTTGTCCTTGCAGATAGGTAACCCCTCTTCCAAGTTTTTCATTGATGGCTTCAGCTAGTTCTATTGGTTTGCTAGTGACAATCAGGAAGCCTTTGCCAGCGAAGCCACCCTCAGCAATCAAGTCAATAACACGAGAGGTGATAAAGACAAACATGAGTGTATAAGAAACCATGCGTAGATCTTTGAAGACTAAAAGAACCAGAGAGATCACGATAAAGTCCACTGTCAGCATGAGGCGGCCCATGGAGATGCTGGTATATTTATTGAAGATACGAGCTACAATATCGGTCCCACCAGTCGTCCCTCCAGCATTGAAAATGATTCCTAGACCAACTCCAAGAATAATTCCCGTTCCAAGGCAGGCTAGTAAGACGTCGCCATCTAAGGAAGAAAAGAAATAGTCTTGTAAATGTTTGGAAGAAGGTAGCAATTCGAATAGTTTAAGCCAAGCTGATACAGAGAAAGTCCCTAAAATACTAAGGTAAAGGGTGCGATTTCCCAGTAATTTCCAAGCGAGAATAAAGAGTGGAATATTGATGACCAAATTGGTGGTTGATACAGGAATCTTGAAGAGGTAGTAGACAATCAAGGTGATCCCCGTTGCTCCGCCTTCATACAAGTGAAAAGGAATCACCAAATAATGAATCCCAAAAGAAAAAATTCCAGCCCCCAGAATGATGGCCAGTATATTTTTAAATTTAAACATCAGACACTCCTAAGAATTTTCTGACTCTATTTTATCAAAAGTTTTCATTTTTGAAAATAATATGAAATAATTTTCGAGAAATTCTTCTATGGGCTTTTGGAATAATTTTTGGTACAATAAAGCATAGACTAAAATAGGAATTTCTGTATCCATTGGCAGAATGAATGTAAAAGGAAAACGATGAAAAAAGGTGTTTTTATATCTCTAGAAGGGCCAGAAGGTGCTGGGAAGACCAGTGTATTAGAGGCTTTGCTTCCTCAGCTGAAAGAGATGGGCTATAAGTTACTGACGACGAGAGAGCCTGGCGGTGTCGCTATTTCTGAAAAAATCCGCGAGGTGATTTTGGATAAGGGGCACACAGCCATGGATGCTAAGACCGAGCTGCTGCTTTATATTGCCAGCCGACGTCAGCATCTGGCGGAGAAGGTTCTGCCTGCTTTGGAGCAAGGGACATGGGTCTTGCAAGATCGTTTTATTGATAGCTCGGTGGCCTACCAAGGCTACGGACGGGGCTTGGCGGTTGACGATGTGGAATGGCTCAATCAGTTTGCGACTGATGGACTCAAGCCAGATTTGACCCTCTATTTCGATATTGATGTCAAGGAAGGTCTGGCTCGCATTGCTCGAAATAAGGAGCGCGAAGTCAATCGTTTGGATCTAGAAGGCCTCGACCTGCATGAGCGCGTGCGTCAAGGCTATCTGGCTATTTTAGAAAAGGAACCAGGACGTGTCGTCAAGATAGATGCTAGTCAGCCACTGGAGCAAGTCGTGGCCGACAGTTTGGCAGTTATTAAAGAACGTTTTATCAAAGAAAAATGACAGTAGAAGAATTACGTCAGGCCCAGCCTCAGCTTACAGAAACTTTTCAGCAAATCTTAGAATCAGGGCGGCTCAATCATGCTTATTTATTTTCGGGGAATTTTTCTAGTTTTGCCATGGCTTTGACCTTGTCTCAGAGTCTCTTTTGTGAAAATCGTCAGGGAGTTTGGTCCTGCGGTACTTGCCGGGCTTGTCGCTTGATTGAGAGTGAGGATTTCTCGGATGTGACGGTTGTCCGGCCAGTGAATGGCATTATCAAAACGGAGCGCATTCGTGAGTTAGTGAGAAATTTCTCCCAGAGCGGTATGGAGGGCAATAAACAGGTCTTTATCATCTGTGATGCAGATAAGATGCACGTCAATGCCGCTAATTCCCTCCTCAAAGTCATCGAAGAGCCCCAGAGTGAGATTTACATCTTTCTTTTGACAGCTGATGAGCATTTGATTTTGCCTACCATCAAGAGCCGAACGCAGATTTTCCACTTTCGGAAGAATCAGGCAGCTCTCCAGCACCAGCTGGAAGAGGCTGGCTTAATCAAAAGTCAGGCTGAGTTGCTGGCTGCATATAGCCAGACCCAGGAAGAGGCCGATCAGTTGGTGTCCAACAAGTCTTTCTTTGAGCTGGTCAGTGAGAGTCAGCGATTTGTCAAGGCTGCCCTGACAAATGAGAATCAGGCTTATCTCCAAGTGGCCAAGCTGGCTAAACTAGCTGAGGACAAGGATAAACAGGAGCAGGCCTTTAAAATCTTGGAAGTCTTGCTGGCCAAGGAACTTGGAAGCGAGATAGGTCGCAAGAAACTGGAAGATCTCTTAGAAGCAAAGAAGATGTGGCGAGCCAATGTATCTTTTCAAAATGCTCTGGAATATATGATTTTAAAAGCCAGTGCCCAAGCAAGATAGGAGCAGATAATGAATAAAAAAGAACTATTTGATGCCTTGGAAGATTTTTCTCAGACGCTTTTAGTGACCCTTGCCGAGGTAGAGGCCATCAAGAAAAATCTCAAGAGTGTCGTCGAGGAAAATATCGTCCTCCAGCTAGAAAATGATAAGCTGAGAGAGCGGCTAGGTGAGGTAGAGCAAGCAGCACCGGTTAAAATCAATAAAAATCGGGACAACCTTCGCAAACTGTACTACGATGGTTTTCATGTGTGTACAGATTTCTATGGTCAACGCCGAGAAAACGATGCAGAGTGCATGTTCTGCGATGAGTTGTTATTCAGGGAGTAGAAATGCAGATTCAAAAGAGTTTTAAGGGACAGTCGCCCTATGGCAAACTGTATTTGGTAGCGACTCCCATTGGAAATATGGACGACATGAGCATTCGCATGGTCAATACCCTCAAGGAAGTGGATGTCATTGCAGCCGAAGATACCAGAAATACAGGTCTTCTACTCAAACACTTTGGAATTGAGACGCGGCAGATCAGCTTTCATGAGCACAATGCTCAGGAAAAGATACCGGTCTTGCTGGACTTGCTCAAGTCAGGGCAAAATCTAGCCCAGGTATCCGATGCAGGCTTGCCTAGCATTTCGGATCCGGGGCATGATTTGGTCAAAGCGGCTATTGCTGAGGACATTTCTGTGGTGACGATTCCGGGGCCCAGCGCAGGGATTTCCGCTCTGATTGCCAGTGGTTTAGAGCCTCAGCCTCATATTTTTTATGGTTTCTTGCCTCGCAAGTCTGGACAGCAGAAGGAATTTTTCGAGAGTAAAAAATCTTATCCAGAGACACAGATCTTTTACGAATCTCCTCATAGGGTCAAGGCTACGCTGGAAAATATGCTGGAAGTCTATGGCGATCGCTCAGTGGTCTTGGTTCGTGAGCTCACCAAAATCTACGAGGAATACCAAAGAGGAAGGATTTCTGAGTTGATTGACTATCTGGCAGAGAATGCCCTCAAGGGCGAGTGCCTCCTGATTGTGGCTGGTGCAAGCTTGGAGAAGGAAGATAAAGCGGATGCGGATCTCTTGGCTGAAATTGACAGCTTGGTCCAATCCGGTAGCAAGAAAAATCAGGCTATCAAAGAAGTGGCTAAAAAATATGGGCGCAATAAGAGTCAGCTCTATGCCCTTTACCATGAAGAAGACAGAAACTAGTCCTATTCGACTAGTTTTTTTTGTTAAAACCCCTCCTTATGTTCGGGAATTCCCCACAAGGTAAAATATATTTGAAAGAATTATAGAAATTTTCTGAACATTGTGATATGATAGACAAAATACATTTTTGGAGGTAGGATATGACCATTTACAATTTTTCTGCTGGACCGGCAGTATTGCCCAAGGAAGTCTTGAAAAAAGCTCAGGCTGAGTTTTTAGACTATGCCCAAAGCGGCATGAGCGTGATGGAGCTATCCCACCGATCCAAAGAATTTGACGATATTATCAAAGAAGCGGAGAGCTTGCTGCGTGAGCTCATGGCTATTCCGGACAATTACCGCGTACTCTTCCTGCAGGGAGGGGCTTCGACTCAGTTTTCTATGATTCCGCTCAATCTCGCTAAGGGCGGCAAGGCCTACTACCTAGTGGCTGGATCTTGGGGCAAGAAGGCTTACACAGAAGCAGTCAAGCTGGCTAAGACCGTGCCTTTTGAGCCTATTCTTTTGGCTTCGTCAGAAGATTTAAATTACACGGAAATTCCTTCTTTTGATGAAAAGAAGATTGATCCGCAGGCGGCTTACGTGCATTTGACCACTAATAATACCATCGAAGGAACGGCTATTTATGACCTGCCAGCAACCAATGGCGTGCCGATTGTGGCGGACATGTCTTCTAATATCCTGGCTGCTCAATACCGAGTAGAGGATTTCGGTTTGATTTATGCTGGGGCTCAGAAGAATATCGGACCTGCCGGTGTGACAGTGGTCATCATTCGTGAGGATTTGCTCAATGAAGAGCCAGTTCTATCTAGTATGCTGGACTACCGTATTCAGGCGGACAATGACTCTCTTTACAATACACCACCGACTTTCGCTATCTATATGGCCAAGCTGGTCTTTGAATGGGTCAAGGAGCTGGGTGGCGTAGCAGAAATGGAAAAGCGCAATCGTGAAAAATCAGGTCTCTTGTACGACTTCATTGAGCAGTCTGACTTTTATCGCAGTCCAGTCCGTTACAAGGAGCAGCGCTCAGTAGCTAATATTCCCTTTGTGTCTCCTAGTCCAGAGCTGGACGCCAAATTTAACAAAGAGGCTGCAGCAGCGGGATTCAAGAATATCAAGGGGCACCGCAGTGTAGGTGGCATGAGAGCTAGTCTCTACAATGCTTTTCCGCTTCAAGGTGTCAAGGACTTGATTGCCTTTATGCAGAAATTTGAAGAAGAAAATTCCTAAAGGAGGGTATCTATGGTCTTTAGTGTCAAAACCTTTAACAATATCAATCAAATCGGGCTCAAGGAGCTGGGCAATGCTTTTCAGATTGACGGAGACAAGTCTGACAATCCAGATGCTTATATCCTGCGTAGTCAAAACCTGCATGGACAGGAATTTCCAAGTAATCTCAAAGCCATTGCGCGGGCAGGTGCAGGAACCAATAATATTCCTGTTGACCAAGCAACAGCTCAGGGAATCGTGGTCTTCAATACGCCTGGAGCCAATGCCAACGCGGTGAAAGAAGCTGTCTTGGCTTCCATTCTTCTGTCTGCGCGTGACTATATCGCAGCTAACAGTTGGGCTAATGGTCTTTCTGGTGATGATGTTCCCAAGCAAGTGGAAGCTGGCAAAAAGCAGTTTGCGGGTACAGAAATTGCCAATAAAACCTTGGGTGTCATCGGTCTGGGAGCTATTGGTGGACGCATTGCTAATGATGCCTATCGTCTGGGAATGAATGTCCTTGGTTATGACCCTTATGTATCTATTGAGACGGCTTGGAATATCTCTAGCCATGTCAAACGGGTAGCAGACATTAAGGAAATCTTTGAGAAGAGTGATTATATCACTATCCACGTGCCCTTGACTGAGGATACACGTGCTACTTTTGATCAGGCCGCTTTTGGTCTTATGCAAAAGGGAACAACCCTTATCAACTTTGCCCGCGGCGAGCTGGTGGACAACGCTGCCCTCTTTGAAGCCATAGAAGCTGGTGTAGTCAAGCGCTATATCACAGACTTTGGTGTAGAGGAGCTGCTCCGTCATCCGCAGATTACAGTCTTTCCGCATCTGGGCGGATCGACAGAGGAAGCTGAGCTCAACTGTGCCATTATGGCTGGGAAAACCATCCGCCGCTTCATGGAAACGGGCGAGATTATCAACTCAGTGAATTTCCCTAATGTCCGTCAGACTCTCTCAGCCCCTTATCGGATTACCCTGATTAACAAAAATGTACCGAATATTGTAGCTCGAATTTCAACAGCGGTCAGTGATTTGAATATCAATATTGACAATATCATCAACCGTTCCAAGGGTGATTTTGCCTATACTCTGCTGGATCTGGATGAGTCAGATGAAAGCAAGATTCAGGAGCTGGTTGATAAATTTGAGAATAGCGATAATATTGTGCGCGTGCGTTTAATTAAGAAATAACAAAAAAATACGGCTTACATAAAAGTGATTTATATGCTAAATATCATAAGTAAAATATCATAGGAGTTATTATGTTTATTATTGATTTAACTTATAAAAAAGACCTAGTAGAAGTTGAAAAATATTTACCAGAGCATATTTCTTTTTTAGATAAATATTATGCATCTGGCCATTTTATCGCATCAGGACGGAAGAATCCTCGGATTGGTGGGATTATTTTAGTGAATACAGATAGTAAAGAAACTGTTCAAAAGATTATTTCAGAAGATCCTTTTTATATTCAAGAGATTGCAGCATATACTTTCACCGAGTTTTATCCGACAAAGTATTCGCAGCACTTCAAGAAAATATTGGATGAGGGTGATGTCTTGTAGAGGAAGCATTTGCTTTCTTTAACAGTAAGCATAGAAATTTCAAGCTATTTTGGAATTTTAGACCACAAAGGCTAGAGATAAATAAGAATTGAGGTAAGTATGTTACAATTTATCGAATACCCCAAATGCTCTACTTGTCGCAAGGCCAAGGCTGAACTCAATCAATTAGGACTGGACTTTGAAGCAGTGGATATTGTCAAGGAAACGCCTAGCCAAGAGCAACTTTTGCAATGGATGACTCATTCAGATTTGGAGATTAAGTCTTTCTTTAATACTAGTGGTATCAAGTACCGAGAATTGGGGCTCAAGGATAAGGTGCCTCAGTTTTCTGCTGAGGAGGCAGCCGCACTCTTGGCGACCGACGGCATGCTGATTAAGCGACCGCTGCTAGTCCAAGATGATCGGATTGTGCAAGTTGGCTACCGAACGGAATACAAAGAACTAAATCTTTAGTCAAAGATGGGAAATTTCCTGTCTTTTTATATTTTTCTGAAACAATTGAATTTGGCTAATCCATAGAGGCGCAGTATTTGATATGATTTCTAAGAAAGTCCCAATCAAAATCCTATAAAAGTTTCTCTTTTTATGAGAAAATAGAGGAAAAGATTGGAGGGATGTTTATGGCAGAAATTTATCTAGCGGGCGGTTGTTTCTGGGGCTTGGAGGAATATTTTTCTCGGATTGAAGGCGTTGAGGAGACGACAGTAGGCTATGCCAATGGACAAGTAGAGTCCACCAACTACCAGCTCATTCACCAGACCGACCACGCGGAGACGGTGCACTTGATTTATGACGAAGAAAAAATCAGCCTGCGGGAAATTTTGCTCTATTATTTCCGAGTCATTGATCCTCTATCCATCAATAAACAGGGCAATGATATAGGTCGTCAGTATCGGACAGGTGTTTACTATGTCCGTGAGGCGGATCGTTCGACTATCGAGCAGGTTTTTGCTGAGCAGGAGGAGCAGCTTGGGCAAAAGTTAGCAGTAGAGCTTGAGCCCCTGCGCCATTATATCTTGGCCGAGGATTATCATCAGGACTATCTCAAGAAAAATCCGACGGGTTATTGCCATATCAATGTCAAGGATGCTGAGCAGCCCTTGGTCGATGCGGGTCATTATCCTAAGCCGAACCAGCAGCAGCTCAAAGCTGTACTGACTGAGGAGCAATACCATGTGACCCAGCAGAGCGCAACGGAGCGCCCTTTCCATAATGCTTACAATAGCACTTTTGAGGCAGGGATTTATGTTGATGTGACGACTGGGGAGCCACTCTTTTTTGCGGCTGACAAGTTTGAATCTGGCTGTGGCTGGCCTAGCTTTGCTCGTCCTATCGCTCGCGAGGTTATCAAGTACTATCAAGATTTGAGCCATGGCATGGAGCGAATCGAAGTGCGAAGTCGCTCAGGAAATGCCCATCTGGGTCATGTTTTTACCGACGGTCCGCGAGAATTAGGCGGCCTGCGCTACTGCATCAACTCAGCAGCTCTACGATTTATCCCGAGAGAGCAAATGGAAGAGGAAGGCTACGGCTACCTGCTACCCTATATGGACTAATACTCACTTTTGTCGCTTATCAACCTTTTCGAAATTTAGCTAAACTAGCTAGAAATAATTGACCATTTGCTCCTTTTCCAACCTTTCAAGCATTTATATATGTAAATACCATAGAAAAGTGTATAATAGATAGAAAAAATAAAATGTTATGGAAGGAATGTAAAATGGAGAAATTGGATATTACTACAATGTCTGATTATAAAAAGGTAGAAGCTGTTATTCAATTATTAATCGATGGAGTTTTGACAAGTTATCGTGTGGCGACGGATGCCAATATCAGTAAAATGAGCATTTTGACACTTGTCAAAGGTAGCAGCAAGATTAAAAATATTACTTATCAAACGGCTATTGCTCTGATTAACTGGTATGAAGAAAATCATGAAAAATACGGCATCACCATTCAATAAGCTGCCGAATATTATAGAGAAATATATCAAAACATAGAATTCTACGAGTGCTTGCTTGTGGGATTCTTTTACTGAAGGAAAGAATGACCTTTCCATTATTGCAGGAAAGGCAAAAATTTCATATAATGGAAATAAGAAAAATGAGCGTAGGAATGTCTGCTGGTTGTAGCAGCCCGCTAAATTTTTTATAAGGAGAATTCAATGTCACAATTATCTGTTAATGCTATTCGCTTTCTAGGAATTGACGCAATTGAAAAGTCTAAGTCAGGCCACCCTGGTGTCGTTATGGGCGCTGCGCCGATGGCTTATGATCTGTTTACTAAACAATTGCGTATCAATCCAGAAGAGCCAAATTGGATTAACCGCGATCGCTTCGTTCTGTCTGCAGGACACGGCTCTATGTTACTTTATGCCTTGCTCCATCTGTCTGGCTTTAAAGATGTCAGCATGGAAGAAATCAAAAACTTCCGTCAATGGGGCTCTAAGACACCGGGTCACCCAGAGTTTGGTCATACTGCTGGAGTTGATGCGACGACTGGACCATTGGGACAAGGGATTTCTACAGCGACTGGATTTGCTCAGGCAGAGCGTTTCTTGGCTGCCAAGTATAACCGTGATGGCTATCCAATTTTCGACCATTACACTTACGTCATCTGTGGTGATGGTGATTTGATGGAGGGGGTTTCAGCTGAGGCGGCTTCTTACGCTGGATTGCAAAAGCTGGACAAGCTGGTTGTTCTCTATGATTCAAATGATATCAACTTGGACGGGGAAACCAAGGATTCCTTTACAGAAAATGTTCGTGCCCGCTATGAAGCCTACGGTTGGCATACTGCCTTGGTAGAAGACGGCACAGATCTTGCAGCTATTGATGCAGCTATCAATGAAGCGAAAGCTTCTGGCAAGCCATCTTTGATTGAAGTTAAGACGGTTATCGGTTACGGTTCTCCAAACAAGCAAGGAACTAATGCAGTTCACGGTGCGCCTCTTGGAGCAGAAGAAGCAGAAGCTACTCGTAAAGCCTTGGGCTGGGATTATGCGCCATTTGAGATTCCTGAGGAAGTCTATGCAGACTACCGTACAAATGTAGCAGAGCGTGGTGCAGCGGCTTACGATGCATGGAAACAGTTAGTAGAGGACTACAAGCAAGCCCATCCAGAATTGGCAGCAGAAGTAACAGCTATCATTGCTGGTCAGGATCCAGTAGAAATCAAACCAGAAGACTTCCCAGTGCTTGAAAATGGCTTCTCTCAAGCGACCCGTAATTCTAGCCAAGATGCCCTCAATGCAGCAGCTAAGGTACTTCCAACTTTCCTCGGTGGTTCTGCTGACTTGGCTCATTCCAATATGACCTACATCAAGGAAGACGGCTTGCAGGATGATGCCCACCGTCTTAACCGCAACATCCAATTTGGTGTGCGCGAGTTTGCTATGGGAACAATTCTCAACGGTATGGCGCTTCATGGTGGCCTTCGCGTTTACGGTGGTACCTTCTTCGTCTTCTCAGACTATGTTAAGGCAGCTGTTCGTTTGTCTGCCCTTCAAGGCTTGCCAGTAACTTATGTCTTCACTCACGATTCTATTGCAGTTGGTGAAGACGGCCCGACTCACGAACCGATTGAGCATTTGGCTGGTCTGCGTGCCATTCCAAATCTGACTGTCCTTCGCCCAGCAGATGCGCGTGAAACTCAGGCGGCTTGGTACCTGGCCCTTAAGAGTCAATCAACTCCAACTGCTCTGGTCTTGACCCGTCAAAATCTGACAGTTGAAGAAGGAACAAACTTTGACAAGGTAGCTAAAGGTGCTTATGTGGTCTATGAAACAGGAGCAGATTTCGATACCATCTTGCTTGCTTCTGGTTCTGAGGTTAATTTGGCTGTTGCAGCTGCTAAAGCACTTGCAGCAGAAGGCTCTAAAATCCGCGTGGTCAGCGTGCCATCAACAGAGCTTTTTGATGCTCAAGATGCGGCCTACAAGGAAGAAATTCTGCCAAATGCAGTTCGTCGCCGCGTAGCAATCGAGATGGCAGCTAGCCAGCCTTGGTACAAGTATGTCGGCTTGGACGGCGCAGTTATCGGAATCGACCAGTTCGGTGCATCTGCTCCAGCAGGCAAGGTTCTGGAAGAATACGGCTTTACAGTTGAGCACGTAGCAGAAGTTGTTAAAAATCTTAAATAAAAAGACTTAAGATCGGGATGCTAGTCATCCTGATTTTTTTGGAAATCATTTTCCTGCCTTGTCAAACGGTCCAAAATCTGCTATAGTAATTAGTAGATGAATTCCAAAGGAGAAGAGAAATGAATCCAACAATGATGATTATTTTTTTTGTTGTACTAGTAGGGATGATGTATTTCCAAGTACGGACACAGAAAAAGCAAGCTGAAAAACGGATGGAAAGCCTCAACAAACTGCAAAAAGGCTATGAAGTCATTACCATTGGTGGTCTTTACGGAACTGTTGATGAAGTTGATTCAGAGCGCAAGACAGTTGTCTTGGACGTAGACGGTGTTTTCTTGACATTTGAATTGACAGCTATCAGAACTGTTCTGCCACTGACAGAGGGTATCCCAGCTGCCGCAGGAGTAGAGGGTGATATCGCTGTTTCTGATGAAGACTCTGCGATTGAAGAATAGGATATAGGACAGTCGAGAGGCTGTCCTTTTTATTTTAAGGACATTTTGTAAGCTCATCTTTTACAATATTATAGTTGTGCGAAATAAGCTAAAACTGCTTGTAATCACTACCAACTATTTATCATCAGCTCTGATAGACGAAAAATCAGCTCTCCTGCCCACATTTAAAGGATTTATGATATAATGAAATGATAAAACTTTAAATAGGATAAAAAATATGTTTAGTTTTAAGAAAAAAGAAAAGCTCGATGAGGCCTTGCTTGTTCCCAAGCATATAGGGATTATCATGGATGGCAATGGTCGTTGGGCAAAAAAACGCATGCAGCCACGTGTCTTCGGTCATAAGGCAGGCATGGAAGCCTTGCAAGAGGTAACGATTGCAGCCAAGGAGATGGGCGTGCAGGTTTTGACTGTCTACGCCTTTTCAACGGAAAACTGGACGCGACCAGAAAAAGAAGTGTCCTTCATTATGAATTTGCCGGTTGAGTTTTATGACCGCTATGTGCCAGAATTACACAGAAACAATGTAAAAATTCAAATGATTGGCGACACGAAGCGACTTCCTAAAGCAACCTTTGAGGCCTTGGAGAAGGCTGAGGAGCTGACTCGCTTGAATACGGGGTTGATTTTGAATTTCGCCCTGAACTACGGCGGCCGAGCTGAAATCAATCAAGCGGTTCAGAAGCTTGCCCAAGATGTTTTAGATGCGAAAGTCCAACCAGCGGATATTACAGAGGAAATGCTTGGAGATTATCTCTACACCAGCAGTCTGCCTGTAGGTTTACGGGATCCTGACTTGGTCATTCGTACGAGTGGCGAGCTGCGCCTTAGCAATTTTCTGCCTTGGCAGACAGCATATAGCGAGTTGTATTTTACAGATATCCTTTGGCCGGATTTCGATGAGAAGGCTTTGAAGGATGCGGTTGTAGAATATAATCGTCGCAATCGACGCTTTGGCGGTGTATAAAGGAGGATGAAAAAGATGAGTTTAGATTTACAAAGACGTCTTCTTTTTGGAGGAATTGCACTAGCTATTTTTATTCCTTTAGTGAAGATGGGAGGGATTCCCTTCCAGATCAGCGTTGGCCTTCTAGCCATGCTGGCAGTACATGAATTGCTCAAGATGAAGGGGCTTCCGACAGCTACCTTAGAGGGTGGATTGGCTATGCTGGCAGCTTTTGTCTTAACCCTGCCACTTGAGAACTACCTAAAATTTTTACCTGTGGATGGCAATGTGATCGCTTATGGCTTGGTCGTTTTCGTCTTGCTAGGAGCGACTGTTTTAGGTTCCTCTTATAGCTTTGAAGATGCGGCTTATCCGATTGCTTCTAGTTTTTATGTTGGTCTAGGTTTTAATGCTTTGATCGATGCCCGTTTGGTGAATGTAGACAAGGTTTTGCTGGCCCTCTTTATCGTCTGGGCCACAGACAGTGGAGCCTATCTGGTCGGTACTCGCTACGGACGGAGAAAATTATTGCCAAAAGTGTCGCCAAATAAAACCATTGAAGGCAGTATTGGAGGAATTCTATCAGCCGTGCTGGTTTCTGCAATTTTTATGTTTATTCGTCCGCAAGTTGCCACTCCGTATAGCTTTGTGACCATGCTGCTCTTGACAGTTGTCTTTAGTATTGCTGGCCAATTCGGCGACTTGGTAGAGAGCGCCATCAAGCGTCACTTTGGTGTCAAAGACTCGGGGAAGTTTATTCCTGGTCACGGCGGCGTTTTGGATCGCTTTGATAGCTTGCTTTTTGTCTTTCCACTGATGCACTTCTTCGGCTTGTTCTAAGAAGTTTGGAGGACAAGCAGCCTAAAGCCCTCTTGGCTTAATGAACATCTTAAGAGAAAGATTACACTTATGCAGATTATTACATTTATTATTATTTTTGGGATCATCGTGGTGGTTCATGAGTTTGGACATTTCTACTTTGCCAAAAAATCAGGCATTCTAGTTCGTGAGTTTGCCATTGGGATGGGCCCGAAAATCTTTGCTCATATTGGCAAGGATGGAACAGCCTATACGATTCGGATCTTACCGCTCGGTGGTTATGTCCGCATGGCTGGCTGGGGCGAGGATTCGACAGAAATCAAAACAGGTACGCCAGCTAGTCTGACCTTGAATGAAGATGGGAAAGTCGTCCGCATCAATCTGTCTGGCAAGAAAATTGATCAGACGGCTCTGCCTATGAATGTGACCAGTTTTGATTTTGAAGAAAAATTGGAGATTACAGGGCTGGTCTTAGATGAAAGCAAGACTTATTCTGTCGATCACGATGCGACCATTGTTGAGGAGGACGGGACGGAAGTTCGGATTGCTCCGCTGGATGTTCAGTATCAAAATGCGACTATTTGGGGACGCCTTATCACTAATTTTGCTGGCCCTATGAACAATTTCATTTTGAGTATTCTAGTTTTTATGTTCTTGGCTTTTCTGCAAGGCGGTGTCCAAGATGAAAACAGCAATCATTTTCAGGTGCTGGAAGGTGGCGCCGTTGCTAAGGCAGGGGTGAAAAGCGATGACCAGATTCTGAAAGTCAACAACTATGAGATTGCAAACTGGGATGACCTAACCAAAGCAGTGTCAGCAGCGACGAGAGATAAGGCAGATGTATCAAAATTGACCATCACTTATAAGAGCGAGGGTCAGACTCACAAGGTGGACATTGAACCCAAAAAAGAGGGGGATCGCTATCTATTGGGCGTTTCACCTGCTATCAAGACTGGTTTTTGGGACAAGGTGATCGGAGGCTTTACCGCTACTTGGACGACCACAGTTCGGATTTTGACAGCCTTGAAAGATTTGATTTTTAACTTTAATTTAAATAAATTAGGTGGCCCAGTTGCTATTTATAATGTCAGCAGTCAGGCGGCTCAGCAAGGTCTGCCGGCTATTCTGAGTCTCTTAGCTATGCTATCCCTTAATATCGGGATCTTTAATCTAATTCCGATTCCAGCCTTGGACGGAGGAAAAATTGTCCTCAATATCCTTGAGGCTATCCGTCGTAAACCCTTGAAACGGGAAACAGAAAGCTATGTTACCCTCGCAGGGGTGGCTGTCATGGTTGTCCTTATGATTGCTGTGACTTGGAATGATATTATGAAATTGTTCTTCTAACATTTTAAAAGATTGAAAAATATTCTATGAAGGAGTTTTGTTTTTATGAAACAAAGTAAAATGCTAATTCCAACGCTGCGCGAAATGCCAAGCGATGCTCAGGTTATCAGCCATGCCCTTATGTCGCGGGCTGGCTATGTTCGCCAAGTTTCTGCGGGAGTTTACTCTTATCTGCCACTGGCTAATCGTGTCATTGAAAAAGCTAAAAAAATCATGCGGGAAGAGTTTGATAAGATTGGTGCGGTTGAAATGCTGGCGCCAGCCCTGCTCAGTGCGGATTTGTGGCGCGAGTCAGGTCGTTACGAGACCTACGGTGAAGACCTCTACAAGCTGAAAAATCGCGAAAAATCAGACTTTATCCTAGGTCCTACACACGAAGAGACCTTCACTTCCATTGTCCGTGATTCTGTTAAGTCTTACAAGCAATTGCCACTCAATCTTTATCAAATCCAGCCTAAGTACCGTGATGAAAAGCGTCCGCGTAATGGCCTTCTTCGTACCCGTGAGTTTATCATGAAAGACGGTTATAGTTTCCATGCTAACTATGATAGTTTGGATGTAACTTATGATGAGTACAAATCTGCTTATGATAAAATCTTCACTCGCAGTGAGCTAGATTTCAAAGCTATTATCGGTGACGGTGGCGCTATGGGTGGTAAGGATAGTCAGGAATTTATGGCAATCACGCCTGCTCGTACAGACCTTGACCGATGGGTCGTTTTGGACAAGTCAGTTGCGTCATTTGATGAGATTCCTGTAGAAGTGCAAGAAGAAATCAAGGCAGAATTGCTCAAATGGATGGTTTCTGGGGAAGATACCATTGCTTACTCTAGCGAGTCTAGCTATGCAGCCAACCTAGAAATGGCAACCAATGCTTACAAACCAAATAAAAAAGTAGTGACTGAAGCAGAGTTGGTGCGTGTGGAAACACCTGACTGCAAGACTATTGACGAGGTGGCAGCTTTCCTACAAGTTGATACAGAAGAAACAATTAAGACCTTGGTTTACATGGCTGATGAAAAGCCTGTCGTGGCCCTCCTTGTTGGCAATGACCAACTCAACGAAGTCAAGCTGAAAAACCATTTGGGTGCAGATTTCTTTGAAGCCGCTAGTGAAGAGGATGTTCGCCAGCTCTTGGGCGCAGGATTTGGCTCACTAGGTCCAGTCAATCTGCCAGAAGATGTGACCATTATCGCAGACCGTAGAGTCCAAGACCTTTCTAACGCCGTAGCTGGAGCTAATGAAGATGGCTACCACCTGACTGGTGTTAATCCAGGCCGTGACTTTAGTCCTGAATATGTGGATATCCGCGAAGTTCGTGAAGGTGAAGTGTCTCCAGATGGCCAAGGTATCCTTAAGTTTGCTCGCGGGATTGAGATTGGGCATATCTTTAAATTGGGAACACGCTACTCTGACAGTATGAATGCCAATGTCTTGGACGAAAATGGCCGAGCAGTACCAATGATTATGGGCTGCTATGGTATCGGTGTCAGCCGTCTCCTCTCTGCTGTTATGGAGCAACACGCTCGTCTCTTTGTCAATAAAACTCCTAAGGGTGAATTCCGCTATGCTTGGGGTATCAACTTCCCGAAAGAGTTGGCACCATTTGACGTGCACCTGATTCCAGTCAATGTCAAGGACGAGGAAGCTCTGGCTCTGACTGATCAAATCGAGGCTAACTTGCTAAGTGCTGGTTATGAAGTCTTGGTGGATGATCGCAATGAGCGTGCTGGTGTTAAGTTCAGCGACAGCGATTTGATTGGCCTCCCAATCCGTGTGACAGTTGGTAAGAAAGCCGCAGAAGGCATCGTAGAAGTCAAAATCAAGGCTACTGGCGATACCATTGAAGTCCATGCTGATAATCTGCTCGAAACTCTGTCTATTTTGACAAAATAAAAGCAGAGAGTGGGACAAAAGTCCTAGCCTCTCAATTGTCTTTGGATTGTCGAGCAAGACGCAGTGGTTGAGTGGGCTCTACTAGGCTGATTTTATCAGCTTTTACAGCCCTACTCAACTGTGCGGAGGTGGGACGACGAATTCGAATTCTAACCAATTACCGATTTCTTTCCCACTCTCTTTCTTTTGCTTATTGACTTTGAAAATGCTATAGTAGGAAAAAACGAATCGGAGGAATGAATGATGGGATTATTCAGTGGTTTGTTGGGCAATGCTTCTCAGAAAGATATTGACAAGGTTGAAAAAGAGTTGGAGAATATTCTGACGCCAGCAGAAAATGTGGAGCTGGCTTTCAGTCTTATTCGCGACTTGATTGTCTTTACAGATAAGCGCTTGATTTTGGTGGACAAGCAGGGAGTGACAGGCAAGAAAACGGCTTATAAGTCTTATCCTTATCGCTCCATTTCTCGCTTTTCAGTGGAAACGGCTGGCCACTTTGACTTAGACGCTGAGCTGAAAATCTGGGTTTCAAGTGCTGAGGAACCAGCCGAAACCCTAACTTTCCGAAGTGATAAAAGCGTCATTGCCATCCAAAAAGCTCTGGCAGAAGCGGTATTGAGATAAAAAGCGGTTTTAACCGCTTTTTTTGCAAACAAAAACTAACCATAGCTTATTAGCTTGGTTAGTTCATAAATAAAGTTTGACGATCTGGAATACTTCCTATCTAGTTGTCTTCACTAGGGAAAGTTTCACCAAAATGCAGCTCAGAGTATGGAGTTTCAAAATGACCTCCGTCATAAGTTACCTTGACTGAAGTTATTCCAAAGTCAACGATTATTGGTTTTGCAGCTGTTAAAAATACATAGCGATTAGCGTTTTGTTTTATATCATAGACTTTTACTGCTCCGTAAATGGAATCGGAAGAATAGATATCTCCATTTTTAGTCGATTTGCTTATTTCAATGGTCTTCTTAGCAGGAGAGTAGGATAAATTATAGGCTTCTTTTTTTCCGATGCCTTGAGTAATAAAAGTTTCGTTGTCATCACTTTTAGCTTGAAAGTGAATAAAATTTTTATCAAAACTTTTCTGAGCGTTGTTCATAACGAGAAATACATTTACTCCCCATGCAGCTAAGCCAAAAATAAGAAGAGAAGCGATACCAATAAGAACAGTTTTTTTAGTTAAGTGCATAAAAACTCCTTGAAAATCATGCTATTGGAGAAGTGAAAGCCAATAGCTTGCTCTAAAAAATATTTTCTAAGTTTTTTCTTGCTGGCGAACTAAGGACTTGGCTAGCAAGACAGGATAGTTTCTAAAGTAAAAAATAAGTCAGAAAAGATTTCATTCTTCTGTGAAACCTTGAGATAGCAGAAAAGCAAAGAAATCTTCGGGCTTTTCCTTAAGCTTTTTGAATAGGTTATCTTTAGTTGTTTCCCCTAAAGCAGCCATGACTTGTTTTTCTTTTGCTTTGCTGAGATCAAAGTGGGCAACTTGTGCAACGGTTTTCTTGTCCTCTGAAACTTTGACTTCAAGTGTGACTCCATCTAACTTGCTGAATTTATCATAAAAGTCACCAGCTTTTAATTCTTCTTGATAAATGTTGCTGATTTCTTCAGGACTCTTACTTTGCTCGTCCTCTTGAGTCGGTTTCGTAGCCATAAAATCGAAGGCTCGAATCTTATCTTTTTGATAATAAGCGACAATTTTATTATTGTATCCGTTAGGCATGTTGTAAGCAAAAGTCTTGGTTTTTACTTTCTCTTCTTTTTTTGGCTTGCTTTGGCTCTGACTTTGATTGGGTTTGTTTTCGTGCTTAGTTTGCTTTGGCATGCTGCAGGCAGTCAAAGCCAGCAGACAGACGCTAGCTAGTAAAATTTTTTTCACAGTTAAGACTCCTTTTGATAAATGTTTTTTCTATTATAGCATAACTTAGTTTTAAGACAAGAAAATATATAGGCACAACCAACTTTGCCCTACTCTTTTTCTGTCGAAAAAAGTGCTGATTTATGGTAAAATAGGGTCACTACTGTACGAGGAAATGTCATGTCAAACAAGTTTGAAATTTTAATGAATCAGCTGGATATGCCACTGGAAATGAGAAATTCAGAGGCCTTTTTGAATGCTGAAATTGAGAAGGTTCTGGTCCACAAGGTCAGTCGGGTCTGGGAGTTTCATTTTTCTTTTGCGAATATTCTGCCCATTGAGATTTTTCGGGAATTGCAGAAGCGCTTAGCTCAAGAGTTTTCTAAGACGGGCAATCAGGCCATTTTTGAAATTCATTGTCAGGATCCTAAGGTATCTGATGATCTCTTGCAGGCTTATTATCAGCTGGCCTTTGAGGAGGGGCCTTGTGCCAGTCATGGCTTCAAGAGTCTGTATCAGGATTTGCAGGTTCATTTGGATGGGGACAAGCTGCTGATTGAGGGAGCTTCGACCATTGATACGGAGCATTTTCGCAAGAATCACCTGCCCAATCTCAGCCGGCAACTGGTCAAATATGGTTTTCCTCATCTGACCTGTCAGGTTCAGCACAGCGATGAGCTGACCCAGCAGCAAGCTGAGAATTTCCAAGCGGAGAATGACAAGATTGTCCAAGCAGCCAATGAAGATGCGCTCAAAGCCATGGAATCGCTGCAGCAGATGGCACCACCGCCAGAGGAAAAGCCAGCCTATGACTTCCAAGCTCGCAAGGCTGCGGCTAAACCAAAGCTGGACAAGGCAGAGATTACTCCTATGATCGAAGTTCAGACTGAGGAAAACCGTCTGGTCTTTGAGGGAATGGTCTTTGACTTGGAGCAGAAGGTTACTCGGACCGGCCGAGTCTTGCTTAACTTCAAAATGACAGACTACACTTCCAGCTTCTCCTTGCAAAAATGGATGAAAAACGAAGAAGAAGCCAAGAAGTTTGACATGATTAAGAAAGGCGCCTGGCTGCGCGTGCGCGGAAATGTGGAGATGAACAACTTCACCCGCGACCTGACCATGAATGTGCAGGATGTGCAGGAAGTTACCCACTATGAGCGCAAGGATTTGATGCCTGAGGGTCAGAAGCGGGTTGAATTTCACGCCCATACCAATATGTCTACGATGGACGCCCTGCCTGAGGTCGAGGAAATCGTTGCAACGGCAGCCAAGTGGGGCCACAAGGCTGTCGCCATTACCGACCATGGCAATGTGCAGAGCTTTCCCCATGGCTACAAGGCTGCCAAGAAAGCTGGTATCCAGCTGATTTACGGCATGGAGGCCAATATTGTAGAAGACCGGGTGCCCATCGTCTACAATGCAGTGGACATGGAGCTGAGCGATGCGACCTATGTAGTCTTTGACGTGGAAACAACAGGGCTTTCGGCGGTTTACAATGACTTGATTCAGGTTGCTGCCAGCAAGATGCACAAGGGCAATATCATCGCTGAGTTTGATGAGTTTATCAATCCTGGGCATCCTCTGTCGGCCTTTACGACGGATCTGACCGGGATTACAGATGAGCATGTCCGCAATGCTAAGCCGCTGGAGCAGGTGCTCAAAGAGTTTCAGGAATTTTGTCAGGACAGTGTCCTCGTGGCCCATAATGCTACCTTTGACGTGGGCTTTATGAATGTCAACTATGAGCGGCATGGCCTGCCGAAAATCACTCAGCCAGTTATTGACACGTTGGAATTTGCCCGCAATCTCTATCCAGAATACAAGCGCCATGGTTTGGGGCCTTTGACCAAGCGTTTCCAGATTGCTCTGGAGCATCATCACATGGCCAACTATGACGCGGAAGCGACGGGCCGCCTCCTCTTTATCTTTATCAAGGATGTGGCTGAAAAGCATGGTGTGACTAATCTCAAGGATTTGAATACGGATCTGGTCGATGAGAATTCCTACAAGAAGGCTCGGGTCAAGCATGCGACTATTTATGTGAAAAATCAGACGGGGCTCAAGAATATTTTCAAGTTAGTCAGTCTGTCCAATACTAAATATTTCGAAGGCGTCCCACGGATTCCACGGACCGTGCTGGATGCTCATCGTGAAGGCCTGATTCTGGGCTCAGCCTGTTCAGAAGGCGAAGTCTATGATGCTGTTGTCTCTCAGGGGGTGGATGCGGCTGTCGAAGTAGCCAAGTATTATGACTTTATCGAGGTCATGCCGCCAGCTATCTATGAGCCACTGATTGCCAAGGAGCAAATCAAGGACCAGGAAGAACTGCAGACCATTATTCGCAATCTGATTGAAGTCGGCGATCGCTTAGGCAAGCCTGTCCTTGCGACGGGGAACGTCCATTATATTGAGCCGGAAGAAGAGATTTACCGTGAGATTATCGTCCGCAGTCTTGGTCAGGGGGCCATGATTAACCGGACTATTGGTCACGGCGAAAATGCCCAGCCTGCTCCGCTTCCTAAGGCTCACTTCCGGACCACTAATGAGATGCTGGACGAATTTGCCTTCTTGGGGGAGGACTTAGCTAAGAAGCTAGTTATCACCAATCCGAATCAGCTAGCGGAAATCTTTGAGCCGGTAGAAGTGGTCAAGGGCGACCTCTATACGCCTTTCATTGACAAGGCTGAGGAGACAGTTGCCGAGCTGACCTATCAAAAAGCCTTTGAGATTTATGGCAATCCGCTGCCAGATATCGTGGACTTGCGAATTGAAAAAGAGCTGACCTCTATCTTGGGGAATGGTTTTGCCGTGATTTACTTGGCTTCGCAGATGTTGGTGCAACGCTCCAATGAACGGGGCTATCTGGTAGGTTCGCGGGGGTCTGTCGGATCCAGCTTTGTTGCGACCATGATTGGAATTACCGAGGTTAATCCCCTGTCACCCCACTATGTCTGTGGCAAATGCCAATACAGCGAATTCATCACAGATGGATCCTATGGTTCTGGTTTTGATATGCCGGATAAGGACTGTCCAGAGTGTGGTCACAAGCTGAGCAAGAACGGTCAGGATATTCCATTTGAGACCTTCCTTGGATTTGACGGGGACAAGGTACCCGATATTGATTTGAACTTCTCTGGAGAAGATCAGCCGAGCGCCCACTTGGACGTGCGGGACATCTTTGGTGAGGAGTATGCCTTTCGGGCTGGAACTGTTGGTACCGTTGCGGCTAAGACGGCCTATGGATTTGTCAAGGGCTATGAGCGCGACTACGGGAAGTTCTACCGGGATGCAGAAGTTGAGCGTCTGGCGCAGGGAGCTGCCGGAGTCAAGCGGACGACTGGACAACACCCGGGCGGAATCGTTGTTATCCCTAACTACATGGATGTTTATGACTTTACACCGGTCCAATATCCAGCTGACGATGTGACGGCCGAGTGGCAGACTACCCACTTCAACTTCCACGATATCGATGAAAATGTCCTCAAGTTAGACGTTCTGGGACACGATGATCCGACCATGATTCGGAAGCTTCAGGACTTGTCTGGCATTGATCCTAATGACATTCCTATGGATGATGCTGGCGTCATGGCTCTCTTTTCTGGGACAGATATTCTGGGTGTGACTGAGGAGCAAATCGGCACGCCGACTGGTATGCTGGGGATTCCGGAGTTTGGGACCAACTTTGTACGGGGCATGGTTGACGAGACCCATCCGACGACCTTTGCCGAGCTCCTACAGCTATCTGGTCTCTCTCATGGTACGGACGTTTGGCTGGGCAATGCTCAGGACTTGATCAAGCAAGGGATTGCCGACCTGTCCACTGTTATCGGTTGTCGGGACGACATCATGGTTTATCTCATGCATAAGGGCTTGGATCCTAAGATGGCCTTTACCATTATGGAGCGCGTGCGGAAGGGCCTTTGGCTGAAAATTTCTGAAGAAGAGCGCAATGGCTATATCACTGCCATGAAGGAAAACAATGTGCCAGAGTGGTACATCGAGTCCTGTGGAAAGATCAAGTACATGTTCCCCAAGGCCCATGCGGCAGCCTACGTTATGATGGCCCTGCGGGTGGCCTACTTCAAGGTGCATCATCCGATTTATTACTACTGTGCTTATTTCTCCATCCGGGCTAAGGCCTTTGATATCAAGACCATGAGTGGCGGACTTGATGCCGTCAAACGCCGGATGAACGAAATCGCTGAAAAGCGCAAGAACAACGAAGCCTCCAATGTAGAAATTGACCTTTATACGACTCTGGAAATCGTCAATGAAATGCTAGAGCGGGGCTTCAAATTCGGAAAGCTAGATCTCTACAAGAGCCACGCGACTGAGTTTCTCATCGAAGGGGATACCCTTATTCCACCATTCTCTGCTATGGACGGTCTGGGTGATAACGTTGCTCGCCAATTAGTTAGAGCGCGGGAAGAAGGTGAATTCCTTTCTAAGACGGAGCTCCGCAAGCGCGGCGGCCTCTCTAGCACCCTAGTTGAAAAAATGGACGACATGGGCATTCTCGGCAATATGCCAGAGGATAACCAGCTGAGTTTGTTTGATGAGTTTTTCTAAAATATAGAAAGAGGTTTTTATGAAATTGACCATTTCCGCTCAGGATAAGCCTGCGCAAAAGGTGTTTGATTACCAGCTGGAGTTTGATCCAGATACGATTTTGAAAATGACCGCCTTGATTTGCGGTACGGTGGCAGCGATTAGCCTGCTGTCCCTGTTTAAAGAGAAATAACGAAAGAAAAGGAGAAGCAGAATGGTTCTGCCAAATTTTAAAGAAAACTTAGAAAAATACGCTAAACTCTTAGTTGCCAATGGTATCAATGTGCAGCCGGGTCACACGGTGGCGCTCAATATTGATGTGGAGCAGCGTGAATTGGCACATTTGATCGTGAAAGAAGCTTATGCCTTGGGTGCGCATGAGGTCATCGTTCAGTGGACAGATGATGTGATCAATCGCGAGAAATTCCTCCATGCGCCGATGGAGCGTCTGAACAATGTGCCAGAATACAAGATTGCTGAGATGAACTATCTCTTGGAGAACAAGGCTAGCCGTCTAGGAGTTCGTTCATCTGATCCAGGTGCCTTGAACGGAGTGGACGCTGATAAGCTTTCAGCTTCTGCAAAAGCTATGGGACTCGCGATGAAGCCGATGCGCATCGCAACTCAGTCCAACAAGGTTAGCTGGACTGTGGCAGCTGCAGCAGGGCTTGAGTGGGCTAAGAAGGTCTTTCCAAATGCTGCGAGCGATGAAGAAGCAGTCGATCTCCTTTGGGACCAAATCTTCAAAACTTGCCGTGTCTACGAAGAAGATCCTGTTAAGGCTTGGGAAGAGCATGCTGCTATCCTTAAGAGCAAGGCTCAAATGCTCAATAAAGAACAATTCTCAGCCCTTCACTATACAGCTCCAGGAACAGACTTGACACTTGGTTTGCCAAAGAACCATGTTTGGGAATCAGCTGGTGCTATCAATGCACAGGGCGAAGGGTTCTTACCAAATATGCCAACAGAAGAAGTCTTTACGGCTCCTGACTTCCGTCGTGCAGATGGTTATGTAACCTCTACAAAACCACTTAGCTACAACGGAAATATCATCGAAGGCATTAAAGTAACCTTCAAGGATGGACAAATCGTTGACATTACTGCTGAAAAGGGCGACCAAGTTATGAAGGATCTTGTCTTTGAAAATGCAGGCGCGCGTGCCTTGGGTGAATGTGCCTTGGTACCAGATCCAAGCCCGATTTCTCAGTCAGGCATTACCTTCTTCAACACCCTTTTCGATGAAAATGCTTCAAACCACTTGGCTATCGGTGCAGCCTATGCGACTAGCGTGGTTGGCGGAGCAGAGATGAGCGAAGAAGAGCTTGAAGCTGCAGGCCTCAACCGTTCAGATGTTCACGTGGACTTTATGATTGGTTCGAATCAAATGGATATCGATGGTATCCGTGAGGATGGAACACGTGTACCGCTCTTCCGCAATGGAGATTGGGCAATCTAAGATTTTAAGTTGTTTTGACGGGCACTTTTAATCTGACAGCTTCCACCTGCTTCTTGAAAAGAATTCTTAGAAGCATAGAAAGAAGGATCCTATATGATTGGTAGTATGTTTGTCGGTTTTATTATTGGTCTCATGGCTGGGGCTATCACCAGCCGCGGGGAACGTATGGGCTGTATCGGAAAAATCCTCTTGGGCTGGTTTGGTTCATGGCTTGGGCAATTGCTTTTTGGCCACTGGGGACCGATGTTAGCGGACACAGCCATTCTTCCCTCAGTCTTGGGTGCTGTGATCCTCTTGGCTCTTTTCTGGGATCGAGGTACTTAGAATAGTGTAAAAGAAATACCTAGACGTTCTATGTCTAGGTATTTTTGATTACAATATACGATCTGTTTACTCCAGTACCAGCATGCCGTCTTTCACTGCGAATGGATCTTTTTCATTGATACGATCGTAAAACATGATGCCGTTGATGTGGTCGATCTCGTGTTGAACCACGATAGAATTGTAGCCTTTGAGTTTGATGCGGTGTTTTTGACCGTCCTTGTCAAAGTAATCCACGGTCACTCGTGCATGACGCACAACATAGCCTGGCACCTCTCGGTCAACAGAAAGGCAGCCTTCTCCATCAGCTAGAGCAGCATCTTGCACAGAGTGGGCAACAACTTTAGGATTGTACATGACCTGAGCTAGTGAGTAGGCTTCTTTAGGCGGATTTCCTTCTTCGTCCTCCAGATTTGGCACCAGCACAGCGATAATCCGCTTAGAAATATCCAGCTGAGGCGCTGCTAGACCGACTCCGCCACGGAGCCCCATTTTTTCCGCCATGACAGGATCTTGAGAATGTTTCAAAAACTGCATCATTTTCTCACCTAAAATGATTTCCTGATCAGATAGGGGAAAGCTGACTTCCTCAGCCACTGCACGCAAGGTAGGATTTCCCTCGCGAATAATATCGCTCATATCGATCAAATGAGCTGCTTTGGTTAATTTGTCCATAACCGATTTTTTTTCACTAACAGACATGATTCTCTCCTTTTTCTTTCTTTCATCATAACACAAATCCCGCCAGAAATAAAGAAAGGGCTTGTCCTTTTGTCAGAGGAGAAATTTTTCGAAAGAATAATCTTTTTAATGGCCGAATTTTTAAGAAAAGATGATTGCGTCTTTTTCTAAAAAGCTGTATGATAGAATGAGTGTGATTTTTAAAGGAAAATAGAATGAAAAAGTTTATGGAAAAAGTGAGTATTCTCTCACTTTCTTTGGTGTTGACGACCTCCTTTTCGATTTCCAGTGCCCAATCGGCTATGTTTGCTTTTTATAAAGACCTGCCAGAAAGCTGGATTGAATTGTTGGTTTCTCTCCCATCGGCTGGGATTATGCTCATGCTAATCTTAAATGGTCTGGTGGAGAAATATTTATCGGAACGAAAGATGATTGTGACGGGGCTCTTGATTTTCTCTCTTTGCGGCTTTGTTCCTCTCGTGAATAAGGCGTATTGGGTGATTTTTGCCTCGCGTCTGATCTTTGGTATGGGAGTTGGTTTGCTCAATGCCAAAGCCATTTCGATTATCAGCGAACGTTATGAGGGCAAGGAACGGATTCAGACCTTAGGTCTACGTGGATCGGCTGAAGTTGTCGGGACGGCTCTCTTGACGCTTGGAGTAAGCCAGTTGCTTCGCTTTGGCTGGGAAATTTCTTTCTTGGTCTATGCGTCGGGATTGATCGTTCTAGCCCTCTACCTGCTCTTTGTGCCTTATGGCAAGGAGGAGAAGCATCATGAGGCTCATCAGGAAGGCAAGGGCTTGACAGCTGCACAGTGGTTTTTGACAATCGGCCTAGCCCTAGTAGCAGCAGTAATTGTCTTGACGAATGTTGTCATCAACGTGCGTGTGCCCGGACTGGTTGAAAAGTCTGGTATGGGTAGTGTTCAGACGGCAGGTTTGATTCTTTCAACCATGCAGTTGATTGGTATTGCCGCAGGCTTGTCCTTTGCACCGCTTCTTCATTATTTCAAGGAAAATTTATTGACGGTTGCAGGAGTGGCCTTTGGCCTTACTTCGATCATGATTGGCCTAGCACCAAATCTCTTGCTCTTAAGTGTGGTTACTATCGCTTCTGGCTTTGTTTATAGTGTCAGTCTGACAGCGATTTTCCATATTCTTTCAGAGAGAATCCCTAGCAAATCCTTGAATCAAGCAACTTCGATTGTGATTTTAGGCTGTAGTGCCGGAGCTACCGCTACAACTTTCTTTTTGTCCTTGATTAGTCAATTTTCAAGCCAAGCTTCCTTTATTTTTGGCGTTTTGGGAAGTCTGATGGTTTTAATGGCAGTGCTGGCATTCGGAATTCTCAAGAAAAAGTCTGCTTAGGAGAAGAATATGCGTCTAGATAAATTTTTAGTGGAAAGTGGACTTGGCTCACGTAGTCAAGTCAAGCAACTATTGAAAAAAGGTCAAGTCTGGGTCAATGGAGCAGCGGTCACGTCGGCCAAGACACAGATTGATGAGCGGTCGGATCAGATTGTGGTGGATGGTCAGACCCTGGTATATGAAAAGTTTGTCTACTACCTCTTAAATAAACCTAAGGGTGTCATTTCCGCCACTGAAGATGACCGACATAAAACCGTCTTAGATTTGTTGGACGATACTGCCCGTCAAAAAGAAGTCTTTCCTGTGGGGCGGTTAGATGTGGATACGCATGGCCTTCTGCTTTTGACCAATAATGGTCAGCTATCGCATGCTATGCTGTCCCCCAAGCGACATGTGGCTAAGGTTTATCAGGCCCAGGTTGCCGGTCTGATGGATCAGGAAGATGTTGAGCGTTTTGCTCAAGGAATCGAGCTTAAAGACTTCACTTGTCAGCCTGCTCAGCTCGAAATTATCGAAAGAAATGAAGGAGCACAGACCAGTTTAGTTCGTATCACGCTCTCAGAAGGCAAGTTTCATCAGGTGAAGCGGATGGTTTTAGCGTGTGGGAAGGAAGTCATCGACCTTCAGCGCTTGTCTATGGGGCCTCTGCAGCTAGATCCAAGTCTGGAGCTGGGGCAATGGCGGCGCTTGACAGAAGAAGAAATGCAGAGCTTGGAAATTTTTCAAGTTGAACTATAGAAAGCTAGGAAAGTGGAGCAATATACTTGTTTCACTTTTTTGCTTTATTTGACAGTTAAGCCTTGATATGATAAGATTTAGGTAACTATATCTAGAAAAAGTTTCAGAGGAAATTATGGCAATTGAAAAGACAGTCAGCGAGCTGGCCGAGATTTTAGGAGTCAGCCGTCAGGCAATCAATAATCGTGTCAAGGCTCTGCCGCCAGAAGATACAGAAAAAAATGAAAAAGGGGTCACAGTCGTGACCCGCAGTGGCCTGATTAAGCTAGAAGAAATTTATAAAAAGACCATTTTTGAAGATGAGCCAGTCAGCGAAGAAGTCAAACAGCGCGAGTTGATGGAAATCTTAGTGGATGAAAAAAATGCTGAGATTTTGCGCCTTTATGAGCAACTCAAGGCTAAAGATAACCAGCTGGCTAAGAAAGACGAACAACTCCGTGTCAAGGACGTGCAGATTGCTGAAAAAGATAAGCAGCTGGACCAGCAGCAGCAGTTGACAGCCAAGGCTATGAGCGAGCGGGAAACCCTTCTTTTGGAACTGGATGAAGCCAAGGAGAAGGTGCAAAAGCAGGAAAACAAAGGATTTTTCGCCCGTTTATTTGGTAAATAAGAAAGAAAATCTCAGTTGAAAAGCTGGGATTTATTTGTCAAAGAAGGGATGGAGCCAGGATGGCAATAACAGGAGCGGACTCACTGTAGCCACTGTAACTTGACTGCCCCTGTTTCGCCCAAATTTCTGAAAGAAGAAAATAAGATGAAACCAGAAAAACTTAGCTTTAAGCGCTTTTATCATAATTTAGACAAGATCCTAGTTCTCTTTTTCATGGTCTTTATGATGATGGAGTATGCTTGGATTCCCTTTAATTCCTATGCAGCAGAATACCTGCTCAAACAGACAGGCTATCTCTTTTTGTCCTACAACAATGCCTGGGCAGTCCTCAGCTCTAATTGGCTAGTCGGTCTAGGTTTTCTAGTCCTCGTTGTGGTCAATCTCTTTGTAGCCTATTTCCAGAGCGGCATGATTTTCATGGGGATTCGCAATCTCTTGGATAAAGAAAATCGACCGGTATTCGCTTTTCTTGGAAAAACATTCAGGGATAGTTTTGCTATTGTCAAGAAGGCTGGCCCAGGAAAAATGCTCTTTATCGTACTTTATATGGGCTTTCTTTTTCCCTTTTTGCGTCAAATTTTGAAAATATACTATCTCAATAAAATTTTGGTTCCAGATTTTATTGTCACCTATTTGGCAAATAATATTGTGTTCGCTGTTTTTATGGGACTTCTTGTGGTCGGCATGCTTCTAGTGGCAGTGCGACTAATGTTTGCCCTACCACAGCTCTTTTTTGAGCACGCAACAGTTCCTCAGGCAATTCGCTTTAGTCTGGCCAAGACCAAGAACCGCCTTTTCTTTTACACTAGGCATCTTTTTTGGATTATTATCAAAAGCTTTCTACTTTATACTTTTCTCTCAGCTCCAGCTATACTAGGACAGCGATACGCGAACACTCAACCAAATGAGGTTGTCCTCTTTAGCGGTATCGCAGCTTTTGTCCTGATTAAGTTTGCCTACTATGCTATGTTGTCCTATTTCCTTCTCAAATTTGTCTCCTTCCTGACAGATCGCACCTTAAATGACTATCCAACGAAAAGAGGCCTATCTCTAATGCGTTGGTTTGTTCTGACTATTGCCAGCTTAAGCTTCGCATTAGAAGGTTATGTCTATCTAAATTTCCCTTTGGAGAATGTTCCAATTACGATTTCCCATAGAGGGGTTTCGAGGGAAGATGGAATCCAAAATACCGTAGAAGCGCTGGAAAAAACAGCCTTGCTCAAGCCTGACTTGGTAGAAATGGATGTGCAGGAAACCAAGGATGGGCAATTTGTCATGATGCATGATGCAAACCTGAAGCAGTTGGCAGGTCTGGATGCCCAACCTCAAGACTTAACCTTGGCCGAACTAACTTCGCTAGAGATTTCAGAAAATGGCTATCGGGCTAAGATTTCTAGCTTTGACGATTACTTCACTCGTGCCAATCAACTCGGCCAACGCCTCTTGATAGAAATCAAGACCAGCAAGAAAGACTCCAAGGATATGATGGAGCGATTCTTGAGCAAGTATGGTGCCAAAATCAAGGTTTATCAACACCAGATTCAGTCTTTGGACTACCAAGTTATCGATCAGGTTGTCAAATATGACTCCTCTATCCCCAGTTTCTTTATCCTACCTTATAATACAATCTTTCCACGAACCAAGGCTTCTGGCTACACCATGGAGTATTCAACCTTGGATGAAAATTTTGTCAATAAACTCTGGCAATCCGACAAACGTCTCTATGACTGGACCATTAATGATGAGGATAGCATCGTCAAATCTTTTCGCTTAGGAGTGGATGGGATGATTACAGATGATTTAGAGCTGGTTCAGACTTCCATAAAAGAACTCAAGGATGATCCGGACTATACTACCCTTCTATTAAATAAGGCTTTAGACTTGCTAAGTTTTTCTTAGATAGCAGTAGAAAATGAACACGAGTAATAGAGTAGAGTCATTGCATGGCTACCATAATATTCAGAAAATTTAGTTTACTTTTTTCCTTTCTTGTGCTATAATCCTAAGTAAACCTAAAAAACAAAATTGGAGAATTCGTATGAAAAAAAGCAAAGTATTAGCTTTAGCTGGGGTTAGCCTTCTTTCAGTAGGCGTTTTAGCTGCTTGTTCTGGTTCATCAAAAGGAAACAGCGCATCTAAAGCTTATAATTATGTCTATGTTGCTGATCCAGAAACATTGGACTATGTGACATCTGGTAAAGCTTCAACAGTTGACCTCGTGACAAACGGTGTGGACGGTTTGTTGGAAAATGACCAATATGGTAATTTTGTACCGTCTATTGCAGAGTCTTGGACTGTTTCTAAGGATGGTTTGACTTATACCTATAAAATCCGTAAAGATGCTAAATGGTATACTTCAGAAGGTGAAGAATACGGCGATGTGACAGCTCAGGACTTCGTGACTGGTCTCAAGCATGCTGCTGATAAGAAATCTGAAGCCCTATACCTTGTTCAACAATCTGTAAAAGGCTTGGATGACTATGTGACTGGTAAGACAACTGACTTCTCTACTGTCGGTGTCAAAGCAGTTGATGACCACACTCTCCAATATACTCTGAACCAACCTGAACCACAGTGGAATTCAAAAACAACTTCACAAGTTCTTTGGCCAGTTAACGCAGATTTCCTTAAGAAACAAGGGGACAAATTCGGTCAATCTACTGACCCATCTTCTATCCTTTACAATGGACCATTCTTGATGAAGTCTATCACTGCTAAGTCTGCTGTTGAGTATCAAAAGAATGAAAACTACTGGGATAAGAAAAATGTTCATGTCGATACTATCAAGTTGTCTTACTTTGATGGACAAGACCAAGATGCCCTTGCTCGTAACTTTAAAGACGGCGCCTACACAGTAGCTCGTCTCTACCCTACCAGCTCAAACTATGCTGGAGTAGAAAAAGACTTTAAGGACAACATCTACTTTACTGCACCAGCTGCTACTGTAAATGTGATGAGTATCAACCTTGACCGCCAAGGTTACAATCACACAAGTAAAACAACGGATGCTCAGAAGTCTGCTACTAAGAAAGCGATTCTGAACAAAGATTTCCGTCAAGCCTTGAACTTTGCTATCGACCGCAAGTCTTATTCAGCACAAGTTAATGGTGAAGAAGGTGCTCCTTACGCTGTTCGCAATACTTTTGTACCGCCAACTTTTGTTCAAGCCGGCGATAAATCCTTTGGTGATCTAGTCGAAGAAAAAGTGGCTACATTGGGCGACGAATGGAAAGGTGTTAAACTTGAGGATGGACAAGACGGACTCTATAATGCTGAGAAGGCAAAAGCAGAGTTTGCAAAAGCAAAATCAGCCTTACAAGCAGAGGGAGTTGAATTCCCAATCCATCTAGATCTTCCAGTTTCTCAAACATCGAAACCATTGATCAACCGTGCTCAATCCCTTAAGCAATCTGTTGAAAAGGCTTTGGGATCTGAAAATGTGGTGGTAGATATCCAACAAATGTCAGAAGATGATCTCTTCAATATTACTTACTACGCACCAAATGCTGCCGCTGAAGATTGGGATATTTCAATCCTCGTTAGCTGGGGTCCTGACTATCAAGATCCATCAACATACACAGACATTCTGAAAACTTCAGCAGCTGAAACAACAAAAACCTACCTTGGCTTTGAAGGAGCAGATAATGCTGCAGCTAAGCAAGTTGGTTTAGATGAATATGACCGCTTGGTAGATGAAGCTGGTAAAGAAACTTCAGATGTTGCTACTCGTTACGAAAAATATGCAGCGGCTCAAGCTTGGTTAACAGATAACTCTATTATTGTTCCATTGATGGCAAACCAAGGAGCAGCACCATTTATCTCACGTATCGAGCCATTCTCAGGCGCTTATGCCCAAACTGGTAATAAGACAAGTTCTACTTACTTCAAACGTATTAAAGTGAAAGATGAAGTAGTAACGAAGAAAGACTACGAAGCAGCTCGTAAGAAATGGCTGAAAGAAAAAGAAGAGTCAAATGCGAAAGCACAAAAAGATCTCGAAAGTCATGTAGAATAAATCGTTCACTAGAACTTTCTCTAATAACGAGAGAAAGTTCTTTTGAAATTTAAAGGAAACGATAAATGAAGAAATACATTTTTATGCGTATTTTACGCTCAATTGTGTCGATTTTCTTGGTAACGACCTTGACCTATACCATTATTTATACAATGGTTCCGAGAAGATTGATTTTCAAACAAGATCCAAACTATAATAAAATAGCCACGACCGAAGATAAAAAGACAAACTATGAAAATACAGTCTATGAGCGAATGGGCTATGTTGACTACTATGATACAAAAGAGTTGCAGGAAAAAGCCAAGAAAGAAAATAAATCTGTAACGACTGAACCGACTGAAGAGAACAAGAAGATCTACGAAGCCTATATTGAGAAACTTGGCAAAGGTTGGAAATTGTATCAATTTAAGGAAAGCAAAGAATTCTATGCTGTTCGTGAAGTTCCAGTTTACGAGCGTGTACTTGAGTTCTATGCTAATCTGATTCAGATTGATCATCCAAATGTGATTCAAGATGAGGAAAATCCAAATCTTAAGCGCTATATCCGTATCGAAAATGACCCGGCCATTGGTTGGTCAGTCGTAGGTTCTGGTACTCGTCATAAATATCTTCTATATTTCAATGGCCAATTCCCATTTGTTCACCAAAACTTTGTTAGTTTGAACCTAGGAAATTCTTATCCTACTTATGCGAATACGCCTGTATTGCAAGTTATTTCCCAAGGACAAGGACAAACAAAATCATCAGAAGTTCAATTCCCAACAGGTAAGAAAACTTCTGCTGTAGATATTTATTCTCGTACCTACAAGACTCCAAGTAAGGCAGACTCGCAGGATATTGCTAAATATGGCAAGGGAGATGCTTACACTGCAACCAAGAATAACTATCAAAACCCATCGATGATTGTAAGCTCATCTATTATTGGTCTGATTGGTGTGGCGCTTTCTTATTTGATTGCTGTTCCGCTTGGCTCTTATATGGCTCGTTTGAAAAATACTTGGTTTGATAGTATTTCAACAGGTGCCTTGACCTTCATGATGTCACTGCCAACTATCGCTCTTGTTTATATTGTTCGTTTGGCTGGTTCAGCTATTGGACTTCCAGATTCCTTCCCAATTTTGGGAGCAGGCGACTGGCGTTCCTATGTTCTGCCATCCTTGATTCTTGGACTTCTGAGCGCACCTGTGACAGCTGTCTGGATTCGTCGTTATATGATTGACTTGCAGTCCCAAGACTTTGTTCGCTTTGCCCGTGCCAAAGGTCTTTCTGAGAAAGAAATTTCGAACAAGCACATTTTCAAAAATGCTATGGTGCCATTGGTGTCTAGTATTCCAGCTTCTATCGTTGGTGTTATTGCAGGTGCGACCCTGACAGAAACTGTCTTCGCCTTTCCTGGTATGGGTAAAATGCTGATTGATTCTGTTAAGGCATCTAATAACTCAATGGTGGTTGGTCTTGTGTTCATTTTCACCTGTCTTTCAATTTTTGCCCTCTTAGTTGGTGATATCTTGATGACAATGCTTGACCCACGTATTAAATTAACATCTAAAGGAGGTAAATAATGGCTACAATTGATAAAAGTAAATTCCAATTTGTCAAACGTGACGATTTTGCCTCTGAAACGATTGATGCTCCGGCTTATTCATACTGGCGCTCCGTTATGCGTCAGTTCTTGAAAAAGAAATCAACGACGATCATGTTAGGAATTCTGGTTGCCATCGTTTTGATGAGTTTCATTTATCCAATGTTCTCAAATTTCGATTTCAATGATGTCAGCAAGGTAAATGACTTTAGTATGCGTTATATCAAACCAAACGCTGAACACTGGTTTGGTACAGACAGTAATGGTAAATCTTTGTTTGACGGTGTTTGGTTTGGTGCTCGGAATTCTATTCTGATTTCGATTATCGCAACACTCATTAACCTGATTATCGGAATTATTATTGGTGCTATCTGGGGAATTTCCAAAGCGGTTGACCGTGTCATGATGGAAGTCTACAATGTTATTTCAAATATTCCAGCACTCTTGATTGTCATTGTCCTGACCTACTCTATTGGTGCCGGTTTCTGGAACTTAATCTTCGCTATGACTATCACTGGCTGGGTAGGGATTGCGTATACGATCCGCATTCAAATTATGCGTTACCGTGATTTGGAGTATAATTTGGCATCGCGTACCTTGGGAACTCCGACATATAAGATTGTGACTAAGAATATTATGCCCCAGTTGGTATCTGTTATCGTGACGACAACTTCTCAAATGCTTCCAAACTTTATCTCTTACGAGGCATTCCTATCCTTCTTTGGGCTTGGTCTTCCTGTAACAGTACCAAGTTTGGGACGCTTGATTTCCGACTATTCACAAAACGTAACAACCAACGCTTACCTTTTCTGGATTCCATTGACAACCCTGATCTTGGTATCCCTGTCCTTCTTCGTAGTTGGTCAAAACTTAGCCGATGCAAG
>ERZ772973.114-NODE-114-length-52270-cov-5.98535_pt1 | contig 52270 bp, 56 predicted proteins | sample MGYA00580672_ERZ772973 | MGnify/ENA primary metagenome ERZ772973 (study PRJEB29015, sample SAMEA2737938) | human oral metagenome | biome: human oral; feature: human-associated habitat; material: dental | place: China | collected 2152 ...
TGCCCGCAAAGCCGCTAAGATAGAACCAGTGGCCGCTATGCGCTATGAAAGCAGAGGGTAATGACTAATGACTAACGACTAATGACTTATGGAAACATTACGAGAAATCATTCATTCCATTAAGCAAAACAAAGTACGTACTTTTATGTCGGGCTTTGGGATTATGTGGGGGATCTTTATCTTAGTACTCCTCTTAGGGATAGGCAAGGGGGTAGAGTATGGAGTACAAGACCTGCTGAAGAGTTTTGCCTCTAAGTCTATTTTCGTTTGGGGAGGGGAGACCTCTATGAAGTATAAAAACATGCAGGAGGGCCGACGTATTTTTTTCGATAAATACCTCTTGGAAGATATCAAGCGAAGATTTCCCGAAATAGGGGGGCTTTCACCAAGAACTTCTGTTTCTAAAAATGCTATTTTTGGAAAGAGGAACTACTATACCACTGTTACTGGGCTTACCCATGAGTATTGGTCTTTCTCCAACTTCAAGATGATAGAAGGCAGCCGCCCTTTTAATCTCATGGACGACAAAAAAGCGCGCAATGTGGCTATTATAGGAAAAAAGGTAGCGACCAAGCTCTTCCTCAATGACAATCCTTTGGACAAGCTCATTGATGTAGGGGGCGTGTATTACCGAGTGATTGGGGTGATGAAAAATGATGATATGGTGAGTCAAAGAGTTGAATCAGACATATTTGTGCCTTTTCCGAGCTTTACTTGCAATATTCAAGATGCGCCCAATATGTCTACTTTTGCGCTCTATTTAAGAGATGATGCACAAATCTCTGTTCCTGATTTCAAGGTGAAAATAACCAGTTACTTGGCGCGTAATCTGCGTTTTGATGAAAGTGATCCTAATGCGGTCTATGTACGCGCTTTCGAGGAAGAAATATCTAGTGTTAATAGTATTTTTACAGGTATCAGCGTGTTTATTTGGATAGTGGGACTATGTTTCTTGATCAGTGGAATGGTCAGCGTAACCAATATCCTCTTTATTGTAGTCAAGGAACGCACCAATGAGTTTGGTTTGCGTATGGCCATTGGGGCAACCCCTTACCATATTACCATACAAGTGCTCTTGGAAGCACTGATGATCACCTTAGCATCGGGCTTGTTGGGTATGTTCTTAGGCGTAGGGGTACTCAAGCTCGTTAATATGGTGTTGGCGGCTTCAGGGGGCATGGGTCTGCTCAAAACTACTGAAATAGATATGGGTATTGCCCTTTTGGCGGTCTTTATTATGGTGCTTTCAGGTATTTTTGCAGGTACATTCCCCGCCCGCAAAGCCTCCAAGATAGAGCCTGTAGCTGCCATGCGTTATGAAAATAGAGGGTAATTGCCCCTACTTGTCCCAGTATTCTGTGAATGCTTATAGAACTGCTCCCTATGGGAGAATGTCAAAGTCTTCATAACCTTATTTTGTGTTGTGAAGACTTTGATGTTAAACATGAGGTTGTTATTTTAATCTATCTTAAAAATCTTTTTAGGCAAAAGTATTCCTATATGGTAAATCTTCCCTAATTTTGCAACATTAATTTTTTATTCTATGAAAAAGAAAAATATCACTGGACTTTTAGTTACTATTGCTGTATTTGCAGCTGTTATCTCTCTTTCTATCTACTTCTTTAGCAATAGCGAACCTACCTATTTGCAAGGGCAAGTAGAGGCCAAACAGATCAATGTTGCTCCCAAAGTACCTGGTAGGGTGAAGGCCATCTATAAGCAGGAAGGCGACGCGGTACATAAGGGCGACCTACTTTTAGAACTTGAAAGTACCGAGCTTGATGCCAAACTATCCCAAGCCGAAGCCGCACGTATGGCTGCGCAAGCCCAAAGCGACAAAGCCCAGCGTGGTGCCCGCACAGAACAAATACAAGGCGCCTACAACGTATGGCAACAAGCCCAAGCCGCCGCTGAACTGGCCGAGAAAACTTATCAGCGTGTAAGCAACCTCTATAACGATAAGGTGTTGCCAGCTCAAAAGAAAGACGAGGCCTATACCCAAATGGTTGCCCTACAGAAACAAGCTGAAGCTGCCAAATCACAATACGAAATGGCCAAAAACGGTGCACGTGTAGAAGATAAAACCGCCGCCCAAGCGCTTGTTGCTCAAGCCCAAGGAGTTATCACCGAAGTGAATGCCTATAAGGACGGTGCTAAGGTATTTGCTCCTGCCGATGCCGAGATACAGACCATTATCCCCAACGAAGGCGAGATTGTCAATGCAGGTTACCCTGTAATGAACCTCATTGATACTCAAGAGGAATGGGTGGTGTTCAACATACGTGAGGACAAAATGTCCGACTTCAAGATAGGTACCAAGTTCAAAGGTATTGTACCCGCTCTTGGTAATCAGCAGATAGAAATGGAAGTAAAACACATAGCCGTACAAGCGGATTTTGCCACTTGGACAGCTACCAAAAGCAAAGGGGATTTTGACAAGAAGACTTTCGCTATCAAGGCCTACCCTACTGAGAAAGTAAAAGATCTAAGGCCAGGAATGTCGGTATTAGTAAGTGAAAAATGAAAATAACTGAAGGGTTATTGCCTGAAGACAAGCAGGCTATCATACGTTGGACTAATAGCAAAGGGGCTGATTTCTTGCAACAATGGGCAGGAGATGCTTTACCGTATCCTCTTACCATAGAAGCTATCAATGCTTTGTCTCATTGTTTTCGCATTGAGGCAGAGGGAAGTTTTATAGGGATAATTCAGCAAATAAGAGTAGAAGGAAATAATGTACATATTGGCAGATTCCTTATCAATCCTTCCCTTACAGGAAAAGGATTAGGCACTAAGGCTATGCACTTATTTATTGCAATGCTTTTTGAGGATAAAAGTGTTCATTCTATTAGCCTAAATGTATTTGATGACAACCCCGTAGCTAAAGGTCTTTATACAAAACTCGGTTTTGAAGTAGTGGCCACTATTGAAGGAGAAAGGAAGAAATACAAGATGGTGAAGAGTAATTCAGCAATTGATTAATTTTCCAATTAGCTCATTAATAATTTACCACTATGAAAATAGATCATATTGCATTGTATGTAAAAGACTTAGAAGTTTCTAAGTCTTTTTATGAAACTTATTTTGGCGCGAAACCAAACCAGTTATACCACAACCCTAAAACAGGCCTACATACCTATTTTCTAAGTTTTGACAGTGGTACCCGCTTGGAGATTATGTGGCGTCCCAATCTTAGCAAACGTTTGGACAGAGTGATGAATGAAGGCCTTATACATTTTACCTTTAGTGTTGGAAGCAAAGAAGCGGTTGATACACTTACTCAGAAAATCATAGCCGCAGGTTACGAGTGTTTTAGTGCTCCTCGCACCACAGGTGATGGTTATTATGAGAGTGTTGTCCTTGACCCTGATGGTAATATGATAGAAATAACTGTTTAGCAAGATGAAGATAAAACGCATTGATTCTCGTTGTTATGTTGCTGTCATCACCGAAGATGATCAGTGGCAAAAAGGCGAAGAATACCCTTCAGAAGACTATACCGAAACCCTCATTTTCAATGAGCAAGGTAAGCTCGTAGAGGCTTGTTATGGCGAGGAATACCACTTCCTCTTTACCTACGACTCCCACGGCAACCGCTTGAGTTCTCGCCTCTACGACCCTGAAGATGAAGCACTAACCGACTGCTGGGAAGAAAAACAATACCGCTATAACGACCTACATCAGCAAGTAGAATGTGTTACTTATGAAAATGGCAAATGGAAAGAAACTGTTACTTTCGAATACGATGCGCACGGCAATAACATAAGTCAGCACTCCCGCACAGCCGATGCCGAATACATCTTACAACTCCAATATGATGCCAAAGGCAGGTGTATAGATCGTTGTGATACAAACATATCTACGGGAAAGGAGATTCTTCACCACTCTATTGAATTTCGTAGTGATACCGAAAAAGTTGATACCAGTCTTTCAGCCAATGGTAAGCCTTTTATGTTTACCATAACTCGTTTTGATGAAAAAGGCAATGTAATTTATGTTGCCCATCAGGATACAGGCGACCCCGAACCCTATTCAATAACTGAAACCACTTTTGATGAGCATAACAACGAAATTCTCGAGCGAATTAGCAACAAAGAAGGCGAAGTCTATACCCGTAAAACTACCTATCGCTATGATACTCACGGCAATTGGATAGAGAAACGTATCGAATACTCCAAACGTTATACCAACCTGATTGTAGAACAAACCATTGAATACGCTAATGAATAAGAAACACCCATTTGCTAATTATCTCTATGACCTACGACGAATTTTACAACTGTATAGAACAGCTTCCTAAAGAAGTAACCAACAGAGATTTGGAGACCTATCTCTTGGCTTTGTATATAATAATGACACCACACGAAAACACACCCTTCTCCCCTACTCTTTGCCTTGAACTGCTTAAGGAGGCATTCAGTGCAAAGGCTGCTACTTATAAGGAGCAATGGACAAGTATTCGCTCAATGCCTGAAGAGACTGAACACCTCTCCGCCTTTGCTTATACTCAAGCAGTTATTCTCTTTCAGATAGCTGAACTCCACCGTATGAAAGACAAAGAACTTAATAACGAAATGTGTTCCTTTGGCATCACCTCTGAAACGGGCTATGATTGGTACAATTTCAACCCTTTAGACCTCTTGGAGTGTGGCGCACGAGGCTTATGTGATTATATAGGTGAAGATGAAACTATTCCTAATGACTGGCTTTTCTTAGGACATCTGTTAGACTTGGGAAGGTATTATGAATAATGAACTAATGGACAATCTAATATACTATGAAAGAAGTAAACCTACAAGAATCCTTGATTACCGATTTGCGTACCCTTATCAATGAGGCACGCAACAAAGTAACCCTAATGGTAAACAAATTGTCTCGACAGTGTCGAGACAATTAAGTTAATCCCAAGCTCCCCTCACGAGCCCTTTTGCACCAGCAATTACAGAAAATAATAGCAGAACGCAATCAATTACAATATGGAAGAGAGAAACATTTTTGCCCAGAAAAAAGCACCTTTTAAACGCCCTGAACTTGTAGATTTTATCGCGGAAGGTAACCTCCCTGCCTTAGAGGCTGAACTCGCCAAAGGCTGGGATATTCACAAGAAATTGCCCGTAGAAGAAACTTATTCGCAAGCACCCTTTGAGATTGCTCTCTATCACCAGCAAAAAGAGGTGCTCAACTTCCTTATTGATAAAGGTTTAAAAATCACCAAAGAACTCTTTATCAACGCTTGTGAATATAGCGAAGACCCTGCCCTTGTAAAGCGACTTATTGAGCGTGGTGCCGATATAAATGCCGGCACTCATATTACCCCCTTGCAGGCAGCTATCTATGGAGGAAGTGAGGAAATAGCTTTTCTACTCTTGGAAAATGGCTACCACCTTACCCCTGACGGTACTACCTTGCGACACGCTGCCGAAGCAGGATTTACCCATCTGTGTGAATACCTTATCTCTCATGGCTTTGATGTAAATTATTGTGAGCCTGATATGGTATATCCTTACAATGCCTCGCCCTTACAAATAGCTGCCTCAAAAGGTAACCTTGCGTTGGTAAAACGACTCATTGAGCTGGGTGCTGACCTTTCCTACAAAGATAAATACGGCGAACGTGCCTATCATTACGCCCTGCGCAACAAGCAGAAAGCAGTTGCCGAGTATATCAAATCGGTAGAGCCTGCCCAGTGGCACGATGCCGAAGAGCGCTTGCGAGCCTTAAAAGCCTACAAACTTCCCGAAGGACTCATCGCCCTAATGAGTGCTACCGATAGGCGTATTCCATTGCCTGAATGCAAATATACAAGCTTTGTAGCGTTTGCCCCACTGAGTGATGTCAAGGAAGTAAAGTGGAAAAACAAAAAATTCCTCGACCTCCTTTCCGATGCCGATAGGTATGGTGCTGAAGGCTTTTTGGTATGGTATCCTAAGAACAAAAAACTCGCCTTTGCCGATTACGAACACGGAACTTTTACTGAACTTTGTACCTTTGACGAGTTTATGGCAAACCCTTCCGCACAAATTAATAAGATTTTTGAGTAAGATGACATACTATCATTTGAAAATAATTTTCCTGCTGGCTATACTATCTTTATATAGCAGTTGCGGCTATGAAATACCAGGTAAAGATAAGCACCCTGAAATTCCAGAGTTTAACGGCTTTGACAAAGATCTTTTTGTTATAGATACTCTCCTTACAGAGGTACAGCTTATGGGCACTCATAAGGTTATCTACGACTCTACTGATAAATTTATTTATCTAAGAAAAGGAGATGAATGGTTTTTGCTTGATAAAGACTTTAAAATTAAGCAAAAGATAAATGCCAAAGGATATTTTGGGGGAAATAAAACTTTTTATGATAGGAAAGAAGATGAAAAATATAGAATTATTATCTACAAATATACTTATCCTTGGGAAAAAGCTGAAAAGGTAAAGGAATTACAATATTTGGATTATGACAGTATTATTAAGAACTATGCTGTTCCGAAAGATGAAAATGGAGCATATGATTTAGAGGAGGTAACGAAGATAAACAAACAACATATTGATAACCAATTAGGTGTCATAGAAAAAATAATTCCAGTAGGCTTCTCCTCTATTGTGTGCATAGGTAGCAAAGGAGAATACTTTACTGAAGATTATAAATATAACAATTATTATGATATAGAAGACTCTAAAACAACTAGTTATAGCTATTTGGGAAATGATAAAATCAATGATAATCTATATGAATTTGATTGGGTTACCTTAGGAAACCATGGAGGAGGGAATCATTTTGTTTTATGGTTTACGCCTTATGGTTACAGATACTATACTTTTAAGATAGGGAATGACTCTATCCAATTTAAATGGAATACTAAAAGCTCAAGACAAATCATCCAATTAAAAGACCTTTGGGACGATAGAGTTTTGATTTACAAAGATGGTGAGAATGGAGGGGAATTATATAGCATTTCCTCAATGAAAAAATAGAAAAAATTTTTAAGAACTTAAAAAACACAAATATATGAACTTAGAAGAACTTAGAGAATATTGCCTTTCCTTGCCACATGTAACTGAGGATATGCCTTTTGATGAGGATATTTTGGTATTTCGGATCTGTAATCGTATTTTTGTGCTTACAAGTTTAGAATCAGTACCTTTACGGGTGAGTCTCAAGTGCAACCCAGAGCGCGCGATAGCACTCCGCGAGCAGTACCCCGATAAGATTGTGGCGGGCTACCACCTGAACAAAAAACATTGGAATACTGTGCTTTTAGAAAGTTTGCCCCTTACCCTTATCAAGGAAATGATACAGCATTCTTACGACCAAGTACTTGCCAAAGTCCCCAAGAAAGAGAAAGAAGCGTTAATTAACTAACTCAAGATTATGTTCTCAAGGCTCAAAGATTTCTTTTGTAAAACCTATCCCATTTTTGGGTATGACTTCTTTATCCCTGTAGCCCTCTATAAGCGTATAGAGGCAGCGGAAGGAGAGGTCAGCCCCAAAAGTATTAGATATTTCTTTAGTAAAGGACCTTATTCCCTTAGTAAAGGACAGCTACAGATAACCCAAGAAGCCGACAAACTCTTTTTTGTACAAATAACATTCTATGAAGAAGACAAAAGAGAGACTTTTAAGAAGGAAATAGAGAGTTATAAAGAAGTATTTCCGTTTTGGACAGTCTTTCCTCATAGTTTCTATGGAGCTCCTCGCTGGAATCAAGGATACCAAGAACATTATAGAGACACTTTTTTGGAATATTGGCGCTCCTTATCCCCCAAAGCACAACAGGAATATATGGATAAATACTATTGCCCTGAGGATTGGCGGCTCTGGCTAAAGGAATATAAATGTCAATCAACAGACCGTTAATAAAACTGGAGTAAAGGTATGATTAATTTACAAAACAATGATAACATTGACGTTACAAACATGACTCCAGAAGTATATGCTTGGAATACATATGAGCAGAATTTGTACTCAGAGGGTAAAATACAACTCCCCTCGCCATACAAAATTAAAATATATGATAGCCTAGAGAAGAGAACTATCCTTGAGAAACTCTTAGAGTCTTTGCCACAATACAAATTGACCTTATGGGCAATGAAAAATGCGGATAGATTTATTCATTTAATAGATATTGGTGATGACCAGTTAAAAAATAATATCATCTTACAAGCAAAACAAATATTAGAAGAAAGAATAAATGGACTAATTTCAGCCAATGAACTGAGAAAAGTAGGTTTTTTAGCCAATAACTTAGCAAAATTGTCCGTTTCCAAAACAAGCGAATTTGCTTCACACATATTTGTACAAGCTATTGCTGTAGGACATATGAGGGGACATGCTATTGTCTCTTCTGATTATGCGATTAAAGTATGCAATATAACATATAATAATGATATCAAAGCTGTTATAACAGAAAGAGAAACACAAATAACACTCGCTAAAGCATTGACCAAATGAGACAGAAATTTACAATCATCACTTTAGGAGTTCGTGACTTTAAGAAAGCACTTTCTTTTTACGAGAACTTAGGCTGGCAGAAGTCGGACAAAAGTATGGAAGAGTATGCTCTTTTCCCTTTGGGAGGAATGGTATTAGGATTATATCCTTTACAAGAACTCTCCGAAGATACTACACTACCTTATCTGTCAAGTGCATTTGCAGGAATAACGATTAGTTATAATGCTAAATCAGAAGCGGAAGTAGATGCTGTTTTATCCAAAGTTAGTGAATTAGGAGCTACTATTGTCAAGCCGGCTCAAAAAGTATTTTGGGGTGGATATAGCGGCTATTTCAAGGACTTGGACGGCTACCTCTTTGAAGTTGCTTATAATCCTTTTTGGGAGTTTGACGAAAATGACAATTTAAAATTATAATAAAAATGACAGAAACAGAACAATCCCTACGCCAGCGTTTCACGGCTTTTTTGCAAGCGATGTACGACTGGGAAACAGAAGCCAACAGAGTAGATGAAGAAGAAGTGGAGAAAAAGAAAACGCTCTCTTGGGAAGACTTTTGTAAGCAACAAACCGAGCTTCGTATCCCTATTTATAAGGAATACATCACCGAACGCGAACGCAAATACGGTGGCGCTGAATACACCAGTCACGCCTTTCCTCCTAACTACGATCCTTCTAAAGAAAGCATTACCGAAGTGCAAATCACTGGTAAAAAAGCCTCTATCTTTACCGACAGAGAGTATGCAAGAATGAATTACAAGCGCGAGTACAAATACAAACTTGTAGAAGATCGCTGGCTATTAGATACTATCAAAGAACAGTATTTGCCTGAGAACAGAGACTCTGAAAAGTGGAAGAGTGTGATTATATAAAAAAAACAAAACCACAATAAAAAACTCTCATAAAGTCTGCTCCTCATAAATACAAAATATAACTTAGTATGAAAAAGAAAAAACTTTGGATATTTTTTATCATTACCACTTCGCTATATGCCTACTTAATGTTAGTAACCATACCAGCCCTTAAAGTAATGGCTGGAGGAATGGATATTTTAGATGTGCCTCCATTTTATGACACAGCTTACATTCAAGAGCTATTTAGGCGTTTAGGTGAAGAAGGTCGCCATTTCTATTTATACCGACAAATTCCTGTGGATATGATATATCCCGGTCTGTTTGCTATTACCTACTATCAACTGATACGTTTCTTTTTAGAAAAACTCAACCAAAGAAAGCTCCTTTTCTTATCATATTTCCCGTTAATAGGAGGTATTTTTGATTATTTCGAAAATTTTAGTACCATTACAATGCTCACACACTATCCTGAAAACTTATGGATAGAGACCTTAGCGCCCTATTTTTCTCTTATGAAATGTATCTTTGTGGTACTTTCTTTGGTATTATTTTTTATATTAGGAATTACAACATTCATAAAAACAAGAAAACAATAACAAAATCACCCTCAGAATAGCCTCAATTTTGTTCATTATATCTGAATAAACCTAAAAGCCTATGTGGAATGCTCTTGTGAATTACAATATACTTGCCCCTCTATTAATAGCTGTTTTGGCTTGGGCGTTTATACTCATTTGGTTTTCCAAGAAAAACAAACAAGAAAGGATAAAAAGGCAACAACTTTTAGCCCAGATAAAAGAACAACTCCCTATTCCCACATTCAAAGAGTTGTTACAAGCTTTAGAAGCCTTGAACTATAACCCTGCTCAGTGCTATTTTAAAACAAATTCTTTTGAGCAAGGAAATGTAGTTGTGGACAACACTTGTTTTCTGCAACAAGAAAACCAATGGGTCGTATGCCTTGCCGATTGGCATAGTTTCTCTGATGAACTGTCTTTTGATAGTGAACAAGAAGCCTGTGAATATTTTGTATATAAGTATTTTCTTCTTAGCAAAGAAGAAATTAATTGGTTAAAGCAATGAACACATTAAGTTATACCACCAAGTTTGGCACTCTTACTTTCTCACAAAAAGTGGAAGATGCGTATTTTTGGGAGGCTTCATTCCAGTGGAAAAGTGATTTCTATAAAGAAACCTTAGAGCTTCCTTTTTCTGTGTTTAGCAAAAGTGAAACCATCACCCCTGATACTATTGCTTTTATTGAACAAATCCTTGACAGCGCAGATAAGTTGGTTGCCAAAGCACTTTCTTATTTTCAAGAACAACTGCTGATAGACTCAGAAGGCTTTCATCTTTCGGAAGAAGAAAAACGATTGCTCAGTGTTCCTTTGCAGGAAGTCCCTTTTGAAAGTCCGCAGTTCCTGTTCTATGACAACAAAGAATGGATATTGCATTTTGCCGAAGGTGGTTTCAGCTTTTGCGAGCCTTATGGAGTTTCTTTTCACTTTGAAGAAGAAAACCCTATCCTAATAGAAAACTTAGAAGACGCTGAAGAAATATAATTAACTTACAATTAACATATTAAAACATGTATTTATTTAAAACCGAATGCAAGAACCTATTCCTATCACCTAAACGACTGTTTTACGTTTTGGTGTTCCCTTTGGTTATCTTTGGGTTCTTTGCGGCTATTTTCTACAAAGGCGTGCCTCGCGACCTGCCCATGGCGTATATCAATTACGACCAAAGTCAGCTGTCCGAGAACCTTTTGCGTATGCTTGATGCCACGCCTAACATAGCTCTTACTACCAAGCTGAGCGATGAGCAGGAAGCCCAACGTCTTATCCAGCAACAGCAGATCATGGGCTTTATTGTCATTCCTCAAGACTTCCAACAAAAACTCTTCAAGGGTGAAAACCAATCGGTGATCTGCTATACCAATAACCAGTTTATGCTCGGTGCAGGCCTTATCCAAAAGGATTTCCAAACCACCATAGGCATGTTCTCGGCTGGTCTTGTGATGAAAAAGAAGATGCAAAAAGGACAACAAACCGAGAGGGTACGTGCCGAAGCCCAAACCGTAAAGGTAGATGACCACGGGCTATTTAACCCTTACTCTAACTATGCCTTTTACCTGCTCACAGCACTGCTGCCCATGATGCTCCAAATGATAGTGATGATGGTAACAGTCTATGTATTGGGCGTAGAACTGCGCTATCATCAGGGCAAGCACTGGCTCAAGCAAGCAGGTGGTAGCCCGCTGAAAGCCTTGGTTGGCAAACTCCTGCCTTATACCTTGGTGCTTTTCTTTGTAGCGTGGTGGATGAATTACCTACTCTTTGGGCTTATAGGTACCCCTCTACATATCCCGATGTTCAATGTGGTACTCATTACTTTTGCCTTAGTTGTTATCTATCAGATTATAGGGATTACTATCGTATCCTTTGCCCCCGATTTCCGATTAGCACTTACGGTAGGTAGTGGTTTTACTGCCATTGCTTTCTCCTTTGCCGCCTATACCTTTCCTATGGAAGGACTCCCAAGGAGTATGCAGTACTTGGCACAGCTATTCCCCTATGCCCATTTTATGAAATACTATGTCAATCGCGCTATCAAGGGCATTCCTATAGAGATGACATGGCAACCCCTTTTGGCCTTGCTTCTCTTTGGTTTGCTGCTTATAGTGGCTTACCCTATGTTTGTAAAAAAAATAAAATCAGGTGGTTATGAAAAAATTTAGACAGTATATTTATCAAAGTTCAGCCGACTTTACCCGTGCAATGCTTTGGGAAGCCAAATATATATTCCGTGATAGGGCGGTGTTCTTTTCATTTGTGATAGTGGCCGTATTGGTCTCCTTTCTCTATACCTACCTCTATTCGGAAGAGACCTTACAAGAACTCCCCATTGGAGTGGTTGATGATGACCATACCTCCCAAAGCCGACAGCTACTACGTATGATTGATGCTAATAGTGGCGTGGCCATTTACAGTAGTTACTTGAACCTCTCTGAAGCGAAAAAGGCTTTTCAGCAAGAGCAAATACGCGGAATTATAGCCATTCCCAGCAGCTTTTCCCGTGACCTACAACGTGGTGAGCAACCCTCCATATCCGTTTATGCCGATGCTTCCTATATGCTCTATTACAAGCAGGTACTCACCGCTGCCAAAGTCTCGGCCACCTACCTTAATGCTGGGGTAGAGATGAAGCGTACTTCCGCACAGGGCAAACTCCCCTCTCAAGTTCGTGATGAGGCGATGCCCGTAAGTGCCAAAGTGGTAAGCCTATATAACCCTTCTTCGGGGTATGCAACCTTCCTTATCCCTGTGGTCTTGGTTATTATCTTTCAGACGACCATTCTCACATCGGTAGGTATTTTAGGCGGAACGATGCGTGAGGGTAATAAGCTGCGCAAAATATATCCTAATTCCAATAGCTTCTGGGGGGCACTCCCTATTGTCATGGGTAAGGCCACCACCTATTTGGCGCTCTCCATGGCTATCTTGCTCATTATCTTGGGTATTGTAATGCCTCTGTTTGGTATCCCTGTGCGCAGTTCCATTCTCAGCACAATGGTATTCATGGTGCCTTTTATCCTTTCTATTGTGTTTATGGGGCTTTGCTTACTGGGTTTTCTTCGCCGTAGGGAAGATGCCATTATGCTCATCATGTACACTTCGTTGCCTTCGGTGATGCTCACTGGTTTTTCATGGCCTACGGTAGCCATGCCAGAGTGGTTACATGCCTTCTCCTATATAGTTCCTACCACCTTGGGGGCTAAAGGCTTTGTTTCTATCACCCAAATGGGCGCCAGCCTCTCCACCATACTCCCCTATTGGGCAGGTATGTGGGGGTTGTGTATTCTCTATCTTGTTCTTAGTGCCTTTACGATGAAAAACCTAAATAGTGACAAATGACTAATGACAAGTGACGAGTGACTAATGACAAGTGACTAATGACAAGTGACTAATGACAAGTGACAAGTGACGAGTGACTAATGACAAGTGACAAGTGACTAATAACAAGTGATGATTTATAAGCTCGTAAAAAAACAGTATATAATACACTCGTAATCATATACTTATAAAAAACATCTCATTTTTTCAAAAAAAATTCATTTTTTCTTTGTTGATTTGGAAAAAAGTAGTATCTTTGCACCGTCTTAGAAAGATATGAATTGCGAAAATAGCTCAGTTGGTAGAGCGCAACCTTGCCAAGGTTGAGGTCGCGGGTTCGAATCCCGTTTTTCGCTCTTTTTTTTATGTCTATATCCCAAAGGCTCGGATGGTGGAATCGGTAGACACGCTGGACTTAAAATCCAGTGGGCAGCAATGCCTGTGCGGGTTCAAGTCCCGCTCCGAGTACAAGCACAATCACTATCAAGTAGATAGTGATTTTTTTGTTTTACTTCTATACCTAAATCTAAATGGAAACAGCTGTAACTTTTGCTACTTCTGATGAAGTTATCTAATTTTGTTTAAGCTAACCTATAGATTCAAATCAGGGAATATAGCATTGATTATTTCATTGTAGGTGTTTTCTTGTGGTGGATTATTCTCCTTGAATTTATCCCACTTTTTCTTGAAAGAACTGCATCTTGTTTCCCCTATAAAGTTCTCTACACTTCCATAATAGACTTCTATGGCTCTTAGAATTATGCCACTATATTGGTAAATATAAGGTTGATTATCTTGAAAATACTGATAGACTATTTGAGGTATTTCTCTGTAACCATAGCCTATAACTCTCTTCTCTTTTAATGATAATATTGCCAGTAGAAATTTTCTCTTCTTTGAAATTGAAGATATATCCAACCCCACATCTAAAACCTTTATATAGAATACAATAAAGGATAAATGGGCTATTATAGAATCTTTCCCTGTATATCCTTCTTTTTCCTTTGCATACTGTTTATTTACAAACGCTCTATCCTCTTTGGTCGGTATATATTTCTCCTTTGTAAATAGTTCCTTTATCCCTAAGGCAATATCTTCTTTATAGAAAACATCTTGAAGGAGTGAGGGATTAGGATATTGGCTTAATCGCTCAAAAAAAGGCGCATATTCTTCTTGGTAGGTCATGGGATAACTTGTTTTTCTTACCCTGCAAAGATACAACTTTTCAAAAGAAAATCAATAGAAAGCATCCTCTTTTTTAGCAATCCTACTTTTTCTTATTGAGCAGTTTTAATAAACTTTCTTCGGTAAAGGATTTAGGATCATATGACAACTTTTCTAATGTACCCTTTCCTGTATGATACTGATAGACCCCATTTTTATCTTTGAAAAAATAGTTATATTCTATCACAATAGGTACTTGTCCTTCTCCTCCATCACAGGGAGAAATGACATCTACCGTAGATCCGACAAAGCTCATGGTCTCGAAATCACAACTATTGTCTATTATCTTGTCCTCTATCAATAGTTTGTCCTTGGTTGCAAAACACAACTTTAAATCCTTTATTTCAGAGGTCACAGGAAGCTCCCCTATAACACTATAGTTGTCTCTATTGTCCTTTTGGTAACGAATAATCTTGTGATCCCGAACCACAAAAGGCACCAATGAATGCTGATAGGAATAAGGTGCTTTGTAATTTTTGTCTTCCATTATTGCTTTGCTCAGTGAGTCAATAGCTATAACCGTCAGTTTTTCAGGACTATAATTCATTTGATAGTAGTCTATACCATCATAATAATACCCTTTATCTTTTATATATTTCAGGTGATTTATATCCTTCACTGCCGACATATCTACTGCTTTTTGCTTCCATGCTATTCTCTCATAATTGGTAAAATACTCATCAGCTCCCCTTCTTACCAAGTTCATTTGTGGCAAATATACAAAATTCTCATGCGGATAGAAATAGACTTTTTGACCTTTTATTGAAGTTATCCCTTGCCACCAATAAAACCATATTCTTCCATCATGAAAATCCAACAGCTCTTCCCATAGTCCATAGCTGCCAAAAGTAGCCTCTGTATACTTGTGATTCCCTATATTCAATAATTGAAAACTTTGAGAATGATCTTTTAGATTAAAGGCATCATCTGTTGTATAAAAAGTGTCTTCGTCGTAGAGAAAATTAACATCTCTCCTCTCCTTGAATTGTACGGTTTGGGGATCTAATCCCTCTATCTTTTGTAGGTACTCATCTGCACTGTTATGCAGTTCCTCCTTATAGAGAAATACCCCTGTATCCCCTTTTATTAAGAACCATTTGTTCCTAAAACTTGAAATCACAGTTACCTCCTTAGGCAATCCCTCTACAGCTTCTTTTTTGAACTTATTTTGCTTGTCATATGGGTCAAATGCTACTCTATACCACTGTCCCCCTATACGAAAAGTACGCTGTCCAAAATGTTCTACATTCTTAGCGGAAAATGCCCTTATAGGTGTTTTTTCTTTATCATCTAAAGCATAATTATTGATGAAGTAATACCAATTTTCATCAGCAATTACCATGTAACGCATCTGGTCATCCATGGTTACAAAGCGTGCCTTTCTTCCTACATTGGGAAGCAATTTCTTGTTATAACTCACCAAACTAATCCCATTAGGATCTCGGACGATAGTTACCCAATAGGCCTTGCCTCCTTCATTTATCACCTCATAGGTTGTAGGTGTGTGATAATAATAACATTCACTTGCTTGTAAAAAGGAAATATTTACAAAGAATAAGATGAGTAGTAGTATTTTTATTCCTCTATTCATAAGATACCATTTTAAGAAATAACAACAAGAAATGTGCCAAGATAAAATATAGCTATAATAAAAAAATCACTATCTTTGCCCTTGTGGAACGCAAGATTATTCATATTGATATGGATGCTTTCTTTGCCTCGGTGGAGCAGCATGATGACCCTTGGCTCAAGGGGAAGGCGATTGCTGTGGGAGGCGAGGGGGCTCGCGGGGTGGTAGCTGCTGCCAGCTATGAGGCACGCCGCTATGGGGTGCGTAGTGCTATGGCAGGGGTTACAGCACGAGAGTTATGTCCGCAGCTTATCTTTGTCAAACCTCGCTTTGATCGCTACCGAGAAATCTCTATGCAGATAAGGGCTATCTTCTATGAATATACCGACCTTGTGGAACCCCTCTCCCTTGATGAGGCCTACCTTGATGTGACCACCAATAAGATGGATATGCCCTCGGCTACCCTTATCGCTCAAGAGATACGCTCTAAGATATTTCAGCAAACAGGGCTTACTGCCTCGGCGGGGATCTCTATCAATAAGTTTATCGCTAAGATTGCCAGTGATTACAACAAACCCAATGGACAAAAGACAGTATCTCCTGAGGAGGTATTGGACTTCTTGGCCGACTTGGATATCAAGAAATTCTATGGTATTGGCAAGGTAACCGCCCAGAAGATGTACCAAAAGGGCATCTTCACAGGGGCTGACCTGCGTGCTAAGAGCCTTGAAGAGTTACAGGCGTATTTTGGCAACAATGGGGAATACTTCTACCAGATAGCTCGTGGCATACATTTGAGCCCTGTACAGCCTTTCCGCTTAGTCAAATCTATCGGGGTGGAACATACTTTTGAGACGAATATCTCCAGTGAGGTCTTTATGGAAGAACCCCTTGAGAAACTCTGTGAGGAGGTTGCCCAGCGGCTGGCCAAAAAGAAGCTATTGGCCAAAACCATTACCCTCAAGCTCAAGTACAGTGATTTCAAGACACAAACCCGCAGCCGCACGCTGATTGATTTTGTGGGTGATAGTACAACCATCTATAAGGTGATTACCGAGCTGCTCTATCAGGAACGACTCAGGGAATCGGTACGGCTCTTAGGTGTGTCGCTTAGCCACTTCAACTACCCTACCGAAGAGGGACAACCCCAATGGGTACAGCTACAATTTGAGTTTCCCCCATGGGAGGAATATCCTAAGCAATAATTTATTTTTCAAAAAATAGAAAACCAACGATATTTTTTACTATTTTTGCACTCATTAATTCAGAACTATGGCAAATCAAGAAGACATTTTCAAGAAAGTAATCTCACACGCCAAGGAATATGGTTATATTTTTCCTTCAAGTGAGATCTATGACGGGCTAAGTGCCGTATATGATTACGCACAGAATGGAGTGGAACTTAAGAAAAACCTCCGTGAATACTGGTGGAAAGCAATGGTACAACTCCATGAAAACATCGTAGGGATAGATGCCGCTATCTTCATGCACCCCACCACTTGGAAGGCTTCAGGACATGTGGATGCCTTCAATGACCCCCTTATTGACAACAAGGACTCTAAAAAACGCTACCGTGCTGATACTCTGGTGGAGGACTATGTAGCTAAGATAGAGGACAAAATAGAAAAAGAGGTTGCCAAGGCTCAGAAACGCTTTGGTGAAGCCTTTGACAAAGAACAATTTCTCTCTACCAATCCCAAAGTAATTGAGTACAAGCAGAGAGCTGAGGCTATCCTACACCGCTTGGGTAAATCCCTTGAGCGAGAGGACTTAGCCGATGTAAAAGCACTTATAGAAGAATTGGAGATTGTATGTCCTATCTCTGGTACTAAGAACTGGACAGAGGTAAAACAATTCAACCTGATGTTCGGCACCAAGCTCGGAGCTACCTCCGAGGGGGCTATGGACTTATACCTACGCCCAGAAACGGCTCAGGGTATATTTGTCAATTTCTCCAATGTACAGAAGACAGGGCGTATGAAAATTCCTTTTGGGATTGCCCAAACAGGAAAGGCGTTCCGCAATGAGATTGTAGCACGCCAATTTATCTTCCGTATGCGTGAGTTCGAACAAATGGAAATGCAGTTCTTTATCAAGCCTGGTACCCAACAAGAATGGTATGAGCACTGGAAAAAGACCCGCCTTAATTGGCACCTTTCGTTGGGCTTGGGCGCTGAGAACTACCGATTCCATGACCATGAGAAATTGGCTCACTATGCCGATGCGGCTTGTGATATAGAGTTCCGCTTCCCCTTCGGGTTCAAGGAGTTAGAAGGAATTCACTCTCGTACTGATTTTGACTTGGGCAACCATGAGAAATATTCAGGTAAGAAGCTACAATACTTTGATCCAGAGGAAAATAGAAGTTATGTCCCCTATGTATTGGAGACATCTGTGGGGCTTGACCGCTTATTCTTAGCTATTTTCTCCCATAGCCTACAAGAGGAAACCCTTGAGGACGGGGAAACACGTACTGTATTGCGCTTACCTTTTGTACTTGCTCCTACCAAAGTAGCGGTATTGCCTTTGCTCAAGAAAGACGAGTTGCCTGAGCTTGCCTTACAGATCTTCAATGATTTGAAATATGACTTTAATGTAGCTTATGATGAGAAAGATGCAATAGGTCGTCGTTATCGTAGGCAAGACGCCGTAGGAACGCCTTTCTGTATTACAGTGGATCACCAATCCAAAGAGGATAACACCGTTACCCTACGCCACCGTGATACCATGGAGCAACAACGTGTGCCTATCTCCGCCCTTAGAGAGCTTATCCTTAAGGAAGTAGATATGAACCAATGGCTTAGAAAATTAAGTAAATAAACTGATTTGTCAATAAATCAATGAGCTAATAAGCAATTGCTTATTAGCTCATTATTTTTTGTTACCATAATCAGCAGGGATTTCGCCCCAGAGCTGGGTCTCCCACTTGAGAATGGGATTGGTATAGGTGTGAGTATGTAACCACTTTTCGGCACATTCTATCAGTTCAAAGACTTTCTTATTGGCTGCTTCCAAAGGGAGTTTTGTCTTGCATTTCTTTTGCTTTACCCACGAGATAGCTATTTTACTATCGGAATAGATCGTTCGGGTGTCCCCAGAGAGGGATAACTGCGCCAAGGCATGTACTATGGCCAAGAACTCTCCTATATTGTTAGTAGCTTTTAAAAAAGGCCCTTGGGAGAAATAGATCGTTCCTGTGGAAAGGTCTATCGCACGATAGTACATAGTGCCAGGGTTGCCACTACAAGCCGCATCTACAGCGATACTATGGGTGTTGTAGGGAGGATTTTCTCCAAAGGTGGGAAGTGCAGGTGTATTTTTCTTCCCTACATGCTCCCAATAGTTCTCATTGAGTGCCTTTTGTGCTTGTTCCTTGGTAGGAAAGGACTTATATTTGGCGGTTGGATAGCCCGATACATTCTTCTTGCATTCCTCCCAAGAGGAAAAGACGCCTATATTATAGCCCTCCCATACGGTATAGTATTTTTTTGCCATAATTATTTGAGAGAATAGTAACGAGATAGGACATCGGTAAGGCTACGAATGGAATTTTTCGTCCATTGTAAGCGCAAAAGTAGCTGTTCCTCTTCAGAAAGTCGCCAATTGAGATCCGAAGCGCGTAGCTTGGTGGTGAGGTATTGGAGAATGATAGCCACACTTACGGAAATATTGAGACTCTCGGTAAAGCCCACCATAGGTATGGTAAGGTAGGCATCTGCTTGGGAGATCACCTGTTGGGAAAGGCCATCTCTTTCTGTTCCAAAGAAAAAAGCGCTCTTAGGGGTTATATCAAACTCCTGTAGCGGTACTGCCGTAGGAGCAGGCAGAGTGGCTACAATCTGGTAGCCTTGTGCTCTAAGGGTATCTATACAAGGCTGTACCTCGGCATATCGCTGAGTGGTTACCCATTTCTCAGCACCCATAGCTATTTTGGCATCTAAGCGTTTACCATATTTCTCCTCTATCATATGCGCTGTCTGTACACCAAAAACCTCACAGGTACGAATCACCGCACTGGCGTTGTGCATCTGGAAAACATCTTCTATGGCTACGGTAAAGTGTTGGGTTCTATTGGCAAGAATCTCAGTAAATCGCTCCTTGCGCTCCTCGGTGATAAAGTCTTCTAAGTAAGTGAGTAATCGTTGTTCTTCGCTCATTGTTTTAGTATTTCTGTTTGACAAAAATTGCCCCTATTCTCTTGAGAAATTGGTATATTTTTGCTTTTACAAAGTCTATTTTTTCATCTATTAGTGCCTCTTTGCTCATATATAAGAAAGTAATGAGTATGGTTACCACCACAAAGAGGATCGCTCCTATGATTGCCTGCCAAGGGGTAAGCTGATTATGGAAGAAGCTATAAAGCCCCATACCTGTAAAGCTTCCATAGAGGAGTATATAATGAATCACATAGATAGAAAGGGTGTTTTGTCCTATTTTCTGCAATGTTGGAGAGGTGATTACATTGCGAAGAATCATAAAAAGGGCAAAGAAGAGCAGCACATTCCCTATACGCTTTATCAGATAATCCCCATGAGCAATAAGTTGTAAGGAATATATTTGGAAGGTATCGGCTATCTTTCCGATCCAATAGGGAAAAGTCAAGAATATAACACCCAAAATGATATACCACACTATAGAATTGCGATATAGGTTAGGATTCTCTCGGTTTTTATAGAACAAAAATCCCAAAAATCCCCCTAAGGAAGCATAACCAAACCAAGGAAAAATGGTAAATACAGAGCCATTGACTTTGGTAAAATAATTGGCTATAAACATAGGTAAATACTCGTAGGTCAGGTGACTATAGATAGGCTCAAAGAAAAAGGCGACAAAGGTTGTCCCCAGCATAATAAGAGACATTCGTAAGCGATTTTTTCGCTTATAAGTAAGCAAGTAAAAGGCAATCAGAAAGAGTAGGGAAAGACCTATACAATGGAGCACATCTACACGCCTGACATTCATATCGGTATAATCTGGTGTAAAGAGATTGATTATATTGGTACGCAGCAGGTAGGCGATGATAATTAGGTTGATTCCTCGCCTGACCCCTTTTTGTACGCGTATATGATTCCAACCCATTTTGGCTGGATTCTGCTCCTTGATAAGCAAGTAAGTGAAGATAAAGCCCGAAACTGTAAAGAATACAGGGGCAGTCATTCCTCTGATATAGTGCCAAGTGGCATAGAACAAGTTATTCTCATCACGATACTCAGGTGCCAATAAGCCATCTATAAAATGCCCTTCAAGCATCATACAGATAGCAAAAGCCCTGATAATGTCTATAAAAATCAGTCGTGAGGTAGTTTGTTTCATTTTATTAGAATTGTAAAAAAGGATTGAGGTGCTTCTCTTCCCCTATGGTGGTGGGCATGCCATGTCCGCTATATACTTGGGTATGCTCTGGTAGGGTGAGCAGTTGGGTACGGATACTGGTAAGGAGTTGGTCGTAATCCCCCTTGTATAGGTCTGTACGGCCTATGCTTCTGCGAAAGAGCGCATCGCCTGAGATGATTATGTTTTGGCTTTCTATATAAAAAGCAATACTCCCTGGTGAGTGTCCTGGTACGAAACGTATAGCAATAGGGGTATCCTCCAAGTGAAGGACGGTATGCTCATCTATAAAAACATAATCCCCACTAAATTCGGGAAAATCAAAACCAAAAAGGCGACCATCTAAAGGGTTACGTTCCAAGATTTCTTTCTCATTCGCATGCAGATGCACAGGCAAAGCAAACGTATCACATGCCCATTGGAGACCAAAAACATGATCAATATGAGCGTGTGTCAAAAGGATTTTCTCTACAATAAGTCCCTTTTCCTTGATAAAATCTCGGAGCTTTACTTCCTCCGAGTGAGTGATACAACCAGGGTCTATAAGGAAGGCCTTGCCCTGTGGGCTGTACAATATGTAAGTGTTTTCAGAAAACGGATTAAATGTAAATTGCTGTAATGTAAGCATTTTCGTATAAGTAAAAGATACATTTTTCAAAGTTGCAAAGATACTATATTTTACAGATACAAGCAAAATCTTGGTGTTTAAAAAAACTGATGTCACTTTTTCTCATATCCAAGATTTTTTTCGTACTTTTGCCTGCCTTATCTTTTGTATATGTCAATAGCGTTTCAACATAACCAATCTGCTCATTGTGAAAATGGTGTAGCTTCCAACCTACTGAATTACTATGGCTTAAAGCTCAGTGAGCCTATGATATTCGGAATTGGTTCTGGACTGCTATTCTTCTATTTTCCTTGGCTGAAAGTCAATCAGGCGCCTGCTATTAGCTATCGCACTATGCCTGGGCATATTTTCTCCAAGGTAGCACGCAGACTGGGGTTTCGTGTAAGGCGTGAGCGATTTTCCTCACCAGAGAAGGCACAACAAGTCTTAGATGAGAAGCTAAAAACAGGCTTTCCCGTAGGCTTGCAAGTGGGTGTATATCACCTGACTTATTTCCCCGATGCTTACCGTTTTCACTTCAATGCGCATAACTTAGTAGTATATGGCAAGGAGGGAGACAGCTACCTTATCAGTGATCCTGTCATGGAACAACCCACAAAACTTAGCTCGCAAGAACTTGAGAAAGTACGCTTTGCCAAGGGAGTATTGGCACCCAAGGGACATATGTACTTCCCTACACATCTGCCCCAGCATATCTCCTTGGAAACAGCAATTCGCAAAGGTATCAAAGAAACTTGCCAAAAGATGCTCGCCCCTGTACCTATCGTAGGGGTCAAGGCTATCAGATGGGTAAGCAAAGATATACTGCGCTGGTATGACAAGCGAGGGGTCAAAATCACCAACCACTACCTCGCCCAAATGGTTCGTATGCAGGAGGAAATAGGCACTGGCGGTGGTGGTTTTCGCTTTATCTATGGAGCCTTCCTCGAGGAAGCAGCGGAGGTACTCAAAAATAATGCCCTCAAGGAATATTCGCAAGAGATTACCGCTATTGGCGACCTTTGGCGTGATTTTGCCGTGGAGGTAGCACGCCTATACAAAAACCGCAACCAAGCGCATCGTGCCGCTTATGAAGACCTTTCCCAAAGACTCTTGACAATAGCCCAACGCGAAGAGGCATTTTACAAAAGGCTTAAGAAAGTGGTTAGTGGTTAGTGATTAGTGGTTAGTAATTCAAAATCAAAACTCAAAACTCAAAACTTAAATAAGATGACAAAGAGACAATATAGTGTAAAAGAAGTATTTGATACGCATATCAAAGATGGAGTAGTAGCCGAGCATACAGGTTTTCTCCTGCTGTATGACTTGGTGCGCTACTTCCGACCTAAGCGTGTGAGCCATAACATCTCTCTTTTGGAACTTATCGGCTATCTACAGGAGAACCCTGACCAGTGCAAGATCTTAGGAGCGTATATCAAGGACTTACTCTCTGGACGACAGTTCGGCCGAATGATCTCTGAGGTGGGGATTCTACAGGATTCGAGTTTCTTTTACGAACTCAATAGGCGCTTTTCGGACAAGATACTCCCCTTTCAGCCTGAGAAAGATACCCTACAATATATCCTCAACCAAGTGTTCTACTTAGAAACAGACTATCAGTGGATTGAGCGCATAGACCATAAGGAGTTCCGCCTGCTCTTTGAGCTTTTAGGCTTCCATGACCTTTTTGCTCAGGAAGAACATCAGTATAATAGCCTTACCCAGCTCTGTGAGGCTATTGGGCTGATTACTCAGCGTATGAGTGGGCGCACCTTGGAGTCAGATATTATCCATATGGTGCCTGAATACAGCTATTTGGAAAGTCCTTTTTTGAGTTTTGAACGAGAGTTTGATAGCATGCGAGAGCGTATCCTCCAAGGCGAACCCCTCAATGAGGAAAACCTTAACTACAAACAGCTAATGGTGCTCTTCCATCAGTGTCAGGACTTTGTACAACAGGCCTACAAGAATACTTCCAAGTATGGGATTACCATGCGAGTCAATCAGGGACTCTTGCGCCTCAACCAACAGCTCTCACGGGTAAAAACCTTGATAGATCTACTGGTAGTCAGCAGTAAAAAGGATAAGATAGACAACACTATCTGCATGGCACTCAAGCTGATAGAATACAACTGTTATAAGAATAATATTCGTACCTTTATCAAGGAAAGTACCCAAACGGTTACCTACGAAATCACCCAGTTCAACGCCTCTACTGGAGAAAAATACATCACCGATACCCCTAAGGAGTACCTCAAGATGCTCCGAGCCAGCCTTGGAGCAGGGTTAATTGTAGGTTTCTTATGTATCTTCAAAGCACTATTACACGAAGTACAGGCCAGTGCTTTTGGGCATGCTTTCCTCTATAGTATGAACTATGCCTTTGGTTTTATCCTTATCTACCTAACGGGGTCTGCACTGGCTACCAAACAGCCTTCTATGACCGCCACTACGGTAGCTCGTGTAGTAGAAGAGGGTATGAAAAAACAATGTAAGGAAGAGGAAAAACACAGCGAGTTTGCCGAGTTTTTCGCGCGCTTGTGGCGCTCACAGTTCATCGCCTTTGTAGGGAATGTCATCATGGCCTTTGCTGTTGCTTTGCTCCTTGTATGGGGAATAGAAGAAATCTGGGGAAAGAATATCGTCTCCCACAGCTGGAATAATTTCCTTACCGATGCCTCTCCTATACACTCCAAGCTAATTTTGCATGCTGCTATTGCAGGGGTATTCCTCTTTATCTCAGGTATTATTGCAGGGAATGTCTCCAACAAGCAAAAACACAACCGATTCGCTTACCGTATAGAGGAACACCCTATTCTAAAAAGAGCCTTAGGGGTTAAGAGAACTAAGAAATTAGCCGCTTGGCTTGACCACAAGCGCCCAGGGATTCTATCTAACTTTTGGTTTGGGGTATTCATGGGAAGTACCGCCTCCATAGGAATTTTCTTTGACCTTGATTTGGACATACGTCACATCACTTTTGTCAGTGGAAACATAGCCATGGGACTCTATGGGGCTGCTTTCCACTTAGTTTGGAGCATGTGGATATGGATTATTGTTGGGTTAGTTACCGTAGGGTTTATCAACTTTACCGTGAGCTTTGGTCTCTCTCTTTGGGTGGCTTTCCGCTCCAGAAATATCCCTAATTCGGAGATCTTCGCCCTTATCAAAGCTGTATGGAGACACTTCAAAAAAGCACCTATGAGTTTTGTTCTCCCTCAGAAGAAGCCAGTGGTTAATGGTTAGTGGTTAGTGATTAGTGGTTAGTAACTCAAAACTTAAAACTCAAAACTCCCCATGCGTTTCCTTCTTTTCCCTTTTGCCATTCTTTACGGATTAGCGGTGCGTTTGCGACATTTTTTATATGATAGAGGGTGGCTTCAGTCAAAGCAGTACCCCTTCCCTACCCTATGTGTGGGCAATTTGGCAGTAGGAGGTACAGGCAAGACCCCTATGGTGGAGTACTTAGTACGCCTATTGGGAGAGGAACAGGTGGCTATCCTTAGCCGTGGCTATAGACGAAAAACTAAGGGCTTTGTCCTTGCTGATACTTCAGCTACAGCACTTACTCTGGGAGACGAACCCTTTCAGTATCACCGCAAATTCTCCAAGGCAACCGTAGCCGTATGCGAAAACCGACAGGAGGGAATTGAGCAACTGCTCAAGCACCCTAACTTTCAGGTGATTCTCTTAGACGATGCTTTCCAACACCGCAAGGTACAAGCGGGGCTAAACCTGCTACTTACCTCTTATAGTCAGCTCTATACCAACGATTTCCTGCTGCCTGTCGGCTCACTTAGGGATATTCGCTCGCGTGCATGCAAGGCACAGATTATCTTGGTTACCAAGTGCCCTAACCTATCTGAAGAGGCACAACAAAAAATCATACAACAGCTACAACCTCTTGCTTATCAGCAGGTTTTCTTTACCCGCATTGCCTATGCAGAGGAGGTTTGTCGAGAAGGAGAAAGCCAACCTTTGGAGGATTTCCTTTCTACGCCCTTTACCCTTGTAACAGGTATAGCTAACCCTACCCCTTTGGTATCCTTTCTGCAAGGCAAAGGAGCTCACTTTACCCATCTGTCTTATAGCGATCATCATCATTTTTCAGCAAAAGAAATCGCCTCCTTAAGCCAACATGAGCGACTACTAACCACGGAAAAAGACTATGTACGCTTTGGCAATGCACTTTCCCAACTCTATTACCTACCTATAAAAACCCAGTTTCTAAACGAGAAAGACAAAGAAGCCTTTGACAAGAAAATTTTGAGTTTTGTATTCAGTAAGTTTTGAAAACAAAAGAGGCTGTCCCCACTTGGAGGACAGCCTCTTTTCTTATGCAATCGGCTTAGTGGTGACTCTTCACTACCTCTTCATCACGGTACTTGCAGCAGTCGCTTACCTTGTTGTAGTCTTCTTCGGTGGCTTCTACCTTATTAGAGCCATCGGGAAGGCTATTGGAGTGACCGACCTTGGCAATGGCTTCCTGTACTTGGTGGGTAGAAGTCTTGCGCTCGTCAAGGAGAAGGGATAGCTGGTGTGTATCCACATTCCACTGGGCGTACTTGACACCCTTTACTCCCAAGGCTGCTTTTTCTATACGAGCCTTACAGGAATTACAGATACCTTCTACATTGAGTTGTGCTTTTGCATTTTTACTCTGCGCTACTACAGGCAAAGTAAGGGCTAAGAGAGCCAAAAGTATGAATCTTTTCATGATAAATATATTAAGTTGTATATTAAAGAGTTATTTTATTTCAGTTTAAATCGTAATCCGGCGTATATCATACGTCCTTGCACGGGTGCATAGGCCATAGAAGCATCAAAATAAGTGCCAAAAGGTGCATCAGCGGCTATGATAGCATGTTTTTGATAGTAATTAAATAAGTTTTCTGCTCCTATATAGGCCTCTATCATAGGGGAAAAGACACGGGTGAGCTGTGCTTGGGTAGTGGTATAACTGGGCGCGGTATCTCCCATTTGATAAGCCAATGGATTGGCAGAGGTATCGGGTAGGCGTTGGCTACCTATGGCGTTGAAAGTAGTATCAAACTTCCATTGGCGACCCTCACGAGGGGTTGTCTCATAGGAGAGATTCACCATCCAGCGCTCTTTGGGCTGGAGGGGCTGAGTACGTCGGCCACTGCTGTAGTCTGTTTGCACATCAAACCACTTATAGGCTACCTTTAGGTGGGTACGCTTAAGGATTTCATAATTGGCCTCCAACTGGAAATTGGTAGAAAAGCTCTTACCCGCAAGGTTATAGAAAGCCACCTCTCTTGGGTTGTCCCAATCCACCACTACCTGATTGGTAAAATTGGTATAATATAGGTCACCCACCAGCTCTAAGTCTCTACCTCCCAAGGGTAAGTATTGGGTAAAGGAAAGCCCATAGTTCCAAGCAATCTCAGGGGAAAGTCCATAAGTCTTATTAGTCTCAGTGCCCATAAGGCGTATGGCTCTGGCGGTAGAGAAAAGTTTTTGGTTTTCAGAAAATATACTCGCCAAGCGCTCTCCACGACCTACTGCAAGGCGCAGAGTTCCCTTCTTCCAAGGCATATAACGCAAGTGGAAACGAGGGGTGATGAAGGCGCCCATACGATTGTGGTAGTCAGCCCTTGCTCCTGCGGTAAGCCCGAAACTGTCTCCTGCCGAAAGGCTATACTCGAAGAAAGCCCCTGCGGAGAAGTCTGTACGGTTATAATCCCCAGAAAGAGAAGCGGTACCTAAGCGTTCTTCTATCACATCGGTAATACTATTAACTCCAGTGGTAAAGGTATGGTTGGTATTGGAGATGATAGACTTAAAGAGCGCATTTACATAGATGGTCTTCTGGGAGATATCATATTGGTTAAGTCCGAAATGACTATCTTGGTCATACTGCTTATAGTCGGCCTGAAAGCCCAAACTCTGGTAAGGCATATCCTCCCATATATAACCGAGCTTAGCGGAGGCATTGAACTGGTGGATCTTATTGGTACTCTGCCAAAGGGAGGGGGTAGCTATGGTGCTGAGTTGTCCAGCCTTGCGGTCATCATATAGGTAATGTAGGGAGAGGTTAGACATCCAGCCTGTATTGGGATTGGCATACTGCCAACGGTTCATCAGGTTGATTTGGCTACCTGTGGGTATGTCCATAAAGCCATCACCATTGTTGTCCATCTGCATGTTGCGGGCATTGCCATGTATGTAAAGACCTGTGTGCCAATGATCACTTACCTTGGTATTGAGGTGATTGTTAAGCTCAAAACGGCCATCATCACTACCATATACATTTAGGTAGATAGGTGTATCAAGTATTGGTTTGACCAATTCTGTGTTTATCTGTCCTGCGATGCTTTCGTAACCATTGATGACACTCCCTGCTCCCTTGATGATCTGAATGTTATCCACCCAAGAACCAGGGATAAAGGTCATACCATACACCTGTGAGGCACCGCGTATGCTGGGTACATTCTCCTGAGTGAGAGACAGATAAGGACTGGCCAAGCCCAGCATTTTTATTTGCTTAGTACCTGTAACAGCATCGGCTACAGCTACTTCTGTATTGGAGCTGGTCTCAAAGCTATCGGAGAGGTTGCAGCAAGCCGCCTTGAGCAGTTCACCTGAGTTGATATTGACCATACCTACGGTGCTCAGTTGTAGGCGTTCGGTAGGTTTGCGTTTGGCGGCAGTTACCTCCACGGCATCCAATTGGTTAGTATCCTCCAAGAGGGTGGTGGTAACAAACTTCACAGGATCGGTAATGGTCAGCACCTTGGTTTTAAAACCTACATAGCTGATAACCAATTTCTTGAGTTCTGGCTTATACAATAGTTTGAAGTGACCATTGGCATCGGTAGTAGTACCAATGGTAGTATCTTCCCAATAGATACTCACCCCCGCTTCGGCAAAGGTATCTGTGGCATCTTTGAGGGTTATTTTTCCCTGTAGCATAGTTTGTGCCAATAGGGAGAAAGGTAGCATAAGGAATGCTAAGTATATATATTTTTTCATTGTTAGTTTTCTTTTGATTTTTAATACTATGGTAGAGACGCAATAAATTGCGTCTTAGACAAATACATAGGTATTACGTCTTAGACAAATACATAGATTATAGCCTCTTAGACATATAGGTTACAGTCTCTTAGGCAGATACAATTAATCATGCCTATTATAGCAACAGCAAACCACAATATCTGAAAGAAGTAAAATCTTTAGATAAGCTAACAAAGAAATTGCTGAAAGAGGATAGGTATATTCCTCACCAGCAGTAGTGTAGTAGTGTTATAAGAGGACGTAAGCGCTCTTTCTGTAGGAAAATCCACAAGAGCCACAGCCCAAGGTGAAACAATAGTAGGAAGTACTTGTTTTTTAACAAGCTGATAAGTAGAGACTGTTTCTGTTTTTTCTAATCTTGCATAGGACGCCATAGGCACCGCTTGGCAGCAAGCATGCTTAGGGGTAGCCCCATTTTTCTTTTTACAGCAGTCAGGTATATCCTCCTTATGGCAAGACTTGGTGGCTTTACCATGGGTCATATGAGACTGTTTTTGGCAAGCATGAGGTGCCGCCTCACTTGTTAGCGGTAAGGCCAACAAGCAAAGTGCCATCACAAAAGCTACTATTTTTGCCATCACAGTTTTCATACTACTGTAAAATATGGAAGTAATTTGGGGGCAAAGGTATGGCTTTTTTTTTAAAAAAACAAATATTTTTTGGAAATAGTGATTAGTGGAACAGCAGCTATATGTAAGTGGCTGATAACCAAATATTAAAAACCAAAAAGCTGATCGGTAAAAAAAATTAAATCAAGACTTGTTTATTTGGAAAAAAGTCGTATCTTTGCCCTATCTTAATAATAGTCTAAATAATCCGTTGTGAAGCGTGTTGTAAGTTTCTTCCTATCCTTACTCATACTGCTGATAGCCTTTCAGCAGACGCTTCTTATTGTGCACTACCATATCAATCGCGACTTTATTGAAAAAGCCTATTGTGTGAATAAAGACAAGAAAGAAATGGATTGCCACGGAAAATGTCATTTGAAAAAAAGCATAGAGGATACCTCTAAGACTTCTGATAAGCTCCTCAACCTCAAGGATATTGACATAGTATTGGTACAGCCTTTCTCTTTTGAGGCTTCTATAGTACCTGTAGCAGAGGAGCTGCCTGATTTCTTTTTCAAGGAACAATTGCTTCTTCATAAAGTGATAAAAAAACAAATGCGACCTCCTATCGCATAACTTCTTCATTTTCTATAAGCCTCTTATATCCACATAAGAGCATTATCCTAATGTTGTTTCCCAATAGGATGGCCCTTGCTGTACTTTGAGATAAGGGTACATTTCCACAGAACAAACCTTTTCCACATCTTTGTTCGTAGCCTTGTCATGCGCTGAGGCCAACTACCAACATTAGTATAAAAATAATCACAATTTATTTAAGAAGATATCTCTCAAGAAATACTCATTTTTTAGAGATAAGAGATGAGTATTTCTTTTTATATTCTCATTTTAACCACCTAATAGTTTCCCCTTAATGTCTTTTGGGGCTGCGTAACATACCCCGAAAGCACCTTAATTTTTAAAAATTTAATCCGTATAAAAATGAGAAAAATCAAAACGATCCTCATGGCTATCACTACAGTGGCCGGACTCTCTTCATGTAGTAAAGAAGACAATAGTAACTCAACTGGAAAAGTATCCCTACAGTTTGACCACTATGTAGGAGCTGAGAAACTCACCTTAGGAACTGATGCTGCGGGTGCCAAAGCCTATACTTCCAATGGGCAAACCCTCAAATTCTCCGAAGTAAAGTATGTAATCACCAACGTAGTCCTTGTAAAGGCTGATGGTACTAAAGTGCCTTACCACACCGAGGATTTGGACAAAGGAGGTTTCTTAATCAATCAAGCCGATGCTGCTTCCTTGGCTCCCGTGCTTAATGATATTCCAGAGGGAGACTACAAAGGTATAGAATTTGGCTTGGGTGTAAAGAAAGAACTTAACAACCTAAAACTCCAAGACAAATTTCCTAACTTCTACCGTCTTACAGGAGAATTTAAGCATTCGGGAATCATGCACTGGGAATGGGCTAATGGCTACCGCTTCGTAAAACTTGAAGGATGGTACTCCAATCCTACCCCTAAAAATAATAAAGGAGAAGACCTCCCTGCTATCACAGATGGAGAACTCTCTATCCATATAGGTAGTGCTTTCAAAGGGACTAAGGTCATAGGTGATGACAAAAAAGTAAAAGGAATTGAAAATGAAACTCTTAATATTGATAGAGATGCTTTCCGCTTTGTTTCCTTAGACTTCCCTAAAACACTTTCCGTTAAAGAAGGAACTCCTGCCAAAGTAACCATCAAGGCTGATTTTGATAAGCTCATCAATGGTACTAACAAAATCTCCCTAAATGGAAAAATCCCAGTAGTGCATAGCCTTAATAATATGTTCCCTTTCGTTAATAACATAGGAGGTAACCAAGACCTTGAAGGTAAGAAAATTATTGTAAAGGACATCAATGATCCTCAGAAAGCTCAAGAAGGCTTTGATAATTCAGAAAGCTCTGCCTTAGACAAAGCAGGTATGTTCTCCGTTCTTAATGTGGAATAATTGCTTTCATACTATACTAAATTATTTAAAGCCTGTACTTAAAATGTAGTAGTACAGGCTTTTTTAAAATCTAACTTTATTTTTCCTATGAAAAACATACTAATCATCATACTTTTACTCTCTATCTTGGCTTCCTGCAACAAAAACAATCAAGAAGAAGCCCTGCAAATCACCAATCCGAGGCTTTCACTGGCTATTCCTACTAATTTCCCTCCGCTAAATCCGCTGATAGAAACGGCTTACCCTACCCAGTATGGCGTAGCCTTAGGCGACAAACTCTTCCATGATGTACGCCTTAGTCGGGACAACTCCATCTCCTGTGCTACCTGCCATATCCGAGGACAAGCCTACGGAGATAGAAATCCACGTGCTGTGGGAGTGGCGGGCAGAATAGGCCTTCGCAATACCCCTCCTATACAGAATATGGCTTTCCTTACCCAATATATGTGGGACGGAGCGGTGGTTGATCTTAAAGAACAACCTGTAACCCCTATCGTTACCCATGAGGAGATGGATTCCTCTCTCTTGGAAGTCATTGAGAAGCTTAAGGACGATGCTTACTACAAAGAGGCCTTTACCAAGGTCTATGGAGATAGCCGTATCACCTCTGAACGAGTGTTGGGAAGTATTGCCCAATTCATGTATACCCTAATCTCGGCCAATAGCAAGTATGACCATGTTACCCGCGACCATACCGCTACTTTCACTCCTTTGGAACAACAAGGATATACCCTTTTTGAGGCCAAATGTGCCTCATGCCACAAGGGAACGCTCTTTACCGATGAATCTTTTAGAAATATAGGTTTCCCTGAGCACCCCGACACCGTAGAGGAAGCAGGGCGAGGCCGTGTTACAGGTAGTGAAGATGACCTTTATCGCTTTCGGGTACCCTCCTTGCGCAATGTAGCATATACTGCCCCCTATGGTAGTTTTGGGCAGTTTGCAACACTCAAAGAAGTCTTGGATTATTTTGATAGGGGTGTAAGGGATTATCCCAATTTAGACCCTATACTGAAGAATAATGGCGGGAGAATCCCCCTTACCGAACAAGAAAAAGAAGCCCTTATTGCCTTTATGAAGACCCTAAGTGATCCCAAGTTTATCGGCCGAGAGTAGTTACTTGGCCAAGACGGTTTTCATCTCCCCTTGGGCAATACATACACCCTCAAGGAAGGTTTCTATATAAACCAAAGTAACATCCATGAACTCTTGAAGAATTGTTATAGATGTACTTATACAAGCTCCCACAGGTGGGAGCTTATGTATTTCTATATGCTTGATAGCACCTATATAGCCCATAGGAGCAGGCTGATGATTAAGATAATAGCCGTACCCCTTATGCAGGGCTATGCTCTGTGCCATATGTTCTATAAGGCCAGAGGCGGAAAAGCTGCCCTTGTGAACAAATATATTGTCCTGCAAGATAGTAAGCCCTACCACGGCTGCGGTAGGGCTATATTCCCATAGCGTATCCACCATGACCATAGGGGCTCGCTGAGGTATGAGTTGAGTAATAGGTGGTATATTAAGCATCTATATTGGCATACTTGGCGTTTTTCTCAATGAACTCACGGCGAGGCGGTACATCATCACCCATAAGCATAGAGAAGATTCTATCGGCCTCTACAGCGTTTTCTATATTGACCTTTCTTAGGGTACGGTGCTTAGGATCCATGGTGGTATCGGCCAGCTGCTCGGCATTCATCTCTCCCAAACCTTTGTAGCGCTGTACAGTTACCTTAGTTTGTGCTTGCTCGTAGAACTCCTTGGTAAGGGTATCACGTTCTTCGTCCGACCAAGCGTATTGTTCCTTCTTGCCTTGCTTGAGCAGGTAAAGAGGAGGCGTAGCAATATACACATGCCCTTCCTCTATCAGCTCACGCATATAGCGGAAAAAGAAAGTAAGAATTAGGGTAGCGATGTGCGAACCATCTACATCGGCATCGCTCATGATAATCACCTTGTGGTATCTTAGTTTGCTGATATTAAGCGCCTTAGAATCCTCTTCGGTTCCTATGGTTACCCCAAGGGCGGTATAGATATTCTTGATCTCTTCATTCTCAAACACTCTATGCTGCATTGCTTTCTCCACATTGAGGATCTTACCTCTTAGTGGTAGAATCGCTTGAAATTTCTGGTCACGTCCTTGCTTAGCAGTACCCCCTGCTGAATCCCCTTCGACTAAGAAAAGCTCACAGTTGGCAGGGTTTCTATCTTGGCAATCCGCCAATTTGTTAGGCAAGCCTGCTCCTCCCATAGGGGATTTTCGCTGTACTGCCTCACGTGCTTTCTTAGCTGCTAAGCGAGCTTGAGCCGCTAAAATCACCTTATTGACAATCGTTTTGGCATCTTCAGGGTTTTCTTCCAAATAGCTCTCAAGCATATCGGAAACCGCTTGGGAAACTGCGGCGGTTACCTCACGGTTACCCAGCTTAGTCTTGGTTTGTCCCTCGAACTGAGGTTCGGCTACCTTAACCGAGATAATCGCAGTGAGTCCTTCACGAAAGTCGTCGCCAGAGATTTCCAAAGGATTCTTCTTGTCCTTGCTGGCTTTCTCAAGCAGACCCGACTTATCAGCATAGTTCTTCAGCGTACGAGTAAGCCCCATACGGAAGCCTTGCAAGTGGGTACCCCCCTCGTGTGTATTGATATTATTGACATACGAATGAAGGTTCTCATTGAAGGAATCATTATAAATCATAGCTACTTCCACAGGGATATCGTTCTTTTCTCCCTCCATAGAAATGATTTTTTTGATAATAGGCGTACGATTGCCATCCAAATATTGGATAAACTCTTCCAAACCCTTCTCAGAGTAGAAGACCTGACTTATAGGCTCGCCTTTTTCGTCCTTATTGCGCAAGTCAGTTAGAGTAATACGGATACCCTTGTTCAGAAAAGCCAATTCACGCATACGATTGGCCAAGACATCGTAACTGAACTCTATAGTCTGCTGGAAGATCTCTGTATCAGGAAGAAAAGTAACTTTAGTACCACGCTTATCGGTAGCGCCTTTTTCTTTTACTTGATAAAGGGCAACCCCACGCTCATATTCCTGTTCCCATATCTTTCCATTGCGGTATACAGTGGCGGTTAGGTGGGTAGAAAGAGCATTCACTACAGACACCCCTACCCCATGCAAACCACCTGATACTTTATAAGAACCCTTGTCAAACTTTCCTCCTGCCCCTATCTTGGTCATCACCACCTCAAGGGCAGAGACTCCTTCTTTCTTGTGTATATCCACAGGGATACCACGCCCATTATCCTCCACTGTTACCGAATTATCAGGGTTGATAATCACCAATATAGTGTCGCAATAGCCAGCCAGTGCCTCATCTATAGAGTTGTCCACCACCTCATATACTAAGTGGTGTAAGCCTCTTACGCCTACATCACCTATATACATAGAAGGGCGCATGCGCACGTGCTCCATCCCCTCTAAGGACTGGATATTATCTGCCGAATATTTGTTTGGGTCTAATTGTTCGCTCATTACTTTTGCTAATAAAAAATCGGACAAAGATACAATCTTTTTTTGTCATTCACAAATGTTTTCTTAGAAAATCTTCAACAATGACCAATGGCTAACCACTAATAAGTATATTTGTCATTAGTCATTAATCATTTGTCATTAATCATTAAAAGTTGTATCTTTGCCCCCAAAAAAATACCATTATGAAGTGGCAAGGAAGACGACAAAGTGACAACGTGGAAGATCGCCGTGGGGTGAGTACCACAGGAAAAATAGCCGCTGGTGGCGGTCTATTAGGAATTGTAATTGTTCTACTCCAGCTCTTTGGAGGAGAAACAGGGCAAGCTGTAGCCCCCCTCTTGGAACAATTCAACCAAGCAGGACAAACAACCCAAGTGGCCAACGAGGCTGACCTAACCGAAGAACAAAAGGAAATCAAAGCCTTTACAGCTACCGTATTGGCTGATACAGAAGATGTTTGGGAGAAAATATTTGCAGAAAATAACTTAGGTACTTATCAGAAACCTACCTTGGTTCTTTTCACCGATGCGGTACAGACTGCCTGTGGAAATGCCAGTAGTGCCGTAGGGCCTTTCTATTGCCCTGGCGACCATAAGCTGTATATGGACATGAGTTTCTTCGAGGAACTCCGTACGCGCTTTGGTGCCAAAGGAGGGGATTTTGCTATTGCTTACGTTATGGCTCATGAGGTAGGCCATCACATCCAAACACTCTTAGGAACTTCCAAAAAAGTACGCCAAGCCCAACAGGGACTTAGCCAAAAGGAAGCCAACAAACTCTCGGTAGCTCTTGAACTCCAAGCCGATTTCTATGCAGGCGTATGGGCGCACTATGACAAGCAATACCTTGACGCCGATGATATAGAAGAGGCGGTAAGTGCTGCCAATGCTGTAGGAGACGATGCTATCCAAAAGCGTATGCAAGGCCAAGTAGTCCCCGACTCCTTCACCCATGGTACTTCCAAACAACGCGTAGAATGGTTCATGAAAGGTTATAATACAGGAGATATCAATCAGGGAAATACTTTTGATAGTGTAAAGTGAAAAATGAAGAGTGAATAGCTTTTCGCTCTTCACTTTCCACTTTTCACTTAATAAAGTTGGGTAAATCAGCTTATCGCTACCCTCGGGTAGAGGAAAGTCCGGACACCACAGAGCGCTATAGCGGGTAACGCCCGTCCGCCGTAAGGCGAGGACCAGTGCAACAGAAAGCAAGTACAGTTCGGCTGTAGTGAAATCAGGTAAACTCTATAGGGTGCAACGCCAAGTAAACCGACAACTAAGAGTGGCTCGCTCAATGTCGGAGGGTAGGCGGTTAGAATGGTCTGGCAACAGCCCATCCAGATAAATGATAAGCACTTTCCTTGGAAAGCACAGAATCCGGCTTATGATTTGCCCAACCTTTTTATAGTGATTAGTGAAAAATAAAAAAATGCGAGATTTTTGTAAAATCTCGCATTTTTTATTATCTTTGCACTTGTCAAACTTTAGACTATGATAGAAACACCACCTCCTTCTGCCGCTACCCCAGAGGTAGTCTCTCTACTGGAAACCTTAACCGATACAAAGCAACTCTCCGATATACAGAATGATTACCTCTATTGGGACAAAGTAAAGTATAAGGCTAAGGAAGTCACCGCTCCCCTGCTGTGGCAGGCCATTAAGCTACATAGAAAACTCAATGCGCGAAAGATTTCCTTTGGAGACTATAGCTTTACTTTTGTCTTAACTGATTTTATCCAAGAAACCCTATATCTGTTTGATACACAACTAAATGGAAATCTCTCTAATTCTATAGATATACCACAGGTGGATAAGGCAAAATTCATGGTCAGCTCCCTTATGGAGGAGGCCATCGCCAGTAGCCAAATAGAGGGTGCCAACACCACCCGAAAAAAGGCTAAAGAGATGATTCAGCAAGGGAAAAAACCCAAAGATAAGTCCGAACAGATGATCCTGAACAACTACACCACCATGCAACATCTGGTGGCTCACTCCCTGCAGCCCCTTTCTGAAGAGACCTTGCTGTATATTCATAAGCTTATTACCCATAAAACCCTTGACAACCCCGCAGAAGAAGGGGCTTTTCGCCAAAACAACGAGGTACATGTAGTGAATTTCTCTAACAATGAAATTGTACATACCCCTCCTGAATATACCGAAATCCCCACCCTTATAGGGGAATTATGTACTTTTTTCAACACCAACACGCATCCTTTTATCCACCCACTCATCAAGGCCTGTATCCTACACTTTATGATTGGTTTTGTGCATCCGTTTGTAGATGGTAATGGCCGCACCGCTCGTACTGTTTTCTACTGGTATCTGCTCAAGGAAGGATATTGGCTAACGGAATACCTTTCTATCTCCCGTATGATTAAGCAGAGCAAAGGGCAGTATGAAAAAGCCTATCTCTATACAGAAGCAGATGACTATGACCTTACCTATTTTCTTACCTATCAATTCAAAGTACTACACAAGGCCTACGAAGCCCTTAAGCAGTACCTCCACACAAAGCAAAAGGAAGCATACCAAGCGGCACATCTGCTAAAAATCTCAGGGGTCAATGAACGTATGGCTGAGCTACTGAAGCTCTTCTGTGACGAACCTGAACGTATCCTTACCATCAAGGAAGTAGAACATCGCTTTCAAGTATCCAACTACACCGCCCGTACCGACCTAAAAGCCTTGGTCAATATGGGGTTCTTGGAGGTTATCCACGTCAATCAAAAGAAACAAAACTTTGTTCGTTCTCCTCACTTCCTCCAATTATTAGAAGAAAAAAATGCGAGATTTTTGTAAAATCTCGCATCTTTTATATCTATTATAATCCATTCATCTTATTCTCTTCCTGTTTATAGCAAATACTAATAACAAGATATGTCAGTAATATAAATAGATTTAATCCCCCTAAAACATCTTCTTTATGCTTTATTATAAGAAAATCAGAAATTACTTGATTCATTTCATACTGTTGAAAGGCTACAAGTGAAGTTTTATAAGATAAGGGAATGATAAAGAACTCTCCCAATACAAATACAATAATAGAAAGTATAAGCAATAGTAAATTTTTCCGAGTTCTTTGACATAAATAAATTACAATATTGCCTATAAAGAACAACCACATTCCCTTAATCATTCCCAGTTGAACCATTGCATCTATAAATCGGCGTTGCCATAAGAAGAATAAGGTATCTTTTGGTGTAGAAAGCATATTCATCGCTATAAAAGCCGAGATATTTCCTATTAATAAACTAAGCCCAAAAATAGCTATCAATTGAGCCATCCGTTGAAAAAAAATTTTATTTTTCATCTGTCATTCTGTTTTTAATTTCTGAGATGCAAAGTAACACAGAAGTGATGAGATAAAAATTAACTTTGGGTAATAAATTACATATAGGCTATTCTTTTTCTAATTCTGCTCAATGATTGTGGAGTAACCCCCACAAACGAAGCTATGTATTTCTGTGCGACCCGTTGTTCAATATTTTTATATTGTCTCATAAATTTCAAATAACGTTCTTGCGGACTATCAGCAAGTCCCGAAATGATGTAGTGTATGGCTTCGATAAAAGTCTCCTCAAGTAGTAATCTACCAAACCGTTCACCTTCTCTTATTTCTTTGTAAAATCGTTGCAGATTACTGTAAGAAATCATTTGTAAAACACTATCTTCAAGAGCAATAATTGTTTTTTGTGAAGGAGTCTTACTTATAAAACTCTCAAAATCACAAATAAAAGTGTCCTCTTCATTAAAATGTATAGTAAGTTCTTTTCCTTCATAATTGATAAATTGTCTTAAAAGCCCTTTATTTACATAACAGAAATATTTACAAGTATTACCTTCTTGCAATAGTATTTCTCCTCTGGTAAGAGATAGGGGGTTGAAAAGCTCTTTTATAAGAGCACATTCTTTCTCTGAAAGAGCTATATACTTCCTTATCTTTTTTAAAAGCAATTCGTTATGCATCTTATGAAATAATTATTTATTCTGATTTTTTTTGCTCTCACTAAAATGGAGGAAAAAAATATACTTAATTAGTAGGTTTCTTTGTTTATTTTTCTAAAACTACTTTAATTATCCTAGGTTTTCTTAACTTCTCTGATTTCTTCATAAAGTTGATTACCTAATAAGCCCTTTAACTCACTATATTTTTACCTTTCACAAAATCCTAAAGATAAAAGTTTTTCCCTAAAAGTTGTAATAACAGAGTGAGGTGTCTCTGATTCATGTTTGATATTTACCAGTAATTTTGCTTTCTCCTTTTCATCTATATAAGCTTCTTCCTCTTTATAAAAATACATTCAAAAGAAAAAACCGTTATAAGAAATCGTTATTTCATCATATTCTTTATCTACTCGCACTATTTCATCTTTGAGTTTTTCTTTTAAGTCACTAAAAGAAGTTTCTATCACAAAAAAGCTCTCTACTGCCATCTTACTTTTTATTCACATACCCAGCTGTGAGCCCTCGCTGGCTTTACCTTTTACTTGACTGACTATAATCCCTCCCGCCATGGCTACATTAAGGCTTTCTGCCTGTTGTAGCTTGCCAAAGCGCGGTATAGTAATAGCCCCATTGGCCAAGGCAGCAACCTCTGGGCTAATACTACTGGCTTCCTTGCCTAAGGCAATTACTAATTATTTTTTTGACAATCTCCTTCTATCCTTTCTATATCCTCTTTCGTTTTCAAGTAGTATTGATATCCTTTTTTGATTCTTTCATTCATTGCTTTCCGTATAAAATACAACACCCAACCCCAAAGGATTAAAAAGAGGAACATCCCATAGAAATACTCCTTGAGGGTAGGTCTCTCTATAAGTAATACAAGTGATATCAAAAGTAAAGGAGCTCCCCAATCCAATACAAATTTCCATTTTTTATAATGAGGTTCTGTTTGAATTTTATATAGGAAAGGCCAAATTTTAAGCGCGTGGAGCAGATATTTTTTGAATAGTATCATTTTATTAATATTTTTTTGTGTTTCTTGAAAAACTAAATTAGTGTCAAACCCCACTATATCAGGCTTATATACAAGTCAGTCTATAGCTTCTTCTATCTTTTTACCTTTTACCTGACTTACTATAATCCCTCCCGCCATGGCTACATTAAGGCTTTCTGCCTGTTGTAACTTGCCAAAGCGTGGTATGGTAATAGCCCCATTGGCCAAGGCGGCAACCTCTGGACTGACCCCATTGGCTTCGTTGCCTAAGACAATTACACAATCCTCTGGAAAAGTAGTCGTATAGAGGTTCTCCCCCTCCAAAGTTGCCACATATACAGGTAAGTCACAAGTAACCAAGAAACCCGCTAAGGGCACATAATGCACCTCCACTCGTGAGAGTGACCCCATAGAGGCTTGTACGACCTTGGGGTTATAGCAATCCACCGTCTGCTCACTGCACAAGAGTGTCTCTATTCCAAACCAATCACATAGGCGAATGAGTGTCCCCAAGTTACCTGGGTCTTGGATATTATCTAAAGCCAAAATAAGTCCTTCTTGGAGTATACCCTTCCTCTTAGGTTGGTGGAAGATAGCAACCCCCTCATCAGGATTTTTTAAGCTGGTTAGCTTCAAGAGTTCTTCCTTGGTCACAAGGGTCAAGGGCTGTGTAGAGAGAATAGGAGCGAATGTTTCTGTTGCATAGATAGCTTCGGCCTTATAGCCTGCCTCTACAAACTCTATGATACTCTTTTTGCCCTCTACCACAAAAAGCCCTGCCTCATGGCGGTACTTCTTTTGGGAGAGCTTTTGTACTTGTTTCTGTTGGTTTTTGCTTAGCATAGTAGATAAATAATCGCAAGGCAAATATACAATTATTTTGGGAAAAATAGTACCTTTGCAAAAATATTCATCATTATGAAATACTACCTTATTGCAGGAGAAGCCTCAGGCGACTTACATGGGGCAAACCTGATGCGTGCCCTACAGCAGATAGATCCAAAAGCAGAGTTTCGCTTTTGGGGAGGTGATCGTATGGAAGCCGTTGGGGGAAAGCTCATCAAGCACTACCGCGATTTGGCTTTTATGGGTTTTTGGGAGGTAGTAACCAATCTCAAAACAATTCTCCGCAATATAGATTTCTGCAAGCGCGATATTACTCAGTTTCAGCCCGATGCGCTTATCTTCATAGACTACCCTGGTTTTAATATGCGCATTGCCAAGTGGGCTAAAGAGCAAGGAATTCCTACTCATTATTATATCTCCCCACAGATATGGGCATGGAAAGAAAACCGTATCAAAGCGATTAAAAGAGATGTAGATGCCATGTATGTGATTTTGCCTTTTGAAAAGGATTTCTATGAAGGCAAACACCAATATCCTGTACATTTCGTAGGTCATCCGCTCTTAGATGCTATCGCTGCACGCCGAGAAGTCAGCCAGCAGGTGTTTGTACAAGAAAATGGCTTAGATGACCGCCCTATCATTGCCTTGCTCCCTGGTAGCCGCAAGCAGGAGATCGCCAAGATGCTCTCGGTGATGCTCTCTGTGGTGGGGAGTTACCATGATTTTCAGTTTGTTATCGCTGGGGCACCTTCTTTAGGATATGACTTTTATAAGCAGTTTATCAAGGAAGAGAATGTACATTTTGTCAGTGGAAAGACCTATGACCTGCTCTCTCATTCCCATGCGGCCTTGGTTACCAGTGGCACGGCTACCCTTGAAACAGCCTTATTCCGCGTCCCTGAAGTAGTCTGCTACCGTGGCAATTGGATTTCCTACCAAATAGCCAAGCAGGTCATTAGCCTCAAGTACATTTCCTTGGTCAATCTCATCATGGACGCACCCGTGGTTACTGAGCTTATCCAAGGAGCGCTCAACACCCGAAACCTCAAAGCAGAATTGGACAAGCTCTTAGACCCTGCCTATAGGGAGCGGCTGCTAAAGGACTACCAAGTCTTACGCGAGAGGTTAGGCAACGAAGGTGCCAGCCAAAGGACCGCTCAGGCTATTTACGATTCCTTACAAGATAAAAGGCATTACAATAGGGGCTAAAACAGCGGTAAAGATACCATTGAAAATCATTCCTAAGCTAGCATAGATAGCGTGCTTTTCACTAAGGTTAAAAGCGGCCATAATCCCCAAGGCATGGGAGGCTGTTCCCAAGGAAATTCCTCGCCCCATTGGGCTTTTGATCCCTGTCCATTGGAGCACCTTAAAGCCTAAGATAGACCCCAAGATGCCTGTTACAATCACAGCGGCTACCGTAAGGGAGGTAATCCCGTGTAGGGTCTTGGACACCTCAAGGGCGATAGGGGTAGTAACTGACTTAGGGGCTAAAGAACGAATGATGTGTTCATCAGCTCCTAAGCCCTTGGCAATATAGCATACGGAGAGGATTCCTACCAAGCTACCCACAAACTGGGAGAGGAGCAGTGGTAGAAGTTGTTTGCGAATCTTAGAGAGCTGTTGGTATAGGGGTACCCCCATAGCCACAATAGAGGGCTTAAGCCAAAAATCTATATACATACCTGCATTGCGCTCGTAGGTCTCATAAGAGATATTGAAAATGAGCAAATAACCTATAAGAACAGAAACGGCGAGCATCACAGGATTTAGGAATACTGATTTGTATTTCTGTTGGAGCATAAGGACTCCATAATAGACCCCAAAGGTAATGGCTAAAAGGACTAAAGGATTCTCAAATATTTTCATGGTCATGGTGATGTTTGGTTCTTTTGCGGATAAATTGATACACATGGCCTGTTACGACCATCACAATAAGGGTACTGACGACAATAGCCACACTGATAGATAAGAAATTCTTGGCTATAAGGTCAAAATAAGCCAATATAGCCACACTGGGCGGCACGAAGAACAGCCCTAAGTGGGAGATCAACATATCAGAAAAAGCCTTGACCCAATGCAGCTTAACCCAGCCTAAGTGTAGAAAAAGGGTCAGTAGTATCATTCCTATAATACTGGAGGGAAAGTGTATGTCTGTAAGATAAACGATCAACTCTCCCAAGGCCAAACAGCCAAAGATAATAGCACAATATCTGATTAACATAGGATAGTGATTAAAACGGGCGCAAAATTACGACTTTAATGACAAATGACCAATGATAAATGACAAATCTTTTTCACTATCAACAAAAAATCCGACCCATTGCTGAGTCGGATTTTCATTATGAAAAAAATAGTTTTAACCTCCAAAGTCGTCAAAACGAATGTTTTCGTCTGGCATACCGAAGTCTTGTCCCATTTTCTGAACGGCCTTGTTCATCATCGGAGGACCACAGAAGTACAATTCTATATCTTCTGGTGCTTCGTGTTTGCTCAAGTATTGCTCGATAACCGCATTGTGTACAAAGCCTAAGAAACCATCGCCTTCTTTGTCATTGATGTCTTTCTTCACTTTCCAGTTGTCCTCTGGTAGGGGCTCGGAAAGCACGATAAAGAACCTGAAGTTAGGGAACTCGCGCTCCAATTCACGGAAGTGCTCTACGTAGAACAACTCGCGCTTAGAACGACCTCCGTACCAGTAAGTTACGGTACGTTTTGTCTTCAAGGTTTTGAACAAGTGGTATAGGTGCGAACGCATAGGCGCCATACCTGCTCCCCCACCTACGTACAACATCTCAGCATCGGAGTCATTGATAAAGAACTCTCCATAAGGCCCTGAAATGGTTACCTTGTCCCCTGGTTTGCGAGAGAAGATGTAAGAGGAGGCTACCCCTGGATTTACATCCATCCAGCCGCCTTTAGCTCGGTCAAAAGGAGGGGTAGCGATACGTACGTTAAGCATGATTTCGCGTCCTTCCGCAGGGTAAGAGGCCATAGAGTAAGCACGCTCTGCTGGTTCTGGGTTTTTCATCACTAATGGCCATAGCTTGAACTTATCCCATTCCATCTTGAACTTCTCAGGCTCGCCTGGGTGTTCTACTGGGTGAGCGGTGATGTCAATATCGGAGTATTTCACCTCGCAAGGAGGGATTTCTATCTGGATATATCCCCCTGGTTTGTAGTCCATATCTTCTGGGATTTCCACTACAAACTCTTTGATAAAGGAGGCCACATTGTAGTTTCTCACTACAGTTGCTTGCCATTTCTTGATACCAAACACTTGTTCAGGTACCCCGATTTTCATATCTTGTTTTACTTTCACTTGGCAGGCAAGGCGTACCCCCTCTTTGAGTTCTTTTTTGGTAAAGTGAGGAGTTTCGGTAGGAAGCGCTTCTCCCCCACCCTCATACACGTGGCATTCGCACTGCAAGCAAGATCCCTTACCCCCACAAGCAGATGGGAGGAAGATCTTCTCATTACCCAAGGTAGAGAGCAAGGAACCACCTATGGGAACTTCTATTACCTTATCATTATTGATGGTAATCTTCACTGGCCCCGATGGGGTTAGTTTTTGTTTTACATAAAGCAAAATCGCCACTAACAAGAGGATTATCACTAATAATCCTACCACCGTTACCGTAATAGTTGTTAATATATCACTTGCTAAAATCATTACTTAAGTCTTTTGTGTTATTGGCTAATTTATCAGTTTTTACTTCTTGTTGAACGGTTGTAGTCTCTTTCTTAGGTTCTTCCTTCTTGCTGCTACCACCGGTGAGCATACCACCAAAGCTCATAAAGCCAATGGCCATAAGCCCTGTGGTGATAAAGGTAATCCCTAAGCCTCGCAAAGGTGCTGGTACATGAGAATAACGTATTTTCTCACGAATAGCAGCCAAAGCTAAGATCGCAATAGCCCAACCCAATCCTGAGCTGAATCCGTAGGCTACAGATAGTCCAAAGGAGTGGATAGTTTCCTCACGAGATTGCATAAAGAGTGATCCTCCTAAGATCGCACAGTTCACCGCAATAAGGGGTAAGAAGATACCCAAGGAGTTATACAAGGAAGGAGAGAACTTCTCTACAATGATCTCAACCAACTGTACCATGGTAGCTACCGTTGCGATAAAGAGGATATAAGTGAGGAAGCTCAAGTCATAAGAGGCATATTCCGCTCCGAGCCATGATAGGGCACCTTCTTTGAGAATATACTGGTTAAGCAAGTAGTTCATAGGCACCGTAAGGGTTTGCACGAAAACTACAGCCGCTCCCAAGCCTATAGCAGTGGATACCTTTTTGGATACCGCCAAGAACGAACACATACCCAAGAAGGTAGCGAAAACCATATTCTCTGAGAATATAGATTTAAATATCAGTGTTAAATATTCTAACATTTTCTTTTCGTTTTAAGTGATTAATGACCTTCTTCTATAAGGGCTTTGTTACGTGAACGCTGTACCCATACTACAATACCATAGGTTACCAAGGCCATAGGGGCCAAAAGCATAAAGCCGTTGTTTTCATAACCCAAGGCATACACTCCTGTCTTCTTGATAGGGTCGCCTAATACTTGGAAACCAAGTATAGTACCAGAACCTAAGAGTTCTCTAAAGAATGCTACAATAAGCAAGGCGATAGAGTACCCTCCTGCGTTTCCAAGGGCGTCAAGGAAAGACTTCCCTGGAGGATTCCCCAAGGCAAAAGCCTCAAAACGTCCCATCAAAATACAGTTGGTGATGATAAGCCCCACATATACTGATAGCTGTTTGCTTAGGTCATATACATAGGCTTTGAGCACGAAATCCACCACAATTACCAAGGCAGCTGCTACGATGAGCTGGGCGATGATACGAATCTTGGGTGGTATCACATTTCTAAGCAAAGAAATGGCTACATTCCCCATGGCTAATACGAAGGTAAAGGAAAGGCTCATCACGATTGCCGCTTTGAGCTGTGCGGTAATGGCCAGTGCGGAGCAGATCCCCAATACCTGTACCGTTACGGGGTTATTATCCCATAGGGGATCAGTTACTAATTTAATATCTTTTTTTGTTAGTCCCATAGTCTTATTGGTTTAAACTTTTAATATAGGCTACATAAGGGGAAAGTCCGTGTGCGATCATCTCTGCTACCCCGTTTCCAGTAAGGGTGGCTCCAGCGATAGCATCTACCTTTCCGTCCTCTTTACGTTTGTTTTCTGGGTCTGCGTTGCTCTTTGAGATCTGAACACTCTGGAAGGCGCCATTGGCATCCAAGACATGCTCTCCTATGAAGTCATCCATGAAGAAGCGTTCCTTGATATTGGCTCCCAAACCGGCAGTCTCTCCTTTGTGGTCAAAGAATACTCCTTGTATCACAAAGTCCTTATCTACGGCTATATAGCCCCAGATAGCATCCCACAATCCACGCCCACTTACAGGAATGATATAGAGGGTTTTTCCGTCTTTCTCTCCTACATAGAGGGGAAGTCCTGGGCGGTGTCCGTTGAAGTTGATAAGGTCTTCAGCTCCTTTTACTTCCTTAGCAGTATTGCTCTGAGGATCTATAAGGTACTGTGCCTTTACATATTTGTCAAACTCAGTATTGGCCTCTGCAGTAGTGAGGAAAACTACTTTACCTTCCCCAAGGGCGCCTTCGTTATGATTCACACCCATGGCATAAAGGATATTTTGCTTTTTCTCCAATTTCTTGTTTTCACTGATCTGGCCGCTAAGTGCGGAAGAAATCCCCGCTAGCAAAGCCCCTACGATTACCACCATGACAATGGCGAAAATCACTGTATATGAATTACTTTCTGTCTTGACTGCCATAATTATGCGGTTTTAGTAGTTAGTTTTAAGCGTTTTTTACGGCGAGACACATTGGCCTGTACCACAAAGTGGTCTATGGTAGGCGCCAATACGTTCATCAGCAAGATAGCGAGCATCACCCCTTCTGGATAAGCTGGGTTGAAGCAACGTATCATAATGGCAAAGAAGCCTGCGAAGAAGCCGTAAATGTATTTCCCTGTGTTGGTCTGTGCGGCTGTTACTGGATCGGTAGCCATGAAGACTGCCCCAAAGGCCAAACCTCCGATAAGCAAGTGTTCATAAGCTGGTAAGCTCCACAAAGCGTAGAACTGGGTGCCTTCCATACTTGGTGCCAAGCAGTTAAAGATACTTCCCATTACAAAAGCTCCTACAAAGGTACTGAGGATAATACGCCAAGAAGCAATCTTGGTATAGATAAGGAACAAAGCACCTAAGAGGATAAGCAGTGTAGAGGTCTCCCCTACCGAACCTGGGATAAACCCATAGAAGAGGTCAGATAGCTGGTAAGTACCTGTCTGCCCTTGGGCTAAGTTTCCTAAGATGGTCTCTCCTGATACAGCATCAAGTTGTGCGCCACCTGCAATTTCCTTGGCTCTGTCCAAGGCACCTTCTACCCATACCTTGTCTCCTGTCATATAAGTAGGATAAGCGAAGAATAGGAAGGCACGGATCGTAAGGGCAGGGTTTAGGATATTCATACCTGTACCACCGAATACTTCCTTACCAATAATTACTCCGAAAGCTACTGCTACCGCAAGCATCCAAAGAGGAATGTCTATAGGTACGATAAGGGGTACGAGCATCCCTGTTACAAGGTAACCTTCTTCTACTTCGTGCTTGCGAATGGTTGCAAAAACGAACTCAATTCCCAAACCTACAAGGTAGGAAACAATTACCAAGGGAAGTACTTTCATCGCCCCTATACAGAAGTTAGCCCCACTCCAGAAGTCTCCACTGAAAAAGGACATACCTGCCTGAGGTTCTAACGTACCAAAAGCCACTTGGTGTTGGTATCCTGCATTGAAAATACCAAAAATCAAGCAGGGAATCAGCGCCATAATCACGGTGTTCATAGTCCGCTTTAGGTCGTCTGCTGCCTTAATGTGAGTACCCCCATGGGTTACCTCATTAGGCGTATAAAGGAAAGTGTGGAGCGCATTGAAGGTCGTTTCCCACTTGGTTCCCTTATACTTTTCTTTTAGTGTATGTAATTTACTTTTTAAACTCATTTTATTATGAATAAGTTAATTATTTCTTTTTTATGGATTTGCGAATTAGTTTTAAAGCCCAATCATAATGACTTGATGTTGCCGAAACTAAGTAAGAGCCTAAAGAAGTACTCCCCGTCCAGTGATACTTTTTCTTAGTGAAAAGCTCCTCATCTGTGTGTTTCTGTATAAGTTGAAACACTTTGTTATGAGTGGCTTCAAAAAGTGAGCGTATCTCAGTAAGTGACACTCCTTGACACTGCTCCCATATCTCTCGGTTGAGCTTAGGGGTGTCAGAAAAAGTATAGCCTTCTTTGGGTATTTTGGGTTTCTCACCTCGCATCCCTACCTCGTACCAGTTTAAGAATAATAAATGCCAATGATACAAGTGACCTATGACATCACGAATATTCCTATTCATAGTACCTTCCGGAAATGCTTTTTCTCGCTCTTTGTCTGATAATGCTTCTATCAAAGAAACTAACTTTTGGTAGTTTTCTTTGGCTAAAGCCTCTAAATCTTGCTTCGTTGCAGGTCTGGCCATATGCTATAGCAATTTTTATCCCAATTCGTCCATCATAAGATCCAAACCGTTTCTGATGATTTGCTGGTGTGGCTGTTTGGACACACATACAAACTCGGTCAAGGCAAAATCCTCAGGGGCTACTTCATAAGCTCCTAAGTTTTCCAATTCGTCCAAGTCCTTATACAAGCAGGCTTTGAGCAGCTGCATAGGGTAAATATCTAGTGGGAATACTTCCTCATACATACCTGTCACTACAAAGGCGCGTTGCTCTCCGTTGGTATTGGTGTTGAGGTTGTATTTCTTATTCGGGCTAAGCCAAGAGAAGGTCAAAGCACGGGTGAGGGAAATCTTGTTGCTTATAGGTTTTGCCCAACCCAATAGGTCGTAGTCATTACCTTCTGGAATGGCTGTAATCTGGTCATCATAGAAGCCTAAGTAAGTGTTTTCACACACCTTTCGACCTGTAAGCACATCACCGCTGATGATACGAGTATTAGCTGGATCTTTTACGCCTGCTCCTACCACACTCTTGATCTGTGCACCTGCAATAGCCGTTACATAGTGAGGATTTTCCATGGAAGCCCCTGTAAGCGCTACTGTACGGGTAAGGTTTAGGTGTCCTGTAAGGAAAAGCTCGCCTATAACTACCAAGTCCTGAGGAGCAACCACCCATACTACTTCTCCCTTGTTGATAGGGCTAATTTTCGCAATTTGGGTGCTGACATTTCCTGCTGGGTGTGGCCCTGAGACGTTGTGCAATACGATATCCTTAAGACTGCGGAAAGGAGAAAGAGAACTGTCCTTGAAGACAGATACATGCACCTTACCAGTGGTAAGTTTGGAAAGGGCAGTAAGAGCCGCCTGCAATTCCTTTTCCTTGCCCTTGAGCACATAGTCATAATCAGGGGCAAGCGGATTGGTCTTGCAAGCCGAGATGAAAATCTCCTTAGGTTGGCTGTCAGGGCTAGCAATCACGTCGTACGGACGTTGCTTAATGAGCGGCCAAGCACCTGACTCGAGCAAGTGTTCCTTGATTTGCTCTGGTGAGAGTGAGTTTATCTCCTTCTTTCCAAAATCTTGGAAAGACTGAGTAGCATCGGGAGTAATTCTGATTTCCAGAATTTTACGGCGTTCTCCACGGATAATTTCCGTGATAGTACCACTAACGGGAGAAGGGAAAAGTACCCTTTCATCTCTTTTGTCGTAGAAAACGGCGTCTCCGGCTTTGAGTGTTGCCCCTTCGCGTGCGATGAGCTTAGGGATGACGCGGTGGAATTCAGCAGGCTTAATACCATACACTGCCGCCAGTGGAGCTGGCTTTGTGATGGCTTCAGCTTTTCCTTCCAGCTGAATATCCAATCCTTTTCGAATACGGATGTCGCTTGACATAGGATATAAATTAGTTAGTTTCTTAAAAAGTCGTGCAAAAGTATTATTTTTTTTTGAATTAATTAGTATGAAAACCAACTTTTAACAGCTACATTTTGTTATTTATACTCTTTATAAATTAGCAGTTAGCAGCGGTCAGAAGTCAGTAGTCGGTTATCAGTTCTGACCTCTGACTTCTGACCTCATGTTATTGTTTTCTTAAATTCAATTCCTCACAACCCATTGAAAACAAATGTGTTACATATAAAAACAGTAAAAAAATGTAATCATCACTTTCTTGTTTGAAAAAAAAAACCTATCTTTGCCCCGAAATTTAAATACATTTAAGATGAAAAAAGTTCTTTTATCAGCTTTAGCTGTATTTGCATTTGGCGTTGCCAATGCTCAAGAAGAAGGCGGATTCGGCTTCTCTAAAGGAGATGTGATTGTAGAAGGAAACATTTCTGTGACTTCTAAAACTGTTCCTGCAGGTGGTGGTAGCACTAAAAATACTACTTCTTATGCTTTCAGACCTTCAGCAGGATACTTTATCGCTGACAAATTTGCTGTTGGATTAGGATTGAATATTGCTTCAGACAAATCAAGCGGTCAAGAGGAAAATACTTTTGGTGTAAGTGTTGCCGGACGTTACTATTTCCTTGAATTAGGACAACGTTTCAAAGTATATGGACAAGCTACTGTTGGTTTTGATTCTAACAACAATAAGGATACTGATGCTAAATCTACTGACATAGGATTCGGTGCAGGTTTAGGCGTAAATTACTTCCTTACTAGAAGCTTGGCTATCAACTTTGGTCTTACTGACGTTCTTTCTATTGAAAATAAAAAGCCTAAAGGAGCTGATGGTACTACTACCGTTAACTTCAAAGTAAATGAGTTCAGCAACTTCTTTACAACTCCTACTTTTGGTCTTACTTTCAAGTTCTAATAAGAACCAAAGAAACAACTCAAAAACCGCTCCCTATTGGGAAGCGGTTTTTTTATTTACCATACAAATCAAGCATTAAAAATCCCTGTATAATCTCATTGATTTATTGTGTCTTAGAAAGTCTGTGAGTAAATTTCAACTATTGATTAGTGGTTTAAGTTTCGCCAGCTCTGTAACTTATTGATATTCAAAAACCTCCCCCTACCCCCTCCAAAGGGGGAATGAGATAGTTTATGATTCTCAAGAAGTTAGAGAGAGGACATTTTCCAGATTGATAAACAATTTTTATCTTTTCAACGCATCCCACATACCCAGCTGCGAGCACTCGCTGGCTTTCCCTTTCGGAGGGGGCAAGGGGGAGATTTATTTTGTAATATTTTGATTATTAACTAATTACAAATCTAATTATAACCTAAAAATGACCTGCAAAACTTAAATTAGTGGCATTAATCATTGTTGGCATTAATCATTAATCATTGCCCCATTTTCCTAAGTCGTATCGCGGTAAGTACTTTCTTGGTATAGAGAGGAAAATCGGCATTGAGAATCCAGCCAAAATAGCCTGGTTCTTCCTCCAGAATCTCCTCTACCTTGCGCCCTTTGTGTTTGCCAAAGGTAAATATCTCTTCTCCTTTTTCATTATAGGCAATAAAGCCCGCAAAATCAGCTATTTGCTTTCGGGTAGTAAAGTCGCTGAGCTGCTTGATGTCATTGGGCAGGGTATCGGCATAGGTATCAAGTTGTGCCTTGAGGATCTCGTAGGTGGCTGTGGTGTCGGCCTCAGCGGAGTGAGCATTGTCCAAGGATTTCTTACAATAGAACTTATAAGCGGCTGAGAGGGTGCGCTGTTCCATTTTGTGGAAGATCGTTTGTACATCTACCGTTACGCGGTTCTTGAGGTCAAAATCCACCCCTGCACGCAATAGCTCCTCGGCCAGTAGGGGGATATCAAAGCGATCGGAGTTATAGCCCGCTAAGTCGGAGTCTTTGATCATTGTATGTATCTGCTTGGCCAGCTCCTTGAAGGTCGGAGCTTGGGCGACCATAGCATCGCTGATCCCATGAATATCGGTAGAGGCAGGCGGAATGGGTACGGTAGGATTCACCAGCCAAGTCTTACTCTCTCTATTGCCGTTAGGATATACCTTAAGTACGGAGATTTCTACGATGCGATCGCGGGATACATCGGTGCCTGTGGTTTCTAAATCAAAGAAACAAATCGGGCGGGTAAGGTTCAGTTCCATTAGAATGTTTTTACAAGATAAGAGAGTACAAAAGTAAGGAAAAAAAATCACATATACACCCTTAAGTTTTTTATTTTTTACTTTAAAATGTGCTATAAAATTCGTAACTTTGTGTCTATAATTACAAAACTGTAAAAGTAATGAATTACCAACGCATGCTCTCCCTTGTGGCGCTTTCTTTTGTAGGCACCCTCCAAGGGCAAAACGCTCCCTATTGGCAACAACATGTGGATTACAAAATGGAGGTCAATATGGACGTAAAGAACTACCAATACACGGGAAAACAAGAACTCACCTACACGAACAATTCCCCTGATACGCTCAGGGTGGTTTTCTATCATCTTTTCCTAAATGCT
>ERZ772973.116-NODE-116-length-52097-cov-130.609_pt1 | contig 52097 bp, 45 predicted proteins | sample MGYA00580672_ERZ772973 | MGnify/ENA primary metagenome ERZ772973 (study PRJEB29015, sample SAMEA2737938) | human oral metagenome | biome: human oral; feature: human-associated habitat; material: dental | place: China | collected 2152 ...
GAGGCGGTCGGCGCCTCCTGAGGAGCGGAGGTCGCGGCGGTGACCCGCCGACGCCTGCGGGCCCGACTGGGGTCGGGGGCCTGGAACAGCAGCGAGGCAGCCGGAAGACGGGGAGCCTCAGGCTCCTCCTCATGCGTGTCCACCTGCGCGGACCCGTCGTCGGGAGCCTCGGACACGTCGGGGTCCTCCTCGTCGGCCCCCTCATCCTCGACCAGTGGCTCGCCCTCACCCTCTACAGGGTCTGCGTCGAGCGCAGTGGTCAACGCAGGCTCAGAACTCTCCGACTCCGGATCATCGGACTCACCGGCCTGAGCAAGGGCGGTGCGGGGCTCAGCGGCTGGAGCCGCCTCGGGAGCGGCGGAGGCCGCAACCACCTTGCGGCGACGACGAGGCGGGGTCGGGGCCGTATCGGAGTCGGTGTCCGAGGCGGCCGAAACCTCCGGACCGTCCTCGTCAACCCGGTCAGCACCGGAGGCGGCGACACCGTCCAAAACGCCGACCGAGCCGGGCTGTTCGGCAGCGGGCGCCTGGGCCGGGGCAGCGGCAGCGGCAGTGACTCGACGGCGACGACGCGGAGCCGGGGCACTCAGGGCGTCAGCACCGGCGTGGTCCTGCTCGTGCGATTCTGTTGATTCTGATGTGGTGCGACGGGCCATGGGGCTTGCACTCTCCGAGGCTGACGCCGTCGTCGTACCCTCGACGCATCAGCGCGGTTGTGCTCCCGAGCGGGAGCAGCGAGAAAGTCTGCGATCGCGCCCAGTAGGGCGCTTGCCTTGCCTGACGTCCACACAGACCGGGCTCGCAGCGGCGCAGCTCGGGCGGCGCAAGGTCCTCGGACAGGGTCGGTCGGAAGGCGTGGCCCCAGGTACTGGTACGAAGCACCCGAAGCCGAATGGAAGTATCCCACACATGCGGCGATAAGTGCCTGTGCGACTCGTCGTGACCCCAGGTGGCCCACATCTCGTCTCACCCAGATCTCAACTCACAATCAGCATCTTCTCGGAATTCAGTCAGTATTTAGCGAACTCCCGCGATTTACTTACGGGCCTTCGGTCCTACTCACAGGATCGCCCGCCTTCGGCGGTCACAGCCCGAACCGCCCTTCGATAACTCCCCTGAATCGCAGCCTTGACAAGAAGAATAGGAGGTCTGCTACAGGCACCGCCATCACATTGAGACCCACTTGTTTCATGACATCACGTCATAGATGGCCTACAATCCCCCTATTGACCTGTAGGACGTTCTACAGAATACCTTATCGATCTCATCGTCGTCTCCGAAAGGTGGCACGGATGGCCATCTCTCCTATGGCGCTGGACTCTCTGGATCTGGCGCGCTGGCAGTTCGGTATCACCACCGTCTACCACTTCATCCTGGTCCCGCTGACCATCGGACTCTCGCCGCTGGTGGCTCTCATGGAGACGCTCTGGCGTCGGACCGGCAACAAGCAGTGGCTGGTGGCCACCAAGTTCTTCGGCAAGATCCTGCTCATCAACTTCGCGCTGGGTGTGGCCACCGGTATCGTCCAGGAGTTCCAGTTCGGGATGAACTGGTCGGAGTACTCGAGGTTCGTGGGCAACATCTTCGGCGCTCCGCTCGCCTTCGAGGCCCTGCTGGCCTTCTTCATGGAGTCCGTCTTCCTGGGGCTGTGGATCTTCGGTTGGGACCGCCTCTCCCCCAGGCTGCACAACCTGTGCATGTGGGCCGTGGCCGCCGGCACGAACTTCTCCGCCTTCTTCATCCTCACCGCCAACTCCTGGATGCAGCACCCGGTCGGCTCCGTCGTCAACCCCAAGACAGGCCGCGCCGAGCTCGACGGCGTGAGCGGCTTCCTCAAGCTCCTGTCCAACGAGCTGGTGTGGGCCACCGTCCTGCACGTCATCTCCTCGGCTCTGCTGGTCGCCGGGGCCGTCGTCATGGGGGTCTCGGTGTGGTGGATGGTCAAGGCCGCCCGCGCCGAGCAGGACTTCGAGGCTCGTGAGCTGTGGCGCCGCGTGACCCGCTTCGGCGCCATCACCATGGTGGCCGCAGGACTGGTCACGGCCGGCACCGGCCACATGCAGGGCCAGCTGGTCGCCGAGTACCAGCCGGCCAAGATGGCCGCGGCCGAGGGCCTGTGCCACACCGAGGCCGGGGCTCCCTTCACCGTGGCCGCCTTCGGGGACTGCAAGGACGAGGACGGCATGGTCCGGTTCATCTCGGTTCCGGGTGTCTACTCCTTCATGGCCACCAACGACTTCAACGCCGAGATCACCGGGCTCAAGGAGGCCGGCGACACCTACACCGAGCGGTACGGCAACACCGACGCCCGAGGCAACGCCGTGGACTACAGCCCCAACATCATGGTCAACTTCTGGTCCTTCCGCCTTATGATCGGGCTGGGCATGACCTCCATGGGACTGGGCGCTTTGGCCCTGTGGCTGACCCGCTCCGGGCGGCTCATCTCCCACCCGTTCCTGGGCAAGACGGCCCTGGCCACCATGTGGCTGCCTTTCATCGCCTGCTCCTTCGGGTGGATCTTCCGCGAGATGGGGCGCCAGCCCTGGGTCATCGTGCCCAACCTGTCCGACCCGGTCTCCCAGGTCTACATGCTCACCGCCGACGGAGTCTCCTCCGTGGTCTCCTCGGGCACGGTGCTGGCCTCAATGGTCATCTTCACCCTGCTGTACGCCGCGCTCGGCGTGGTCTGGTTCGTGCTGCTGCGACGCTACATCCGCGAGGGCGTGCGCACCCCGGTGCCGGACAAGATCTCCGACACCGGCAAGGCCTCAGGATCCGACGACGCGGATTCGGAGGACTCCGACGGCTCCGACGACGAGGCCACCGGCTCATCCACGAGCACCCCGGCCCTGTCCTTCGCCTACTGAACCGAGGAAGGTAGACACCCATGACACTGAGCATCCTCTGGTTCATCCTCATCGCCGTCCTGTGGATCGGCTACCTCACCCTGGAGGGTTTCGACTTCGGCGTCGGAATGCTTCTGAAGATCCTGGGGCGTGATGAGCGCGAGCGGCGCGCGACGCTGGCCACCATCGGCCCCCACTGGGACGGCAACGAGGTGTGGCTGCTCACCGCCGGCGGGGCGACCTTCGCCGCCTTCCCCGAGTGGTACTCCACCCTGTTCTCCGGGGCCTACATCGTCCTGTTCATCATCCTGCTGTGCCTCATCGTGCGCGTGTGCGCCATCGAGTGGCGCCCCAAGGTCAATTGCCAGACCTGGCGTGACCGCTGGGACTGGGTGCACACGATCAGCGCCTGGCTGCCCTCCATCCTGTGGGGCGTGGCCTTTGCGAACCTGGTCCAGGGCATGCACATCGAGGTCGTCCGGATCTCCAACGGCGCCGTCGTCCCGGCCGGCCAGGTTCCGGCGGGCTCGCTGGTTCCCGGTGCCGCCCACCAGATCACCGGAGGACTGCTCACCATGGTGACACCCTTCACCCTGCTGGGTGGCGCCGTCACCTGCCTGCTCTTCCTCAACCACGGCGCGCTCTTCGTGGCCCTCAAGACCACCGGTGATCTCTCCCAGCGAGCGCTGAGCCTGTCCCGCAGGCTGGCTCCGGCGGCCACCGCCGTCACCGCCGCCTGGGCCCTGTGGGCGCAGCTGGCCTACTCGAACAGTGCCCTGTCCTGGATCCCGCTGGCCATCGCCGCAGCCGGACTCATCGGCTCGCTGCTGGCCGGTCGCACCGCCGGTGAGGGACGGGGAGAGGGACGGGCCTTCGCCCTGCACTTCGTGGGGATCGCCTTCGCCGCCGTCTTCATCTTCGCGGCCATGGCACCCAATGTCATGCGCTCCTCGGTGGACCCGGCCTACTCGCTGACGATCCAGCAGGCCGCGAGCGCCGACACGACGCTGCTCATCATGACCGTCGCTGCGGCCGTATTCGTCCCCGGGGTCCTGGCCTACACCGTTTGGAGCTACAAGGTGTTCGCCTCACGCATCAGCGTGGAGGGCATCAACCCCGATCAGGGCGGGCTTCACCCGACGCTGGTGCGTGACTCCACCCAGCCCGAGGCGCACTTCGGGTACTGAGCTGTCACAGGCCCCGGCTGAACGCACGGGCCGAGGGCATCGGGTCTTTGGACCTACTCCCCTATCCTTGGACGGGTGAAGCCTCTCGACCCTCGGCTGATGCGTTATGCCCGTTCGGCCCGGAGATACATCGCCGCGACGGCCGTGACCGGAATGGCGACCGCCGCGTTGGTGGTGGCACAGGCCCTCCTCGTCTCGGGCGCGGTCGGCGCAGTCATCTCCAACGGCGCCGGCCCCACGGCGGTAAGAGGGCTGTTGCTGGCTCTGGGAGGTGTCGTGGTGGCTCGGGCCCTGGTGGTCCTCCTGCAGGAGGTCCATGCCCATCGCTCTGCGGCGGGGACGATCATCGAGCTGCGCCGTCTGGTCCTGGAGCACGCCGCCCGGCTGGGCCCTCGGTGGCAGGCGGTGCACGGGACCGAGGCCGCCACGCTGCTGACCCGAGGTCTGGATGACCTGGAACCCTACTTCACCCGCTACCTGCCCCAGCTGGTACTGGCCGCCACGGTCACTCCTGCGACAGTGCTGGTTCTCATCACCCAGGACTGGCCGGCCGCTGTCGCCGTGGTGTGCACCCTGCCCCTCATCCCAATCTTCATGATCCTTATCGGCAGGATGACCCAGTCCGTCTCCCAGGAGCGGTTGGAGGCCATGCAGGTCCTGGGCGACCAGGTGCTCGACCTCATCTCGGGACTGCCCACCCTCAAGGCCCTGGGGCGTGAGCAGAAGCCGGCCGAGCGGGTGCGATCCCTGGGGCGCTCCTACCGACGCACCACCATGTCGACCTTGCGGATCGCCTTCCTGTCGGGGGCGGTCCTGGAGTTCATCACGACCCTGTCGGTGGCGATCATCGCCGTCGAGATCGGGTTCCGGCTGGTGGCCGGTCGCATGGACCTGTTCACCGGTCTGCTCGTGCTCATGGTGGCCCCGGAGGTCTACCAGCCGCTGCGACAGGTGGGATTTCAGTTCCATGCCTCGGCCAACGGGGTGGCCGCCGCCGAGTCCGTCTTCGAGATTCTTGAGACGCCCGTCCCCGAGCACGGCAGCCTACCGGCCCCCGATCTGCGCACCGCGACCATCAGGCTCGACGCCGTGTCCGTGGCGGCCCGAGGCGCATGGGCGCCGGCGGGCCTGAGCACCACGATCCGTCCCGGCAGCCTCGTGGCCCTGACCGGGGTATCGGGCGCGGGAAAGACCACGACGACGCAGGTCCTCCTCGGCCTGCTGCCCGCGGACCGGGGACGGGTGAGGGTCGTGCCCGCCCCCGAGGGGGACGGACTGGACGGCGCCGTCGACCTCAGCGAGATCGATCCGGGTACCTGGTGGAAGCAGATCGTCTGGGTCCCCCAGCGTCCCACCATCACCCCGGGAACGGTGCTGGAGAACGTGCTGAGCAACGCACCGGGCGATACCGCAGGCAACGCTGCCGACGCCGCCTGCAGTGCCTCGCCGACCGCAGGCGGGACCGGGCCCGTGCCCGCAGAGCTGGTGGAGGCCGCCCGGGCCACCGGCTTCGATGAGGTGGTGGCGGGGCTGCCGCAGGGATGGGACACACTCGTGGGCAGTGGGGGCGTGGGACTGTCCGTGGGTCAGCGCCAGCGGCTGGCGCTGACCCGGGCACTGTGCTCGACGGCGCCCCTGGTGGTCATGGACGAGCCGACCGCGCACCTCGACGCCGCCAGCGAGGCGTACGTACTCACTGCGGTCCGCGCGCTGCACGCCTCGGGGCGCACGGTTGTCATCATCGCGCACCGTCCGGCGCTCATCGCCCTGGCGGAGCAGACCGTCGCCGTGACAAGCGAGCCGATACCGCCGGGACCTCAGGCAGAGGTCTCAACCGACGAGTCTGCCGCGCATGAGGCTGCGCGAGCGCAGGAGGAGGCCCTGTGAAAGCGATGTCCAGCATCCTCCTCTCCCCTGCCCTGTCCGCCCGTGAGCGCCGGGCACTGCGCCGGGCCGTGGGGCTGCTGCACCTGGACCGCTCGCGCTTCGCCCTGGCCGCGCTGGCCGGCACTGCCGGAATGGCCTCGGCGGTGGCCCTGTCCGGGGTGGCGGCCTGGCTCATTGCGAGGGCCTCCCAGATGCCCGACGTCGTCGCTCTGGGGGTGGCGCCGGTGGCGGTGCGGCTCTTCGGCATCTCCCGTTCGGTGCTGCGCTACTGCGAGCGGCTCGTCTCCCACGACACCGCCTTGAGGGGCATGGGAGCCCTGCGCACGCGCCTCTACGAGTCGCTGGCCTCGGCGCGCACCGACACGGTCGCCGGGCTGCGTCGCGGTGACGTCCTGGCGCGAGTGGGGAGCGACATCGACGCGGTCGGTGACCTCGTCGTGCGCGCCTACCTGCCCGCGGTAGTCGCGGCCGTCCTGGGTGCGGCCACCGCCGTCGGGATCGGGCTCGTCTACTGGCCGGCCGGCCTCATCCTGGCGACCTGTCTGCTTCTGTCCGGGCTGGGGGCACCGCTGGCAACGATCCGCTCGGCCCGGATCGCCGAGCAGGCCCGCCAGCAGCAGGCCTCCGAGCTGTCCGCGGACGTGCTCGCGGTGCTGGAGGGCGCCCCGGAACTGACTGTCTCCGGACGCCTGACGGACTCCATGCGCCAGGTCGCCTCCCGGGAGACGAGCCTGGTCCGTCTGCGAGACCGGGCCGCCGTCCCCGCGGCGATCGCGGCGGCCCTGGACACAGCAGCCATGGGTGTTGCGGTCGTGGGCAACCTGGTGGTCGGGGTGGGGGCCGTGGCCGCCGGACAGCTGGGCCCGGTGTGGCTGGCGGTCATCGTCCTGGTTCCGCTGGCGGCCTTCGAGGCCACCTCCGCGCTCGGCCCTGCCAGCGTGCAGCTGGTGAGATCCGCCGGCGCCGCCTGCCGTATCGTGGAGCTCATTGAGACCGCTGAGGCCAGCGCTCAGCGATCATCGGTCACCCGGGAGCTACCGGCCCCCTCGCAGCGGGGGCCGTGGCTTCGGGCCAGGAACCTGGCGGTGGGCTGGCCGGGTGGGCCGGTCGTGGCCGACGGCATCGACCTGGACCTTCAGGTCGGCAGCAGGGTGGCGATCGTGGGCCCCTCGGGGATCGGGAAATCGACCCTGCTGGCCACTCTGGCGGGGCTGTTGGAGCCCCGGGGCGGCAGCCTGACGCTCGACGGCGTCCCGCCGTGGGAGGTTGCCCGTGCCGAGGCGGCAGCCCGAGTCTGTCTGACCGCGGAGGACGCGCATGTCTTCCACACGAGTGTTCTGGAGAACCTGCGTGTGGCGCGTGGGGACGTCACTCCCGCCGAGGCGAGTGAGCTGCTGGTGCGGGCCGGACTGGGCGACTGGCTCGAGGCGCTACCCGATGGCGTCGACACGATCATCGGGACGGACGCCGCAACGCTGTCGGGCGGGGAGCGACGTCGGCTTCTGCTGGCCCGGGCGCTGGCGGCTCCCGCCCCGCTCATGCTCCTGGATGAACCCGGCGAGCACCTCGACGCCGCCACCGCGGACCGGCTCGTGGCCGACCTGTTGACGGTGGGGGCCTCTCAGGGCCGCGGCACGCTCCTGATCACCCACCGCCTGAGCGCTCTGGCGCACGCCGACGAGGTCCTGGTCATGGGACGCCCCCCGCAGGCGACCACGGAGCAGGCGCCGGCGACTATCCTGCACAGGGGCAGCCACGACAGCCTCCAGAACGTCTCCGATGCCTACCGGTGGGCGCTCTCCCAGGAGGACCAGGACAGACAACAGGACGACACGTCCCACGTGAGCCGGACGAGCTGAGCACGATGACGACACACGAGACGAGACACGCAGCAGACACGCCCCCGCAGGGCCCCCGATTTCCCGGTGTGCCCGAGGACGATCCGCAGGAGTCCGACGGCCCCGCTCTCCAGGACCGGGAACCGGCGGCGCCGCCGTCGGAGGAGACCACCCCGGCAGGGCGTCTGGCCTACGCCGTCCACGCCGACCAGCTCGTGTCCACCCGAGGCCCACGGGCGGCGGTCGTCCACCCGAGCCTGGACCAGGCGACCGTCGCCCTCATCCAGGCGGCCCTGAGGCTCACCAGCTCCCTGCGGGTGCCTGACGCGCTGCGCCGCCTGGTGGAGTCGGCCTGCTCCATCACAGGTGCCTCCTGGGGCACTATCGCCGTGCTCAGCCACGCGGACATGGATGTTGAGGCCGTCGAGGCCGGATCCGCCCCTGGAGGGACCGGTACCGGCCTGAGCAGCGGCGTGCCCACGGCGACCCTTGATGAGCTCGCCCAGATGGCCGGTGCCACGAGCTCCGCCACTGATCCGAGCAGAGCCGCGGACGCCCTGCTCAGTGGGCTCGAGGGGACCGGCCTGGTCATCGACAACGACCTGGGTCGGGCCTCGGCCTTCACCGGCGCTATCGAGGACGAGGACACCGGCAGTCTGCTCTCCGCCCCGCTGCGGCTGCACGGGCAGGTCTACGGCCACCTCTATCTGTGTGACAAGCCCGGGGGCTTCACCCGCTCCGACGCCGACGCCGTCCTGACCCTCGCCCAGGCCGCGGCCGTGGCGGTGGAGAACGCCCGCCTGTACCGAGAGGCCCGCGATCGCGAGCAGTGGATGGTCGTCTCCCAGGAGCTGACGACGCTGCTGCTCTCCGGGGCCGAGGAGGACGACGCCCTGACCCTCATCGCCCACCGGGTCCGTCAGGTCGCCCATGCCGACACCGCCGCCCTCATCCTGCCCAGCATCGGGGAGCGCTGGATCTGCGAGATCGCCGACGGCGAGCACGCCCGGGAGCTGGTGGGCACCTTCTTCCCGTCCGAGGGCCGGGCCCTGACCACCCTGGCCCACCAGACCGGCCTGGTCGTGGCCTCCCTGGAGGATGCCTGGCAGGACGGCGACCTCCTGGTGCCCCAGTTGGCCCGGTTCGGGCCGGCCCTCTACGCCCCGATGATCCACCGGGGGCGGGGTGTGGGCGTCATGCTGCTGCTGCGCTCCCCCGGCGCGGCCCCGTTCACCGCCCAGGACCTGGAGATCGCCGAGCTCGTGGCGGGCCAGGCCACGATGGCCTTCGAGCTCGCCGACGCCCAGCACGCCGAGGAGATGGCCACGCTCTTGGACGAGCGGGCCAGAATCGGCCGGGACCTGCACGACCTGGCCATACAGCAGCTCTTCGCCACCGGCATGCAGATCTCGGCGGTCCGGGAGCGGCTGGCCAGAGCCCGGGACAACGATGAGAGCGCCGGCAACGAGGTGGACCTGGACGTGGTGTGCTCCGTGCTGAGCACCGCCCTGGAGGCGGTGGACGACTCCGTGGGTCAGATCCGTTCCATCGTGCGCTCCCTGCGTGACCGCGACGAGGAGGTCGGTGTCGTCGAGCGTCTGCGACGGGAGGCCTCCCTGGCCCGTAACGCCCTGGGCTACGCCCCCTCGCTGCTGCTGAGCGTCGACGGCCGGGGCCTGGCCCAGGTGGACCGCGACGAGGAGGACCGGCTCATCACCTCGGTCGACGCCGTCGTGGGCCCAGACATCGCCGACGACATGGTGGCGGTGGTGCGCGAGGGTCTGAGCAACGTGGCCCGCCACGCCCATGCCTCCTCGGTGACGGTGGACGTCAAGATCGAAGGCGTGCTCCCGGGCTCGGAGCTGTGCTGCGGGCCGGGGGACGACGAGGGCCACGCCTCGGGCGACGCCGAGCCCTTCCGGGGCAGGCCGGTGGTGGAGATCGTCTGCCGCGACGACGGCGTCGGGGTGAACCCGTCGGTGAAGCGACGTTCGGGGACGGCCAATATGGCCGAGCGGGCCCGCCGCCACGGCGGAAGCTTCGTCATCGGCCCCAGGGCCCGCTCCGACGGCGAGCGCCGCGGTACCTGCTTCACCTGGCGGGTGCCGCTGGACGTGGGCGGCGCGCTGCGCTGACTGCGCCGGCCCGCGGTGGGTCCTCTGCGGGACGCTCCGGTCAGCCGTTGCGCCAGCCCGAGGCGCGCTGCCCGGCGACCCAGGCGGCGACCTGGGTGCGCCGCTGCAGGCCCATCTTGGCCAGCAGGGAGGTGATGTGGTTCTTGACCGTCTTCTCGGCGACACCGAGGCGCTCACCGATCTCCCGGTTGGACAGGCCGTCGCCGATGAGGTCGAGCACCTTGCGCTCGGCATTGGTCAGGTCGGCGGTGGGGTCGTCGTGGTCGGCCCGCCGGCGCGTGACGGTGCGCTCGTCGAGCAGGACCCGACCGGAGGCGACCGCCCGCACGACATCGCTGATCTCGGCGCCGTGGACGGTCTTGAGCAGATAGGCCCTGGCCCCGGCGGCCAGCGCCTCGGCCAGGGCGTCATCGTCGTCGAAGGAGGTCAGCACGATCGGCAGGGCCTGGGGCACGGACTCGCGCAGCTCCTGCATGAGCTCGATGCCCGTGCCGTCAGGCAGCTGGAGGTCCACGAGGATGACGTCGGGACGGACCAGCTCGGCCCGGCGCACCGCCTCCGCCCGGGAGCCCGCCTCGGCAACAACATCGAGCCCGTCGGCACGGTCAATGATCTCGGCGATGCCGCGACGGACGATCTCGTGGTCGTCCACGATCATGACGCGGACGATCTCCGAGGAGGGGGTGTGTGACATGCTCATGACATTACCAGGGCCGGGGACCTACGTCACATGAACTGCCGCATCATGGCACCGTTCCCGCAGGGTGTGCACGGGGTCGCTCAACACGTCTCAGCACATCTCGGTGCCGGCCTCAGCCCACCCTGCTCGACCACTGCGGTCGGCCGGGCCGTCGTGGTCGGGTCTGACAGCCGGGACAGTAGGTGTGAGAGCGCCCTCCCAGGACCTCGCGGAGCATGGTGGCCCCGCAGCGGCGGCACTCCAGTCCCTGGCGCCCATAGGCCCCGAGCTCGCGGGCGAAGAAGCCGGCGGCGCCCTCGACGTCGACGTAGAGGGCGTCGAAGCTCGTGCCGCCGACCTCAAGGGCCTTCGTCATGACCTCCGCCGTGGACTCAAGGATCCGGGCCACGACCCTGGGTCCCAGTGCGGTCCCGGGACGCAGTCCATGCACCCCTGATTCCCACAGGCCCTCGTCGGCGTAGATGTTACCGATGCCCGAGACGATCCCCTGGTCGAGCAGGAGGGTCTTGATGGCGCGCCTCGAGGCACGCATCCGGGAGATGACCCCGTCGGGACCGGTGCGCTGCAGGGCGGGGTCGAGCAGGTCGCGGGCGATATGGGTGGCGTCGGCCGGCAGTAACGGTTCCGGGCTACCCGCGCCTCCGGGGGCGCCGTCGGCGGTGGGGATGAGGTCGATGACGTGGAGGCCTCCGAGCATGCGCTGGTCGACCAGGTCAAGGGCTGCTCCGTCCCCACCGTCACCGTCATCGGTGCTCGGCTCCGTACTCGGGTGGGTGCTGAGATGGATACGCACACGCAGGTGACGCGGCGAGGTCGAGATGTCCCGTACGTAGCGGGGCTGCTCGGTGGCGCTCAGGTCCACCGGGCGTCCGTTGGGCTGAGTATCCGGGTCGACCAGGAAGGGGGCGGCGCTCACTGGTCCGGGGGCGGCCTCTGCTCCGGCCGGGGCGACGGTGCCGCGCACGAGCAGCTGGCCGCTCATGCCCAGGTGGGCCGACAGAGCACGACCGTCGTCCAGGGTCAGCCACAGGAACTTCCCCCGCCGCACCGCCGCGGTGAGGGTGCGCCCGGTGAGCTGGTCGACGAAGGCCTGGGCACCACCGTCCTGGCGGCGCAGCGGGCGCGGGTCGAGAACGTCGACGCCCGTGACGGTGCGTCCGACCACGTGCCGGGCGAGCCCGGCGCGCACCACCTCGACCTCGGGGAGCTCGGGCATCAGCTCTTCTGGGTGGTCTGCTGGGTGAGCAGGTCGGCGCGCAGGGCCTCGTTGACACCGGGCAGGTCCAGCCCGCCGTCGCCCCGGGCGGCGAGGATGGCGGCGTAGGCGGCCTCGGCGGCGTCGTGCTCGGCGACCTTCTTCGAGCTTCCCGTCCCCTGTCCCAGCACCTCGCCGTCGACGATGGCGCTGGCGGTGAAGACCCGTTGGTGGTCGGGACCGGTGCCGGCCACCTCGTATGCGGGGTTGCCGAGCTGGTGGGCGGCGGTGAGCTCCTGGAGGCTCGTCTTCCAGTCCAGACCCGCACCGCGGGTGCGGGCCGAGTCCAGGAAGCGTGAGACGAGGCGGGTGACGACCGTGCGGGTCGCCTCCAGCCCGTGGGTGAGGTAGGTGGCGCCGATGAGGGCCTCGACCGTGTCGGACAGGATGGAGTCCTTGTCCCGTCCACCCGAGAGCGCCTCACCCTTGCCGAGCTTGATGAACTCCCCCAGTCCCAGGTCGCGAGCGACGGCGGCCAGCGCCGGCTCGGAGACCGTGGCGGCGCGCATCTTGGCGAGCTGGCCCTCGGGGACGTCCGGGTGGGTGCGATAGAGATGCTCGGTGACGATGATCCCCAGGACGGAGTCTCCCAGGAACTCCAGACGCTCGTTGGTGGGCAGGCCGCCGTTCTCGTGGGCGTAGGAGCGGTGGGTCAGGGCCAGGTCGAGGAGCTCACCGTCAATGCTGGGACCCCAGCGGTAGACGAGTGCCTCGGTGTCAGTGCGTGCGGGCGGGGCGCTGCGGCGCTTGGCCATCAGGACCGGCCCTCCTCGGGGGCCTCGCCCTGCGGGTCGGGCTCGGTCTCCAGCAGGCCGGCCAGCGCGGACCAGCGCGGATCAAGGACCTCATGGTGGTGGTTGGCGGGCAGGTCCTCGAGCCGCCTGCCGCAGTCGGGGCACAGCCCGGGACAGTCGGGGCGGCACAAGGGCTGGAACGGCAGCGTGGGCACCAGGGCATCGCGCAGGGCGGGCTCGAGGTCCAGCGTGGTGTCTCCCAGGGCGAGGAGATCGTCGGCCTCCTCATCGCCCTGGGCCCGCTGAGCCTCAATGGCCTCGGGAAAGAGGTAGAGCTCGTCGATCCTCACGGTACGGTCCTCGTCGAGGTCGCGCAGGCAGCGCACGCACTCGCCGTGAACATGGAGGTCGGCGTCGGCGTGGGCCAGGACGCCGTCGTCCATGGAGGTCAGGGTGACATCGAGGACGAGGTCGCTGCCCTCGGGCACACCGATGACCTCTGTGCCCAGGTCGGCGGGGGCGGGGGTTCGGATCTGCAGGTTCTTGACCGAGCCGGTGGCACGGGGCAGGTCGACGATGTCGACGACGAGTCCTGACATGGGTTCCTCCACAGCTGGTTGACCGCGCCGTCTGAGACGATGACCGCCGTCGGCGAGGTGATGAACGAGGTGTCTGGCGCGAGCGTACCCCGCAGTCCCGGCAGCACCGACTCAGCGGACAGAGGGGTCCACGGACCAGCCGGAGCGGCGACGAACGGGCTCCTGGACCTCCACCGACTGGTCCGTGCCGTCGCCCAGGCGCCCGGCCAGGACCTCCCGGCCGGCGCGGATCTGCTCGGCGACCTTGGCGACCTCGGCCTCCAGGGAGGCCAGGGCCCGGTCGGAGTACTCATCCGCCCCGTGGCGAAGAGATGCGGCCTTGTCCTCCGCGGCGGCCACGATGCTGTCGGCCCGGTCGTTGGCCATGCGCACGATGTTCTCGCCGGCCACCAGGCGCTCGGACTCCTCCTGGGCGTACTGCACGAGCCGCTCGGACTCGGCGCGTCCCTCCGCCAGGACGGCGTCGGCGTCGGCGACGATCTTCTCGGCACGGTGAACGGCGGTGGGGACCGCGTCGCGGGCCCGGTCGATGAGGTTCTGTGCGGCCTCCCGGTTGACGATCGCGGAGGCGCTCATCGGCATCGAGCGGGCATGGGTGATGAGATCATCGAGCTCATCGAGGATGTGCAGCAGGTCGTCTCCGGCATCGCGGCTGGTCGTCACGGTAGGTCCTCTCGTGTGTGGTCGGCGCCGACGATGCGGCCTGGCTGGGTCTTGGTGGGGAGGGTCCCTGAAGCACGGCCCTGCTGAGCCACCGGTTGGGTGGGCTGGGTTCCGGCGGAGGCGAGGCGGGCTTCCAGGGCGCGGGCGACGGTGGGCGGGACGAGGGCGGAGACATCGTGGCCGTAGCCGGCGACGTCCTTGACGAGGGAGGAGGAGATGTGCGCGTAGGCGGGCGAGGCGGTCAGGAAGACCGTCTCCGGGGCGCCCAGGTCCCGGTTGAGCAGCGCCATGGGCAGCTCGGCGTCCAGATCGCTGCCGTTGCGCAGTCCCTTGATGATGGCATTTGCACCGCGCCCGCGGCAGTAGTCGGCCAGGAGCCCGGGGACGAGAGCCACCTCGATGCCGGGCAGGTGGGAGGTGGAGTCCCTGGCCAGGGACAACCGCTCGTCGGCATCGAGCAGATGACGTCCGGCCTTGGCGGCGTTGTGGGCGATCCCGATGACGACGACGTCGAAGAGCGTGGTCGCGCGCGCGGCGATGTCGACGTGCCCCAGGGTGAGGGGGTCGAAGCTTCCGGGGTAGACGGCCAGGCTCATGCGGCCACGCTAATGGCTGGGCATGTTGCCGTGCGGGACGCGCGCCGCAGCAGCCCGTCAGTCCTCACCCCACTGCCTGCCGGCACCCGGATATCCCGGAACGTCAAGGAGGCGCTGCTATATTTCCCCTGTGTCCACACGCGTGACTCTCAGTGACGTGGCTGACGCAGTCGGAGTCTCGCCTCAGACCGTCTCCCGCGTGCTCAACAACCACCCGTCAGTCCGCCCCGAGACGCGGCAGAAGGTACTGGCCGCCGTCCGAGCGCTGGGTTACGAGCCGAATCTCGCCGCCCGTTCACTGGCCTCGGGATCCTCCGGCGCTGTGGGGATTCTGCTGACCGCCGGGCTGTCGCACGGCATGGCCTCCACCTTCTCCGCGATCGCCCGGGCTGTTCGAGAGCGTGGAGACACATTCGTCCTCGCCACCGCTGACGACGGAGCACCGGAATCGGTGAAGGAGGCCCTCGCCCATCTGCACGGCCACCGCGTTGCTACCACTGTCGTCCTTGCCCAGCGCGCCGATGTCCTCGCAGTACTGTCCTCCCAACGACGCCCCGGTCCCATCGTTGCCATCATCTCTGGTCAGCACGAGTTCTCCACGCTGTCGACCGTCTCCATCAACCAGGCACTGGGAGCCAGACTGGCGACGGAGCACCTTCTCGCTCAGGGACGCACGCGACCACTCCACGTCACCGGGGACCTGACGTGGCAGGACGCCTCCGAGCGCCTTGCCGCCTACCAGTCGGTCTGCGCGGAGGCCGGGCTTCCCGGCCGCTGGGTGGGGACAGACGACTGGACAGGAGAGGCCGGAGCCAGAGTCGCCCGACGCCTGCTCGACAGCGGCCTACCAGATGCCATCTTCGCCGGTAATGACGATATCGCCCTGGGACTGTGCCACGAGCTGCTCGCCGCCGGCGTGAGGATCCCCGACGACGTCGCCGTCATCGGCTTCGACGACATCCCCCTGGCGCGTTGGGCGACCCCGTCCCTGTCCAGCATCACGCAGGACTTCGACGCCCTGGGAAGGGCTGCGCTAAGCCTGTCCGACGAGCTCGTGGAAGGCGGCACTCCTCGTAGTGTCACCTTGACCCCGCAACTGGTGGTTCGGGGCTCCACGCCCAGTCGGTCCCGGTGACATCGTCATGAGTGAGGGTGGGGGGCTCCCTGTGCTCCAGGCAACCCCCACCCGTGTGAGCAGGGTCTAACAGCGCGGATCCCTTCGGCATCACCCCTGCTCCGACCGAAGCGCTCAGGTCCCGGACGCGGCGACCGTCACGGTGTCCTCGCGGTCCGCACGCAGCGTGTAGAACCCGTAGGCGGCGACGATACTCAGGCAGACCCCCACCGTCACATAGGAGAATGCCGCTGAGGTACGGTCCATGACCCACCCTTGAACCAGAGGCATCGTCGCGCCGCCGATGATGGACATCACCAGACCAGCGGCTCCGAACTTGGTGTCCTCGCCCAGCCCCTTGAGGGCCTCACCATAGATGGTGGGGAACAGCAGCGAGATGCTGGCCGACATCAGCGCCACCGCGACGGCTCCGGCGATATTGACGCTCACCATCGCGAACAGTGACAGCCCGACGCCGAACAGGCACATCATGATCATGAGCTTGCGGGCATCGAATCGTCCCATGAGCCCGACCATGAGAAAACGGAAGACCAGGAACACCAGCAGACTCGCCTGCAGCCAGTATCCGGCGACCTTGTCCGACACCCCCAGGGCATCTGTGACGTAGTGAAGGGTGAAGGTCCAGATGCAGGTCTGAGCCGCGATGTTGAAGTACTGGGCAACGACCCCGAAGCTGTAACGCTTATTTCCCAGTAGTCGCTTGAGCCGTCCACCTGATGAGGCCGTCTGCCCCGCGGAGACCACAGGCGTCTCAGTCACCTTGACGAAGGCGATCGATACCGCCAGAGCGATGTAGAACAGACTGAGTGCCACGAAGGGCCCCATGACGGCCTGAAGCTCGGAGGAGCGGGTGGACAGATGTCCGTGGTGCACACCCACTCCTACGCCGCCACCGCCGTGGCCAGCCTTGAGGGAGTCAGTGCGCTTCCGGCAGTGCACTACTACATCTGCATGTTCGGCGGCAGCGACGTACGGGTGGCGGACTACGCGATCTACGGCTCCCCCGAGCTGGCGGCCAATGTCGAGCGGGCACTCGAGGGGCGCACGGCGGCCCTCATGAGCAACCACGGCTCCGTGGTGACCGCGTGGTGACCGGCCCCGACCTGGCCGCCACCTACGTCCTGGCCCAGGAGCTGGAGTGGGTCTGCGAGCTCTACCTGCGCACGCTCGCCGTCGGCAGCCCCAAGATCCTCTCCGATGAGCAGATCGCTGCGGTCGCACGCAAGATCCGGGACACCGGTTACGGCCAGCACGCCCCGGCCGAGGAGGGCTGAGCGCCCCGTTGGAACAGAGGCGGGGGCAGTCCGGGTAGGGTCTGCCTCATGACGAGGATCGTGGCCGGAACCGTGGGCGGGCGCAGGATCGAGGTGCCCCGGTCCGGGACGCGCCCCACCTCCGAGCGGGTGCGCGAGGCCCTCTTCGCCCGACTGGACCACTACGGGGTGCTCGACGGCGCCCGGGTGCTGGACCTGTGCGCGGGCTCGGGGGCCCTGGGCCTGGAGGCGGCGAGCCGAGGTGCCGGTGACGTCACCCTCGTGGACTCCTCGCGCGCGGCCACCGACGCCTGTCGGCGCAACATCCGGGCGCTGGGCCTGAACGAGGTCACCGCGGTCACCGCGAAGGCGGCCACGTTCCTGACCGGAGCGGCGGGAGCACCAGTGGACCTGGTGCTGATCGACCCGCCCTACGACCTGACCCAGGAGGAGCTCACCGACATCCTCACTCCCTTGGCCCGCGGCGAGGACCCGTGGCTGGCTCCCCGCGCCGTCGTCGTCGTCGAGCGCTCGACGCGTTCAGCAGAGCCCGCCTGGCCTGCGGGACTGGCGCGCTTCGCGGACAAGCGCTACGGCGAGACCACGGTCTGGTTCGCCGAGCCGACCACCGATCCCGTCGCGTCCACCAGTCCTGCCTGAGCCCGACCTGTCACGCTCTTTCAAGAAAGGCCTGAGCCTCCTCGTCAAGGCGCTCAACGATCGCCGCGGCCAGGTCCCGGTGCTCGCGCAGCTGCGGATCGTCGTCCACGATCCGCTCGGCCTGGCGCCGGGCGGTGGCGATGAGCCGGGCGTCGCGGGTCACGCGCAGCAGGTCCAGGCCGGAGGTGCGCCCCGACTGCGAGGCCCCCAGGACGTCACCCTCGCTGCGCAGGTCGAGATCGGCCTCAGCCAGGGCGAATCCGTCCGTGGTGGAGGCGAAGGCCTTGAGCCGGTGGAAGGCGGTGGTACCGACCTCCACGCCGGTGACCGCCACACAGACCGACTCCCGGTCACCGCGTCCGACCCGCCCCCGCAGCTGGTGGAGCTGGGACAGGCCGAAGCGGTCGGCGTCCAGGATGACCATCATGGAGGCCTCGGGCACGTCCACCCCCACCTCGATGACGGTGGTGGACACCAGGACGGGAGTAGCGCCGGAGGCGAATCCCATCATGGCGGAGGCCTTGTCCTCGCTGCTCATACGCCCGGTGAGGACTCCGACGCCGATGCCCTCCAGGGCGGGCTCGGCCTCCAGCCGCTGCCTCCACTCCTCGACGGAGGCCAGCGGACGGTCGGGACGCGAGGCGGGCTCCTCGAGCGCAAGCAGCCCTGAGGCCCGTTCGGCATCGATGTCTGCATCAGAAACTGCCGCATCCCCCTGCTGGGGCTCGTCATCTCCCCCCTCGATCCGTGGGCACACGACGTAAACGCGCCCTCCGGCGGCGACCTCCTTGGCGGCGCGCCGCCAGATGCCCTCGACCCAGGAGGTGCGCGACCACGGGACCAGGTGGGTGGTCACGGGACTGCGCCCCGCGGGCAGCTCGTCCAGGACGGAGGTGACCAGGTCGCCGAAGACCGTCATGGCGACAGTGCGCGGGATCGGGGTGGCGGTCATGACCAGCAGGTGGGGGGTGTGACGCTGACCGGTGACCGGGTCGGTGACACCGCCGCGCTCACGCAGGGCATCACGCTGAGCGACACCGAAGCGATGCTGCTCGTCGACGACGACCAGTCCGAGGAAGGGGATCCGCACCGTCTCCGACAGCAGGGCGTGGGTTCCCACGACGATGGCCGGCTCGCCCGCGGCCAGGTCGGCCAGGACCCGGCGGCGCTGGGCCGCCGGGGTGGAGCCGGTCAGCAGATGGACCCGGGTGGCGCGCTCGGCGCCACCGAGCATCCCCAGACGGCCCAAGGGGCCGAGAACCGCCTCGAGGGAGGAGTGGTGCTGGGCGGCGAGCACCTCGGTGGGAGCCAGCAGGGCCGCCTGACCGCCACCTCCGACCACCTGGAGCATGGCACGCAGGGCTACAAGGGTCTTGCCGCTGCCCACATCGCCCTGGAGGAGGCGCTGCATGGGGACGGTGCGAGCCAGGTCGGTGGTGATCTCCTGCCCGACTCGCACCTGCCCGGCAGTCAGGTCATAGGGCAGTGCAGCATCAAGGTCGGCTCGCAGGGATCCGGTCGCCTCCGGCTCGGGCCAGGCAACCGCCGTCCGGGTCGCCTCGTGGTGCGCTCGCCGCTGAGCCAGGGCCACCTGCAGGACAAGGGCCTCCTCGTGGCGCAGCCGGGTACGGGCGGCCTTCCACTGGTGGGCGTCATCGGGTCGGTGGACCCACCGGTAGGCGGTGTAGGCGTCGATGAGTCCGGCCTGGCGCCGCAGGTCCTCGGGCAGGGGGTCGGGGACGTCTCCCGGTTCCAGCTGGTCCAGGACGGTCCGCACCGCCTTGCCCACCGACCAGGACGGGAGGGCCTCCGTGCCCGGGTAGATGGGCATGGGACGGGCCAGGAGGGCCTCGCGCTCGGCCTCGTCGAGCTCGTCAAGGACGTACAGGCGCGGGTTGGACAGCTGCCTGCGTCCACGGTGGAGCCCCACCTTGCCGCTCATGAGAACAGTGGTTCCGGGGGCCAGCTGGGTGGCGCGGGCGCGCATCTGGCCCGCCGCGCCGAACTGGACGACGTCCATGGTCGAGACGCCGTCGGTGACGGTGGCCTCCATGAGGGCCGGCGCCCGGCCCGAACGCGTGCGGCGGGAGGATGCCCGCACGATCTGGGCCTGGATAGTGGCCTGCTCACCCTTGACGAGCGTGCGCATGTCGGTGAGATCCCCCCAGGTGTCGTAGCGCCGGGGCAGAAGACGCAACAGGTCGCCCCCCGTCTCCACCCCCTGCTTGGCGAGCTGGGCGGCGGTGCGCTTACCCACAAACCGGGTCACGGGACGCCCGAGGAGCCCGACGCTGCCGGGACGAGGCGCGCGGGTCGAGCGATCAGGCGAGCTGGGCACGGTACCCACCCTATGCCGACGACTGTCCTGTGGTGTTGAGGCGCCTACCCTGCCACTACTCGATGGCGATGAGGACGTCCGGGCGTTCCTGGCCACCCGCGTGGACGGCTACCTCCACATCCTCACCGAGCACCTGCCCTCGGGCGCCCACCGCTGCGCTCGCGGCCAGGGCCCCGACGTCGCGGCCGGCGTTGCGGCCGGTGATGACGGTCAGCAGCTCGTCGGAGGGCCGCAGCGCCGATGCCACGGCGTGGGCCACGGCGTCGGCGTCGGCCTGGGCCCCGTTGAGAGCGATGGTGCGCAGACCTGCTGCGGCGCTCCAGGCGCGGCGGGCCAGATCGGCCAGCTCATCCTCCTCGCTCCGTCCAGCCAGGGCGACGGTGGCCGCAAGGACCCGGGCCTCGTCATCGGTGTCGCACACGAGGAGCTGAATGCCCTCGGACTTGTAGCGCTCCGACGGAGCCGCCGCCTGCATCCCGGCGCGAGCGGTCTCACGAGCGGCTCCTGCGTTCCGCTTCCCGACCGGAGGACGGACGGTGGAGACGGCGGAGCGGGCCGCCAGGAAGCGGGCGGCATCGTGGGCGGCCTCAGTGCAGGCGGCGTCACAGGGCAGCACGATGACCTGGGAGGACCCCAGGTCCGCAGCGGCACGGGCGATCCCCTCCCGGTCAGGATTGAGGACGACGGCGGCGTCGGAGCGGGCGAGCTGCTCGATGAGCCCGGGGGCCCGGGTGCAGGCGATGACCCCGACCCCCGCCTCCCGCGAGCGGGCGGCCAGGCGAGGTCCCTCCACCGGAGCGGGCTGGGGCATGGCTGCCTGGGAGGGATGCATTCGCACCGACTTGGCCTTGCGCTCAGCCCGGCGGGCGGCCAGGCGCTCGAAGGAGACCACGTGGCCCATGGGATCGGAGTCGAGCGCGCCCCACGGGGAGGGGGGCTCATCGGTGGAGGCCACCAGGGCGGTGGGGTGGAGGTGGTGGATGCAGATCTGGCGGGCGCGGCCTGCATGGGGCAGGGCCGCCCGCGGTGTGTCGGTGTGGACGTGGACCTGGTAAAGGCCCACACCCAAGGCGTCCGGGGTACCGACGACTCCCACGGAGTCACCGATGAGCTCCAGGTCGCGCCGCAGCTGGCCGGCCTGGACCGCGGTGGCCTCCAGCAGGTACATGACCTCGAACTCGCCGGTGGACATGCCCAGCGGCTCGGGGCCGACGCTGTGCGGAACCCCGCCCTTGGCCAGATCGGTGAGCATCTGGCGGGCGACGGCCGTATACGGGGCGTGCTCGTCGGCGTCCTCGTCGCCCTGACGCAGCTCCGGGGCCGCCCCGGGGTCTGCGTCCTGGACCGCGTCGATGGTGTCCGACAGGCAGGTCAACAGCAGCATGAAGGCCGCTCCCCCGGCGTCCACCGGTCCGTGTCCGAGGCCCGCGGTCTCGACGACGGACTCCTGGGACCCGAATGCGGCGGCGGCGGCGATGACGCTCAGGGTCGCCGGCGAGCTCGCCGTCGCCTCTTCCAGGGCGGCGCGGGCGGCCGTGGCGGCGTCCCTGGCCACCGACAGCAGGGTGCCTGCCACGGGGCGCGAGACCGCGGCCCACGTGGTGTCCGCCATGGTCTCGTAGGCGTGCACGAGCTCAACGGGGCGCAGGCCGGCGGGGTCGGGGGTGTCTGCGCAGACGTCGGCGAAGGCAGCCAGAGCCTGGGAGACCAGAAGGCCCGAGTTTCCGCGCGCTCCACGCACAGCGCCGTCGGCTGCGGCCCGTGCCACCTGCGCGGCGTCGGCGGCCCACCCCAGGCGGTGAAGAGCGTCGGAGGCCGAGCGCAGGGTGAGCAGGACATTGGTTCCCGTATCGGCATCCGGCACGGGGAAGACGTTGAGGACGTCGACGAGATCGCGTGTCTGATCGGCGACGATCTCTGCCAGCGCGATCCAGCGCCGCACTGCGGGACCGTGCAGCACACGGGCCCCGGAGACAGGGGTAGCGGGGCGGTGTCCTTGCGACTGCGCCATCTTCGCCTCCCCTGGGTCCCGGCTACGACCACCACACCGTGCATCTCACGCTGCGAACACCTTCTGTTCCACTGCATGATCTGCATATGTGCTGGCGTTCAGCGAGCCTGGTTGACGGTGAGGGCGAGCCTCTGGATTGATGATGGTTTCAGAGTACCCGCCCGCACACATTCCTCCCACCGGAGAGGGAACCGTCCACAACGGCCTGTTCTGGGCGACAGAGAGCCGATTAGGTGCCCGAACCACTGACACGCTGGTCAAACTGCGTACCACCGCACCCGCGAGGGCAAACGTTCGCCACACGGTGAGATCGAACACGTTTACAACGGACCGCACACCCCCTGCCTGGCCGACGTGTGCCCGAACCCACGCCCCCGCGGCTTGGGACGGCACCAATCGGTCCGCTATTGTTCTCGGGTTGCCCAACGCTCCGCGCTTGGGCGGTAAGACCTGGCGCCAGGCACCGACCTGAGCGTTGAAGCATTGAAGATCAGGAGTGAGACCGTGGCTGCTGTGTGCGACGTTTGCGGCAAGGGCCCCATCTTCGGCAAGAGCGTCTCGCACTCCCACGTGCGGACCAACCGCCGGTGGAACCCCAACATCCAGCGTGTGCGTGCTCTCGTCAACGGCGCCCCCAAGCGCCTCAACGTGTGCACGTCCTGCCTCAAGGCCGGCAAGGTGACGCGCAACATCTGACGCATTACCTCGAGTCCTTCGAGCGTGAGGCCGCCGCTGCATTCGCAGCCGGCGGCCTTTGTCATGGTGCCTGCCGTGATCCTGTCGTGATCCTGCGCACGCGCTGTCCCAGGGCAGCGACTGGAAGCGGCCCCCAGGCGGCTCATCCCCCGGCGAAGTGGTCCCAGCCGGCGCTCTCCTGAGCCGGTTCTTCTCCCAGGAGGACACCCGGTCGATGTCCCAGAGCGCGAGACTGCGGGGCCTCGAGGTCCAGGACACGACCGATGACCCGGACGCCCTCCGGTAGACGCTCCGCTGCGTCGGCCGGGAAGGTGGCGAGCATCCCGTGGTCCTCTCCCCCGGTGAGCAGCCAGCTGCGGGCCAGGGCGCGCGCTGCCGGTCCCGCGTCGTCGGCCACCAGCGCCGCGACAGGCTCGAGGAAGGACATATCAGGCAGATCGTCCGGATCATCCAGGTCGATGACGACGCCACTGGCCCGCGCGATCCGTCCGGCATCGCGCAGCAGCCCGTCGGAGACATCCATCATGGAAGTGGCGCCGCCAGTGGCCAGGGCCGGACCGGCCGCCAGGGCCGGGCTGGGCGCGCGGAAGGCGGCCAGGCAGTCCCGCACCTGAGGCATGTCCTCAACCCGCTCGAGACCGGCCATGACCTGCGGTCCGGCACTGAGCAGCGCCAGCCCGGCCGCACTGCGCCCCAGGGTTCCGGCGTGGACGACCAGGTCACCGGGCCGGGCACCGCTTCGCAGGACCGGTGCCCGGCCCTCGAGATCGCCCAGGACCGTGACGGCCACGACCAGGGACTCACCGCCGCTGAGGTCGCCGCCGACGACGCCGGCGCCGCAGGGCTCGCAGCCCTGTGCCAGCCCCTGGGCAAAGTCCCGCACCCAGGCCACCGGGGTCGTCGGCGGCATGACGAGACCGATGACGAGCGCAACCGGGCGGGCTCCCATGGCAGCGGCGTCGGCGAGGTTCTGGGCAGCGGCCCGCGCCCCGACGTCGCGCCCTGTGGACCACTCGGTGCGGAAGTGGTGCCCCTCGACCAGGACATCGGTGCTCACCGCCGTGCGCGCGTCGGGGAAGGACAGGACGGCGCAGTCGTCCCCGGTGCCGACCGGGGTCTGCGGGCCACGCGGCAGGAGCGGGGTAATGACGGCGAGGAGCTCCTCCTCGCTGAGGTCCCCGACCCGCATGGCCCGGCCGCCGGGAGGAGCCGGATCAGCGATTGACATCGGTGGAACGGACCCGGGCCAGCTCGATGAGCTCGGAGACCAGGTCGGTGTACCCCAGGCCGGAGACCTGCCACATGTAGGGGTACATGGAGAAGGGGGTGAAGCCGGGCATGGTGTTGATCTCGTTGACGACCGCCTCGCCGGTCTCGGTGAGGAAGAAGTCGACTCGGGCCAAGCCCTCGCAGCCGACGGCCTCGAAGGCCCGGGCGGCGGTATCCATGATGAGCGCACGCTCCTCGGGGCCGATGCGCGCCGGGCAGACCATGGCGACGGCGTCGTGAGCAAGGTACTTCGTGTCGAAGTCGTAGAACTCGCCGGCCCCCTGGGAAGTATCCATGGCGATCTCGCCGGGCTCAGCCACCCGAGGGGCGTCGTCGCCGCGGCCCTGAAGGACGGCGACCTCGACCTCGCGTCCTACGATGCCGCTCTCCACGAGGACCTTGGGATCGACGGCGCGGGCCGCCTCGATGGCATCGGGCAGGTCCTCGGGGCGCTCGACCTTGCTGATGCCCAGGGACGATCCGGCGCGGGAGGGCTTGACGAACAGGGGGTAGCTCAGGGACTGGCAGGCGGTGAGGATCGCCTCGGGATCGCGCTTCCAGGCATGGGGGCCGACGACGACGTGCGGGGCCGTGGCGATACCGGCGGCACCCAGGAGCACCTTGGTGACCTGCTTGTCCATGCCCGCGGCGCTGGCCAGCACTCCGCAGCCGACGTAGGGCACGCTCATCATCTCCAGCATGCCCTGGATGGTCCCGTCCTCACCGTAGGGTCCGTGCAGGAGCGGCAGGACGACGTCAACCTGGCCGAGCGCCCGGGGACCCGTGGGGCCGAGCACGGTGAGCTCACCGCCTCCCAGCGGAGCGGTGAGGACGCCTTGCCCCAGCCTGTCGGCGGTGATCGTCACCGGCGGCCGGCTGTCGCTCAGCTCGAGGGCGGCCGGGTCGTCCTCAACGAGCACCCACTGGCCCTCGGGAGTGATGCCCACAGGAAGGACCTCGTAGCGATTGCGGTCGATGGCTGACAGGACCCCGGCGGCGGTGGCACAGGAGATCGTGTGCTCACCGCTGCGGCCGCCGAAGACGACGGCGACGCGCACCTTGGACTTGTCGGGACTGGGAACGGAGGGGCCGGTTTCCTGGAGGTCTGTCATAGTCCCACGCTACCGCGCAGGTCCCTTTATGCTGTTAACGCACGGACAACTCGGAACAAACCCGGCGTCCCCGTCGCCCTGGTGGCGCCTTGTGGAAGTGAGGCAATGATGCACTGCCGCTCCATCGCATCACTCGCCATGCTGCTCAGTGCGGCCCTGGCACTAAGCGCCTGCTCACTGAGCACCTCGTCGCCGTCCGCCTCCCAGGCCTCCGCATCCTTCAGTACCGGGTCGCCGGGAGCGGCTCCGGCGGCCACGGGCACGACGCCGCCCGTCCACCCGAGCCACAACAGCTCCGACGTCCCGGACTGGGGATCCGGCTCCCAGGGCCAGCAGGCGGCCGAGGACAGCACGCTGACGGTCGCCGACGTCAGGATCGGGAACCATCCGGATGAGGGTTACAGCCGGTTCGTGGTGGAGTTCGATGGTCAGGGTGCGCCCGGTTGGAGCCAGCCGCAGTGGGATGTGCCGGCCTCGACCATGGGCAAGGGCGACCCGATCGAGGTCGAGGGGACTCACACGATGGTGATCCGGGGCTCTGGCGTCGCCGCTGTCCCTCCGAACGGGCAGAGGGTGAGCGGTCATCGGAAAGTCACGCTCGATGACTCGGCGAACGATGACAGAAGTATCGATGCGGCCTACATCGACCCCGGCTTCGAGGGCGAGTTCCAGGTGGTCGTGGGCACCGGCTCAAAGACCTACCGCATCTTCAGCCTCACCAACCCCACGCGCCTGGTCGTCGACATCGCCCACAGCTGAGTCATCCGGTCCGGAGCACGGGGCCGATCCGTTCTACCCCTCCGAGGGCGTTGCGTGCACGCCCTCGGCCTTCCGAGGGCGCGCCAGAAGCGTGTCCGTCACCTGAGCGACGCTGGCGGCGCCCTCGACGACGGCGACGACGCCGGTGGTGATCGGCATGTCCACCCCGTGCGAGCGGGCCAGGTCCAGGACGGCGCGGGCGGACTTGGCGCCCTCGGCCACGCCCCGGGAGGCTGCGGCGGCCTCGGCCACGCTCATGCCCTCGCCGAGGTGACGGCCGAAGGTCTGGTTGCGGCTCAGGGGCGAGGAGCAGGTGGCCACCAGGTCCCCCATGCCGGCCAGCCCGGAGAAGGTCTCGGGGCGGGCGCCGAGCTCCAGCCCAAGACGGGTGATCTCCACCAGACCCCGGGTGATGATCGTGGCCTTGGAGTTGTCTCCCAGGCCCCGGCCGGCAGCGGCGCCGACGGCCAGGGCGATGACGTTCTTGACCGCTCCGCACAGCTCGACACCCAGGACGTCGGTGTTCGTGTAGGGACGGAAGGTCCCGGTGGCGCATAAGGAGGCGATCCGGGCCGCGACCTGTTCGTCATCGGCGGCCACCACGGTGGCGGTGGGCTGTCCCGCAGCGATCTCGTCGGCGAGATTGGGCCCGGAGACGACGACGACGCGGGAGCGGTCGATGTCCAGGACCTCGGCCAGGACCTCGCTCATCCGCAGCCCGGTGCCCAGCTCGATGCCCTTCATGAGGGAGACGACCACGGCGTCATCGGCCAGCGTGCTTCGGACGGGTTCCAGGACCCCCCTGGCCTCCTGGGAGGGCACGGCCACGACGACGACGCCCGCCCCCTTGACGGCTCCGATCAGGTCGGTGGTGGCCTCCAGGCCCGATGGCAGGCGGTGGCCGGGGACATAGCGCTCGTTGGTCCCGGCGTTGATCTCGTCGGCCACCTCCCGACGCCGCGCCCAGATCGTCGTCGGGGTGCCGGCCTGCGCCAGGAGACTGGCGAAGGTGGTGCCCCAGGCACCCGAACCGATGACGGCAGCCCGCCGCACCAGCGTGTTCGCTGCGCGCTCGACTCCGCTCACTGACCGTCCTCCTGAGTGTTTGCCTCGGGCAAGGGATCGGGACGGCGCACGCCGATCCTGCCCTTGCCGGGGTCGCCGTCGTAGTGCAGGTCGAAGGGCCGGGGGGCCTTCTCGCCCCGGAGCTCCTCGACCAGAGCGGTGATGGCCCGCATGATCTCAGCGGTGCAGGCGCGCACGGCCTCACGGTCCTGGGTGTCCGAGCCGAATCGAGACAGATCCATGAGCTCACCGATGGTGACACGCACGTCCTTGCGCGGGAAGGGGTGGAAGGAGCGCCCATAGGTGTCCAGGATCTCGTGGGCCCCCCACTGCCCCATCGGCAGAACGGGTGCCCCACTGGTCATGGCCAGCCTGGCCGCCCCGGTCTTGGCGACCATCGGCCACTTGAGGGGGTCACGGGAGAGCGTGCCCTCGGGGAAGATCATGATGGCTCCGCCGTCGGCCAGGACGTCACTGGCGGCGCTGAGAGCCGTGGCCGCGTTCTGAGTGCCCCGCTGGACCGGGATCTGGCCACCGGCGCGCAGGATGGAGCCGAGGACCGGTACCTTGAACAGGGTGGACTTGGCCAGGGAGTAGACGGGGACGTCGGCATCCACCAGCGCGCGCATGGCCGTGAGCGAGTCGAGGTCGGTCAGGTGGTTGGCCACGGCGATGAAGCCGCCCTCACGGGGGATGTTCTCCAGGCCGGTCACCTTCTGCTTGGAGACCATCTTGAGGAACGGGATGATCGCCCCGCGCGCGGCGAAGCGGTAGAACGGAGTCATGGGGCGTGTTGCAGGCACGAACGAACTCTATCCGCTCTCAGGGCCGAGCGAGGTTCTCGGGGTCGTATCCGGGCCCCGCTCGCGCGCCCCGACATCGCCGGCGCGCAACCGACCGCGCCGGGCCCCGGTCAGGCCAGGCGAGTGACGGCGGCGTTGAGGGACTCGAGCTTGGACATGAAGTGCTCGTAGCCGCGGTCGATGAGGTTGACGCCCTCGACCCGGCTGGTGCCCTCGGCGGTCAGGGCCGCAATGAGGTGGGAGAACCCACCGCGCAAGTCGGGCACGACGATATCGGCCCCGGTCAGGGGCGTGGGCCCGGAGATGACCGCGGAGTGGTAGAAGTTACGCTGTCCGAAGCGGCACTCGGTCCCACCCAGGCACTCGCGGTAGACCTGGATGGTGGCCCCCATCTTGCGGAGCGCACCGGTGAATCCGAAGCGGTTCTCATAGACGGTCTCATGGACGATGGACAGGCCCTGGGCCTGGGTGAGCGCCACGACGAGAGGCTGCTGCCAGTCGGTCATGAAGCCGGGGTGGACATTGGTCTCCACCACGATCGAGCTCAGGTCTCCACCGGAGTGGTAGAAGCGGATGCCCTCGTCAGTGACGTCGAAGGCCCCGCCCACCTTGCGGAAGGTATTGAGGAAGGTGGTCATGTGGCTCTGGTGGGCGCCGCGCACGAACACGTCCCCACGGGTGGCCAGGGCGGCCGAGGCCCAGGAGGCGGCCTCGATGCGGTCCGGCAGGGCCGAGTGGGTGTAGCCGCATAGCTCGTCAACGCCCTCGACGTGGATGGTGCGGTCGGTGTCCACCGAGATGATGGCACCCATCTTCTGCAGGACATCGACCAGGTCCATGATCTCGGGCTCGACGGCGGCGTTGCGCAGCTCGGTCAGCCCGCGGGCGCGCACGGCGGTGAGCAGGGTCTGCTCGGTGGCGCCGACTGAGGGGTAGGGCAGCTCGATGACCGTGCCGTTGAGGCCATCCGGCGCCGTCAGCCGAATACCCTGTGCCTGCTTGTCGACAGCGGCGCCGAACTGGCGCAGGATCTCCAGGTGGAAGTCGATGGGGCGGTCACCGATGCGGCAGCCGCCCAGGTCGGGGATGAAGGCCTCCCCCAGGCGGTGCAGGAGCGGGCCGCAGAAGAGGATCGGAATGCGCGAGGAGCCGGCGTGCGCGTCGATGTCGGCCATGTGTGCGGACTCGACCTTGGAGGAGTCCAGCTGGAGGACACCCTCACGCTGGTCGTAGTCGATGCTCACTCCGTGCAGGCTCAGCAGCCCCGAGACCACGTCGACATCCCGGATGAGGGGAACGTTGCGCAGCACCGAGGGGGATGACCCCAGCAGGGCCGCCACCATCGCCTTGGGAACCAGGTTCTTGGCTCCGCGGACGGTGATCTCACCAGTCAGCGGGCGACCACCCTCGACCTGGAGCAGACCGTCGACCATGCGCACCTCCATGACATCATCTGGGCATGCCGTGCGCGTGAGCCGGGTACCCACCCTCGCGCGGGCGCGCGAGGCCGTCCCAGCATAAGCGCACCGGCGGGCTCGGCAGGACCGTTTTCAGGTCTGCTTCAGGTGGCCTTCGACTCACAGAAGATCCCGATCAATATATAGCAGACCCGTGGAAACTCCGATGAAATCCAACGAAGCCGCCGCGACCTGGACAGATCGCAACGGCTCCGGCAGGCGCCAGTGATTCTCAGGGCTGGGGCATCTCCGCAGCCCTGGCCGAGACGACCTCCTGGGCGGGTAGGTGCTTGGCCGGAAGGGTGCGCGGCTTGAAGGTCGGACGCGCCTCCTCATAGCTGCGGATGGCGTCCTCCTGAGTGAGGGTCAGGGAGATGTCGTCGAGCCCCTCCATGAGAATCCACCGCACGTAGTCGTCGATGGCGAAGGCGCAGCGGAAGGAGCCGGCCTCGACCGTGCGGTTCTCCAGGTCCACCGTCACCTCGGTGCCCGGCTCGGTCTCAAGGATCTTCCACAGCTGCTCGCAGTCCTCCTGGGTCACGATCCCGGCCACCAGTCCCTGCTTGCCGGCGTTGCCACGGAAGATGTCGGCGAAACGTGGAGCCAGGACGACCTTGAACCCGTAGTCCTTGAGCGCCCACACGGCGTGCTCACGCGAGGAACCCGTGCCGAAGTCAGGACCCGCCACGAGCACCGAGGCCCGCTTGTAGGCCTCCTGGTTGAGGATGAAGTCGGGCTCACCGGCACGCCAGGAGGCGAACAGGGCGTCGTCGAAGCCCGTACGCGTGATGCGCTTGAGGTAGACCGCTGGAATGATCTGGTCGGTGTCGACGGCACTGCGCCGCAGCGGGGCACCGATTCCCGTGTGCCGGATGAACTTGTCCACAGCCCTTGTCAGCTCCTTGCCTTACGTCTTTTCGTCTCATTCACGGTACCGGACCGCTACAGCACGGTCATCGGGAGCACACCGGAGGCCGGCGGAACCGCCGTGACCACCGGGATGCCGGGGGCTTTCGGAGCCGAGTCGCCGACGGCGTCGGCCTCCTCCCAGCCGGCGGGCCGCGGAGGCAGGTCCCCCGGGGCGGACAGGGCCCCGCGCACAGCGGTGGCCGCGGCGACGACGGGCGAGACGAGATGGGTGCGCCCGCCCTTGCCCTGACGCCCCTCGAAGTTGCGGTTGGAGGTGGAGGCGGCGCGCTCACCGGAGGAGAGCTTGTCCGGGTTCATGGCCAGGCACATGGAGCAGCCGGCGTTGCGCCACTCGGCCCCGAATCGCTTGAAGACCTGGTCCAGCCCCTCAGCCTCGGCCTGCAGACGCACTCGCGCAGAGGCCGGTACCACGAGCATGCGCAGCCCTTCGGCCTTCTTGCGTCCGCGCACCACCTCGGCGGCGGCCCGCAGGTCCTCGATACGACCGTTGGTGCACGAGCCGATGAAGACGGTGTCGATCTTGATGTCGCGCAGAGGTGTTCCCGGTACGAGGTCCATGTACTCCAGGGCCCGCTCGGCGGCGAGCCGCTCGGTGGCGTCGGCGATGTCCTCGGGGTCGGGAACCGTGGCGGAAAGCGGCAGCCCCTGCCCCGGATTGGTGCCCCAGGTGACGAAGGGCTCGATGTCCTTGGCCTCGAGGACGACCTCGGTGTCGAAGACGGCGTCGGGGTCCGTGCGCAGGCTGGACCAGTACTCCACGGCCGCGTCCCAGTCCTCACCGACTGGGGCGTGAGGCCGATCCTTGAGGTAGTCGAAGGTGGTCTGGTCGGGGGCGATCATGCCCGCCCGCGCCCCGCCCTCGATACTCATGTTGCAGATCGTCATACGGGCCTCCATCGAGAGCTGCTCGATGGCGCGGCCGCGGTACTCGATGACGTGCCCCTGGGCCCCGTTGGTACCGATCTTGGCGATGATGGCCAGGATGATGTCCTTGGCCCCGCTGCCCGAGGGCAGCTCACCGTCGATGGTGACGCTCATCGTCTTGAAGGGGGCGATGGGCAGGGTCTGGGTGGCCAGGACGTGCTCGACCTGGGAGGTTCCGATACCGAAGGCGAGTGCCCCGAAGGCGCCGTGGGTGGAGGTGTGGGAGTCGCCGCAGACAACGGTCATGCCGGGCTGAGTCAGCCCCAGCTGCGGGCCGACGGCGTGGACGATCCCCTGATCGGCGTCCCCCAGGGAGTGCAGACGCACCCCGAACTCGGCGCAGTTGGCGCGCAGGGTCTCGATCTGAGCGCGACTGGTGACGTCGGCGATCGGCAGGTCGATGTCCACGGTGGGGGTGTTGTGGTCCTCGGTGGCGATCGTCAGGTCGGTACGACGGACCGTGCGTCCGGCCAGACGCAGCCCCTCGAAGGCCTGGGGGCTGGTGACCTCGTGAACCAGATGAAGGTCGATGTACAGCAGGTCAGGAGCACCGTCGGTACCCTTGGACACCACATGATCACGCCAGACCTTCTCGGCGAGAGTCATTCCCATCGACTTCATCCTCTCAGAAACAGGTGTTCGCGATCGCATCGAGCCAGGAGCATCCAGGGCCTCGCAGCAACCGCGAGAGGCGGCCGCGCCGCGCCTGAGATCACCGACCGGAGCCTTGACCTCAGGATGCTGACACTGTGCCGCTTCCATACATGACCCTAACTTGAAATCTCATACCTTGAAATGTCAGTATCAGATTATGGACGGCTCCTTAGAGAACGACAGCAGCAGCGGCGTCGGCGTCATCGACAAGGCGGCTCTGGTGATGAGCGCGCTGGAATCAGGCCCGGCAACCCTTGCCCAGCTCGTGTCCACCACCCACCTGGCCCGTCCCACGGCACACCGCATCGCGGTCGCCCTGGAGTTCCACCGCCTGGTCGCCCGTGACTCCCAGGGGCGTTTCATCCTGGGCCCCAGGCTCACCGAGCTGGCCAGCGCCGCGGGCGAGGACCACCTCCTGTCCGCCGCCGGACCGGTGCTGACGGCACTGCGGGACAAGACCCACGAGTCGGCACAGCTCTACCGCCGTCAGGGGGATGTACGCATCTGCGTGGCCAATGCCGAGCGCCCCATCGGGCTGCGCGACTCCATCCCCGTGGGCGCCACCATGTCCATGCAGGGCGGCTCCGCGGCCCAGGTGCTCCTCGCCTGGGAGGAGCCCGACCGGCTGCACCGCGGCCTGGTGGGAGCCCGTTTCACCGCCACCATGCTCTCGGCGGTCCGACGCCGGGGATGGGCTCAGTCCGTCGGAGAGCGCGAACCGGGCGTCGCCTCGGTGTCGGCACCGGTACGCGGGCCGGGAGGCAGGGTCGTCGCCGCGATGTCGATCTCCGGCCCCATCGAGCGGATGGGGCGTCAGCCCGGCCGTGCACACGGTCATGTGGTGATGGCGGCGGCACGCCGCCTCTCCGAGGTCCTCAGCGACACCAGCGCGGCCTGACACCCCCGAGCCTTCGAATCTCCCCGGGACTCGCCTGCGGTCAGCGAGCGCCTTTCAGGTCGATGGCGCGACGGTAGGCCTCGACGTTCATCTGCACCACGGAGCCCCACTCGGGCAGCGGGGCGATCTCGTAGTTGTGCGCCTTGATGCGCTCGAGCAGCTCGTCATCCCCCAGGAGCGCAGCGAGCTCCTGAGCCAGGCCGGCGTCGTCGTCGGCGAGGAGACCGTCGACGCCGTCGGTCACGAAGTCACTGACCCCGCTGGAGCGCAGGGCGACCACCGCCAGCCCCGCGCTACGGGCCTCGAGGGTGGAGATGCCGAAGGAGTCAGCGGGAGAGGTCTGCAGGTAGATGTCGGCGTGGGTGAAGGCCCGGGCGAGCTCACTGCGTTCAACGCGCCCCACGAGGCTGATGCGCTCGGACAGGCCGGAGTCGGCGACCTCCCGGGCGAGCCTGTCGCGCAGCGGACCGTCCCCGTACATCGCCAGGACGGCGTCGCAGCCCGGGGTGCTCCTGACCGCCTGCGCGAAGGCGCGCACGACCTGCAGAGGGCGTTTGCGCTCGATCCACCGCAGGGAGGCGACCACCGTCACCGGCCGATGAGGTCGGCGCTCCTCAGGGCCGGGGCGCTCCAGGCGCCAGTCATCGATGGTGATGCCATTGGGCAGCACAGTCACCGGATCGTGAGCGCCGGCGCGTCGGACCTCGGCGGCGAGCATGGACGAGACAGCCGTCAGGTCGGCGCCGCTGCGCTGCCATCCTCGCACGGGGCTGACCGGCCCCAGCGCCCCGGCGACTGGGGCCCACGGCCCCAGCACGCAGTGAAAGGTGACGGCCAGAGGGAGCCCCGCTCGGCGGGCCGCGGCGATGCCGGACCAGGCGAAGGGGGAGACGATGCCGACATGGGCGTGAACGACGTCGGGACGCAGGCGGGACATAAGATCATCGAGCTCACGTCCGGCTCGTGGGTGCACGGGCAACTCACTGGGCAGACGCACGGAGGTGCGGAAGACCGGGAAGCCGTCGACCCGTTCGACGCTGCGACCGCGATTGTCGCCGACCGGTGTCGCAGTGACGACGGCGGGCTCGTGACCGGCCAGCCTCAGGTTGCGGGCGAGATCCCGCACCTGGGTCTCGATGCCGCCCAGCCTGGGCGCGTAGCAGTCGGAGACGATGAGAACGCGCATGACCCCAAGTCTGCCATGCCTGCCTACAGCCAGCGCCTGCCGCAGCAGGCGCACTCCTGGGGTTAGGAGGAGACGACCTCGACGCGACGCAGCTCGGCGATGGCGCGCTCGAAGTCCTCCAGGGAGTCGAAGGAGGAGTAGACCGAGGCGAAGCGCAGGTAGGCGATCTGATCCAGCTCTCGCAACGGGCCGAGGATCGCCAGTCCGACGTCGTGGGAGTCGACCAGGGCCTGACCGCCCGCTCGGATCGCCTCCTCAACCTTGTGCGCCAGAAACGCGAGCTGGTCATCGGAGACGGGGCGTCCCTGGCAGGCACGTCTGACCCCGACCATCACCTTGTCCCGACTGAAGGGCTCGACGACACCGGAGCGCTTACGGACCGACAGGCTGGCGGTCTCCAAGGTGGTGAAACGGCGTCCGCACTGCTGACACTCACGGCGACGACGGATCGAGGTTCCATCCTCCGCGGTCCGGGAGTCGACGACCCGGGAGCCGTCATGACGGCAGAAGGGGCAGTGCACGCCTCCGACCTCCGATCTCACTGGACTACCTGTCAGTTCATCGGAGAGTAAACGCCCGGCGGGCCGCCCCGCAAGCCTGCCTCGCAGTGCGGCCCGCACCGACCCTCATCATGCTGCGGGAATCTCGAGGGTCTGCCCAGCATGAACAGTGGTGCCCCGGAGGTCGTTGAGCTCGACGATCCGAGTCACCATCCCCGAGACGTCCGCGGTACCACTCGCAGCGGCGATTTCCCACAGCGACTCCCCTGGACGAACCACCGTGGTGGTCGTGCCGGCCGACTCCTGAGCGGCCGGCGCAGCGGAGCTCGGGGAGGCCAATCCCATCAGGACACCGACCAGGAGTCCGCAGCAGACGAGCGCGATCGCTGCCACGACGCCGAGGGAGCCGCCTCGCAGGATGCGCAGGATCACCCGAGGATGAGCCGCTCGCCCCACCCTCCCATCCCGCTGCGACGGGGAAGGGACGTCCTGCTGAGCACTCAGCGCAGCCACACCTCGCCGAGCACCCTCGCGCAGCCGGGCGGCCCGCACTGCCGGGTGCTGCGGAGCCATCTGTTCCAGCTCCGAGCGGCGATCACGCAGAGCCGCAGGTGTGGAGGGACGACGCATCGGCGACGTCGCCGACAGGGAGGCAGGCGGCGTCGAGCGCAGCCCGGTCTCGTCGCCCTCGAGACGCGACCGGACCTCGGGGACGAAGTCCTCCGTGACCAGCCGCAGCCGAGGACGGCAGGAGGCCTGCCCGGCGGCGCGCCTGCGGCTCTGAGACCGAGACGTCGAGCGAGGCGAGGGCGGGACGGCGATGGCACTCATAGTTACCTCCTGAACACATGTTCGACGAACGCTTGTTCGATACACTAGCGCCCGACGGGCGACACGTCCAGCACTTCTTCGAACATGTGTTTGAATCGTGGTCGTCTCGCCATTAGGCTTGTTGCATCCAAGACGATCACGGAGCACCGACATCTATTCCGCGCCCTTAACGCCTACGGGCTCAAGGGCTGTCCGGCAGGAAGGGCCAGGACCATGAGCACCACAGCAGACCGGGGCGCCTCACCGGCGTCGGCCCCACGCACCGGCGCAGACGTCTCCGAAACGGTCGCCGTGGCCATCGGCGGCCTCGACAAGCGCGCTCGCGCGGTGTACGAGGCGGTCCGCGAGGCCGTCGCCGCCCACGGCTACCCGCCCTCGCTGCGGGAGATCGGCGAGCAGGTGGGCCTGACCAGCCCGTCCTCCGTCAAGCACCAGCTGGACAAGCTCGAGCGCCTGGGGCTGGTGCGCCGAGACCCCAATCGTCCTCGGGCGATGGAGGTCGTCACCGGTGACACCGGCACCCATGCGGACGCTTCTGCCGGTTCCAGCCGAGCGACCTCGCTCGAGGCTCCCAGGATCCCGGGCGTTGAGGACGGGGACGCAGTCGCCGTGCCGCTGGTGGGTCGCATCGCGGCCGGGACCCCCATCCTGGCGGAGCAGGACGTCACCGACGTCATGGCCCTGCCCCGTCGCCTGACTGGCGACGGAGAGCTCTTCATGCTGGAGGTGCACGGCGACTCGATGATCGAGGCCGCCATCTGCGACGGCGACTGGGTGGTGGTGCGCTCACAGCCCGACGCGGCCAACGGCGAGATCGTGGCGGCCATGGTCGAGGACGTCGATGGCGCCTCGGCGACGGTCAAGGTGCTCTCGCGTCGCGACGGCCACCAGTGGCTGCTCCCCCGCAACTCCAGCTACACCCCGATCGACGGCGACCAGGCCACAATCATGGGCAAGGTGGTCACGGTCCTGCGTTCCCTGTAGCCGCTCGCAGTCCTACACCTGAAGGCCCGCCCCGGTGACCGGGGGCGGGCCTTCAGTGACTCTGCTCAGACTCTGCTTAGACTCAGGTCAGTGGCTCAGTAACCCAGACCGCGCGCGACCTCGCGCAGGTGGTCGGCGGAGGCGGTCAGGCGCTCCTCCTCATCAGCGGTCAGAGGGAGCTCGAGGCGGCGCCCGGCGCCCTCACGGCCCACGATCGTGGGGACGGCCATGCACACGTCGGAGATACCGTGCCAGTTGTCCAGCAGCGGGGAGATGGTCAGCACCCGCTGCTCGTCGTTGAGGACGGCGCCGATGATGCGCTGGACCGCCAGACCGACTGCGTAGTTGGTCGCCCCCTTGCCCTCGATGATGCGGTAGGCGGAACGGACGACGTCGTGGGCGATGCGCTCACGCTTGGCCTCGTCAAACACGCCGCCATCGAGGGTGGTTCCCCACTGGGTGATCGGCACGCCGCCGATCTCGGTGGAGGACCACAGCGGCACCTCGGAGTCGCCGTGCTCACCGGCGATGTAGCCGTGGATGTTCTGCACAGCTGTGCCGGTCTCCAGGGAGATGAGGTAGCGCATACGTGCGGTGTCCAGCACCGTTCCGGAACCGAAGACCTGGTTCTCGGGAAGGCCGGTGATCTTCTTGGCGCAGTAGGTGACCACATCCACCGGGTTGGCCACGAGGACGAAGATGGCGTTGGGAGCGACCTCCACGAGCTTGGGAAGGATCTTCTCCATGATGCCGACGGTGGCGCCGGCGAGCTCGAGGCGGGACTGTCCGGGCTTCTGCTTGGCACCGGCGGTGATGGCGATGACGTCCGCATCGCGGCAGATCTCGGGGTCGTCGGAGCCTGAGACGGAGCCTGCGGAGGTGAACTGGATTCCCTGGGCGATGTCGAGGGCCTCGGCCTCGACCTTCTCCTTGACGATGTCCTGCAGAACGACCTCGCGGGCAACGCCCTTGGTCACACAGGCGTAGGCGAGGGTGGAGCCGACGGCCCCGGCGCCGATGACGGCAACCTTGGAGGGACGACCGGAACGGTTGGTGGGGTAGGAGCCTTCAGCGGTAGTGGTGATGTGGTCTGACACGTTCTTCTCCTCAATGGGATCTGCTGGGCAGGACCGCAGGGCGCAAGCACCCGCTCCCGCCAAGCCTACGTGCACATCCTCCCGAGGGGCACATACCTAAGGGCCCAGCCGACGGATTCATTCCCCTGTCGGGATGTCAGGGCGGACTGACAGGCGCCGCAGGGCGGCGCGGACCACGTCGGGCTTCGTCGTCGGCCACAGGGCGGGCATGGAGCGGGTGAGGAATCCCCCGTAGCGGGCGGTGCGCAGGCGGGAGTCCAGGACGGCGACGACGCCGCGGTCCTGGCTGCGACGGATGAGGCGGCCCGCCCCCTGGGCCAGGAGCAGAGCGGCGTGGGTGGCGGACACGCTCATGAACCCGTTGCCTCCTGCGGCCACGACGGCGTCGGTGCGGGCCTGGGCGACCGGGTCGTCGGGGCGGGGGAAGGGGATGCGGTCGATGACGACGAGCCGGCAGGTTCGCCCGGGCACGTCCACCCCCTGCCACAGCGAGAGCGTGCCCACCAGGCAGGCGGCCTCGTCGTCGGTGAAGGCCTGCACCAGGGTGGGCAGCTGGTCGTCCCCCTGGGCGTACACGGGCAGGTCGGTGGCCCCTCGCAGCACCTCGGCAGCCTCCTGAGCAGCGCGCCGGGAGGAGAACAGACCCAGCATACCTCCGCCGGAGGCCTCGACCAGAGCGAGCATCTCATCCAGGGCGGCCTCGGAGATGCCGGCGCCGGGGCGGGGCAGGTGGGCAGCCACGTAGAGGATGCCCTGGCGGGGGTAGTCGAAGGGGGATCCCACGTCGATGCCCTTCCAGGGCTGCTCGGCCAGAGGCAGCCCCAGGGCGCGGGCCATGGGGTCGAAGCTGTCCCCCAGGGCAAGGGTCGCCGACGTCATGACGCTGGCGCGACCACCTAGCAGATGGCTCGCCACCGAGCCGGCGACCTCGATGGGGGCCAGGAGGAGCCGCGGGGGTTCGGCCCCCATGCGGGGCCGCTCGATCCAGGCGACGTCCCGGCCCTGGGCCACCGAGTCGGAGGTCATGCGGTCCAGGGCATCGACCAGGTCACCGACGGCGGTGCGGGCGACCGCCAGCGCCCCGGCCGCCTCGCCGGAGCGGTCATGGCCCAGGGCGCGGACCTGGTCTCGTACGTCTGAGGCCACCTGTCGGGCCGCCCCGGCCAGGACCACGAGCGCGTCATGCAGGGCTGCCGGCAGCGGCGCCTCCAGCCTGCCGTCGGGCAGCTCGGCCAGAACGAGCTGGAAGCTCTGCCCAGCGGCCTCCAGCTCGCTGACCAGCACGGAGGCGTGCTTACGAGCGGTGGCAGCCGTGCGCGCCACGGCGGCCGCTGACAGGGCGATGGTGCCCTGGGAGCGGACACGGTCGGCCAGCTCGTGGGCCTCGTCGACGATGAGGACCTGGTGGTCGGGAAGGACGCCGGGGTTGCCGGCCACGACCACGCCGAGCATGGCGTGGTTGGTGACCACGAGGTCGGCCCGGGACGCGGCGGCGCGGGCCAGCTCGGGGAAGCACTCGGACTTCAGGGGGCAGGACTGCCCCAGGCACTCGGCCCGGGAGACGGAGACCTGGGCCCAGGCGCGCTGGGAGACGCCGGGGACGAGGTCGTCGCGATCACCGGTATCGGTCCTGGCCGCCCACTCACGTAGGCGAACCACCTGCTCCCCCAGACTCGCGTCGGCCCCGTGGCCCGCTGTCGGTTGAGCAATGGCATCGCCGACGCCGAAGAGCGCGGCCTCGTCCTCGTCCTGCGGGTAGCCGCCGGCCAGACGGTGGCGGCACAGGTAGTTCTGCCAGCCCTTGAGCAGAGCCACTTCGGGGCGGGTACCGGTGACCTGCTCGACGGCCTCGGCAGCCAGGGGCGCGTCCTTGGTAAGGACCTGCCTCTGGAGGGCCAGGGTTGCGGTGGAGACCACGACACGGCCTCCGGTCTGCACGGCGTGAACCATGGCGGGCACCAGGTAGCCCAGGGACTTTCCGGTTCCGGTGCCGGCCTGAACCAGGAGGTGGGTGCCGTCGGCCACTGATCGGGCGACCTCACGCACCATGGTGATCTGCCCCTGGCGGGGGCTGCCGCCCATGGCGCGCACCGCGGCGTCCAGGATGTTCAGGACCATCCTGTCACCAGGGCCGTCGGGGTCAGGCCGGTCCGACTGGTCCGGCTCGGTTCGGGTCACGGTCTCTAGCCGACGGAGGCGCTGGTGGCGGCGCCCTCGATCTCGGCCGCCAGGGCGGCACCGACGCGGGCCACGACGCGGGTCCCGGTCTCAACGTAGTCGACGGTGTCGATCTCGCCCTCGGCGTGGACCCGGGAGACGAGGTCGCCGCGCGAGTAGGGCACGACGACGTCGATACTCACCTGCGGGTGGGGCAGCATCTGCTCGATGCGAGCGCGCAGCTCCTCGATCCCCTCCCCCGTGCGGGCCGAGACCGCCACCGCTGAGGGCAGGCGGGTACGCAGCGCCGCCAGGGTGACGGCGTCGGCGAGGTCGACCTTGTTGAGGACGATGAGCTCGGGTACGTCCAGGGCTCCGGGGATCTCGGACAGGACGGTGCGCACCGCCGCCACCTGGCTGAGGGGGTCGGGGTGGGCGGCGTCGACGACGTGGAGCACAAGGTCGGCTCCGGCCACCTCCTCCAGGGTGGAGCGGAATGCCTCGATGAGCTCGTGGGGCAGGTTGCGCACGAAGCCGACGGTGTCGGTGAGAGTGTAGGTGCGCCCTTCGGAGGTCTCGGCGCGCCGCACGGTGGGGTCGAGGGTGGCGAACAGGGCGTCCTCGACCATGATGCCGGCCTCGGTGAGGCGGTTCATGAGGGAGGACTTGCCGGCGTTGGTGTAACCGGCGATCGCCACCGAGGGGATGGCCCCGCGTCGACGTGAGCCGCGCTTGGTCTCCCGCGAGGGCGCCATGGCCTGGATCTCGCGGCGCAGGCGGGCCATGCGCTGACGGATGCGGCGCCGGTCGAGCTCGATCTTGGTCTCGCCGGGGCCGCGCGAGCCAATGCCCTGACCGGCGGCCACTCGGCCCCCGGCCTGGCGGGACATGGACTCGCCCCACCCGCGCAGGCGCGGCAGGAGGTACTCGAGCTGGGCGAGCTCGACCTGGGCCTTGCCCTCGCGGGACTTGGCGTGCTGGGCGAAGATGTCCAGGATGAGGGCGGTGCGGTCGACGACCTTGACGCCGACGACGTCCTCCAGGGCGCGGCGCTGGGAGGGGGCGAGCTCGCCGTCGACGATCACCGTGTCGGCTCCGGCCGCAGCCACCACGTCGGCCAGCTCACGCGCCTTGCCGCTGCCCAGGTAGGTGGCGGGATCGGGGTGGTCGCGCCTCTGGATGAGGGCGTCGAGGACCTGGCTTCCCGCGGTCTCGGCCAGGGCGGCCAGCTCACGCAGGGAGGTGTCGGCGTCCTGGACGTCGCGCGCCTCCAGAGCGCCGCCTCCCGGAGCGGCGGCCCCGTGGGGGCGGGGCAGCTCCAGACCGACCAGGACGACCTTCTCCAGGCGGACCTGGCGGTACTCGACCTCGCTGACGTCCTCCAGCTCGGTGGACAGGCCGGCCACACGGCGGCGCGCGGCACGGGCCTCGCGCTCAAGAGCGCCCTCATCGGCGTTGGTGTTGTCGTAGTGGTCGGCCTGCTGCCGGTGCTGGGCGGCGGTGGAGGCCAGGGCGGTTCCGGTCCGGGAGAGAACCCGGGCGACGACGTCGCGCACATCGCGACCTTCTTGAGCGTCACGGATGTCGTCGGGGGTGGAGGGAGTACTGGAGTGGTGCTGGGTCACAAGAAGTCCTTCATCGTATGCCTGCGCCCCTTCGATGGGGCGCGATAACTCGTCCGGGGGCGGCCTCTGCCGCTGGTTCAGCGCATACGAAGGATCCACATGGGGGCGATGCTACTGCCCGCGAGCCGGTGTGACCACTCGCGTCCTCAGGCGGCGCGTCGGGCCAGCAGCGGGGTGAGGAGGAGGCCTACGGCGAGCAGGACGAGCGTCGGCCATAACCGACTCGTCTCGACGCCGGCCGCCGCCGGGGCGACGAAGGCCGTGGTGGCCGTCCCCAGGACGGCGCCGCCGGCCGCACCGGCGATCGTCACGGCGGTGGCGGCCTGGGCGTGGGTGATGCCGTCGGGCTCGACGGGATCGGTGACGATGCGGTTCATGGTGTCCAGGTGGGTCAGGCCCATGCCGATGCTGGCCACGCCGTAGCCCACGGGCAGCCCCCACCAGTCCGCCTTCTCCAGGACCGTGACCACCATGAGCATCGTTCCGACCACGAAGAAGACCGTGGCCAGCATGGTGCGACGCCGGTAGGCCTGCGGCTCACGCGCCGGACGTGCCCCGCAGGCGATCGCGACGGCCGACCAGCCGATGCCGCCTGCGGTGAGCGCCCAGCCGGTCTGGGTCGGCGTCAGGCCCAGGACGTCGTGGGCGCTGGGGGCCACCAGGTAGTCCAGGGTCAGGAAGAAGGCGCACACCCACAGCAGGGTGGCGATGCCCGCGCGCCGGCCGGGCACCAGGCGCAGGGTCCCATCCGGCAGGACGTATGAGCAGGACCAGAGCACCAGCGCAGTGCCGACGCCGACGCCGGGCCAGAACCAGGGGCTGGAGGCTCGTAGCGCCCCGATGAGTGCCACGCCAGAGGCCATGGCCAGGGCGGGCAGCCACGGGACCGTCTCATCGTGATCCGTCTCCTCGTCCAGCCTGAGGTCGTGGATCTGACCGGCCATGACGGCGCGGGCCGCGATGAGCACGGGCAGGTAGACCACGAGGGCCCAGCGCCAGCCCCAGGAGGCGCTGACACCGGAGGCGTAGACGGGGCCGGCCAGGGCCGCCACGACCCACATGCCCGATCCTCCCGCCAGGCACAGTCGCCTCCAGGCATCGGGCAGACCGGCGACCATGACCCCCATGGTCGCGGTCGCCAGGGCCCCGGCGGCCAGTCCCCGCAGGATCTCCCCGAGGACGTAGACCTCGACGTTCGGGGCGAGGGCTCCGACGACGGCGCCGACCACCAGCAGGGCGGTGAGCGCGGTCATGAGGCGGTCCGGCCGCCACCGGGCGAGCATGGCCCCGCCCAGCGGCATCGTGAGGAAGGCGGGGACCTGGGCCGCCGCCGTCACCAGCCCGTAGGCGTTGCGGGCCCCCATCTCGGTTGCCAGCAGCGGCAGGACGGTCTGGTTGAGGTAGATCTGCATGCCCGCCAGCAGCTCGACGACGAGCACCGCCAGCGCCAGGTGCCCCGCTCGGGAGCTGAACAGCGCCCGGAGCGAGGGACTGCCGGCGGAGCTGGGCGGGGCGCTCATGCCCGTCAGGGTACGCGGGTAGCCTGGCGGGTGTGAGCGAGCACTACTTCACCGCCTCCCCCGCCGTCGAGGCCGAGGAGCGCGCCCACCGCTTCACGATCCGCGGCGTGGAGCACGCGGTGGTGACGGCCTCGGGGGTCTTCAGCGCCGATCGTCTCGACAAGGGGACCCAGGTCCTCCTCGACCACGTCCCCGATCCGCCCAAGACCGGGACCTTCCTCGACCTGGGATGCGGTTGGGGCCCGATCACGCTGGCCCTGGCCGCAGCCGCCCCTGGGGCCACGGTCCTGGCGACCGACGTCAATGAGCGCTCTCTGGCCCTGACCGCCCGCAACGCGGCCGCCGCGGGCCTGGACAACGTGCGCACCTCCCAGGCCGAGGCGCTGCTGGCCGAGCTGCGTCAGACCTCGACACCGGTGGACCTCATCTGGTCCAACCCGCCGGTGCGCATCGGCAAGGACGCTCTGCACGAGCTCCTGCTGTCCTGGCTGGCGCTCCTGTCAGCCGACGGCGAGGCCTGGCTGGTGGTGCTCAAGAACCTGGGCGCCGACTCACTGGCGACGTGGCTGACCGGTCAGGGCTGGGACGTCAGCCGGCAGGCATCGTCGAAGGGCTTCCGCGTGCTACGGGTGCGCCGCGGGCCGGATGGGCCGGTGGACGGCTGAACGATCGGCGCGCAGCCTGAGCGGCTACCGGCGTCGTCGGGCCGCCAGGCGCAGGTCGACGGCGGCGATCGCGGCCGACACGGCGATGGCGGCCACAACGGCCAGCAGTCCCACCTGGGCGGCGACGTCCCAGCCTGAGGAGTGTGAGACGCGGAAGGTCAGTCCCGTAATGGCTGCGATGCCGATGGAGGTACCGATGCGCTCACCGGTCTGGAGGATGCCGCCGGCGGCGCCGGCGTACTCCAGAGGGACGTCAACCAGGGAGAGGGTCTGGTTCGGGGAGACCACGAGTCCCTGCCCCACGCCGAGCAGCAGGAGCGTGAGAGTGAGCCACCAGGGGCTCCAACCGGCCCGTGCGTGCATGTGGATGATGCCGACGCTGGCCAGCAGGCCGGCCATACCCGCAGCCATGCCACCGAGAACCATCACCCGCCCCACCCGGATGACGCGCCGGCCGGCGACGGCGGCCGCGACCGATCCGGCCAGGGCAGCGGGGAACCCGACGGCGCCGCTGACCAGAGCAGTCGATCCCAGGCCGGCCTGGACGTACTGGGCCACGATGATCCACACCGAGGTGTAGCCCAGGAAGTAGACGGCAATGGCCAGGCTGCCGTATGCGAAGGACGGGATGGTCAGGAGGCTGAGGTCCACCATGGGCGCACCGCCCCTGGCCCGGTAGCGCCTCTCCCACGCCACCCAGGCTGAGACGATGCCGATGCCGGCCGCCTCCAGGCCCCAGACCCAGGCGCCCGCGGAGGCCTCCATGAAGGGGATCATGATCAGCAGCGTGCCCGCGGCGAGCAGCACCATACCCACCGGGTCGAGGTCGACCCGGTCCCGGCCGGCGCCGCTGCCACCGTCCTGCCTGTGCCAGGCGGAGTCCGGCAGGTAGCGGTGCGCGGCCCAGACGCCGAGCAGGACGAGCGGGACGTTGATGAGGAAGGAGGCGCGCCAGCCCCAGTCATCTCCGAGCCAGCCGATGAGCCCGCCGCTGAGCACCGGCCCCACCGCCACCGAGACCCCGATGACGGCACCGAAGAGTCCGAAGGCCCGGCCGCGGGACTCCCCGCTGTAGTACTGCTGGATCATGCCTGCCACCTGCGGATTGAGCAGGCCCGAGCCGACCCCCATGACCACGCGGGCCAGGTTGAGGGTGACGACGTCAGGGGCGAGCCCGGAGGCCAGTGAGCCAACCCCGAACAGGATCATGCCGATGACGAAGATCCGGCCTCTGCCCATGACGTCACCGGCGCGACCGGCCGGGACGAGGACGACGCCGAAGACGAGGGAGTAGCCGGAGACGACGAGCTGCAGTCCGGCGGTGCCCGCGCTCAGGTCCTGGGAGACGGCCGGGAGGATGACGTTGACCGAGGAGACGGCCAGCAGTGTGACGAAGGCGGGGATGAGCAGTGTCGGCAAGAGCCGCTGGTGCTCGGGCGCAGTTGTATCGCGGGCCGGGGGTGGTGAGCTGGGCACACCCAGAGGCTACCGCGCACAGTGTCGCTCAGAGCCGCCCAGGGCCCCTCAACGCCTCTCAGAGCTGTGAGGCCGCCGCGTGCTCGACGTCGTGCTGGACCTGACTGGGAGGTTCCCCAGGCACAGGCGTGGACCACGCACCTGAGCGCACGTCAAGGGCGATCCCGATGCCCAGGGCGATGAGCGCTGGCAGGATCCAGCCGGTGGAGTCGCTCCACAGGCCGGTGCGCGCGAGCAGCCTGCTGGGGCCGTCCCAACCGGCGGCGGTGATCGCGGAGACGGATCCGAAGATCCCGGCCGTGATGACGCACCACTGGTAGGCGGCCCGGAGCCGCCCGGGGGCCAGGGCGTCGACGAGCGTGACGGCGACCAGGGCGATGGCGAAGGGGTAGAGCAGGTTCAGCAGCGGCCCCGCGATCTTGAGGATGGCGCTCAGTCCCAGGTTGGCCAGGGTGAAGGAGACGATGGCGCAGGCGGCGAGCTGACGGTTGAAGGAGACCGCAGGCCAGGCGGTGTAGGCGTAGCCGGCCCAGGAGGCCAGCAGGCCCACCGCTGTGGTCAGGCAGGCCAGGATGACGATGGCGGCGAAGATGACGACGCCGGAGGTCCCCAGAGTCGAGGCGGCCGCGTTGCGCAGCAGCTCGGTACCGTCCTTGGTGTCGGTGGTGATCTGCCCTCGGGTGCGGGTGCCCAGCACGGCCAGGCCGATGTAGACCAGCCCCAGCAGCGCCGCGGCGATGCCTCCGGACAGGATGGTGCCGCGTACCAGTCTCCTGGGCGAGGTCAGGCCGCGTTCGCGCAGGGAGGTGATGACCACGATGCCGAAGACGCTGGCCGCCAGGACGTCCATGGTGAGGTATCCCTGGGTCAGCCCGGTGGTCAGGGGCGCGCTCGCGTAGGGCTCGATGGCCTCCCGCTCCACCCCGGGGGCCATCACCAGGGTGACCCCGCACAGCAGTGCCAGCAGGGCCAGCAGCGCGGGCGTGAGCCAGCGCCCGACGCGGTCGGCCAGACGGCTCGGGCTGCGGGCGATGCCGAAGGCGACGCCCATGAAGACCGTCACGTGCGCCAGCAGGGCCAGGCGGGAGTCATGGAAGCCCCACATCTCAAGAACAGGACGGGTCGCCAGCTCGTAGGCGACCGTGGTCACGCGGGCGATGGCGTAGAGCGGGCCGATCGCCAGGTAGACCGCCAGCGGCATGACCAGACCGAATCGGGGCCCCACCCTGCGGGCCAGGCCGAGGATGCCCTCGCCGGAGGTGGAGACGGCCACCACGGTGATGAGGGGCATGAGTACCCCCGTGGCGAGGAAGCCCGCCATCACCGGGATGAAGGACCTGCCCGAGGCGGCCCCCAGCAAGGGCGGGAAGATGAGGTTGCCGGCCCCGAAGAACAGGGCGAAGAGCATCAGACCGGTCGGCAGGATGGTGCCGACGGCGGAGCGACTGGATGGCTGGGACATAGTGGTGGTTGGTTTCTCTTCTCGGATGCGGCGTCAGTGCGACGTCCGGGAGCAGTGTGGATGGCGGCAGGTCTGAAGGGCCTCAGGCGATGGTGACCCGTCCGGTGATCGTGGCCGGTCCGGTCAGCAGCACAGTGCTGTCCTCACCCAGGGGGCTGGCGCCCACGTGTACCCCGATCTCTCCGCCGGGAACGAGCAGCCGGTAGTCCTCGGGAGCGCCCGGACCGGTCCAGGCATGCAGGGCGACGGCGACGGCGCAGCACCCCGCTGCGTAGGAGAGGGTCTCCCCCACGCCGCGCTCCAGGACGCGCATGCGGGCGATACCCACCGGTGACTGGGTGTCGGGGTCGGTCTCCTCCCCCAGCGGCACAACGAGCTCGAGGTTGGTGCCGGACTCGGGAACGGGGTCGTAGACGACCGGGGCCGCGGAGTCGGTGAGCCCGGTGAAAGCGGCCGCCTCGAGCTCACTCTCCTCCCCCAGGGCGACGACGGCGTGGGGGGCGGACATCTCAACACTCAGGGCTGCTCGCTCACCCGTCAGTCCGGGCACGACGACTGTCGTGTCCCAGCCCTCGTCCTGCGCCTGACGAGGGCGCGTGAGACGGGCCGGCCCCATGTCCACGGTCCACAGCTCGCCCAGGCGGGTGACAGTGCGCGCACCACCTCGGGTACCGATGACGACCGACTCGCCGTCGGCGATGGGACGCAGGCCCTCACCGTCCAGGACGTGGGCGAACAGACGGGCGGCGTTGCCACACATCTCGGCCACGGATCCGTCGGCGCTGTAGTAGTCCATGAACCACTCGGCCTCGGGCACGGCCGCGGCGAAGGCCCCGGCTCCGGGAAGGGCGGCGGTCCGTACGACGCGTACGAATCCGTCGGCACCGATACCGCCGTGGCGGTCGCAGACCGCAGCGATATCGGCGCCGCTGACAGCGACCTCGCAGCTGGGGTCGACCAGCATGAGGAAGTCGTTGAGGGTCGCGTGGCCCTTGATGAGCTCACGACCACGGAGACCTGTCGAGTACGGCATGGCCCCTAGCCTAAGCGACGCCGTCGACGGCGAGAACGAGCTCCCGTGCCTGCCTGGTCACCCGGGATCGCTCCGCGTCGGTGCAACGACCGTCCTCGGTGAGCTCGACGTCGATCCAGCGCACTCGCGGATCGCGGCGGAACCACTTGATCTGGCGGGAGGCGAGCTGGCGGGTGGCCAGGGCCGTGGAGTCGACCGCCTCGGGCACGCTCATGGTCCCGTCGATGACCGCGAGCGCCTGGGCGTAGCCGATGGCGCGTGGAGCGGTCTCCCCTTCTCGGATGCCCTGGCCGATGAGGGTCTCGACCTCCTCCACGAGGCCGCGTTCGAACATGGCGTGGGCGCGGGCATTGATACGCAGGTCCAGGAGCCGGCGCTCGCAGCGCAGGGCGATGTGGACAGTGGGGACCACGTCCTCGTAGCGGGGCAGGGATGCGGAGAAGGGACGCCCGGTGATCTCGATGACCTCCAGAGCGCGCACGATCCGACGGGTGTTGGAGGCCTCGATCCGCTCGGCCGCCACGGGATCGAGGTCGGTGAGCTCGGCGTAGAGGACGGAAGTGCCCTCACGCTCGGCGCGCTCGGCCAGGCGGGTGCGTACCTGCGGATCAGTGCCGGGGAAGTCGAGCCCATCGGTCAGGGCGCGCACGTACAGGCCGGAGCCACCGGCGATGATCACCAGGTTTCCCCGGGACTCGACGCCCTCGATGTCACTGCGGGCGGCCCGCTGGAAAGCAGCCACGGAGGCCCGGTCCCTGACGGAGAGGACATCGATCTGGTGGTGGGGGACGCGGACCCGCTCGACCGGGGAGGGCTTGGCGGTGCCGATGTCCATCCCCCGGTAGAGCAGAGAGGCATCGGCGTTGATGATCTCGGCGCCGTCGGACAGTTCACCAGCCTGCGCCTGGTCGGCGAGAGCGAGGGCGAGGTCGGACTTGCCGGTGGCGGTGGGGCCCACCACGACGACCCTTACCGGACGGGGGGTGTCCGAAGCTGCTGAGCTCACTGCGCTCAGATCTCCGGTAGGAGCGGACCCACGAGGCTGAGGGCCTGCGTGCAGGCGGACAGCGCCGTATCCAGGTGGAGACGCAGCTGGGCGTCGGTGACCCCGGCAGACAGGTCAGTGAGGTAGGTGGCCCGCACCAGCGGCCCAATGGCGGTGTCGACGACACCGACCGTGGGGAAGAACTTGTCCCGGTTCCAGTCGTTGACACTGGCGGCGATCTCGTCACGCTGCGAGGCGGGGGCGGCCTCCTCCCAGTCCCCGGAGACCAGGAGCCAGCCGTCGTGCCCCTCGGGGATCTCAATGACGAAGGGGAAGGAGTCCCAGGTACCCAGGAGGCAGGGGTGCTCGCGGTCATCGGCCAACTGGACGTGGTACTCCATCGGGCCGGTGAGCATGGACTCGATCCTAGCCAGCGTGAGTGGCTCGGTCGACTCCTCGCTCCGCTCCTCACCGTGAGAACCATCGGCGACGCCGCCGCTGGTGAGGCGATCGTGTGGCCGCCCCGATCTGCTCGACCAGGTGCGCGAGGCGTCGGAGGTCTGCGCCGACGCGGTCGCCTTGGCCCGCTCCGAAGAATGGTCCGATCGCACAGCAGCATCAGGCGGATCAGCGGAGCCGACCGACTCCACGGATTTCTCCGACGCCGGGGAGTACGGCGAGTCATCCGGTCCCGCTGCGTCTGCCGCGTCCGCAGTCTCCGCTGAGTCCGCTGAATCCACTGAGTCCACTGGGGCAGCCGGGTACCTGTCCTGGTGGCGCTGCCGGCTGACCGGCGGACTCGGCTGGTTGTCCTGATGACCGCCCGAGCGGTGGTCTCGCTGACGGTCCAGTGCCCGCACGTCCCACTCCTTGCCCAGGAGGCGTGCGATGAAGTCGGTGAGGCGTTGCAGTCGCGGCATCAGGGCTCCAGGCTTCCGCGCAGCTCGTCGGGGAACTGCTCCTCGGCCTCGTGCATGAGGGCGACGATGAGCCGGCAGCCGCCGAAGACGAAGTCCTCGAGCTGCCGGTCGGTCATCCCCGCCTCGAGAGGGTAGGTGTACTCGCCGTGAAGGCGCACCACTCCGCCGTCGGCGACAGTGAGGTAGGCCTTGGGACCGATGCGGGTCGTGTTCCAGTCCTCGACCAGGGCGCGCAGCTGGGCCAGGTGATCGGTGTCGGCGATACGGTGCCAGATCCCGCGCATCTGAACCGCTCGGGTGTCCTGGAAGATGGCGTGGACGGTGACATAGCGCCACGGGATGCCGATGTCGCCCTCGTCGTCGATGAAGTAGCGCAGCCCCAGTCGCTTGACGCACTCGTGGATACGGTCGACGTCCACGGGCCTGGGGACCGTGGCGGCGGCAGCAGAGCTGGCGTCGAAACTGGGCATGCTTCCCACCCTAGCGGGGCAAGCGGCCTGCTCCCCACCGCATCCCGGCCCGCTCCACCGTCAGCGCAAAACGGACAGGGCTCTCAGACGGCTTCCCGACCCCTTTCCCATCACTCACCACAGGACGCGGGGAGTGCGGGCTGTGCGACCGGAGTCGACACTGAGCCCGCACCGCCTCCAAGCCACGCCGCATGTCTCAGAGCTGTTCGCCGATCCTCTGAGAGAACTCCACGAGGCGGTTGGAGAAGCCCCACTCGTTGTCATACCACCCGAAGACCTTGACCTGGCCGTCAATCACCTCAGTCAAGGGCGCGTCGAAGATCGAGGAGTGCGGGTTGCCGACAATATCGTGGGAGACGATCGGTGCCTCGGAGTACTGCAGGTAGCCGGCCAGCGGCCCGTGAGCAGCAGCCTCACAGAAGGCCGCGTTGACATCCTCGACCGTCGTCGGGCGGGAGGTGACCACAGTGAGGTCGGTGACCGAGCCGACCGGGACCGGCACCCGCAGGGACGCACCGGTCAGGCGCCCACCGAGCTCGGGGATGACCAGACCGATGGCCCGGGCGGCACCTGAGGAGGTGGGAACGATGGAGGCGGCAGCCGCACGCGCCCGACGCAGGTCCTTGTGGGGCGCGTCGTGAAGCCGCTGGTCACCGGTGTAGGCGTGGATCGTCGTCATGAGACCGCTCTCGATCCCGAAGGAGTCGTGGAGGACCCTGGCCAGCGGGGCCAGGGAGTTCGTGGTGCACGACCCGTTGGAGAACACGTCGGCGGCAGAGACATCCAGCCGGCTGTCGTTGACCCCCAGGACGAAGGTGGGGACGTCACCCTTGGCAGGCGCGGAGACGATGACCTTCTTGGCGCCTCCCTTGAGGTGCTGGGCGGCCTTGTCCCGATCGACGAAGAACCCGGTGGACTCGATGACGACGTCGGCCCCGACCTCACCCCAGGGGATCTTGGCCGGGTCCGGCTCGGAGAAGACCCTGATGGTCCGACCGGCGACCTCGAGGTCCTTGCCGTTGACGGCGACTCCGTCGAGGTGGCCGGCCACAGAGTCCCACTCCAGGAGCGTCGCCAGCGTGTCCGCGTCGGTCAAGTCGTTGACGGCAACGACCTCGACGTCCGCCCCGCCGGCCAGCGCGGCCCTCAGATAGGTGCGCCCGATACGTCCGAAGCCGTTGATGCCGATACGAATGGTCATGATCCTTCTCCTTCGGTGAATGGAGGCGTCAGAGGACACCGACGCCGACTTGTCAGGATCAGGAGGAAGCGGACCCATCGCGACCAGGAGCCGCACCAGCGGCCCCGGCTGCGACACGGAGCAGCTCAAGGGCGCCTTGACAGGCTGCGTCATACGGGGCTCTGTCCTGCTCAGCCACAGCCAGGACGTAACCGCCCTGAACAACAGCGACCATCGTGCGAGCCAGATGATCCGGCTCAAGGTCTGCCGGCAGGCGCCCCTGCGACCTGGCCGTACCGATGACAACGACCAGCATCTCGTGAAGCCGGGCGAAGGCCTCGGCGACCGGCTCACGAAGACCGTCGTCGGCCACCACCGCCTTGTCCTGCGCCATCCGACCGACTCGACAGCCTTTGAGCGGATCACGGGGAAGGGTGAGGTAGGCGCTGAGGATCTCGAGCGGATCCTCGAGGTCCTTGAGCGCGGCCTTCCAGGAATCCAGCTGGACCTGGCAGTTGTGATTCAGGGCGGCCAGCCCGAGATCCCGCTTGGTCGGGAAGTAGTGGTACATGCTCCCCTGACCAACACCGGAAAGCTCGCGAACCGCCCGCGGGCTCGTGGCGCTGTAGCCACGCTCCCACATCAGCTCAGCCATCGCCTCAACCAGCTTCTCTCTCGAGTCCACGCCAGAACTGTACATACCTCGCTATGACGTACCCCTGGGAAGCACGGCGGCCGCCCGGATCTGCTCCCTTCTGATTCCCATACCAAAACTGTACATACCTCTAGGTACAGAACACAAGGGCAGTGGTCCACTGAGAATTGCTCACGCGAGTTTCAGTCAGACGGGTGCGCCCACGCGCAGGGTGGGCAGACCCAGGCTCACCGGGGCGGTGTCGGGCTCAGGAGTGGCACAGGCCTCGGCCTGACGGCGCTCCCAGGCATCGCCGGCACGGGTACGCCGCACCTGGAACAGGGCGGGGCCGTCGTCGAGCCAGAGGCGGTCACCGGGCTTGAGCGCCTCATTGGCGGCCGCGGCAACCGGGTCCAGCTCCCTCCCGCAGCGGGCGGAGTCGGCGATGAGGTTGTGGGGCGCCCCGTGGGTGACGCGCACGCTGACCATGTCGCCGGGGCGCGGGGCCCCTCCGGCGTAGTCGCCCTCGGCCAGGCCCTCGGGCAGGGCGACGTGGACGAGCCGGTTGTCGGCAGCGCGTCCGGAGATGCGGGCGGTGGCCGAGTCGCGGCGCCCCTCGCCCTCGGCGACGAGGACCTCGACGACGCGTCCCTCCTGCCGTTCGTTCTCCTCACGGGTGATACGGCGCACGAGCGCGTCGAGCCTGCGATAGCGGTCCTTGACGACCTCGAGCGGGACCTGGTCGTCGCGGTCGGCGGCGGGGGTGCCGGGGCGCGGGGAGTACTCGAAGGTGTAGGCCGAGGCGAAGCGGGCCCTCTCGACGACGTCGAGCGTGGCCTGGAAGTCCTCCTCGGTCTCTCCGGGGAAGCCGACGATGATGTCGGTGGTGATGGCGGCCTCGGGCATGACGGCCCGGACCTTGTCCAGGATGCCCAGGAAGCGCTGGGTGCGGTAGGAGCGGCGCATGG
>ERZ772973.118-NODE-118-length-51486-cov-13.4761_pt1 | contig 51486 bp, 62 predicted proteins | sample MGYA00580672_ERZ772973 | MGnify/ENA primary metagenome ERZ772973 (study PRJEB29015, sample SAMEA2737938) | human oral metagenome | biome: human oral; feature: human-associated habitat; material: dental | place: China | collected 2152 ...
TCTTCATGGTGTGTCTAGCGATTGACGGCGTTTGTTCGGTTGGTTTGTTTTTTACCTCGTTGTTAAACCTAGGCGATCCATCGGCTGTCGTTTCGGTGATATTCATGCCAATCATTGCTGTACTGACTACTGTCGCGGTGGTGCTTATTAATCTGCAAAAGAAGCTTGGCAAGTGGCTGGCGGTTGCGGCGCTGGTAGCCTCGTTCTTCTATTCAGCAAGTTCTGCGGTAGTTGATAGCGTGGTCAAAAGACCTCCGAACACTGACTCAATTATTAGTATGGTTAGCGCTATCATTGCTAGCGGGATTTCTATGGGATTGCTTTGTTTATACTTCTTTGTTTCTAGGCGCGTGAAAGAGACTCTGGTTAATTAAAATACCAAAAGTTTCTCTATACGAATAGGCCGCTCCTTTTCTAGAGCGGCCAGTTTTTTTATTCAATTGATAGCCGGTGTTCGCTGCATCCGATTAATACGCCTTCGTACGGGCGTAGTTCTACCGAGCCGTCATCGGTAACCTCGGGGTAGTCGGTTGGGTGTGTGGCGCATAAGACACTGCCGGTATGTGGTAGCGTAACACGGTGTTTGGTGTCGCCGAAATTTAATGCGACAAAGACATGCTGCTCTCGGCCAATCCATCGCGCGTAAGCAAATATGTCATTGTCTGTATCGCTGAGCGGCTCGTATTCGCCAGTGCGCAAGATTTCGTAGCGGCTGCGCAAGGTCAATAAGCGGCGGTATAGCGCCAGAAATGAGTCTGGCTCGTTCTGTTCTGACTCTACATTGACGTTCTGGCAAGCAGGATTTACTGGCAGCCATGGTTTAGCTGTGCTAAATCCGGCATTTTGGCCAGCCGTCCATTGCATCGGCGTGCGTTCTGGGTCGCGCCCGACAGATTCGTCATTGCCGTGGCTAAAGACCGACTTATCCTGGATCTCTTCAAAGCGAATTGGTCCATTATTCATGCCAATCTCGTCGCCGTAATATATTACTGGCAGCCCTGGTAGTGTCAGTTGCATCAACGCAATCAAGCGAGCTTGCTTTTCGCCGCCAAAGCGCGTAACGATGCGCGATTGGTCGTGATTACTAAAACAATAGACGGGTGTGTGCACGTCGGGGTTGATCATGCCTTGGAATTCGTTGACGATTGTGCTCATCGACTCGGCATTAAATTTGGCGTGTAATCCTTCAAAATTGAATGGCATTGATACTTTTGGATTGACACCATAAAAACCCAAGTATTGTTCGCTAGTGCTATAGTTTTCATCCGGATAATCTTCAAAAACCATGATTCGATTCGGATATGAGGCGACTATATCTGTTAGTTCCCGCAAATACGGGAAAAGGTTATCCCAAAAACGGCTGTACTTATGCTGCAAATCATCGAATTGTGTCGGCGGTTTCTTATCGTGATAATGCTCGGCGACTGGGTCGTCGCGCAGCTCTGGGTCTTTGCTGATCCAACGTACCGCGTCCGCTCGAAAGCCATCAACACCGAGATCTAGCCAAAAACGCAGTACGTTTTGCATTTCGCGGCGTACCTCAGGGTTATCCCAGTTGAGATCTGGCTGTTCTTTCAAAAATGTGTGTAAGTAATATTGCTGGCGCCCTTCGTGCCACTGCCACGCCGACCCGCCAAAAATACTCAGCCAATTGTTCGGTTCTGAGCCGTCAGGTTTTGCGTCGCGCCAAACATAAAAATCATTCTTATCGTTGTCCTTGGAGCTTTGCGATTCTAAAAAACACGGATGCTGGTTGCTAGTATGATTGGGCACGAAATCGACCATTACTTTAATATCGCGAGCGTGCGCTTTCTCGACCAACTCTTTGAAATCATCAAGCGAGCCGAAAATCGGATCAATATCACAGTAGTCCGCCACGTCGTAGCCCATGTCGGCTTGCGGCGACGGATAAAACGGCGAAAACCAAATTGCATCAATGCCAAGCGAATTGTCGCCGCCCTTAATATAATCAAGCTTATCGATCACGCCGCGCAAGTCGCCGACGCCATCGCCATTAGAATCCTTAAACGATCGCGGATAGATTTGATAAAATCCGTTAACGTCGCGCCATTTCTTTGCCATAATTACCCCCTCTTATTTATTATATTAAAAATTAAAATTTACTTTTTGTTGGCGCGCTTTCGCTCATTGGCATCGAGGTAGCGTTTACGCAGGCGCAAAGATTTCGGCGTCACTTCCAGCAGCTCGTCGTCCTCGATGAAGTCGATGCATTGCTCCAGGCTGAACTGGGTAAATGGCGTCAATTGTACCGTGCCGTCGGATGATTTGGAACGCATGTTGGTCAGGTGCTTGGCCTTGCAGACGTTAATTTCGATGTCTTCTTGGCGGTTGTAGATGCCGACGATCATCCCGGCGTATACTTCCGTACCCGGCCCGACCAAAAGTTCGCCGCGCGCTTCGGCCGCCTGCAATGCATACGGCGTGGTAGTGCCAGCTTCAAAGGCGATGAGCACGCCGCCGCGGGTCTTTGGCAATTTGCCGCCCAGCGGTTGATAGCCATGCGGCAGGGAATTCATAATCACCGTGCCTTTGGTGGCGGTCAACAGTACGTTGCGCAGGCCGATCAACGCTCTCGTCGGCAGCACGTAGGTGATGCGGGTAACGCCGCTGGCGGTAGTTTCTTGCGATTTCATTTCAGCATGGCGTGCACCCAACTCTTGGCTGATTGCGCCGATGAATTCGCTGCTAATTTCGATTTGTAATTCTTCAATCGGCTCTTTTTCGACGCCGTCCTCGGTGATAGTGACCACTTGCGGGCGGCCGACTTCAAATTCAAAGCCTTCGCGCCGCATAGTCTCGATCAAGACGCTTAGGTGCAGCTCGCCACGGCCAGATACCGTAAAGCCGATGCCATTTTCTTCGACGCGCAGCGCCACGTTGGTCTCCAGCTCCCGCCGCAATCGGTCGCCAATTTGCCGTGAGGTGGTAAATTCGCCCTCGCGACCTTTCATCGGGCTAGTGTTTGGGCCCAGATACATGCTCAGCGTCGGTGCTTCGATGGCAATCGCCGGCAAGGCTTCCGGCTGTTCTTTGTCAGCAATGGTATCGCCGATGTGCGCTTCACTGACGCCAACTAGCGCCACGATGTCGCCAGCAAACGCCTCGTCAAGCTCTTCGCGGTTCAGCCCGCGGTAACCAAAAACTTTCTCAATTCGCGCTGAACCTGACACTTCGCCGTGCTTCAGCAAGCTAACCGCCAGGCCGCGCTTAACCGACCCGCGAGTAATCCGCCCAATAGCGTATTTGCCCTGGAAGGTGTCATACTGCAGGCTGGTCACCAGCATCTGAAAACCGCCATCAGCCGTGACGCTCGGCGCCGGGATATCGTTGATAATTGCTTCAAAAATCGGTGTGAGGTCGGCGTCTTCACTCGGGTCAGCAGGGATCTCCCGCCACGCCTTGCCATCACGTCCAACGGCATAATAAATCGGATAGTGCAGCTGGCTATCATCGGTCGCGAGCTCCAAAAATAGATCGCTCAGTTCGTCTTCAACCTCGGCAATTCGCCGGGCAGGCTTGTCAATTTTATTGATCACCACTACTGGTTTCAGCCCCAGTTCCAGCGCCTTGCTCAGCACAAACTTCGTCTGCGGCATCGGCCCTTCCTGCGCATCGACGATCAGCAGCACGCCGTCCGCCATCTGCAGCGTCCGCTCGACCTCGCCCGAAAAATCAGCGTGCCCCGGCGTGTCGATGATGTTAATTTTATAATCACCGTAAAAAATTGAAGTCTGTTTGGCGGTGATGGTGATACCGCGTTCGTGCTCCTGATCGCCCGAATCCATGATCAGTTCTTGGCTCATCTCAGCCTGGTTGTCGCGGAATGTGCGCGACTGTTTGAGCAGCCCATCAACCATGGTTGTCTTACCGTGATCGACGTGGGCAATAATGGCAATATTTCGAATCTTGCTAGCGTCCTTCATAAAAATATGGTCTGATGTTAACGCAGACCTTCCTTTGGTTGTTAATTGTAGCACAGATGGGCTGGGATGGGAAGTACGCTACTACGGTGAAGCTTGCTCATCAAGCTTTAGCTGCACGAAAACAGCTAGTCCTGACAAAACCACCAGCATCCAACCAGCGATGAAAACGCTTTGGTTTGACAAAACTCCAAACACAAACGTTAGCGGCATGAGGACAATTCGTCCCACGGCGTTTATCACCGAGCCGGAACCTGTGCGGTACCGCGATGGCAACTGGTGTTGTATCTGTGCGGTAAAATGGAATAACAGCGCCCCCGAGACTACCGCTATTAGAACCTGCGCGGCGATAGTTATCCATAAATTACTACCCACCGAAAGTGCGAGCGATGCCAAGCCTAGTAAAATCGACAGAACTATATTTATTTGCTTTGAGTTGAGATATTTAACCAACGAGCCACCCAGTCCGCCCAAGCCTTCTATGAACGAACCAGCGATGCCAAATACTATCGCCGGAGCCGACAGCGCAATATACCACAGCTGATAAGCTTCACGATTCATCTTTTGGATACAAAAGACTATCATAATCGCAGTCATCAGCCAAAGTAGGCTTTTACTTTTGAAAACGCATTTGAATGTATTTTTAGTATGTTTGATAAGTTTTTCATCAGCCACTTCACGGCTAATTTTTGCATCCTTATATATCAGATGACAGACCATAGATACCGCAACTGGAATAATCGTTAAATTAAATGTCAGCAGCAGTGAATGCTCGCCGATCCAGCCGCCTAAAAAGTTACTGATAATCAACGCCACTCCGCCTAACGTCTCATACAATCCTAGCGCTCGATTAAAGTTCCTGGCGTGCCCTTGCTCCTCGAGCAGCGTATCGTAAATCATAGCTGCGCCAGTCCCGCTCGAAAAAGCATCGTGAAGACCCCAAATCGTCACAGCGGCAGCGTACATAAAGATGTTGTCGCTGGCACTGGCCATCAGGCTGCTAATCCCCAAGAACAGTCCAGCCAGCACCATTGAACCCTTGCGGCTCCAGCGATCCGCGATGATTCCTGATGGAGTTTCGGTCAGAACGGATGATATCAGCAGAACAATCGCGATCAAACTAATTCCAAAATTGTCGATGCCAATGCTTCTTATAAATAATTTCTCAATTGAATACCAAAGTACAAAGCTTAAGAAGAACTTGCCAATATATAGCGGAAGCAGCCTCTTCATGACAGCTTTTTTCATATTTTAATTATAACGCGTGCCAGCGTTATCTTAAAGGTTCATGATAATAGTTTGAATTGGTGCGGGTAGAGGGAGTCGAACCCTCGTCTCATGCTTGGGAAGCATACATAATAGCCGTTATACGATACCCGCGCTGACTATTATTATACACTATGCTTTGGCTATTTTTGCAGGCCGCTACCTCCGGATTGACATAACCAGTTTCCTTGCTACAATCAAAGTATGAAAAAACAAAAACTTGTAATTATACTAGTTATTTTAATACTAGCGGGGGTAGGAATAGGCTTATATATTGCTGTGCGTGCTGCGTCGAAAGATGCGGGTAGCACTAATCAGCAGCAAAAGACAACTACTAATTCTAATTCTGGTCCTGATAATCCCGATTCTAACAATAACTCTGACGACAGTAAATCTAGTACAAGCTCTAATCCTAAGCAGTCTACGCCGAACCAGCAAGAGAAGAAGCCTGAAAAACCGCAGCCAAGCCAAAAAGAGCAGAGAATTGACCCTGTGCGCCCGAAGCATAATCCAGCCCCGCAGCCACCGGCGAGTCCAGCCTCGCCGCCGAGAAACAACCAGCGGCCAGCTCCGCAGTCTCAGCAGCCCGGTAATTTGCAGCAGCCTGCGCCGAATCCGCAACCAAATCCAACTCCAAATCCACAGCCGCAACCGGCAGACCAGGATAAAAAATATGACATAGGCCCGCCAGATGCTTTGGAGATTCTTGAACTGATTAATTATGCTCGTAGTAAAGAAAATCTGAAGCCGTTAAAAATGTACGAGCCGCTTAACCGAACAGCGCAGTGGATGGCGAATGACATGAAAGAGAATAATTATTTTAGCCATTATAAACCAGGCACAACTATTCCGCACGGACTGCTTAAAGCGAGGGCTGTCTGCAACGCGCCAGCCGAGAATCTGGTGCAAACTTCGCCGCCAGATCTGCACACTAGCCGCGTGGCATTCAACGCCTGGATGCAATCGCCGCCGCACAGGCAATCCATCATGTCGAGCACCTACACGCTAACCGGATTTGGCATCGCCGGCAATAAGATCGTGGAGCATTTTTGTTGAGGTGTGTGCTCGGGTCTCTCGTCTTATTACCATTGGTATCCTTTGAAAGCTACGCGATGAATCTGGTGCAGGGAGGTGGGCATATTGTGTAATAACTTTGTGGCCAAAATCGGGTCTGGTTAATATTTACTGGTATAGCATAGTATAATAAATCTGGTATGCGGAATTTATTATATAAGTATTTGGTCATTTTTTATAAACAGAGCTTACGATTAGATCCGTTAGAATTGCATATTCGAAACTTCATTAAGTATAGATTTCTTGAAAAGTTTTCAGCTAGTTGGGTTGTGATGCCTATATTTCTATCTCTAGCCTGGTTAATAATTTGTTTTGATTGTTTTAGTATTATTCTCAATTCTGAGGAATTAAGATCACTCTTTTTTAGTATTGGCACGATTACTGGGTCTATGCTTGCAATTGCTTTTGCATTTACATCCCAATTGATATCCAGATCAAGCGAAGCATTACCTGCAAGATTTTACAGAATATTTGCACGAGATACAGTAATAGATATAAGCTACGCTCTATTGGGACTTATAACAATCGTCGAGTTTGGTATTGGCATTACTGTTAATAGTGATAGTGGAACACTCCTGCTTAGGTTTGGTCTTTTATTGCTTTTATTCTCCATCATGATTTTATACTATTCCTATACTAGACTTGTTCGACTTATGAATAATGATCAGTTAGTACTTATACTGGCAAAAAAATATAAAAAAGAAATTGATGAGATGAACTACCTTGCGAAAAGAATCTCTCGTATTTTAAATATTAAACATAATAAAACATCTGATAAAGATAAACGTGCTATACAAGCTAATATATACACTACTCAGCTTCATCCTAAAGTTAATAATTTACAAAATCACCTTGATGGATTAATTGAACTATATTCTGTCAGCAAAGAGAAAAAAGATACGTATACTGCATATAACTGGCTACGCCTAGCATTTAACTTAATAATAGTATATACACTGTCTCGGAAATACAATACATCAATTAAATGCAATCTCAAAGCTGGTCTAATCTCAGAAAGCGATGTGGCGGCTTTTATCCAGGCAAGTCTAGAGAAAATGTACTTTATATGGGAAAAGGCGTTAGCTGAAAATGATGTTGTAACAATAAGAAAATATATCAGGCATGTTCAAGATGTGGTGATAGCAAGCCTAGACGTCCAGCATATTGAGCGGCCAGAAGAAAACCCCGCTTATCATACAGCAATTTATAATTTTACGGAAGTCATAGAAAATAGCATTAAACAGAAAAATGTTGATGCTCTATTTGAAGCTTCTGATGCGCTGAACCAAATAGCTAAAAAGGCTCTGCAGTTCAAACATCGTATTGATCCAATAGAGAATATTCTAAAATATCTGCATAAGATAATAGCCCAAGCTTCCGGATCTGATGATATGTATCCAGTCTTAAAGAATGCGATTGATAGCTTAACTAGCGTATGCAATCAAATATTTATTCAAGATGAACTAACTGACCGTAGGCTACGTATCATGCAAAAATATGTTCCAGACTGTATCGTCCTGAGTACAATAAACGACCGCGGCTTAGTTGATATTACTCTGACTGTGTTTGGCGATAACATATTTACATATGCTTCGTACGGAATTAGGGATAATATATCTGAAAACCAGATTAAAAAAATTATCAATATCTCGAAGCTTACCATTTCTATACTAAAAAAATTGGCAAATTTATCCACGGGTATATATAACGGAGTTCAAAATATGAATAGATCTATACTCGTTATGTCTGAATTTTTATTCAAGGTTTTAGCTGACGATAAAGTCGAAGAGAGACACAAACAGGAGATAAAATATTTACTATTAAAATTAGCGACATTACCTTCTAACTTGCCTAAGCTGGAGAATATAAAATATTTTGATGATGTAGAAGATTTTCTTGACAAGCTCCTTCAGAGTTCGTTTATGGGTATAGAGAATAATCAATTAGATTATTCAAGAAAAAATTTAGACTCCATTTTTAAATATCTTGAAAATGCAGTGAGTAGTAAGAATAGCCAAGATTATATAATGGATCTACTAAGGACTGTAAATAAAACTAAGATAGTCGGCGCAACTGCACAATCTCTCAGATATAAAGATATAAGTAAAGCAGTTATTGAATTTATTAGAAAATTCGAAGAGCTGTATCATGATAAATACTTCCCAGACGGATTTGATGAAAGCAAACAATATACTCCTCCACCTTTATTCCTTCATTCTAATCCAAATACAGTATATGACAGCGGAGTCGGGCTGCCTTCCTACTTTGATAATATGTACACGCTATTCTACAGATACCACGATCAAAGTATTCTAGATAAGTTTGAGAAAAGTATCTGGAGAAGTGCCAAAAAATCACAAAGTAGTCAAGAGCTTTCGTCTCAAAATAGCTGAATCTATTCATACTGTCTGGTAAAAGTCTCCGCCGCTAATGAGTAAATTAATCAACATGCCTTGATGGATAATAGTATTTTACAAGCTAAATGAACCCTGGAAAGGGTTCATTGAATCAGATGATTTCGTTTGTGGTGCGGGTTAGGAGACTCTAACTCCTGGCCTCTTCCATGGCAAGGAAGCGCTCTAACAACTGAGCTAAACCCGCATAACGTTTGTTATGCATCGTAGATAAGGTATCAAGTTCTGTGAGCTTATCTAACATTTATGATGCAATGTGCGTGTCTTTCGACTGTATGCCTAGTATAGCAAACAAAGCTGCTTATGTCAATAAGCAGCGGCTGTTTTATGTAATTGTCCCTTATATTTCGCCGTGGGCGCGGTCGTAGATGGCTCGTAATTGCGGGTTAGTGTAGTGTGTATACACCTTGGTCGTGTTTAGATCAGCATGTCCCATGAGGTCACCAATGTAGCGTAAATCGACACGCCTATTTAGCATCTTCGTGGCAAAGCTGTGACGCAAGGCGTGCGGTCTGATACCGACAAATTGTCCGTCAGAGCGGGCGCAGGCTGCCTCGAAGGCATTACGGACATTACCTGGTGTCATTCTCTTTTCGGTTTGGTATGAAATGAATAATGCTGGGTTATTGTCGGTGCGAATCTTTAAGTAGTCTGCGATACACTTTTCAGTCTGAGAATCAATGAAACATATCCGTGAGTCTCGGCTTTTACCAACGATAGTGAACTGGCGGTTTTTGATTGAATTACGATTTAGAGAACACACCTCACTAACGCGTATGCCTGATGAGAAGATCAGTCTGCCAATGGCAACATTACGCAGCCTATTAGCATTACAGTAGCCGCGGCGCTTCATGGCTAGGATGGAAATAAACTCTTCAACTTCATCTTCGGTTGGAATATCTAGGATGCGTTTCTCTCGCTTCGGTATTTTAATATCTTCGGTATCAAATAATAGCTGGCGACCCTTGCGCTGGCAGTATTTGAAAAAACACTTGAGGCAAACTATATAGCCTCTGACAGTATCTGGCTTCTGGTATGAGTAGAGCATCTCACGCCATTTTCTGGTATCTTCTAGAGATACGGAATCGATAGGTTTGTTCCCTAAGAAATTGATTAGTAGTCTGCAAAAGCACTGGTAACGCTCTATGGTTTTGCTACTCTTGTCGCATAATATGACTTCGTCTCGCAAAAAGTCACTAAAACAATCTGAAATATTATTCATCATGAAAAACTCCACTGGTCTCTTTATAAAGATCGTTATAATGAAAGATTTACTAAAATAGTTCTTTATAGAGCTGTTTATTGGCTAAAAAATATAAAAATCATGCTTAATACCCACCTTTCTTAAAAAATAATACAAGAATCGGTTAGGATTCAGTGCGACAAAGTCTTATTATTTGAAAATATAAGCATTTTGTTATATAAAAACAGAGGTCAGACAGCAAGAAACACACGGTCGTCGCCGTGTTAGAGAAGAGAATCAGCCAGCTCTATAGCAGTAAATTACCAGTTATAGACTTACGCTGCTTTTTAATTTCAGTCAGCTTCAATAGTCCAGTTGGATTTATCCGCTTCAACTGTTTAGCCACTTTGGCGTCATGAACCTCCTTAGCGTGTTTAGCTATTCGCCGTGCGATGTATTTAGCCAGCATCTTCACAGAGGCTATCATGTTTTCGCACGACCATACCTTAGCTAGCCATCGCTTTGGGTCTTTCTTGCGTGCAGCTTGAATCAGGCTCTCTTCGAACTCTTTAGGATAGCGTATCTGCCGGTTTCGAAACATAGGTAGGTACGCGTCGTTTGTTATTAAATCTGATGCTTTGCCAAGTCGCTTACGCAGGGTCTTGACACGAGAATCAGAATCCTTATTACCGTCCACTAATTACCCTCAAAACTTTTACTATTTTAGTGTCGGGACAAATGAAAACCCCGCACCAAAATATGGTGGCGAGGTTCAACTAATGGGTTTAGCTTACTACCACCATAGCAGACGATTGCGAGAATAATCAACATTTTGTGAAAAAATGTCAAAAAACCGCCTCCGAGCTTTCGAGGCGGTTTTCAGTTGTTCGGAGATGATAAGAAATTCTTACTATCTCAACTATAAAGCAATCCTTTATAGTTCAGTCTTTTGACGCTGGCGGTGTCTTACCGCGTGGCTCAGCCAGCAATTTGCCAGTTTTCGGATCGTGCCAGCGGCTCAGTCCTGTTACGCTGTGTGCGTCGACCAAGCACTGCAAACAGTCATTGTACGTTGAGCCTGCTGGCATCTGCGGCGTAGACTTACCAACGTGCAATGTCACGCAGCCGCAAGCCTTGCACTCGCGAAAATACAGGCTCGACTTGGTGATGGTTATTTTTTGCAAGTTCATGGGCTTATCCTCTGACCCGGATAGATCAATCCACGATTAGCAATCCCATTTCGCTCAGCCAGCCGCTGCGTATAGCCAGAATTACCGAACAGCCCGTTCGTGCCATGCCAGCCATTCCTCAGTGCGATATCGCCGAGCGTATCCCCGCGACGCACGACGTAACCACCAGTACTTCGCTGAACGTAACCTGTCGAAGCCGGCGCGCTAACTCGTGGAGCTTGTGCTGCTACGCGAGCATTCACCGCTGCTTGCACTTCTGCCGAATTGTAACCAGCGGCTTGTAACCGCGCTACGCGATCATTACCGCTACCGTACACACCCTTTAATACATCTGCAACCACTTGGTCATTAACTGCTTTTGAGCTGGCTGCTGGAGCTACTGGCGCGCTAGCAGTGCCGTTCCAAATGTTTGGTCGGTAATAGCCAATGATTGAGTTGCGGTATCCGCCAAGATCCATCAAATTAAACGCGTTACCAACGTAGATATTGCCACTGCCTTGGTTCTGTCCGAAGAACTTGCCTTGGTAATACATTGCGACATGTCCGTAAGTTCCGCCACCGAAAATTGCCCAGTCGCCATCTTTCATACCGGCTTGTCCAGAGTGCCACGTAAAGCCTAACGCTTGGATTTCGCCGACTTGGTTGGCGTAGCCACTCGCTCCACCAGTCCTAGTCACCACCACACGCCCGCTCAAACTAAACATAAACTGCTTAAAACCTGCCACGCACTGTAAGCCGTAGCCCTCATTAAAGCCACGACCGTTCATAGCATTGACAAACGCTGCAGGACTGGATAGATCAGTCTTGTAGTAGACACCAGAACCCATCTGCGCTAGCTCTTTGTCGGGTGCTTCACAGCCCGAGCCGGAATCCTGCGGTACATCTAGACCCATAATGCCAGCAATCGCCGTCTCACGTTTCTTGGCTAGCTCGCACAAAGCTTTCTCAGTTGCTTTAGAATACTTGGCTTTTGAACCGTCAAGAGTGATACTGCCGTCCTCGGCTTGCTTGCCGGTAATGACGAATGTCGCCGACAACACTACGACTGCCGCCACTAGAATTACAGCAAGGCGGTTGGCGAGATAATTCTTAAACTTCGATACTATTCTCTTCATTGCTACTTCTCCTCAGTGCCATACACACCGCGAGCTTCACGCTCAGCTTTGCGATTAGCCAGCCACATGATAGCTTCCTCGATTTTTGTAAGAGCCACACTGTTTTCGCGACAAGGCAACTCTCGATTGTAGCCTGCTAATTTTGCGTAAGCGACAATAAGCAAGTCCTCGATAAATACACCGTTACGCTTTGTAGCAGCTGTGCCGCCAGTTTGAAACTTGATTTTCAGCACCTCTTTGCCACCGATATTAAGAGAAACTTCATCGCCTGGCGTGCCGCGACTCAGTTCATTGTGTAATTCTTCTAGTGCGTTATATTTGGTAGTTTCCATTATTTTGACTCCTTCTTATCTTGATTATTTTTCTGATTTGTTACGCCCAAAAAGTAAACGTTGACGCCGCCAGCAAATAGCAGCGCCGTACTCGTCAACTGTTTTGCGACAGCAGCAAAGCCCCAAATGTCGCCAAGTCCCTGCACGACGAACGCACCGAATGACAGCAAACCAACTGCGATTGACAGCTGTCGTGTAGTTTTCTTTTCTAGTTTCATATTTGACCTCCTTGGTCGTTATTGTTATTGCTTCGAAAAATCAGGTAGAGAATGAGCGATATTGTAGCGAGGGATATTAGTAGGGTGATCATTTCTTTGCCTCTGCATCCAGTCGTGAATTAACATAATGATTAGTCTTATTGATCTCGTCTTGGGTCTTCTGTATTTGCATTGTTATTTGGTTATTGTAGAGATGGAATAATATCGCTGCGATTATAATCTTACCGATTTCCTGGACCATTGCGTCATTGAACCATTTACCGAGCTTTCCGGTGAACGTGGCAGCATTGACGTTATTTTGTCCTTCTAGAGTATTTAGACGATTATCGTAACTCTCTTTCATGGCGGAGACGAGAGTGGCTAGTTCATGGTGTTCAGAACGGCTAACATTATCTTGGCTGGCAAGTGTTCGTTTTATCTCGTCAACAGCCTCTTTGACATGCTTTACGTCTGATTTCATTTCGCCAAATTCTGTTAAGTCTATTTCTTTCATTTGCTATCCTTTGCCAAAATAAAAGACTGCCGCTGATCACCATTAGATCAAATTGGCAGTCTCTACATTGTAGCTAACTGATTGTATTATATATCGTGAGGCGTGATTTTATCAATAAAACAGACAAAATCGTGCAACATCGATTTTACGTCACTTATTTCGCGAACATTAAAACCTTCTGATATCATTAGCGAGACTCTTAGTTTGGGTAATGGACTTTCGGTTACTCTCTGTCGTATCGGGTCGTTAGTACTCGCGTCAGTAGAGGGAACTGGCAGCTTGAATATTGGGTCTGGAAGTATTGGCGCAAAACTACCAGCCAAATATCGTCCAGACTCTCGACTAAAAACAACTAATATTGTCCTGACGGCATTGAACTCCGGAAGGTTAAACGGACATGCAGTCCTGCGCTTATATCCTTCCGGCAACATAACATACGCAGCGTCTAGCTCATTTAATGAATGGTATGGCTCAGGAGTTTGGTATACAACACAGCCTATAGATGCTACAGATTAAACTGAGCCTATGAATCTCATGCTAAACTCACTAACAGTAGAGTCGCCGCCATAATTACGCTGGTCGCTACAGAATGCTCGTATATTAATTTCATCATTCTTTTTTAAGAGCAAGTCGACAGACAAACTTGGTCGTGGCAAGTGTCGGTCGTTATCTGTACCTCTAGTGCGGGCAGATTCTTTAATCATCTCGCCATTCTTAAATATGCTTATATATGCGGTATATTGAGAGAAGAAGCCGGTTTGTGCTATAGCTGTTCTTGCGTCGATATGGTAAACACCGTCTTTAGGTACTTTAGCTGTGAATGTCTTCGTATCATACATTTTTGCAGTGTCATAGGCAACATTATCGTATTTTACGATAGTAGACTGATTTTGTGGCAGGGCTTCCCACTTAGACGTAGTAGCAGAAAACATCGGAAGTGACGTAAAATCGATGTTTTCTGACTTGACCTTGTCAACTGTGGTTTTTCCATCCTCTCCTACCACAAGCACACCACTCTTAGTACCTCCATTGATAGAATCGAGAGGTATAGATTTTTCTTTTGGCTTGCCTTCGAGAGTTAAGATTGATGACATGCCATCAATCAAATCATTATGCAATACAGACGTTGAGATGTTGTATTCAACCACAGCACCTTGCTCGTGCGGCATAGCCGGGGCAGTACGCCCTCGAACAGCGTTAGTGCCATTGTTTCCAGATATCAGGACCGTGACGACTTCCATTTTGTCAGGAGTCTTTTCACCAGCGGCGTCAATTCTATCGATGACAATATCAATACACGTACTGGTTTCCGCACCTACGGTAGAGGATAGCGGAATCGTCGTATCTGTATCACTGATTGACGCACTTAATGTTGTAGGCGGTATGTTTGAAGTTTTTCGTAGTTTATCCATTTCATTTTTCCTTTAGTTATTTACTTCTTCCAACTGGCAGGGTCTGGTACTTTCTTTGGTATGACCACAGATGTGATTGTGGCTATACCATAGGAGGCGTTGCTCGATCTGCCGTCTACTCGGTAGTTATTGACCACCTTATTTATTTTCAGTGATTTTTTAGTACTTGGGTCGCTAAAAGTTACGTGTCCTCCTTCTGTATCGTTAAACGCAAAATCGTTGAATTTATCGCTGTTAAATCCGGTCGTTACCATGGCACTAGAGACCGTAATGTCTTTCAGGGTGTGCAAAACACGTTTCTTACCGGTGCCGCTCACCGTAATGGACAATGATCCGCTCACGCGTAGTAGCTCGATGTAGGTCTTCTTCATCTTTGCCCAGCTCATATGCCCTTTATCGAAGTGGAGTAGCCCTGTCCGGAACGTAGACACAAAAGGCTCGCCGTCATCGGTTATGTACTTTTCGCTAAACTCGACAATTCGATATTTGCCGTTGTTGTCCGGTGTTGAGCGAAGTCCCATCAATCGCTCGCGTCCATCGCTCGGAGTAAAGGTAATAAGCTTCTTGATACCAATAGTCCACGGACGTATCCATGCCTTCAGCTGCAAGTCCAGTATCCAGATTTCATTATTGACCTTGGATTGGGCGGCTGGTACGGCGTCAAATATTTTTCCATCAAAGTGTACACTCGATATCCCGCGGCCATATAGCGGGTTAATACCATCAAAATCTGGGCGAATAGCTAGACTGACCTCTTCAGTACTCAATACGTTCAGCAGGTCAGGTTTAGCGCCAGTGGTATTTTTGCCTCTGGAGCAGGTAAAGAATAGGTTGTTGTCTGCCTCGGTAACTGAGCCGGCGGCGTATGTCCCGTAAGAACCAACAACCCGGGCGATATTCGGTACAATGAACGATGTATTACCAACAGTCATCGAGGTGAGCGTAAGCTGGTTTTGAGAACCCTCGCCAGATGCGGTTGTCATAAACACTACGTTTACTGGTTCACCACGCCCATCACGATAGCTGCGGACGGTGATTGGTATTTCACCAGTACCTTTGTTTATCTCGACCCACCCGCCGCCATAGAAGGCATTGAATGCACTGATATATTTACCAACACCGCCCCAGTAGACCTTATCGTCTACACCAACGCCAAATATACGGTAGCTCGATCCAGTGATATCACGAAGAACGGGACCGGACGTAGTATCGGCTACAGGAGCCTCCACAGCTACGTTTTGCGCGGTACGCCCCAAATCTCGATACGAGTTAGTCGATACCGAGTCAATATACGTTTCGTCATTCGACATGTCGCTGTAGTAGATATTGTAACGGGTGGCTTTTGGTACGGCATCCCAGGTTAATTCCAGGTAGTCCTCAACTTCGCCTGTCTGGCGCCACTGGTTGCGGATACGGCTGGTTTTTACGGAGATTTCAGCTGATGCCATTGTTTCGCCAACCTCATTGACCGCCGAGACTTTATAAAAATTGGAATAGCTGCCGGTTGCTAGATTCTTAGAATTGGTAACCTTGAGGTTTTTTGGCGTGTCGATACCTTCAAACTTCTTCACCTTATTGTTAGCGATGTCGTAGAACGCCAGAACATCCTTACCATTGACGATGTATACGCAATCGTCCACTTGATAGAACTTTGCTTCATATCCAGGTGTGAGCTTTTCTCCGGTTGCTTCCTGCCATGCTCCGCCGTTTGATCGCTTGACAACGCCGTCTTCCACGATGATAGCCCATTCTTCTAGCCCGCTGGCCGTTGCTAGCATTTTTACGGTGAACTTGTCAAAACCGTCGGGCATTTTGTCTAGAACAGGGAAAAATGTTTTTGTACCCCAGCGCGGATACAGCACACCATCCTGCCTTAGCATGTAATTTACGGCAGAACGGAGTGTGTTATTCGGTAGGCGTGCCTCGTCTAGATAGCTGTTAACACCACCGCTAAAATTCGGGATGATAATGTTCTGTGTTTTAGCGCTGCCGCCTGTCATACGTGGGGGAGTTTGTACTGCCATTACCAATCTCCTCCTATCCCAATGTCGCCCTCAAGTCCGCTAAACTGCCCATCAGGAACTAGCTCATTGCGCTGCCGCATATTTGCTAGGAGTATCATGGCGTCACTGTTATATTTCGTGTATAGGTTGGCATCGTCATTTACGAACAGTTCTGCTGTTACGTAGGCTATGGCGAAGTTTGGGTCGCTCATTTCTAGTACATCATCTAGTTTTGTTGGAATAAGCGGCTCGCGGTAGTATTTAACGATGATAGTTTTGTCAATTTCCTGATCGCTAGATTTTGGTATCCAACCTAGCCGAAGTTTATGTCCGATTTGTGGATTTCCTAGAATAGTAACAAACTTGCCATCTTCGCCAGTTAGCTGGCTAGGAGACTTTACATTCAGTGGTTCTGAGCTGCCCTGTAGGTAGAATCCGCTAGATAGCGAATATCCTTCCGGCAGGTCATACTCGCGCTGCCCAGGTTGAATAGGACCGATATCGCCTATACTAAACAGCTCATTCCATTTAGTAACGTTATCCGTTGACCAGCGGCGTACAGCCTTCTGTAGCAGGTTTAGTCGTATTTGCCCGTCCTCATCATTGAGTGCAGGCGCATCTGCCGCTTGTTCGTATGCTACGTGGACACTCTTTAGTATCTCGTTGACTTTCATTCTGAACTCCTTATCTTACGCGCGGCGTTGGTAGCGCCGACTTACTAATTTTGAACTGCGACGGGGCTTTGATGCCGGTAACGATGTTCTTGTTTGAGCCGACGTTGCCGAGGCTCACATTTGGATCTTTCGCAAAGCCGTATGGGCTAGAGAGCTTCATTATCTTGACGTTGTAGTCTGGTACTGAAATTCCACTGACAGTACCGCCTCTTCGTCCACCGCCACTGCCTGAGCCGCGTCTAGCACCTCCGCCACCGTTTCTGGATTGCGAAGTAACATTACCGTTCTCGTCCATGATTAGGGACCGCAGGGCTTGGTACTGATCTTTGGATATACGTCCGTCGTTGTAGAAACTCTTCAGCATAGAATCTTCTACGAAACACTTGTCAGCGATTGACTTCCTGCGTCCAGCGTATAGAGTATTAACCAGCTGCTCATTCGACATATCCTTGGTTGCCTCTTTGAGGTATTGCAATTTAACATCTGCTTTATAGCTTGCCTGCGTTGCATAGGTTAGCTGTTCCTTGTCAATGCCATTTTCTGCAGCGTAGCGTTCTTTAACCCAGGCTGGCATATCGGTGTACTTCTTATTCTTGTTCAGGTCGATAGCTTGATGGACTATTGCTTTATCGTTTGATTGAGCGGCAAGGGCAGATAGTTTATCGGTAACATCGTTTCCGGTATTGCTGTTCGTTTCACTCGAACCTCTTTGCTTTAATCCGTATCCTAGTACGTAGTTGCGGTAGGTGGCGTCTGATTCATCTTTTGAATCTTTGGCAAGTCTCTTATGAACTTCTCGAGCAACTTCGCCGCCTTTCGTTCTGATCGTCCCATCACCGTCTTGTGTGTAATCGCCGCGGGCAATCTTGGCTTTTATCTGCACCGGCAGATCGTCGGTGCTATGTGATTGAGATAGTTTAGTCAACCTGTCCATGGCACTCACATCGCCATTTTTAGCTCGCTTCTCCAGAGCTTCCATCTGGCGTTTGTCCTGCGTCAAGTTGTAGAACTGTTTGGCATCATCGGGACTACTCTTCATCAACTCCTTAAAGGCAACGCTGTCCTTGTCTCCAAGGGCGTGTTGCCCCGAGTCGTAGAATCTCTTCTGTTCGTCGATGGCGTTCTTGCCGAAGACCAGACCTTTAACGATATTTGTTGGCGTACGGTCAATAGGCGATTGGACATTGCCTTTACTGTCCTGCGTGTATCCATCTTTGAGAGCTGCAGCTCCTTGTATTGTTCGCTTTATTTGCGCACCCGTCGGGACTAGATCCAGAACTGCACCGCCAGTCTGTTCGGCGTCAGCTTTGGCAGTTCCTTGTATCGCTTTTATTCCCGCCGAAAGGACCTTGCCAGAGGCAGAGGTGCCGTATCGTGACATATCAGAAGCTTTACCGAACACGTCTCTCCTGGTTTTCTCATCCATGAATAGCCCGGCAATAGTAGGCGCTCCTGGTATGAATTTGGAGGCTTCGCCGCCAAAGCGCTGAGCTACTTGCCAGGTGTCTTCCAAGACTCCGTCATTGCCGTCATCTCCCTCGTTGTTAGCCAGGTCGTTATAAGTGTCTATCGTCGCCTTCAGGAAGTCTGGCAGTTGTTCTTGTCCCGTTATCATCTTTAGCCCGTAGTTGGCGGCCGCCGCTGCTACGATGAACTTGGCTTTTTGCATAGGGGTAAAGTCCTTAAAGAACTGCAGTCTCATATTGTTCACTTCCAGCCCGAATTGAGTAAATATTCCTAATGCTTTGGAATTCATTACGAGCGGTCGGTCGCCAATGCCGCGGCCAGCCAGAGTTGCCTTCGTAGCTAGGTCAGCCTGCTTGATGGCTGCATCTCCAGTAAGTCCTTTGCTGAGTGCCTCGTTGTACGCGCTGCGCCAGCTCAGCTCTCCAGTAAACTTCTCAATAGCTTCCATCGGAATAGAGGCAGCATCAGTGTATTTTCGGATGATGCCACGCCGCTGCGATGAGGCGTCGGTATAGCGGGCTTTCATGAATGAAGATTTATTCAGCGGGTCGCTTGCTTCGTCAAAGCCAGAGTGGATCATCTGCTTGACAGCTTTCATGAACGATGGCAACCCGTCTCGAGCAATTGTCTGCGGAACACTTAGGACCTGCGCTACGGCTGCCGTGGCTGAGCCTGGTATAGTGTTAGCGCCGACGATACCTTGTGTTTTGATTGAAACATCTACAGCCCTACCAAAGCCTTTATCAACGGCCAATCGGTCAATGGCGTTCGTTTTTCCAGCAAGGATATTGCCATATTCCTGCCATGCGGCGATGAGAGGGGAGCGCTCGCCTTCTTTGAAGTTCTTGTGTTTTGGCTTGCCGGTCTCGACTTGCGCCATCGCTTCGTTAAATCCGAGTTCTTCGATAGCTTTGTCTAGCTTAATCTCCTTAGCTTTCTGGAATGTTCGGAAGGCGTTTTCAACTACCCGCACGCGTGAAGCAGCAGGAGTCATGTACTGGTTGTAGAGCATTGCCTCGTAGTACCTGTCGATGGCACCGAAGAAGTCCTTGTTGGCTAGTTCGCCGCGGCGTGTCTGTGCAAATGGATTCCACTTGCGGCGTGCACCAGTGTTTTCAGTATTTCCGACTATCTCGTCAGGAACACCCCCGCGTACTCCGCTAGGGATTGCTTCACCGCTCACCGAGCCATTCATTCCGGTGATGTCCTTAATCTTCAGTCCAACCTTCTCGAAGAATGACGGGTCGCTCATGATGTGCGAGATGTAGTTCTTGCGGCGCGGTATTGGGTCATAGCCGTTTGCTTCCAGTACACGGTTAGTGTTGTTGAGGATATCGTCTGCGTGAGTACGCCACCAATCCACCGCTGGCTTCATGTAGGTGTCTACGTAGTCTTTGCCGTATTTGGCGTTCAGGTCGGCAACATCGACTTTCTTTTCTACGAGGTCGAACATATCTTCGGTTAGGTCTTTTCGCAGCTGGCGAGATGGTAGGTTGTCTAACATCTTGCTTTCTAGTTTTGTTAGTCCATCGCGGCGAGATTTCAGCTCGACTTTCATGGCTGCTTCTTGGCTGTCTTTGAATACGGAGGTAAATTCCTTGGTAGCTGCGGCCGTTGCGGCATCTGGCGCGTTTGCGTCAATGATACGGTCGATATCTGCAAGCGGGTTATTCCTGTTACCCCAGCGCTCAATATCTCCGACGACATCACCCAAATTGACTGGTTTACCCTCAACATACGCATGCTGATTGCCGTTCTCATCGATACCGACGTAGCTGCCAACACTCTTGCCATCTTTGTCGACTACCATACCAGTACTGCTGATAGTATGTTTATTGCCGTCAAGCGGGACCAGATCGAATATTGGCTTACCTTGCTCGTCCACACCTTTCGCTAGAGCAAACTCTGTTAGATCAGGTTTGCGATTAGCTTCCGTGCCCTTGACGTGGATTTTTTTGCTAGCGTCAATCCACTCCTGGCTGCCGACGACGCGGTTATATGCTGACTGTACGATGGTTGGATACTGTTTCATACCCCGTATGTCGTGAACGTCATAGCCGGTTTGTTTGCGGATCTCGTCGCGAACTAGGCGGCGCTGTGCTGGAGTACCGGCGTTGAGTTTGTCGATAACATTATCAACGGTCGCTTGGGGGTAGGGGTTGGTGTCTGCGGCTTGGCTTTGTGCCGTAATATCATCGATTCTGTACCCGTCGGCTACATCGGTGGCGCTTCGGGCTGCCGCTACCGCCTGTAGGTCTGCTGCGTTGTCAGGAGCGACGCGTTCGGTTGTTGTGACGCCGGTGTCCCCGTTAGTGGTGGACGTTAGCTTTGAGCCGTCGCCGAGGTCTAACTCTTCCTTAACTTTTGGTACGGTACCCTCAACCTCGTATGTTCTCGCCGGCTGGTTTGGACCGTCGAGGCGGGCGTCACTCTCGCGTAGCACCCCCTTAATACCATACTTACCTCGCGTTATATCGTGGCTATCCATATGCTCGGCTGGCTTGATTTCCCAGTCGTACTCTGGGCGGGCTGTTTGTAGCTTTTTCAGCTCAATCTCAGCCGCTCGCTCGGTGAATCCGTTGTAGCCTTTTCCGGTTTCTTCAACTTGGATTGGTTTTTCTAATCCTTCAGCTAATCTCTGTGCTTCACGGCGAGCAATAGCAATGTCTGAATGCGTCGAATATCGCTGTGATGGACTGCCGTCAGCATACTCTTCAACGATTGCGTATTTGCCGCGTGGTGTCTGTTCGATTCGGTAGCGGTAATCTTCAGGAGCTGTACCGAAAAAGCCTGGTTTCGTTGGCTTGTAGACGTCGCTAGTATTGACATCTGGGGTATTATTTGCTAGACTACCAGTAGTCGTAGCGTCTGTAAAGTTGTCAGCGAGCTGCCTACCGACAACTCCGACTCCGTCGTTTGACGCTAAACCAGTGGTTCGTCTACTAGCTAGAGGCGAATCACTGGAAACCAGGTTATCACCGCTTTTAGCGGTATTTTTTAATTCTGGACTAAGTGTATTTTCGCCTAGCTTTTGTACACTTTTTAGACTCAAGCCATTGTTAAACTCACCCATAACCGCACGGCTAGGATTCACCGGATTTTCATATAGTACATTTTGCTGTCCGCGCTCGGAGCGACTTCCCAGCAGCTGTCTGTCTGCTCCATAGATGGCGTTATCTGCGGCCGTAATGTACTCATCAGGGGTTAACCCCTCCTGAATAATCCGCTTCTCAACATGTGCATTATGTGCACCTGGATATACTGTTACGTCTCTGTTGGTTACGAAGTCTTGTCCAGTTTGTTCCTGGATGGCGTTGTGTTGGTTTAGGGTGTCCTGACTAACGCGTCCGTAATTAAATGGCTCATCGATAGGGTAGTTCTCAATGGCTGTGCGCATTCGCTCGTTCCGTCCAGCATTTGGCGTGATTTCGGTGCGTGGTATATGTAGGTCGCCGTCAACATACGCCTGGTGAAGCGCTGTAGCACCGCGTCCGATAGCCGCACCAGCTCCAGCCATACCAGCGCCAAATACTGCGCCAGTAGCCGCTTCCTGTAGGGCGTCTTCAGGCTTCCAATCGGTGCCAGCTCGAAGCGACCCGCCAGCTCCCAGAGCAGCGTTCGTAGCGGCTTCATGGGCGATAAGCTGGGGGACAGTCTTCTCAACTGTTTGGCTGATAATACCTTTCTCTAGTGCTTTTTTGGCTAATGTCGGAGCGACACCCTTAACAATCCCTTTAGCAAGGGACCCTACAGGAGCAACAGAAGAAGCAACATCAACAGCTATACCAGCTGCGCGAAGTATGCGGTCTAGAGTTCCTTTGTCTTGCATTCCTCCAGTTATGCCGTTTATTTCTTGGTCTATAGCGTTGTATCTGCGAGCATATTCTTCCTCTGAAAGCTTGCCTGCTTTGTATTCCGCAGTGAGTGCATCAAGCGGGCTATGATTAACTAAAGCCTCGCCTGAACGATAGACCGCTTTGAATGGTTGCGCCATGCCGCCAATCATATTGCTGCCGATACTAGCAGCATCCTTGCCGATAGTCTCTAGGTTGGGACCTTTCTTTACTGCTCGGTCGTCAATCAGGTTGCGTAGCAGCTCCGATTCGGCGACGATACGCTCGAACTTCGCGCGCTGTTCGGGGTTAGTAAATCCGTGCGGGACCTTGGCGTAATCTGTCAAATTTTTGGATATTTGCTCAATAGCCTCACGTTGCCTGCCGGCGTCCATATTATTAAAGTCCTCTAGGAATTGTGTCGGTGTCCTGCCACCGTAATTTATCATGGGCGATTGTCCGTATTCGCCCAGGGCAGCGTCAGCGGTTTTCTGGCGATACTGAACATTCTTTATCTTCTCGATGGTATTTTTCAACTGCTCGTCAGAGGTGATGCCTTGCTGTGCTTCATCGAGTAATTTCCGTTCGTTTGTCCAGTTGCCGCGGGTATCATTAAGCAGCGTCGTTAATTCGTCTCGACGCTTTCGGTAGTCCTCAGAGTTTAGATTGTTGCGGCGTACCGTCTCATTCAGCTGCTGCATCTGCGGTGATTGCTGTGCTGGCTGCTGAAAAGGGGAGGGTTGCTGCGGATGTGGTAATTGCAGCTGCGACTGGTTATTTATCGAGAAGTTTGGCTGCTTATCTTGCTGCTGTACTTTCGACTGGTTTTGTTCAATGTACTTTTTGGCGTTCTCATCGCCCAGTGCGGCATACTTTTTGGCTTTCTCTAGCTGCGATTCAATTGTCTCTACGAAGTTTGGCTGAAACATTGGCGTTTTGGGCTTCTCTGGCGAGAAGTTTTGCTGCTGCTCCTGCTGGCGCGGCTGTTGAATAGTAGACAGGCGTGTTGCATCAAACCCCTGAAACTGCTTTGGCTGGCTTAGTGGATTATCGTTTTGCTGCTGGATTGGTTCGCGGTGGTTTTGCTGTTCGCGGCGTTTTTCTTCTTCGTCGTCTCTCCATCCGAAGAAGCTGCGTATCATTTTTCCAAAGTCAAACATTGGTATTTAGCTCCTTTCGGCTATTAGAATTGGACGTCGTCTGCGGAACGCCGTGGACGCATAAAGTAGCTGTCGTCATCGTCAGAGCGTCGGCCAAGAACTGATTCTGTTGCTTGTCCTGCGCTTAGGCTAGGCGAATTAATATTCGAGCTGTCCACTGTGCCTTGAGTGATATTTTTCGCCTGGTATGCTGGAACGCTCGCCAGTGACGCTTGCGGAGCAGTGATATTTTGGTAGGTTTGTACGATTTGACCTAGCCGTCCGTTGATAGCTCTATCGACGTCCTGAATTTGGGCTGTCGATATTGCACCCGCTTGAGCGAGGGCTTGGGCGCGCTGGTTATCGTTCATGTTCATCTTGTTGAGGATTTCGTTGCGCTGCTCGTTGAAGGTGTCGTGGATTTCTTGGTACTTGCTCTGGCGGAAGTCATTCAGCTTGCGTACTTCGTCTTCCAGCTTCCTCTGTACTTGTTGACGGTTGACTTCAATGTCGGTCTTCTGCTCGTTCAGGTCGTCTAACATCTTGCCTTGTTCGCTGTTTTGCAGGTCAGCCACGCCAACGCCCAGCATGCCGATGGCGCTTGAGTTGCCGCCGCCCAACATGCCGATGTTGTTTGATTCGCCCTGCAGAGTGTTGCGGACCATCTCGCCCAACGACTGCTTGCCGCGTGCGTAGCTTTTTTCTAGCTTCTGGTCTTGGCGGTCGAGGTTCTGGAAGGCGCTGTCGCGTTCGCCCTTCAATGAGTTGATGGATGTATCTACCTGCCTGTCAACAGCTGCTCGTGCTGCGTTGCGTCGCGGGTCGATAGAGCTGAGCATATCGTTGTAATATCGGTTATTCTGTGCCCACTGCTTGTCGATGGCTTGTCGCTGTACTGCTGACATACCGCCACCGCCACCGCCACCGCCTCTACTATAGCCCCAACCACCAGTACCATTCTGCTGTTGAGGAGTATTTCCGCGATTATTATTCTGCCAGGATTGGTACTGTCGATGCAGTCCGTCTACGTACTGCTGAACCTTGCCAGCTTGTCCTTTGTCGTAACTGATCATTTTTGTGTCGGCGCCGTTGTTATTGACCTTGTTCCAGTCAATCCTGCCGTCGTTGCCGGTGTAGGCGAGCGTGTACGGATCGTGTACTGCCAGCCACCCGCGGAAGTCTGGGTTTCCTTGATATTCTGCCATAAAAATAGCCCTTTCTTGCGCTTCGCAAAAGGGCTGTTGTTTCGCTTGGACTGTCCAGTTGCGAAGACACACTTAATACAAGTTTGTCTTTCGCCTCTGGAGTCCTGATGTCCGCCGTACGACCGGTCGTCCAAAGCCGTTGCCGAGCTTGCGGCTCACGGAGCGGTGTTTCTCGTGGTTTAATACAGGAAATACCGCATGCTTATTTATAAGTTATCATGCGTTTTTTCAAATTATCAATATTTTAGTAAATTTTGTGAAAGTTTTTCGATTTTTTAGATTCTAGGATGTTGGGCTGTAGAAATGTTCGACAAAATACCACTTACCCCACTCGCCATGATCGTTTCTAGTACACTTGCCGAAACCGGTTAGCGTATATCGGGGGTCGAGGATAGCCTTAGCGTGTGGCTCGCTTTTCATCCAGCCGCGATCGCCATTGAATACCGTTCGCTCATCTAACCTATCTCCATTAACATCATCCGCACCTCTATCAGAGCCGTAAGTGATATTTAGGTTCTCGCTATAATATCCGTAGACATTGTTTAGATTTCTCATAGCAATCTCATAGCCCTCCAACTTTGTCGTCGGGTTTTGATGATCGTAATAGTTATTGGTAGCCATGTCATCGCACTTTTCTTGCGCAGATTTATTTAACGCTGGGCTGAGCTGCATCGGCGCGACACCATGCTCGGCGCGTATCTTGTTGACTTCAGCTAACATTGTCTCTGGCGTGATGTCATAGACAGTGTGCTTGCTACGCGAAGCAGACTTATTCTGGCTCTGATTCTTGGCTGGAGTTAGCCCTTGCAGGTATTTCAGTTCTTGTATTTTAGGCTCCAGTGTAGCCTCGACGTTTTTTCTATCAGCTTCTAGCCTGTTGTGGTATAAGATAGGGTACGCCGTGTGGCAGACGAAAAACCCGAGGAAAAAGCATACAGTACCGACAATCGCGACGTCGGTAAGACACTTCTTCTCGCTGAACATCATAATGCGTTTTTCTTTTTTACCACCTTTTTTCATGGCGTCATTATAGCAAATATGGTATGATTTGTCCATATGTTTAAGGCTGTTGACTGGGTAAAAGAACACTTCTGGTTTTTAATAATTGTGATGTTAATAGTCGGTGCTGCTGCTTCTTGTAGCCATACGTATGACGAATTACAGGCAAAAGAGAACCAGGTTGAAGAGCTGGAGCACGAAGTCAAAGAGCTAAAAGATAAAATAAGTGAGTATTCTAGTGATATTTCTGACGCCAATAGCAAGATAGAGGAAGCAAACGACAAAATCGACACCGCAAAGCGAGCTGCTGATAACCGAGAGGACTATCATTCACTCATTGAATCGATAGACTCCCTCGATGAAATCGATACTATAGACAAATCATAGCAAAGACACCCTTGCGAGTCGGGGTGTCTTTACCGTTCTCCGTAGCGTCCAGTAGATTGCGTGTCATACCTGCGCTATCAGTGGAGGTTTTATGTTTGGTGTGTATTTTTTGGTTTGTCTTAGTTTTTGTTAAACCTTCAGCTCGGCCGCTGGGGTAGAGACCTGGTTGTTTGCACGGAGCAGATCTGCTTCGTACTCCAGGTTGGTCTCTTCAATGCGGTACAGCTCGTCGGCAATTTCTTTCGGCACCGTCAGGTCTTTGCCTGCTGGATAGCCCTTGCCGTTAATCATCACCGTACGTCGCAGCTTGACGTGGACATACACTGGTTTTGTGTCTGGCTCGTGTTGTGCGTCTTTGGGTTCTGATTCTGCTGGATTATGCAAAAACTCCCGCGGGTCGCTTAGCGGCACTGATGTCGGCTCCGCTGCTGGTTGCGTCTCTGGCGTCGGTACTGGTGCTGGCGAGACGGTCGGTGTTGTATCCGGTGCTGCTTGCGCGGCATACTCAGCCTGCGGCGTGCGGGGCTGGGGAGTCGGCACATTGGTCATAGTAGGACCTAGAGTATTTGGTGCGTTACCTTCCATGATTATCCTTCCATGGCGTGGGCGGCGGCCTATATAAGCTACCGCCCGGTTAGTTTAGTATAGAGAGCCGGATTCCAAACGACACATAAAGTTGTTGTTTAGAATGGCAGCCTTGGCGGCAAACTTCCAACCAAGCGTCATCTTCTGATGAAGTGGGTCGGATACGCCGCCTGGACCTTCCTTGTACACTTTCAGGTGCTGCAGGTCGGTGTTGCCGTAGGCGTCTTCGCCAAAGAGCAAGCTAATGTGCACCTTCGCGTTTGATGCGCCCTTGTCGGTGATTAGGTTATTGCTTCGAACAACCGTCACACCAGCAAACGAGACTAATTCGCCCTTGTATAGCTCGTTGGATTTCTCCTTCGATGCTTGGCGGTAAACCGTCTGGCGGAATGCCTCGTCATCCATCAAGTCTTGCTCGACGGCTGGATCGACAACTAGGACATAGTTGCCGTCCTTAAAGGTTGGTGCGCCTGCAGTACGCAAGCGGGAAACCTCTTTGCGAACATCTGCCCAGGTCAGCTTGTCTGCGTCAGCCAGCAAGTTGCGTGCGGTCTTTGAATTGGCGTAGCGCACAGCAGTGCCGGCGATGATGACCTTGTTGATAGCACGGTCATAGCTTTTCGATGACTGCTCGCTGAGCTTCTTCAGAGCGTTTTGAACAGATGAGTGTTTTGGTGTTAATTTTGCGAGGTCAGTAAGCGTCACAAAGTCGCCATACTGGTCAACAACCGCATTGATAGCAGAAGTTGTCAGCTGGCTGCCGGCTGGGGCTTGCCCTTCCGTCAGAGGGTTAGTGACGATATCCAAGTCCGAGTAACGGGTAAACTGGATCGTTTTGCTTGATGCCTCTGGCAATGTTTCTTTGTGACCGAACTGGTCAAGTACAGTCTGAAACTCCGCTCCGCGAAGGACTTTCTTCGCAAAGTAGGTTTGCAGATCGTGCTGAAGCTGCGCAGTAGTAGTGTCAGCCATATTAAACAGCCCTTTCTGTAACCACTACCACCCAAATGGATTACGATAAACTAATGTTTCCGATCCTTGCCTCTAGTTCCTCTAAGGAATCTCCGCCGCCACCTGAGCCTGCTGCCGACGAAAACATGCCAGAGCTTTGTCCGTTCAGGTTCTGCAGGCTTTGCTGGGCACGCTCGCGCTCGGCTTGCGCTACAGACATGATAGGTTCTAAGTACTCATCGGCTAGCTTCCGAATCGATAGTTTCTTAAGAGCTCCGACGTTCCTTGCTAAAATGTGCGGCTCAATACGTCCTCGGACATAGCTGTCAACCGCCTTAGCTAAGGTTTCGTTGTAGCAGTTCGGATCCGTTGGATCTAACGAAGCATTGTTTGGGTCAAGCATAGGATATGCTTTTAGTATTTCTGCCTCTTCGCGGTCAAAGCGCGACGCCACCTGTTCACCGTCCAAGCGTTCCTGCATTGCCTCTACTGCAGTATTGGCAGCTTGCTGGGCTTGTTTTTGGTTATAGTCCATGATGTCGCTGGCGCTGTAATTACCATCTTCATCAGGAGTAGGGGGCTTAAGCTGGTCTTGCTGGTTTTTTCGTGCCATCTCCTGCTTAAGAGACTCGATATACTCGTCCTTCTCATGCAATTGGCTAGTCAATGCAGCGAAACGCTGATTGAGGCGCGATTGCTTGTCTGGACGCCCGTTTTGTGTATCTGTACCGACTTCTGCTTCAGCTTTGGAATCACCATTGGACTGCTGTTGACCGTCGCCATCAGCACCCTCCGCACCAGTCGCTGTTGTTTCGTTCGTAGTTTGATTCTCACCAGCCGGCGTCTCTGGTGTGGCGGTTGCTTCTCCGCCGTCTGTTAGCGCCATATTTTCTACCGCCTCGACCTGTTCGGCCGATAGTCCGGTATCGCTAGAAGTAGACATGCTACATCCTTTCGTTTAATTTAGCCAAGACACTTACGCAGTCCGCGGCGGGAGATACGCTCCGTTTCCGGCTAGTAGGGTGGTAAAAGACCAGCCGGAAACGCAACCTACCTCATAACCTCTTTTCAACGATAGGCATTCCTTTCTCGTCAGTTTTGCCAGTGTAGAAAGTCCCCGGCGGCAAAAATATACCGTGTTCATTCTGGCAACTTATGCACCTTAGGCTTGTGCCGTTTTGTCGCCATTCACTGTCTGGTTTGTGTTGTGGCGCGATACTACTCATATCCAGTTCGGCATAATGCGGTTTTTCGACTAGCTCTGACCCCGTGTTTGACGTCTCATACGGGTTAGGATTGCTGTTCATCTTCAGCCTCCTTGGTCATTACTTCAACAGCTAATACCGCACCCTCAATTCTCTCGATATACTTCTCGATCCATTGCGCCATTAGCAGTCTAGACCGCACCTCTTTACCAACTTTTTCATCAGAATCATTAGGACCAAACTCTAGGTCTCTGTGGAGCCTCAGATTTAACGCGTCCTGCTTCATCTGCTCCTTGATGCGCGGCCAGCCCGGGATTGAAGCAATGTCGGCTACCTCGGCACGCTGGCGAGCTTCTGCCACTTTTGCCTCTAGGCTTAGCTCCTCGGCCACTGGTGTGAGTGGCAGGGAATTGATATCACTGTCTAAAATGTTTTCCATATTATGCCGCCTCCATCGGCTGAAGTTGTTGGACTTCTTGGGCTTGCTGCATTTCCTGCGGTGCTTGCGGCTGCTCCTCGACTTGTCCTTGAAGCTGCTGTTGAAGCATACTCATCATTTGAGGATCATTGAGCATCTCTGGAGTAAATGGCTTCGTCTTGTCGTTTTCCTGAGTGTACGGGTCAAAGATTTTGTCTTTGTTTTTGATGCCGCTAGCTGCAATAAGCTGGTCAAGTAGCTCTGTTCTGTTGACCTTGCGTCCATCTTCTTGTGCACCGTCCATTAGCCACGCACCAGCCTGAGATGACAGCAACTCAACGAGATTGTAGACGCGCTCATACTCATCTTTCTGGTCATTGGCAGCGGTCGTGCCAGCATCTATTCGATACATCCACTTACCAGACAGCTTGGTGTGGTCAATCTTCATTTCGGCTGTACCGTGGGCGTTAATGTACTCAATCATACCGTTTTCGCCAGTCTCTGGGTCGGTACCTATTCGGTAACTCTTGGCTGAATCGAAGATGTCTAGCAGATCCTTGTGTCCAGATTTGATGATATCCAGGATTTCGTCGTCAAAGACATGAAACTTTATCGGAACAGATTGTTTGGTGCCAATTAGGTTTATCATGCCATCGACCAGCTCTTCATAAGCCTCCTCGAACATATTTCTATCCCACTGATCGCGGGCGTTTTCGCGCTTTTCAAGTTTGCTCAAGGCTTCTGGTGTTCGACCAAAGCCCGGCAGACCGTCGCTTGCGGATATCGTGGTGTCAGTCGTACCGTTTTGATTGAGCAACGCACCCTTCAGGAACTGATAGGTTGTTTGGAACTCATTTGATGGGCTAGCACCTGGATTGACGAAGCCAAAGTCAGATTGTCCATTAGCAGTACGGATTTTGCCACCTGGCTCATAACGCATTAGAGATGGATCAACAGCATCACCCTTATACCACATTGGCGGGAATATCTTGAACTTGGAGAAGTCGAGGTTTAGGTTTACGGCCGTGTCGATTGCTCGCTGTAATGAAGCGCCACGCTCAACATCGCCCATGCCCCACAGCGAGTCAATCAATGGTATAGCGTACTTAAATACAACAGGTATACGTCCAGATTCGTGCGGGTTCTTAATGTTTCGAACAATGGCATTTTCAAAGTCTGGTGCGAACGTAATCCACCGCCCATTCTTGCCGCGTTCGTAGCGAGTAACTAGGGCGATATGTCCCTGATGTAGGGTAGTCGCTTCGCCGCGCTCCTGCTGTAGGTTGGTAGTTGTCTCCTTGGTATCCGACGGTTGGTGTTTCTTGGTTGCTTTGTCGAGGATACCTTGAACGGCGGCTCTATTCCAGTCCTTAAACTTCATACGGCTTTGCAGATAGCGTTTGCTATGGTGGGTAACGATATAGACAGCGTCGCAATCATTCAAACTGGTATTGCCAACCTGCGGGAAGCATTCCGTCGGATTTATCACTCTAAAATCAGGACCGACATAATCCTCGTCAACTCGGTAATCGTACTGAACTGGCATAGCACCGTAGATAAGGGAGTAGTAATCCCACATACGAAGCTTCGTCATGAATGACCACTGGCTTTTAGCGTTAGGAATAACATATTTAGTCCATACTAAATCCATCAGCATTGCTTTGCCTTGGTCGCGTCTGCTTAGCGAACGGATACGTCCGGTCGGTAACTGTGCCACCACACGGGAGGATCGTTCTAATATCAGAGAACTCAAGCTACCTTCGCGAACACGAGACTTAAAACCTTTTTCAGTAGACAGCTTGGCATAGGCAATATCGAGTAAGACACGCCATGTCTCGTGCGTGTGGATCATATTTGTCCTTGCTTCTTGATAATCTTTACCTAAATCGCTTGCTTTCATAATTTATTTTCCAAAATAAAAAGGCCCCCAGATTTCTCTGTGAGCCTCCTGCGGCATTACCGCTCGTGGCTATTACATAATTACCATATCATGAGGTTTTTAGATTCTCAAATAAAAATGAATATTTTGTCTAAGAAAATAGAAAACCGCTCTAATATTGTGGTTTGATCTTGGATTTTATAGACTGATGTTCTGGATTTATGCGGCATGTTTTGACTGAGTTGCAATCTATTCTGGTTTGTGTTATTTCAATTTTGTATGCCATGTTACTTACTTTCCTTCCACTTAAACGTAAGAGGACCAAAAGTGAACTCACCCTTCTCGTTAACGCCGAGCCCTACTTCTTCAATTTTATACAAAATATTGTTTCTATCTGTATAAGTAAATTTTGGGGAGCGTCGAGCGTCTCCGAATAATCTTTGGGTAGATTGCATCAGATCGATTATGTCTGGTGGTCTATTTTCTGTTATCTTTTTCTCAAGCTCAGTAAACATGTCCGACGCAGAATTAATGCCACGGACATACTCTTTTTCTAACAGTTTCTGAATCTGTTTCTTCGCTTCAGCGATTTCACCACCAACTTTGCGCTTCTCACCACGTTGAGCTATGGCTTCATGTTCTCGGCCGAGTTGATATTGCGCAAATAAAATGTCATCTAGTGTCATTGTCTTTCCTCCTTTTTCATAACATCCTCAAGCGTAGTCCGCGCCTTAAAATACAGCTCATATTTCGCTTCCTCTGGTGCATTAGACAGATCAAGTAGCAAATCCATGCCGCACAGTTCACCGATTTTCGGTGTAGAGTTTTTGCCTTTGGAGCTGCTTAATTTGGCAATCGCAGCGTTATCTAGTTTGCTCGCTAAATCTAAGGTTGCAGTGATTTGGGTAACCTCTTCTGGCGTAGGGAGGTCTGTTACAGTTTTCTTCATTTCAATTTCCTTTCTTATCCGTTTATCGGTTTCTGGATTGTACACTACGCTCGCAGAGTTTAAATCGTCGGCAATATCATGCATTCCAAAAATTTGGGCATCACGATTTTGAAGGGAGTTTACAGAGCACAGTCTTTTACGTGCAGCTCTATAAATATCTTTCACGCGTCCACTGCAATAGTGACTATAACCATAGTGGTGGTCGTATTTTATCCGCTTATGGCACTTGTTGCACTGGATGGATGGTTTTGATTCACTCTTCGCCATTTCTCTTATTCAACTCCTTAGTAATATTGCGAATAAATCGTCCTACATGTATCCTGGCACATGTTTCGGCATTACTCTTACTCATCTTAGTTTTCTTCTGTAGCACCTTTTGCATATCGAAGAATATGGGAGCAATAACGTCGGCAAAGTATTGTCCGATAGCTGCTTCTACCGCATGCTGGTTGATTACCATTTGACAGTAATTCTTATCATCGAAGTTGCCCAGTAATAGGTCTACATACTCAGCAGATTCCATGCTTGAACGTTTTGCTATCGAGACACCTTCTTTTGATAATTCATCAACTTTGTCTAGCCATTTTTGGTCTTGGTCGGATATTTTAGTACTCATGCTCAACTCCTTTCACAAAAAACAGCCACCGCGTCATTCCAGATTTGTCACCGAAAGCTGGTTTTTGAGGTAATATTTTTAGTAATTCTGTGGTTTTAATATCGCGCTCACTCCATTTCATGGCGACAACACAGCCAGGCTTTACGACACGCAAACACTCACTCAAGCCTTTGCTCAGGGTTTCTTGCCAGGTGTCTTTGTCTAATTTGCCGTACTTTTTAGCGAGCCAGCTGTTTTTACCGCAGTTGATGAGGTGAGGCGGATCGAAAACGACAAAATTAAAGCACTCATCAGGAAACTTCATGTCTGTAAAATCTATGACTAGGTCTGGGTTGATCTCGAGTGTTCTGATTTTGCCTCTATCTTTCATCTCGACAGTTTCACGACGGCGATCTATGTACAGTATATTTGGGTGGTCTTTGTCGAAATAAAACATACGACCGCCACAGCAAGCGTCAAGTATCGATGTTGGAGTAGTTTTCATTTCTTCTCCTCCAGCAATTCAGAGTTTTCGTGGATATTACCAATAGTTTTATAATGTATATGCTCATAAGCAACCAGTTTGCTATCACGAGAAAAACCGCCACTACCTTTCAGACGCCTCAACGGTTTATACCAAAACGCCCCAGCTTCCAAAGTGACGAGGTAGGCTATTTCGCCTCGATGAGCGTTTAGGCTTAGATTGTCTACGACGATATCGTTCTCGCATATTAACCTGTCAGAAAGGATAGGTTCTGCGTACTGTTCAATTTCTAGCCGTCCCTCAATCGGAATCGGCTCGTTCTCGCCCTCAAGTTTTGCTGATACAAGTTTACCATCTCGCCAGTGCAGAGATACAACTTTACGCATTCTTTTTTCTAGGTTGTCCCAGGCTCTGAATTTTATTTCACGCATTAGATTTCCTTTCATCGGGTAACAGGTAAGACAGTCGTTTTATCGTCTCATTCATAATTTTATTTTTGAATTTGTGGCAGCCAGATTCATGACCTCCAGTTGCCAGATGTCCACATTCACAGAAAATATCATGAGCGTCTGACAGTTCTTGCTCTACCTTTGCACGAGTTCTTACCCACTCACGTAAGTGATTTTTCTGTAAGTAGTCTATCTTTTCTAGTTTTTTCATTTGATACCCTTTCTTACATTCCATTGCTATAGGTTTTACTACTCATATTTCCTTCCCGTCCTTAAAACATTTACCATTGCCTATTTGTCCACCAAGAGACCTACAGCGGGCAGACAGCTCAGATTGCTTATCAACATCGTATTCACTGGTACTTGAGCTTAAGCCGAGTAGTAGGGCAAATGCTGATAGGACTAGGAAAGCAATAACAGCATCTTTGGTAGCCAGCTTTTGTTGACCGTTGGTTGATTTATTGCTACTTTTCATTGCCTTCGCCTCTGTTATTTTTGTTGGCCGTTGGTTGATCGTCTTGACCAATAATCTTAATGTCGTTGACATCTACAAACTCCGCTCCACAAGCTGCGGCTACTTGACGGTATCTGTCTTCAAAGACGCCGTCACCAAGTCTTATAGTTTCTAGTATTACATCGGCGTATTCGTCTGGCGAAGATACCAGTATTGCTTTGGTGTTATAGCCACCATTACTAACGTAAATCAGCTTTTTAGGATAGTACCTCATAGCACATCCTCCGCATTGATAATCTCTTCATAACCGACGATATTTGCTTCTGATACATTCCAGAGAACGTCATAGTCCCGAACCTCATCAAAGCATATTGAATCAAGGTTCTGTTCGTCTTGTATGTATCGACCGGCAGCTTCACCTGCCTCTTTTCGGCTGCCAGCTTTAATGAAAATCTTGCCAACAACAGTTTGTGCAACTTCTACTTCGTAAATCATTGACATCTCCTTTCTTATGTCCACAAAATTAGTGGTTTAGCTGATATTCGCCTTGAAAATTACTATCGCACTCGGAAACGGCGCTGGATTTGGCTGGTCATCGAACTTAAGTCTGCCTTTGATATAACGGATTTCAGTGGCTTTCATGCAGTAGTCGTGCCACCAGCGAGTGTCGGTGCGGCTGGGTATTAAAAACACGACTGTTTTGCCTTTCTGCCACTCCTGATATCCTTTTTCAATCCATTTCGGCAGCTCTCTACCATATGGTGGATTGACGTAGTTTGTACCCCCCCAATCGCTTGTCAGCCCATCGACCTTGCCGTCCCAATTAGCGGGACATGGGTCATGGTCGAACTGAAACTCTGAATCTAGCACCTGATAGACCGCTTTGGGTGTTCGCCAGTCCATTCTTAATGAGCTAAAGTGTGGTCTAGCCATATGCTTCTCCTTATGTTAAATACATGTAAAGTACATACATGTTATTTACGTATTGTTTACGTATTTTATCCGTAGAACGTGTTTTTTAGATAAAACGTTCTACGGGGCTACTATTTTTCCTCCTTTGCGGCATAGAATCCAAACGTGTTAATGAAAAATAGTATTAAATAGAATATTGATCCAGTGTATTGCTTAGCCATAGCAGTAAATATCACTGAAGCTGCAGTAGATATCATACCGATGATACAGATTGTCATGAATATTTTACGTTCCACTATTGAGTCTCCTAGGAAAAGATTAATATCAAATTATCGTTTAATTTATAGGGCACGGCTCTAGCATCTCTGTCGTTCCAACTGATAGCCCCTCTGGATTCTAGCCAGTCAATCAAACTGGCTATTTTGTCACCTTCGTAGTTTCTTTTTATAAGCGCACCCAACAGAACTCCTCGGAATGTCGCGCCCCGCCACTCCTTTACTCGGCGACTTTTGTAGAAACATTCGAGCCTCTTCTCTCTAAATCTATGAATGTAAAGGATAGCTTCTATTAACACATCCAATTCTTCAACAACAACTTTAACGAAACCACCGGGACGGTCAATGCAAATCGGACATTTTTCTAAGTCGTAATACAGGCTGTCGGCCGCTTTTTTGTCTTTGCTGTATAACTTATAACTATCCTCCGTTCCCTCTATGTATACAAGTACTTCACCTTTCACATCGTGTCCTTTCTATTAGCTAATTTTTACCTCGTCTTTAATGACCGGTTTGCCCAGTTGGACACAAAGTGTCGGGTTGTTCCTTACGTCCATGTTGCACATTGGATAAGTCTCTCGACGAGTGATTTTAATGGTTTTATGAAAATATGTTCGTTTTACAGAGTATTTTATGGGGAATATATCGCAAAACCACATAGGCATATAGTTGTGCTTGAAATGTTGCCACGGGTCTTTCGGGAACTGGAATGTTTGAACATCTGATACTTCGTACGAATCCTCGCATAACTTGGTAGACAACACTTCAGAAGAGAGGGTAATTACTAAATCGTCAACGATACCACGGCGTTCTCGCAACTCCATGTTTCGCAGCATATACTTGCCAAGACGACGCTCCAGAACTACTCGAGAACTCTCCAGCAGTACACTGTGAATAGTAAACAATTCTTGTGAATTTGAATCCTTCACTCAGTTATCCTCCACACCGAGGTAGATCAGCCATTCTCTTCTGTGATTTACGATGGATTTTTTAACGTTGTCATATGTGCCGAAGTAAATAGCCGAAGGATATTGCAGAAAGGCAGTCGCCTCAATCAACAACTCTTTATCATTATGGTTGTAATAAGCTGTCCACTTATTCTGATCGTTATTGCTCCAATCAGGCTCAAAGTTTGAATCGCGCATAAGCGTGGTGATAGCGATTTGACGTTCGAGAGCTCTTTCGGCATCAGTTTCGGCGTAGTAGATAGCGCCCGCCATATAACGACGATTGTCTACGCGGGAATCCATCCAGACGCCTGAAAACACATACCCGTCATCAATATAAAAATATTTTTGGCCTATTTTCGGCTTCCAGTGAATACTGTCTATTGGCTCTTCCTGAATTTCCTCAAACCATTCAGTTAAAATGTTTGGAAACATGTCAAGAGTCTGTCGGGCGTAAGCCATAACGCCACCATCGCCGTCATCATAAACCAAAGCACCATATTCAGATATGTAGAATAAATCGCCCGCCTTGAAGGTTGGTAAATCTTTGAGTAGTTTGTATCGTTTCATGACACCTCCCATTAAAATATTCCGTTATCTTTCTTATTTCGCTTGCGAGACTTGATGATTTTGTCTTTGTACTGTCTGACCTCGCGTTCGCGTTGCCATTCTTTGTCTTCTTGTGCCACCGCAATCTCTGTAACGACGATGAATGCGACGAACACCACGATTGTCATAATCCAGAACATTATTTATCCTCCTTCGGCTCAAGTTCTTTCTTATTTTTAGCGATATAAGCAGTGCCGTTAGTGCCGCGAACGAAGTTATCCTCGACAATATCTAGCAGTTTCTTAGCATCGTTAGCGTCCATGATGATGAGTTTGTCGTTGGTGGCGTCGGTCATCAGATCTACGTTGTAATCGCGAATTATCTCCTCAACAACATCGCGGGTCATATTGACAGGGTCAAGCTTAGCAAGCCGTTTGACTAGTTTGCGGTTGTCTTTACAGAGAAACTCAATTCCTTGACCAACCGTCGGCGTGGCGATAGACAGCCTCTCGTCAAGTATCTTGCCATTCTTGCGAGCTTCAGTGACCGACACTGGGTCGTATTGAAACATCGATTCAAACTTGGACTTATTAAACACAAACATTACATCGTCAAATACCAAGACTTGATCTGACGGGTCTATCTTGAGCGCACATTCTGACTTCAGCTCCTCTATACGTCCGCCCGAGATAGTATAAGAAACTGTATTGCCGACCAGTATGCTAGATGGGCGAAGATGCTTGAATATACAGAAACTTTCGTCTGTCTCTTTATCGGTGAATCGCGCACAAAGTGCCAGTAACTTCTTTGCTTCGGTTTGCTTTAGGTCAATCGTCTCAATATCTTGCGTATACTCCAGGTATTCCATTATTGTTTCGGCAACTGGTACGTCATTTACTCTGATGGCTGGCAGGGCATTCTGATAGCCCTCAGAGCTTGCATAGTCAACGATTTTTGCGCCAACGACGCTGTTGGACTGTGCTGTACGTATAATGCCGTGCAGAAACAGCGAGAAGAGCTGATGTTTGATTATTTTGTCGTAATCGGCGCGAAAAACCTCGTCCGATTTGGTGATGACAAATAGCTCAACATCTAATTTGTCTCTGCGACCATCCGTCTTATTAGCCCAGAGGAATACGTCTGGTAGTTCTGTTTTGTTAGTCATTTTTACCTCCCTTTATTTCGTTAGTTATCGCTCGCTGTTTACGCTTTCGGCGTTGCTTTTTTCGTAAAGCCTTCTTCGTCATAGTTTGCCGTCCGTTTTCAGTCGATGATGATTACGGCATAAGTACTGCAAGTTGTTGACGTCATAACGCAAATGTGGGTGAGAGCCGCGCCCCTTAATGTGATCAACGTCTAGGTTTTTAGTCTCGGTACATCCGGCGACTGCACACACATGCCCAAATTTCATGTCGAGGTACGGCTTCGCAACCTTATCTCGGAACGCTGCCCACGCTTTTGCGTGTTTGCCGCACTGCGATATTTTCTGTCGTTTTTTGAATGGACAGAACGTCTGATAGTGTCTTGTGCTGCCGCAGTTCTTACATAGCACCTTAGCTTTATCTGTCGTCATCTGCTTTATCCTCGATTATCGTTGTGATGTCTGATGTTGTAGTAATCTGCTTGACTCTACCGTTAGTAAATTTAACGGCAAAAACAATATCTCCAGACTTGTCGGTCGGCAAAGTCTTGATGTAATCCACCAAATATATAACTGCTTCTGCCGTGGTTTTAAATCGGATAATCTCCGACGTTTGCCCGCGTATACCCACGGTCTCGCCTTTGTGTCTCATGAGATAGAACGGACCAACTTCACCAAACGGCGTATCGCGTGCGGCTCGTTCTAGGTTAATGATGTATTGTGGTAAATCTAAGCTTTCCAAAATATACCCTCCTTTAATTTTTTATCGGTAAACTACCCATAATACCCTCCATCGCTGAACAGTCCCGGATCAGACTGAGGCATAGAATCCTCAACTGTCGCCTTACGCTCATTGACAAGCCCGTAGCGCAGTGCATCGTAGAGATGGTCTTCGCCTGTTGTATCAACGTCCTCGGGTCGTTTAGTGTCAACCACGAGACTCGGTAGGGTACGGATAAAATGAACACAGTTACTGAATACCTGCAGGTATGGCAATCCGTCTGGTGCCAGAGACAACGCTTCATGAACAGCAGTGACTCCTTGAAGCCGGTCGTTATTGGCGGGGGTGAAGTTGATGCCTTCTTCGTCAAATCGATCAGCGATAGTTTTTCCGTCATCGGCATTAGCGATATGCTTCCACAGCGACGGGTCGGCTAGCCTAACAGGCAGTTGCTCGTTTGATTGTTCAAGCTGCTTCATCTCGCGTGCCTGAATCCTTGGACCCTTACCGCTAACATAATATTCGCGGTAAAGATATATCCGTTGACTAATTGGGTCACGTGCCAGCCAAACAGCGCCCGCATACGTTCCTCGTCCATAGTCATATGCCATCCATCTCGGCCAGTGATCTGGTATGTTAAACGGCTCGACGACGTGCAGATGTCGCCGCCACTCGCTAAACGCCTGACCAGCAAACAGATCCCAGTTGCCATACAGATATGCTTCGCGCTTCTTTGGATCTGCCATTGTCAGTAGGCTACGCATGTATGACTGTCTGAATGACGCGCTCGGGTGGTCTTCTAGAGTAGCAGGGATAAACATACGTGTTGTCTCGATGTAGTCAATTGAGCCGTCTCGCTTGACGTACGGACGCTTGTCGTAAATTGTCTGCTCAGGTGGTGCGGCATCGATGAATCGAGTCTTAACCCAGCCATGCCCGACGCCACCTGGGTTGCCAGCTGCGAAGACGGTAAGTGGTTTGTCTGGATCGTCAGAACGAACGCGCCCAACGAGGTTGTCGTACCAGCTTTCGTAGAACTGAGTTAACTCGTCGATACCCAGCATGTGTATCTCTGAACCCTGATAGTGATTAAAATCATCTTCGTGGTTGTAGTAGCACAAGTAAATCCACGATTCAGTGGCGGTGAAGTAGTAGCCCTTTTCTTGCGACCTAAATATCATGTTGCCGTCCTTGATATATGCACGGCACTGTTTATCTATTTCTCGCATGAGGGTCTTTTTTGTGTCCTCGTACGTTCGCCGAAATAGATACGCTGCGTAGTGATCATATTCAAGGCAGCGTGTTACTGCCTCAGCAACTAGTGCGGCAGTCTTTCCTCCGCCGGCAGCACCACCGTAGAATCGCTCAAAAGCTGTCGATGTATGAAACAATGTCTGACGAGGCGAAGCAGTGTAATCCGGTACTTTGACTATCTCTGTCATGATTCTGGCGTCCTCGGAACAGTGTTAATGAACTTAACCTCGCGGTTAGTGTTCTCGGTCTCATATTTATCTTTGAATCCCCAGTTATTCTTCAAGCTGAATATTACGCCAGCAGTATTAGTGCCGAACAGAGACTCCTCCGCATAGGCCTTAATCTGTTCTTTCGCTTCTTTTATCGTGTTGGAAAATTCTGGATATTTCTCTGAATATGTGGTCTCATAGTCTAATAACACATCACGTGATGTGCCTAGTGCAACAGCTAAACCAGTAACGGTGAGTGGTTTCTGTTTGGTTTTAACTTTGCGGATCACTTTGTCCTGGACGACCTTTCCGTCTTCAATGACAATCTTTCCAGATTTAGGGTCGCGGCGGTCAATATACTCAGTTTGTTCTTCCCAGTGGGGCGCTGCATTCTTAAAGTATTCAAGTATCATGGCGCGCAGTTCGTCGATATCCTGAAACTTCATCGGACGACCGGGCGAGTACTCATATACAGGCTTTGGCGGCTCAGGTGCAGGCTCGGCTTTGCGGACCACCACATCTACAATACGCTGAGCATGCGCCTCAATCGCCACTCTGTTATTTTTCTGAGTCATCGCCATCATCTTCCTTTCCGTGTTTAACTCTTACCGCCACAATCCTCGACTCTGGATCGGCGCTTTCTTCTACGCGGCGCATATGAGAAGGCGAGGAATAACTTCGAATAGTTTGCGGGCGTAACCCAAGCTGGCGAGATAGCTCGTCAGCCGTACCTATTCCTACTATCTCTTCTCCCTTGTACAGGACATACTCGACCGCCATAAACCTAGCCCTCGCTCCGTAGTCTCTTTAGTTCTTTGCGAAGTTCAACAATGGCGCGTTCAGCACGTCTTAGTGCACTCTCAACCCGCTTGATCATTTCGTCTCTTGTCATAGCAGTGATACCTGTTCGTCTTTCTTGATAGCATCCGGATTATGCTCCATCAGCCACGCATAAGCTTTCTCGCGAGCATCTTTCTTTAGGTCGCCAGCATATAGCTGTTTAGACAGAATATCGACCTTCGCTTTGAGATAAGCATCATTACGGTTGTTAGTAATTAACGTGTCAATTTCCGCGACCGTATTGCATCTATGGCAAATAAGCTTATCTACTCGGAGACACTCCCATTTGTGTACGTGCTTGCTATCGTTCATATTTTTTACCTGTCTCTGGCTGCTGCTTGGCAAGGGTGGGCATCGCCAAGCCATTTAACCGTTTTGGCACCAGTTTAATGATTAGCTAACTTCTTTCTCCTCTCGGATGAATCCGCCCTGCCACTCCCGGCGAATAATTCTTGAATGGATATGGTAAAAGCTTTTCGCCAGCAGTCTTTTATAGTCGCGTGCATCAGATCGGGACCGAAAGGTTAATGACAAGTCTCTTGCTTCAAAATCTGGCTTGACGTGCCATTCGGTATAGTCTTCGTCCTCACTGCGAACTTCAAGCTCAGGCTCGTCATATTTCTTTCTGGATAAAAGCTGTAAGATTCCCATTCTCGGATTCCTCCTTAAGTTTCGATAGTTATTCCGCCGTGCTCCGCCCATATCTTGGATGCACACACCTTCCAGACGTACGAATCATCCTCGCAGAGATGATCCAGAAACGCCTTAACCAGATTGTCTATATCCGGTTTCTGCTGGTGCGGACATCCATTCATGGCTTTACGCTTCTTGTTTGACCAACTTTTTGGCATGGGCAGAGCAAATTCAATCGTAAACGTTTCAGGCGGCTCATATCCTGGCAATTTCAGCCTTAGCTCGTCGCCGTACGCTCGATAGCTCATTACTGACGGACGCTCATTCCACTTATCGCTTCTCGTCATGCGCGGTTTGCTAACTGGTGTGATACTGATATGCTTTTTCATCTCTTCTTTTCACTTTGCGAGCGAAGCAGAGAATAAACAAAGACAGTCACATCAGTAATGAGAATTGCTCCGAGGATTTGTGCAATCGGTAAAGTTCCGATTGCGGTTTCCATGTACTGGACTCCAAAGAGTTTTATTCCCGCTACTATCTCTGCGGCGCGGACCATGATAGTCCAGGCATTGTCTAAAAAGACAGTTACGTTGTTGATTGCTGTTTTAAGTTTGCCCATAGAGTTGATCTCCTTTCCGGCTGTTTTTGTTGTTTGTTTTTACCACCAATGTCCCGGGTAGGGGCGCGGGTCGGTACGTTTCCAGAACGCGGTGGCTGCCTGCCAACTGCCATATCGGCTGATGGCGTAATTGTGACACCAGCGTAGCTGCGTAACGGGATTTGTCATGTAGTCATCTCCCGCAGATGCCATCTTGGTTGCTGGCAGGCTTTGGCACAATCCATATGCGCCAGAGCCGCCTTTGTTCCAAACATTGTGCCGCCAAGAACTTTCGTGTTCGACGATGTAGTCTACTGATATCCAATCACTTTCGGGAATACCAGCGGCACGCATCAAGTCGTACTTAGTGCTTGGCGGTTTTGCTTCGGACACCGCCAAAATCGTCTGAGGCTTTGGTGATATCGTCTGCTGAGGTTTTTCGGCAGGTTTGACAGCCTGCTGTCTCTGAATCTCGTTATTGTGTGATAGCGGTGCCGCCATCTCTTCCTGGGGCTGTTTAGCCGCTGGCATGAGTAGTGCTACCATCGCTATTACGAGGACCATGCGTATGATACGAACGGTTTGTACCTCCATTTCTTGTTATTATCAGCCTTCCGTTATTGAGTTCTCTATCGCCACTTGTGATTATTGTTTTGGCCGTTCACTTAAATATCGGAAGGTGATTGTTGTTTGCAAAAGTCAAATTGTTAACGTTCTCAACATTTCCATCAGGAGTTTTGCTAACCCTGCGGAACAGCTAAACCCGTTAGTTGTCCCGGTTGGAGTAACAAAAGAGAGGCATGCCTTGCGGTGCATGCCTCTCTTTTACGAAAAAATAACCCGCAAGGCGAGCTCCAGAACAAATAAAAAAAGGTACCTTCTGATACCTTTGAATAATCTACTTCATAACTTCGGTTGGTGCGGGTAAGGAGACTCTAACTCCTGGCCTCTTCCATGGCAAGGAAGCGCTCTAACAACTGAGCTAAACCCGCATAATGTTCGCTGCGTATCTCGCTGGCAAATCGTCACAATTTTGCGAACTCGCCTATGATGTGCGATGCAACAGCCAATCTTTCGATTACATAGTTAAGTATAGCAAACAAAACCGCTCATTTCAATAATCTTCTCACCAATTTCTCTTCGTATGATCCGGCGTGGCGTCTTTGTAATCTTCCAGGTGCTGGTTTCTTTCCTGGGATTTGCGCTGTTCGTTGTAGGCGTCGATGAATCGCTTGTCCAGTTCTTTGAGTTTGCCGTCGGTGCTGCCCGCGTCAACTTTTTCTTTATCGCCAGGGTTGGTGGCTGGAATACCTTGGTCGCCGTTTCTGAGCTGTTTTATCTGCGCCAACTTTTGCCGGATTCGCTGCTCAATAACGATTGCCGTTTTGCCGTCATCATTGTTCGCGTCGACTGTTTGGCTAGCAAATTGCACGCCGCAACTATCCTCGCCGTCGTGCAGTACGGCGTTTGCTTCGTCGTAGCGGATGATTGCCTGGTCGTAGCGTTTTTCGCTGGAAAGGGCGTCTGCCTGCGCCTCAATTGACAGTGACAGGTTGATGCGGACAGGACATTCGCGCGTTTTCGGCACTTTTTGCAGGGCTTGGCGGAATTGTTTTTCTGCCGAGTCGTAGCGGGCTTGCTTAAATAAAGCGTTCCCGTCATTAAAAAATACTTTATAAGATTCAAACAAATTCATGGTATAAATTGGCGATAAGCGAAAGGAAGCCTGGCTGTTGTCGCCGTCTTTATAGGCGGCGTGCGCTGCTAGCGACAGCAGAGGAAAACTCGTCAATTTAATAGCAACCAGCAGAATCACCACGCAAGCAGGGAACGAATAGCGGAGCAGTTTCCGGCGTTTTTCTCGGCGGATTTTTTCAAAATCTAGTTTTTTCAGGTCAAATGGACGATTCTTACTCACGATTTTCCTCCTCCGACGGCGTTATATTTTGAAGTTTGCATAGAGGCAAATAGATGTTTCTGATTTCAAAGGCCAGCAAAACAGCAGCCGCAAATATCGCTATCCAATAGATATCGTTGTAGCCGTCGAACGAGCGGCTGCTACTGACGGCTTTGTCGACGGAGCCGTTCTTGACGACGGCGTCGATGGAATCTGGGGTTTGCCGGTGCGTGTACGGCAGGCCTGTTTGATTTGCAATGTTTTTAAGGTTTGTCTCGTCAATTTTTGATACGGCATATTTCAAATCTGGCCCGCGTAGGTAAAAACCGTCAAAGCCGCCGCTGTAGCTTGGCGTTTTCATTTTTCCGCCGTTGGCAGTGCCATATCCCATGATCGCGCCACCGCCCAGCAGAGGCTTTAAGCTGGCGAATGATTTTGGCGAGGCGTCGCTGGTTTGTTCGCCGTCGCCCAGGTAAAATAGCAGCGAGGTGCGCTCGGGATTTTTATGCTTGGTGCGAGTAATTTCCGAAGCGATGGTGTCAATCGGTGTATCAATTGAGCTGCCCATGGCGTAGCTTTCGCTTATGATATTTACCGTGTCAACTGCCGATTCAAACATTCTGACATCTGTCGATAACGGCGAATCAACAAAGGTTTTATTATTGAAAGTTATTAAGCTAAATCGCGCGCCAACCAGCTTTTTGGCAATTTCTTTGGCGTCGCGGCGCATGCCGTTAATTCGCGGCTGGCCGTTATCATAATCCTCGGCAGCAGAACTCATCGTTGTATCTATGACAACATAAACATCGACTAGTGGCGCGCCCCACTCTTTCGCTTCGCCAGGAACAGCTGGGCGAAAACAAGCGGTAATGATAAGCAGGACTATACAGAACCGCCGCAGCCACGCTCGCTGGTTAGATGTTGGTTTGGAGAAAATCCTCCAGCCGGTAAAAATTGCAGCAACTACCAGAATTATCAGTAGCAGATACCACGGCAAAATCGGTTGCATTATCATATGCGAAGCCTCCAATCGATAATAATGAGGGAAATTATGATGATAAGCATGCCGTATAGTAATAATTGCGGCTGGTCAGTGCGAGTAACGCGCGGCGTGCCTTTGAAGCGGGAAGCGTCTTGGGCGGCGATTTTTTGGACAATATTTGGAATTGTGTTTTTGTCGTGCAGTACGTAGTAATCGCCGCTGGTCGCCAACATGGTTCGCTTCAATTCTGCCGCTTCGGCCTCGCGATTTTTATTACTATTCGGGTAAATGCCGTATACGCGGATATCCTTTTGCTTGGCAAGCTCTGCCGCTTCGGGCAGGGAAATTATCGGTGTGCCAGCTAATTGATTGTCGGTTCCTAAAATGATACTCCGGGAGCGTTTGCTGTCCAACTTGTCGAAGCGTCCGATACAGCTCGCTAGCCCGTCGCCGATCAGCGACGAGCCTTGCCCGTTCGAGACTACCGTACCGGATAAAATATCGAAATATTCCAGCGTTCCAGGCGGCGTCAATGCCTTTTCAATCAGCGCTAATTTGCTATCGATGAGGCTGGCGTCGTCTGTCAAAGGAAATATCACTGCCGGCGAGCGGTCAAACAATACTAAACCGAGCCGTTCGCCGTCAAACTTTCGCGCCAATGTGCGGTAAGTTTTAATAATCTCTACGTCATATTCATACATCGACCGCGACACGTCAAGGCATAGCACGATGTCGCGATTTTTCACCTCGGGAGAAACGACGGCTACCGACGACGGGCGGCCAGTGAGAATAATCATCATAACCAGCAGGAGCGCGTGCAGTCCCAGTACAACCGCCAATAGTTTTTTATACCGCTTGACCTGCTGAATATAGAGCGGGAAAGCGCGCAGCCGCGATGTATTGGCGATAGGGAGTTTTTGTCTAGGCGCGTCATGGCGTTTCGATCGGCTGTATCGGCGGAGTATAATCGGCGCGGCAAACCACAGCAGGGCGATAACTATAATTAACGCCAGCGACAATTGCCAAAAAACTAATTCCATGCCGCTACCGTCTTTCTGGCTAGTGTCGCCGCCTCGGCAACGCTGCCTTGTTCGACCGCAGTAAATTCAGGAATATAGAATTGTTTGATGGCAGCCGCCAATGTTTTATAGCGAGTCTTTTCCAAATCTCGCAGCGTCAACGTGTCAACGCGGTGGCCGTTTATCTCGACGACGAACATACGAAGAACATAGCTTAATTTCTGGTGGGCTTTACGCGAGGATAACTTTCCGGCAGCGTGATTTTGTTCAATTTCGTCGATTAGCTGTTGGTATTTCTGTTTCAAATCAGTTAGATCTGGCGGCGTGTACGGTTTTGGTTTGAGCGTTGCCAGGCTGCGGTGGGAGCGGCGGCGAGTCGAGTAAAACACAAATCCGTACCATAAAATAATCGTACTTAAAAGCAAGCAGCCGATAACCAGCCACAGCGGGTCATAATCTATCCATTCGCGAAGCTCAGTGCCAGCGTGCATGCTTTTGCCTTTCTAGCAGTGAAAAGAAACTGCCGACGACGTCCTCTTCTCCGGAAATTCGCTCGCTGATGACGCCCAAACGCTCCAGGGCAGTGGAATATTCGCGGTAGTATGATTGCTGCTGGCGGTCGAAATCGGCCTGCAATTTCGTTTGTTTGCGGATAAAATAAGGCAGCTCGGCCAAATCGTCAATATCGTAAAAACTGCGGTTTCCGTCAAGTCCTGAAATATCATTGATTGTGATCCATAATATCTCGTGCTGGGCGCGCAGCCGCCGGATAATATGCTGGTGCTCGCCAGTCAGTTCATCGTCGTTGGCGACCACTACCAGTATCATCTTGCGCCGTAAGTTGCGTGCAATATATTCAAGCTGATTCACGATATTGCTCGGCGCTGCTGCTAGCTGAGTACTCTTTTCAATGTGCCGCAATAGCTGCTCGATATGCCGGTCGTCGCCTTTGAAAGGAATATAGGCGTTGTTTTTGGCGTCGCCGGATACCAGTCCGATCAAGTCGCCGTGCCGTAATACGATGTAGCCTAAGACTCCGGCAGCCATGATACTGATGTCGCGCTTATTGCTGCCGCTTTTACTGGTCGCTGCCATGTGGCGGCCAGTATCGACTACTAGTAAAATATTATGTTTGCGGATTGCTTGGTAGCGCCGGATTCGAATGCCGCTGCTGCGGGCAGTCGCTTTCCAGTCGATATCTTTTACATCGTCGCCAGGAATGTATTCGCGCAAGTCATCAAAATCAAGACTGCGCCCCTTAAATACCGAGCCGTATTGACCATCCAGCAAACTCCGCACCTTTTCATGGGCGTAGAGATCCATCTTGGCTTTGACTTTGGCGAAGAGACTTGGCATATTACGGCACAGGAACAGCGTTAAATATCGAATCAATGATAACTTCTGGATGAACTTGGTCGGCGATGGCTTCAAAATTGAGGATAATGCGGTGGCGCAATACGCTGTGGCGTAATTGTTTGACATCCTCTGGAATAACGTAGTTGCGGCCGTTGATGAGGGCTAGGGCTTTGGCAGCTTGCTGGAAGGCGATGCTGGCGCGCGGGCTGGCGCCGTATTGAACGTAGCGCGCCGTTTCGCTTGGTATGGTTGAGGCTGGATTGCGCGTTGCCGAGACAATTTTCACAATATAATTTTTAATAGCGTCGTCAATGTATACTTTTTGCGCCAAGTTTTGCAGCGTCTCGACTGCCGCCAGCTCGATATTCGGCGTATTGCTATTGTTCGGTGTCTCGCTTAATTTACCCGATTCTATGCGTTTCAAAATCTCTAATTCCTCGTCCGGAGCAGGGTAGGATAAAACTTCTTTTAACAAAAAGCGGTCTAGCTGTGCCTCTGGCAGCTCGTAAGTTCCTTCCTGTTCAATCGGGTTCTGGGTAGCTAGCACAATGAAAGGTTTCGGTAGATCGTAGCGCTGCCCGCCGATGCTGGTCTGCTTTTCCTGCATCGCTTCCAGCATGGCACTTTGGGTTTTGGCGCTGGAGCGGTTAATTTCGTCCAGTAGTACGAAATTAGCGTACACTGGGCCTAGCTCGGTGCGGAACTCGCCCTTGTTATAATCGTAAATCTGCGTACCGATGATGTCGCTTGGTAGCAAGTCCGGCGTGCATTGAATGCGCTTGAAAGAGCCCTGTACGCTGGCGGCTAGCGTCTGCACGGCTGTCGTTTTGGCAAGACCTGGCACGCTTTCCAGTAGAATATGCCCGCCAGTCATCAAGCTTACCATCAAAGCTGTCCGTAAGTTCTCTTGTCCGACCACCCGCGACGAGAAGGCGTCGAAAACAGTCTGGATATTTTGGTTAGCTGCGGCCAGCTCGTCGTCGCTAATCGGCGCAGACGCGGGCTGAAATTGCGTCGTTGGCTGTGCGGCAGACTGGGACTGTGCTGCTAGTGTGGTTGCAGGCTGGGGTTGTGCTGCCGACTCGGTTGCTGGTTGAGGTTGCGCTTCTGGCATAGCTGCGGACACGCTATTGTCCGCCAGCGAATCCGACTGAGCTGGCGCTGGTTCTTGGTCTGCTGATATAAACGGATTTGGATTCATAATAATTATTCCTTTCTATGTCCAATATTGCGAAATATTCGTTACCAACAAGCGGCACTCTTCCGGAGTGTAGCTATCCTTTTGCTCAAAATAATGCTCTGCCGGAAACATATGAGTCATGACATCCAGGGCGACGTCTTTATCAGTTTGCAGGTGAAAATAATCTGCCGCCGTACTATCGACGTTGCCACCCAGCCCATATAAGGCCCTGTAGCGCACGCTCTTCAAATATTCCAGAGCCATCGCAATTTCTATCCGGTCTTCGACGATGTCGCCAGTCAGCAGCAACACTCTACCATTGAGCCCTTCCTTAGAAAATGTCCCGTATTGATCGAGAATACGGTTCAATTCAGAAAACGCCTGGCGCTTCATATCTTCCAGTACCGAGCGGGATTCTAGCTCAATGCCGTCGCGCTGCGGTTTTTCCAGATCAGGGTTCCACGTAAACATGCCTGCCGGGTCAATCAGCCCAACTACTCGCGGATCACCAGGGATAATTATCCGCTTACTAAGCAACGGGAACACCCAAGCGTTAATCTCGCTTGCCAAACCAATGCAAGCTGTCAAGGCATCTTCTTTTAGCGCGATAACGACCGCTTCCTGGCCTTTCAAATCGCTCACGCGCCCCGCCAAAGTCCGCCCCAGCTCAATCCTATTGATATAGTACATACTGGTTATGATTATGCCTGAAAGCGCGGGAGAATGCAATTGCGGCTGATACTAGTCTGTTTCAGACTGTAGCAAGCTAGCCTATACCCATCGAGTGTATGATTCTAGTCTCGCCGCTCCACCGCAATCGTACACTGTACCATCAACGCCACCGCCGCGCCAAGTGCTGCAAGTGTCGGTAGTAATAATGCGCCGACCACGCCAGCAGTGACAGGGAATTCCATGATGCTTTCGCCTTTTTCGTTCTTGATGATAACGCGGCGGACGTTGCCTTCTTTGATAAGTTGCTTAACCTTCTCGACAACTTGATCGCCGTTAACACTAAATTCTTCGGTACGGTTTTGTTCGCCCATGGTTACTCCTTACTTTTTATTCCCGCGAATCGCGTCAATCAGCTCAATCGGGAAGAGCATCATTGTCTTTTGCGACGGTTCGGTGGAGATACGCTCCAGTGTATTTAGTGTACGCAGGTTAATCGCGCCCTGGGTTTTTGCCAGGATCTCCGCCGCCTGCGCCAGCGTCTCGGCGGCAGCTTTTTCGCCGTCGGCGTTGATGATGTTGGCGCGGCGCTCGCGTTCGGCTTCGGCTTGCTTGGCCATGGCACGCTTCATGTCGCCAGGTAGTTCAATGTTCTGAATCTTGACATTCTCAACATCGATACCCCATTTGTCAGTTTCGGCATCGACAATTTCCTTGATCTGCTGTGAAATCTCCTCACGCTTGGCCAAGAGATCGTCCATATCGACGTTACCGGTGACGTCGCGCAGGGCAGCCTGGGCAAATTGGCTGGTGGCGTAAATGTAGTTGGTCGTCTCCAGCACCGCTTTTGGCGCGTTAATCACTCGGAAGTAGACCACTGCGTCAACACCGACAGTGACGTTGTCTTTGGTGATGACTTCTTGCTTTGGTACGTCAATAGGTGTCGAACGCACATCGACCATCATCATCGTCTGAAAAATCGGTATCACCACCCTTAGACCCGGCTCGCGCACGCCAGTAAACTTACCGAGCGTCAACACCACGCCGCGCTGATATTGATTGACTACCTTGATACCGCTCAGCACATAAATAGCCGCGATGACTAAAATTACTATTATCATTATTTCCATAATACCTCCTGTTTATATAATGATATTCTAGCACCAAAGCGGTATAATAACCATATGAACGATGACCAGCAAAACGCGAATCAGCAACCGCCAGTTTCACAAACAATGCCAACGATGCAGCCAATGCCTGACCAGACGCCGCAAGTGACGCCAGCAACACAGCCGTTACCTAGTCAATCACTGCAAACGGCAAACCAACAGTCGGCAGTAGAACCTAAGGCGGAGGCGGTTACAAACCCTAACGACGCTCCTAAAGGCATTATTCAGCAGCATCGAGAGTTTATTAATAGTAGTAATAATATTGTTTTTCACCCAGCGCGCAGTACAATAATCACCTTGATTGTTTTCTTCGTCGGGGCTTTTTTGATGTTTATTACTCGCATGCAAGACGAGCCGTTTTTTGGACCTGTAATAGTTAATCTTTTCTTGGTACCGTTTTGCTTGACTCTCGGGACGGCTCATTCACCGTTAGCGAGGCTGCGGCTATGGCGAATTGTAAGTTCAATCATGCTGATGCTGAATGTAGGCATGCTATTCATGCACGGTCTATTTGGTATCACAAAGGACAACGACCCCAATCCTGCGATTGGCAATATGCCGCTGTGGATGCTGCCTGCTGAAAAATCCTTGATCGCAGTACTAGCGTATATGGTATTTATCATTCCGCCAGCCATTATTTTCTTGGTTACTACGCTGAAGTATTCTAAGGCTACTCAGCTAAAATAGGCTGTTCACGTTAGTAAATACTTATAATCAGTCAAGCTTTGAATATGTGCTAAGTAGGTTGACATAATACCCCCAGGGGGTATATAATGACTTTATGGATACAGCAGATATCAAGCGGCGAGCTCTGCACCGCA
>ERZ772973.120-NODE-120-length-50989-cov-5.67244_pt1 | contig 50989 bp, 43 predicted proteins | sample MGYA00580672_ERZ772973 | MGnify/ENA primary metagenome ERZ772973 (study PRJEB29015, sample SAMEA2737938) | human oral metagenome | biome: human oral; feature: human-associated habitat; material: dental | place: China | collected 2152 ...
ACGGGGAAGTCAAGGAAAAGAGGGGTGAGAAGTAAGAATTTATACAATAAAAAATGGTGTTAAGTATTTAACAGTAGTCAGAAGTCAGAAGACAGTAGTTGAAAAAAATTAGAAAAATGTAAATAGAGTGTTTGAGAAAAAAGTTGTATATTTGCCCCTAAAAATCATTAGTTAATGAAAAGGACTTGTTTTATAGCGACTATAGGCCTACTCCTTTGGGGACAGTATGCCATAGGACAACAGATGAAAATCAATCAAAGCCAGCAGATTAAAGATCTTATGGAGGTGAAAAAAGAATTTGGTCAGCAGGAAAAAACCTACCAAATCCAGATATATAACGGTACCATAACCGAGGCAAATGAGGAGATCAAGCGAGCCTCTGGAAAGTTCCCTTATCCATGCTTTTTGGTCTTTGAAACCCCTAACTACAAGGTGCGTATGGGACAATTCCGCACCCGATTGGAAGCGGAAAAAGCCCTCACTAAGGTTAAAAATACATATCCAGTAGCTTTTGTGATAGCACCTTACTAATGATTAATGCCAATAATGATTAATGCCAGCAATAATGCCATTAATCATTAACCATTAATCATTTAACCATTAACCATTAACCATTAACCATTAATAAAAATGTTTTACAAAGCACATAGAGAAGGAGCGAAGATTATTTTGGTAAGTACCATTATAGCAGCGCTACTTTTCATACTTATAGACCAGTTTGTTGGGATAGAATGGCTTAGAATCGCCCTTATGCTGGTGGTTTTGGTCTTTTTTATCCTTATCCTACAGTTTTTTAGGAATCCGAAGCGTCAGGCGCCTGTGAATCCTAATCATATCCTTTCCTCGGTAGATGGGAAGGTAGTAGTTATAGAGGAAGTAGAAGAGAATGAGTACTTTAAGGACAAGCGTCGTATGATCTCAGTATTCATGTCGCCCCTGAATGTACATGTTACCCGCTATCCTATGAGTGGGCGAGTGGTCTATAGCAAGTACCATCCAGGGAAATACTTGGTGGCATGGCACCCTAAGGCCTCCGAAGAAAACGAACGTACTACGGTGGTGATTGAAAATGAGCAGTTTGGAAAAGTCCTCTACCGACAAATAGCAGGAGCCTTGGCCAAACGCATTGTCAATTATGCCAAGGAAGGCGATATGGCTGTACAAGGTGCTGATGCGGGCTTTATCAAGTTTGGCTCACGCGTGGATATCTATCTGCCGCTGTCGGCTAAGGTGAAGGTTACCCTTGGGCAGAAGGTGAAGGGAGCCATAGACATCATAGCGGAGGTATAGCCTTGGAAGAAGCACTATTTGCCGATTTCTCGGTCATACTCTGTCGTTGGTATGCTGCCCATAAGCGAGATCTGCCATGGCGAGGAGAGCCGAACCCTTATTATGTATGGCTCTCTGAGATTATCCTGCAACAGACAAGGGTCAGTCAAGGACTGCCGTATTACTTGAATTTTGTAGAGCAGTTTCCCTCCGTAGCCGATTTGGCCAATGCCCCCGAAGAGAAAGTCCTCAAGGTATGGCAGGGCTTGGGCTACTATTCCAGAGCAAGGAACCTGCAACAGGCAGCCCAGTATATTATGCGAGAGTTGGGTGGCGTATTCCCAACCACCTATGAGGGCTTGCTTGCACTCAAGGGTGTGGGTGACTATACGGCCAGTGCTGTAGCCTCGATCTGCTATAATGAAGCCAAGGCCGTGGTAGATGGTAATGTATATAGGGTGCTGAGCCGTATTTTTGATATAGAAACACCTATCAATACCACCGAAGGGGTGAAGTACTTTAGGGAATTGGCCTACCAGCTGTTAGACAAAGAGCGGGCAGGGGAGTACAACCAAGCCCTTATGGAGTTCGGCGCTCTCCAGTGCAAGCCACAATCGCCTGATTGTAAGAGCTGTGTGATGCAATCCAAGTGCCTAGCCTATCACAGAGGCAAGGTGGAGCAACTTCCTGTAAAGTTGTCTAAGATAAAGATACGCCATCGTTATTTTCACTATTGTGTGCTTACCGATACACGTGGATACATACAAGTACAAAGACGAGGCGAGAGAGATATATGGCATGGGCTTTATGAATTTCCTTTGTTGGAAACTCAGACAGCTCTCTCACAAGAGGAAGTTTGGGCTTTGCTCAAGGAGAAATACCCCAAAGCAGAAGCCATAGCCTACCCCAAGCAAACCTATATACACAAGCTCACCCACCAGCATTTGCATGTGTCGTTTTGGCATATAACCTTGGCAGAAACCCTTACAGAAGGGATTCCTTTTGTGGAATTGAAACAGTACCCGATGCCAGTAGTAATACAAAAATATATTAATAATGAACGGAACTTTAAATAAAGTCATGCTGATCGGTCGCTTAGGAAGCGATGTGAAACTCACTTATTTTGAGAAAGATAGCTGCGTGGGACAAGTATCCTTGGCCACCGATGACACCTATACCGATAAGGCCACCCAGCAGAAGGTGGAAAACACCCAGTGGCATAATCTTGTGTTTAACAACAAGTTGGCCGAGTTGGTAGCCAAATACGTTAAGAAAGGGGATCTGCTCTATGTAGAAGGAAGGCTGCGTACCCGACAATATCAGGCACAGGACGGCTCCACCCGCTATGTTACTGAAATTGTAGTTGCAGATGTTAATTTTCTGACCCCTAAGAAAGTAACCCCACAAGAGGGAACCGCACCCCAAGGAGCAGTCAATATCCCCCAAGGGGCTGCACAGACCTCTCAAGAGGTGACCGATACCCATTAACGGGAAGAAGGGCTACCCTTCTAAACGAAAAAGGACACTCGTGAAGTCCTTATTGTATAACTAAACATTTAATTTTGGATACAGAATCGTCGATACTCCAATCATTAACCCCCTCTACGGTGGATTTGCTCATCAGAGCGCTTATTTTTATACTGCTTTTGGCTTGTTCTGCCCTTATATCGGGATCAGAGACAGCCCTATTTTCACTATCCTCAACCGAAGTGGAAGAGGAAGAGCAGAAGGATAGCAGTTCGCTTATAGTACAACTGCTCAAGCGGCCACAGAAACTATTGGCCACCTTGCTCATAGCCAATAACTTGGTCAATTTGTCCATCGTTTTGGTCTTTGACCCCTTGGGAGATTTCCTTTTTGGAGGTATGAACGAGTGGGTTAGGGCAATCTTTGAGGTGGGTATCCTTACTTTTGTCATACTCCTTTGTGGGGAAATCCTGCCGAAGATATACGCCAATCGCAACAACCTTGTCTTTGCCCGACGAGTAGCGCCTATTATCAAGGTCTTGGATCTATGCTTGACCCCAGTGAGTGCTATAATGACCCTATTTACAAGCTTTATCAATGATAAGCTGCATAGGAGTTCCTCTATTTCAGTAGGGCAACTCTCTCAAGCATTAGAGCTTACCTCGCAGGAGGACACCACTCGTGAGGAACATAAAATTCTCTCAGGTATTGTTTCCTTTGGTAATACCGATATACGAGCCGTCATGCACCCGCGTATAGATATATCGGCTATAGATGAGACGATGAGCTACCGAGAAGTGTTGGCTTTTATTCAGGAAAATGGATATTCCAGAGTACCTGTATATCGGGACAATATAGATAATATCACAGGAATTATCTATGCCAAAGACCTCTTACCTTATTTAGATGAGGAGGATTTTGACTGGAAGCGAATCAAGCGAAAGGCCTTTTTTGTACCTGATAACAAGAAGCTCAATGACCTATTAGCAGAATTTCAGCAGAGGAAAATCCACTTGGCCATAGTGGTAGATGAGTATGGAGGCACTTTAGGAGTGGTAACCCTTGAAGATGTTATAGAGGAGATTGTAGGGGAAATCAGTGATGAGTACGATGCAGAAGATACCTTCTACACCAAGTTGGACGAGAACAACTTCCTTTTTGACGGCAAAACAGCCCTGAAGGATTTCTACCGAGTACTTGCTGTACCAGAGGACGTTGAGGAGCATTTTGAGAAGATACGTGGGGAAAGTGAGACGCTTGCGGGCTTCCTCTTGGAGCTTATTGAGGCTTTCCCAGAGAAAAAACAAGTGATACCCTTTGAAAACTATACCTTTACCATAGAAGATATAGATAGAAAACGAATCAAACAGCTAAAAGTAACCATCAAATGAGAAGCAAACTATTAATCAGTTGTTGTATAGGGCTGCTTTTGGTGGCTTGTGGGGGAGATCTACAGCCCAAACCTAAGGCTTTTCTACGGTTGGACTATCCAGAGGCGCAGTATGATACACTTAAGGGAGAAACGCCTTTTTCGTTTGAGAAAAACACTCATGCCCAAGTAAGCCCAAAGGAGGGGTATAGCCTTAATTTAGACTATCCTGCCATGCGAGCGACCATATATATCACCTATAAGCCCGTGAAGGACAACCTTGTAAAGCTGCTCAAGGACGCTCAAAGCCTTACCTATGAGCATACCATCAAGGCTACCAATATAGTGGAGCAGCCTTACCTGAATACCAAAGACAAGGTGTATGGCATGTTCTATGAAGTAGATGGCAATGCGGCCTCACAATCCCAATTCTATATCACCGATAGCACGCGGCACTTTCTCACAGGCTCTATCTACTTTAGGGTGCGCCCCAACTATGACTCTATCTACCCAGCAGCGATGTACCTAAAGAGAGATATACGCCATATTATGGAAACCACTCATTGGAAATGAGATGAAAAAGTATATATTAGCCCTACTTGTCCTATCGCAGCTCTCATGTGAGCGCAAGGATTACCAACGCAATCCCTTTCTGCAGGAAGCTAAATTCACCACCACACTTAACCTGCGCTTACCCGAGTATAGTAAGCTAAAGATTCCAGGGGGAGTGGTCATGGTAGATAATGTAGGGTTGAGAGGGATTGTGGTGGCCAATATAGGCAATAACTATATGGCTTGGGAGCGTGCCTGTCCCTCGCAAGCGCTTTCCACTTGTAGCCAGATGACCCTTGAGGACGATCACCTATTCATGCTATGCCCTTGTAATGGGGTAAGATACAACCTGCTCAATGGCCAACCCCAGTCAGGGGCAAGCACTTATCCTATGCTCAACTATCAGGTAGTCATGCAGGGCGATGCCTTAATAATATCCAATTAGATGCTTTATAACTTTCTCCAAACCAACAAAAACAGCCATTTTTTTCTGCTCTATGGGCTGGGTGTCTTGCAGATGATACTCTATAGGTATCTGCTGCTGGAGCTACCTATAACACCATTTTCCATAGCCGAAACCCTACTGATGTGCGTGCTGCTTTTGGTTAATGTCTCTACCATAAGTTTTATAATTAGGAAAAACCAACTCAGTGAGGGTAACCTTTTGGTAATATTCTTCTGGGTTGTACTCAGTATGCTCTTTCCCGATTTGTATAAGGATAGTAGAGTTATGCTTGCCAACACCTGTATCCTACTGGTCATTCTTCAGATTATACAATCACATAGTATTACCGATGGTAGGAAGGTCTTTTTTGATATTTCGGTACTGATTTTCTTAGCCAGTTTGTTCTTTTTGCCGTCCTTGTTGGCTTTATTGCTACTTTGGATACAAGTGCTCACCTCAGGGGGGAAGAAGTTTCGCAATTTTCTGATTCCTTTGGTTGTTTTTGCGATGCTTTTTGTCATTCTTTTGGCCGTAGCGCTTCTTTTAGGCTGGCAAAATGAGTTATTTTTGCGTTTTTATTACCTACCTAAGTTTGAACTATCCTCATTTCTACAATACAAATACGTGCCACTCTTAGGGGTAATTTTGTTCAATCTCTTTTTCACCTCATGGCTACTGAAGAAGACCTATAAGCGCTATTATGCCACTTTTTTTATCAGTTTAGTTTTGGTAGGTATTATAGGGGTAGTACTACATGAAAACAAAAATGCTGTAGGCTGGCTTTATTTTACCTTTCCTACAGCACTTTCGGCTATGATGGTTATAGAAGGTCTTAAGCGACCTTGGCTTAGAGAAGCCTTGTTATGGTTTTTAGTTTTATCAGTAATGGTTGTTCTTATAGTAGGACGCCCCTATCTGCTCTAATGACCGCCTGTAATCCAGCGATAGATATCGTTGCCATTGGCATAGAGTAGTAAGGCCAAAAGGACAAAGAAGCCCACCATTTGAGCATATTCCAAGACCTTTTCACTGGGCTTTCTACCTGTAATCATCTCATAAATGAGGAAGACAATATGACCCCCATCAAGGGCAGGGATAGGGAGTATGTTCATGAATGCCAATATAATAGAAATCAGCGCTGTACTCTCCCAGAAGCGTTGCCAATCCCAAGAGATGTCAAACATCTTGGCCATGGAAGCAAAGCCTCCTACTTGGTTAGCGCCTTTCTTGGTGAAGATATACTTGAATTGTACGGCATAATCATGTAGTGTCCAGTAACCATAGCTAATCCCCTCGGAGATAGAGGAGAAGAAGGAGTAATCCACATGGGTTGTTTTGTTGTCGTAGAAATGATTGGCTATAACCTCTAAGATTCCTTCTTTAGGTGTGATGGTAAGGTCTTTGAGCTGGCTGCCACGGAGGATTTGCAAGGTATTTTCCCCTTCCTTTAGTAGAGGTTTGAGTTGGTCAAAGAAGGCGATTTTTTGCCCATTGATCATCACAATATGATCTCCCTTTTCAAGGCCTGCTTTGCTTGCAGGAGTGTTTGCCAAAACACTATCAATCTCGGTAGTACGGCGCTTTATGAAAGGCAAAGGCACCTTGTCGGAGCGGAAAACCTGCATACCAAGGCTATCAGGTACAGCAATGGTCTGCACGGAACCGTCGGCTTTCTGTACGGTGATGTTCTCTATATGGCGGGTGAGGATCATGCGGTTGATAGCGAAGGTATTGGTAAGGTCTTTTCCATTGACTTTTAGAGGGATATCCCCATCGGAGAAGCCATAGGACTTCATAGTTTGGCTAACTTCGTACCCATTGGGCACATCGGAAGGGCGGATTTCGTCTTTGCCCCATACGCTGAAGATCATCGCGTAGAGGAGGATACCCAAGATAAGGTTCACCGTAACCCCACCGATCATGATAATCAAGCGTTGCCATGCGGGTTTGCTACGGAACTCCCAAGGCTGGGCGGGTTGAGCCATTTGTTCCTTGTCCATACTCTCGTCAATCATGCCGGCTATCTTCACGTAGCCTCCTAAGGGCAACCAACCGATACCATAGACTGTTTCCCCTATTTTCTTCTTGAATAAGGCAAACTTGACATCAAAGAACAAGAAGAACTTCTCTACCCTTGTTTTGAATAATTTGGCGGGTATGAAGTGCCCTAACTCGTGGAGTATCACTAAAATAGATAAGCATAGTAGTAGCTGACCTGCACGAATAAAAAATGCTTCCATTAGTATTGTTTTTTAGGCTGCAAAAATAGGAATTAATTAGCTAATTAGCAAAATAATTTGGCAATAAGTCCTTGAACTAATAGGAATTAACACATTCATCAAAGTATCGTTAATTAACAAATTGTCGTTAATCATTAACAAATAAACTTTGTACTTTTGCCCCGAAAATTTAAAAATTAATATGATGAAGAAAATCACATTATTATTATTATTTTTGGCAGTAGGTTCTTTTACCTATGCACAATCAGAGAATGGCACAGTAGTTATAGATACTATAAAACCCGCTCAAGAGACAAAGGCTATTGCACCATTGGATTTGGAAGCTTCCAATGAAGAAAGATTGCAACAGGTAAAAGCACAAGCCGATGCTGAAAAAAGAGAATTAGAAGCTAAAAAAGAAGCTGCTAAGCAACAAGAAATCGCTAATAAGCTAGCAGAAAAAGAACTAAAACTCAAAGAAAGACAGCAAAAAGAAGCTGAAAGACAGCAGAAAGAAGCTGAGAAATTGGCTAAAAAGCAACAAAAACAAGCTGAAAAGGAGCAAAAACTCAAAGAAAAACAGCAAAAAGAAGCTGAAAAGGCAGCAAAAGAGCAACAAAAACGTGCAGAGAAAAAACAAAAGGCACAAGACAAGCTCGCTAAGGCAAAGATAAAACTTGAAAAAGCACAAGCTGCTTATGACAAGGAAAACTTGAAGATACAAGAAAAGGTTGCAAGTGGTAAGCTCGATGCTGAAAAAGAATTGAAGCTACGTACTAAACTATTGAAAACAAAATCTAAGCTCATAGATGCTCAATCCAAAGTAAATAGCTTAGAGATAGAAGTACAAAGACTTAAATAGTGACTAATGACTAGTGACAAATGGCTAATTATTAGAACTAACACCTAAAAAAGGTTGCCCACTTCAGGCAACCTTTTTTAGTACATACTTTTTAAGTTCTATTGTGCGGCAGGGATACTGTCTTGAGCCTCAGGAGCATCGTCAGGAGTTGTGTCCTCTTCAGGGAGGTCTGTATCTCCTTCGTTGTCATGGTCGTGTCCTTGTAGGCCTTGCTCTTTCATACCTTGTTCCTTATTGATAGAAACGAGCCATTTGCCATCTATTTTCTTAAGATCAAGGGAGGATTCTTTGTCCTGATCCTTGTCATCACCGCCCTCTTCATCTACGAACTCTTTAGGCTTTTTGTAGAATACTTTAGCGTTGTCGCCATTTTCTTCTACCTTGGTAAAGACAATCTTAAAATCTTTTTTATCTTTTTTGTCTTTTTTCTTGTCTTCTTGGCCTTTTTGAGCTTCTTTGGCGAAACCATCTAAGACATCTAAGATTTCGGCCGTCTGCTTATCACAATACTTTTTTGCTTCAGTGTAGTCTTCGTTATAGAGAGCATTTAGGAATTTCTCAGCTACAGCTTTAGGGTTGTTACTTGAACAAGAGACCAAGAAAAGCCCACAGAGAAGCGAAAAGGATAAAAGAATTTTTCTCATGTTTATAAGGGGTTAAAGGGTTATACAAGGGAGAGGACATCGCGAGCGATTTGGATTTCCTCATTGGTGGCTACCAATACAATTTTCACTTTGCTATCAGCGGCCTGCACCTCTACAATATCGCTTGGGTGATTGAGTTCTTTGTTCTTGGTTTTATCTATCTTTATACCTAAGAATTCCAAGCCCTCACAGATAGCCTCGCGAATAGTTGAAGAGTTTTCTCCTAAGCCCGCAGTGAAGATAAGGGTATCCACTCCGTTGAGGGCAGCTGCATAGGCACCGATATACTTTTTGACACGGTAAGCGTACATATCCAAACAAAGTTTGCCATTGTGGTCTCCTTTCTCAGCAAGTGCTTCCACATCGCGTGCATCGGAGCTTCCAGTGATTCCTTTCATACCACTTTCGTGGTTGAATATCTTGGCTATTTCGTCGTTGGAGAGGCCTTTTTTTCCTAAGAAGAAAACCACAGCACTATCAATATCTCCACAGCGAGTTCCCATAAGCATACCTTCGTTAGGACCGAATCCCATTGAGGTATCTATACAATGACCTTCCTCATTGACAGCGGCCATACTGGCACCATTACCCAAATGAAGGGTAATGTTCTTTAGGTGTGGATTATTAAAGTGGCGACGAGTTCGAGCATCTACATACTTGTGACTAATACCATGGAACCCATAGCGACGGATTTTGTCTTCCGTATAGAAATGATTAGGAATAGCATAGCGGAAAGCCTTCTCTGGCATGGTTTGGTGGAAAGCCGTATCAAATACAACGAAGTTTTCAGTTTCCTTAGGGAATATCTTTTGAGCGGCTTCTATACCTATGATGCTGGCAGGGTTGTGTAGGGGCGCCAGAGGAATTACCTTGCGGAGTTCTTCAATCACGGCAGGTGTTACACGCTCAGGGGCAGTGAACTTACCACCATGAACGACCCTGTGTCCTATATACTTAACTTCGTTGATGGACTTGATAACACCTATAGTAGCATCGGTGAGGTAGGCAGCCATTTCTCTGAAAGCCACTTCGTGATTGTCAAAGTGCATTTCCTTGCTTACCTTATTTTTTTGGCCATTATCCCAGTATTCGTGTGTAATTTTTCCTTGTTCTAAGCCAATACGTTCGGCAAGCCCTTTGGCTAATACCGTTTCGGTATCCATTTCAATAAGTTGGTACTTGAAAGAAGAGCTACCGCCGTTGATAATAAGTACTTTCATTGGTTCTATGTGTTAATCAGTTGTTGTATTAGAAAGGGAGGTCATCACCATTAAGGTCATCTCCTTGAGGGGCTACAGCAGGAGCCTTAGGGGCAAAAGTAGTGGCTGGCTGAGGTGCAGGTGCGGGTACAGGTTGTGGGGGAGGTACTTGTCCTTGTGCAGGGGCGGCTTGTGCAGCAGCATCTACATTGACAATACGCCAAGCCACCAAGGAGTTGAAATACTTCACCTCTCCCTGAGGGTTAGTCCATTCGCGCCCACGAATGTCAAAGGTAACTTTGACCACTTGCCCTACTTGATAGCCATTGAGCAACTCACAGTTGCCTTGGGTAAAATCAATAGAGATAGTCTGTGGATATTGTTCTTCAGTAACAATAATAAGCTCCCTCTTTTGAAAGCCATTAGCTCCAAAGGTTTGCACAGGAGTAATCACTTTTATACGTCCTTGTAATTCCATGTGTTATAATGTTATTTTAAAATCAGAGATAAAAAAAAGTAAATATGCGACAAAGGTAATAAAAAAAGTGGAATAAATGGGGTTTTTACCTAAAAATATTTATCAAAGGTTATTCCACAGGGGCTTTTTCCCTTTTGATGCGCTTTCTGATACGCTTGAATTTCTTGGCTATGAACTTATTCAAGTCCTTGTCCTTAATGGTATAAGTGTTTAGCAGAAGCACAGGGGCGATGACTCCAAAGGCAAGGCCTAAGGTGATAAAGCCAGTCTGTAGTCCTAACTTTAGGGTTTCAAAAATTGTCTCCAAAGAGCGGTCATGCTCATGGGTGATGGTAACCATCTTGATCAGTCCCATCATGAACTCGTAGCCAGACTTCCCTGGAATCATGTTAATCACCGCAGGAATGGTAAATACCATAGGCGGGGTATGTACCCTATGAGCAAAATACATGCCTAAGAAACCCACCGAGCAGGCACCCACAAAGGAGGCAATCACCACTTGGTCTGGGATAATCGTTTTGATAAGTAGGAACTTAATACTCCAGCCTACTGCACCCAGTAGTGCTGTAGCCCAGAGTGCCCTACGAGGGGTATTGAACAACAAGGCAAAGCCTACCGATACCCACATAGACCAAAATATACGTTCGGCCAATAGTACAAAAGCATCAAAGAAGTTCATAACCAAAGATAAATAAAGAGAGATAGAAACCGATAGAGATCATAAAGATAAGCCCCAAGGCATAGGCGAGCTTGGCCATGCCTGATACCATATAACCTGTGAGCATGTCTATAAAACCATTGATAAGGGGCACCCCAGGGATAAGCCACAGCACGCAAGCGGCCAAGGCGTTCTTGTATTCTTCCACTCCCATAAGGCGAAAAGCATTCACTACACTGACAGAGACAAAAGCCGCCCACGCCCAGCAGATAAAGACATTGAACTTCCTTAGTTGCAACAAGCGTCGGCCAGCAAGTCCCGTTAGGGTAGCCAAGAAAGAGATACCCAGCTCAAGGTAACTATTGTGGCTATCCCCACCAAAGATATACGCCAATGCTCCCCCCGCCAAGGAGACGAAGAACCACATTAGGTACATGTTGTAGTGGGACTTATGCTTGATATAAGCCACTTCCCGCTCTATCACCTCTATAGGAGGTTTCCTTTCTAAGACGCGCCAAGAGAGGATACTGATATCCGAGATTGCATTGAAATTGACCCCATGATGAGGAATACTCTTAACGATGGTCTCTTTTTCTTTGGTAGCATTGTCATAGACAGTGATGATGATAGCCGAATACGAGTAGAAGACATCGCAATGATAGTTCAAGGCCTCAGCTATGCGGGTGGTGTTTCTCAATACCCTACGTGTATTGGCACCCCCTGTGATGAGGACAAAATTGATTTCGGCCAAGAGCTGTGCCACCCGTTCTATTGCTCTCATGACTATATAAAATTAGTTCTACATGGTATAAGTATTAGCTATTTACTATAATCAAGAAATAATTCTTTTTCCCACGTTGTAGGAGTATAAAGTGCTCATTGAGTAGGTCTTTTTCGCCGAGGAGGTAGCCATCAGCCACTTTTTCCTTATTCACCGAAATAGAGTTCTCACCTATGGCACGGCGTGCCTCGGAGTTGCTCTTGATAAAGCCTGTTTTGGCAGAAAGCGCCCCGATGAGGTCAAGCCCTCCCTTGAGGTCGGCCAAGGAAATTTCTGCTTGTGGCACCCCGTCAAATACCTCAAGAAAGGTCTTAGCATCGAGCTTTTTGAGGTCTTCAGAGGTAGAGTTGCCAAAGAGGATTTGAGAGGCTTGTACGGCCTTTTCCCATTCCTCCTTGCCATGTACCAAAAGGGTTAGTTCTTCGGCCAATTTGTTCTGTAGGATTCTTAGGTGGGGAGCCTCGCGGTGAGCGGTAGTAAGGCTTTCTATCTCCTCCTTGGGGAGCATGGTGAAGATCTTGATATAGCGCTCGGCATCGGCATCGGAAGTGTTGATCCAGTATTGGTAGAACTTATAAGGGGAGGTCTTTTCAGGGTCAAGCCATACGTTGCCTCCTTCGGATTTACCAAACTTGGTACCATCGGCTTTGGTAATCAGAGGGCAAGTAAGAGCAAAGGCCTTTCCACCTACTTTGCGGCGAATCAGTTCGGTACCTGTGGTGATATTGCCCCATTGGTCGGAGCCGCCCATCTGTAGGGTTACATGCTTCTCTTGGTAGAGATGTAGGAAGTCATAGCCTTGTAGCAGTTGGTAAGAGAACTCGGTGAAGGACATACCCTCGGTATTCTCATTGGGGTCAAAGCGTTTTTTAACGGAATCCTTGGCCATCATATAATTCACAGTGATGTGCTTGCCAATATCACGAATAAAGGAGAGAAAAGAAAAGCCCTTCATCCAGTCGTAGTTATTAAGCAGTTCAGCACGATTGGAGGCAGTACTTTCAAAATCAAGGAATTTGGCCAATTGTTTTTTGATATTCTGTATATTGTGAGCCAAGGCCTCTTCGGTAAGGAGGTTTCTTTCAGCAGATTTGCCAGAGGGGTCACCTATCATACCTGTAGCCCCACCCACCAGCGCATAAGGCTTATGGCCGCAGTTTTGGAAGTGGCGGAGCATCATCACTCCTACCAAGTGTCCTATATGTAATGAGTCCGCAGTAGGGTCTATCCCCACATAAGCGGCACGAAGGCCTTCCATAAGGTGCTGTTCGGTCTCAGGCATGATGTCCTGAATCATACCACGCCAACGTAATTCTTCTACGAAATTTTTCATTCTCCAAAGGGTTTTTATACAAAGTCGCAAAGATACGAAAAATAATGATTAAACTCTTAATAATAGTTGATTAATTTTGAGGAAAATGTTTTTCGCTAATTTCTTCATTAAGTTTCTGAAATAAATATATTTAAACATTGTATTTCTTTAAATAAAAACGTATCTTTGCCCAAAATATAATGATGATAAAACCTGAATATAGGAGGTATATAATAGGATTGTTTTTTGTGATATTCATTGTATCTTGTCATCAAAAAGAGAGAACAATAACTTTACAAGAGGCTGAAAACAAAGTACTTTTATTACCACTAACACAAAAAGTTAATCGATACATTGATAATTTTTCACAAGGAAAACATAGAGTGTCTATTCTTTCAGATAGCCTTTTGATAGAGAATGAGTATTTTTATCAGGTACAAATAGGGTATGATTCTCCTATTCGTTATGAGACCTATTATACTCTTTATGTGAATAAGAGAAATGAGGCAGATATTCGTATAATGGAGCCTATTTCAGGGGAAATTATTCCTCTCTCTCAATGGAAAGAAGATACTTCTTATGAAAATCTTCCTAATGAGAAGAAAAATGATCTTTCGTGTGATGAATTACTTACTCATATGGTACAATCCTCTAATATTACTCTGATAGTAGCTTCTATTGATTGTTATGTAGTGCAAGATAGGGTAGAACAGGATAATATCTATGCAGGAGTATATACTTCTACAGAAGGAGATAGCAGAACAATGGTATTGGCGTGGGTAAGATACAATGTTACAGATGCAAAATTATATGATATTACCAAAGACCCTGACCAGCCTATAGAGCTCACTTTTGACAAAAAATTGTTAGAAGGATATGATTTTGAATCGCAATGTGGTATTGTCTCTCCAATGCAATAAGGATTATCTTGGGAAGTTTATATGATAGTTAGAAAATATACAAAAACACTTATTTAGTTTTTTAATAAGTAATTTTAGACTTTATTAAAATTTTAGCGTATGCAAGAACAGAAAATTATAGACCGCTTTATCCGCTATGTAAAGGTGGATTCGCAATCCGATTTTGAGAGTACCACTACTCCAAGTACTCAAAAACAATGGGATATCATTCACCTATTGGTAGATGAGCTCAAGGAAATAGGCCTTTCAGAGGTCAGTGTAGATGAGTATGGCTACATTATGGCCACACTTCCCTCCAATGTGTCACATCAGGTGCCTACCATAGGCTTTCTTGCGCACTATGATACCTCGCCAGACTTTTCTGGGGCGAATGTAAATCCACAGTTTGTACATAACTATGATGGGGGAGATATAGTGCTCAACGAGAAGGAGAACATTGTGCTATCTTCCTCTTACTTCTCTGATTTAAAGAAATATGTAGGGCAGACAATCATTACCACCGATGGGCTTTCGCTCTTAGGAGCCGATGACAAGGCGGGGGTAGCGGAAATCGTATCGGCTATGGAGTACCTTTTACAACACCCTGAGGTACAGCATGGGAAAATCCGTATTGCCTTCACTCCTGATGAAGAGATAGGTAAGGGACCGCATAAGTTTGATGTAGAGAAGTTTGGTGCTCAGTGGGCTTATACCGTGGACGGTAGCCATATAGGAGAGTTGGAGTATGAGAACTTCAATGCTGCTGGAGCTAAGATACATATCAAAGGCAAGGGCGTACACCCAGGTACAGCCAAGGGTCGTATGGTCAATGCCATTCTTATTGCCAGTGAGCTGATAGAAGCACTTCCAGAGAATGAAATCCCAGAACGTACCGAGGGCCGTGAGGGCTTTTTCCATGTGATGAATATAAAGGGTGATGTGGAAGATGTGTATATCAATATGATTATCCGTGACCATGACCGCAATAAGTTCAATGCACGTAAGGAGCTGCTACATACGGTAGTAAAAGACCTACAAAAGCTCCACAAAGATGCTGTCTTTGAGGTAGAGGTGGAAGACCAATACTACAACATGCGTGAGAAGATAGAGCCTGTGATTCATATTGTAGAGATAGCCGAGCAGGCAATGAAGGAATTGGGTATTACTCCTGTGATACAAGCCATTCGAGGGGGTAGCGATGGGGCACAACTCAGCTTCAAGGGCTTGCCTTGTCCTAATATCTTTGCAGGTGGAGTGAATTTCCATGGTAAGTACGAATATCTACCAGTACCGAGCCTACTCAAGGCGGTAGATGTGATTGTCAAAATCGCAGAAATAACAGCCAAGAGGAAGTGAAAAATGAAAAGTGAATAAACAAAAATTGTGTCTCTACTCAGTAGAGACACAATTTTTGTTTTTGGGATTTAGTAAATGTGTTTTATGAACGGCATATTAATCACTATTCATTATTCACTTTTCACTAATTAATCTTTGGGTCTTTCATGCCCTGTTCGATCATATTGTAGAACTGGTCGAGCTTAGGCAATACCACAATACGGGTACGACGGTTGATAGCACGCCCTTCAGGAGTTGAGTTGGAGGTAACAGGTACATATTCTCCACGCCCAGCGGCAGTCATACGAGAAGGAGATACCCCAAAATCGTTCTGGAGGATATTCACTACGGCAGTAGCCCTTAACACGCTCAAGTCCCAGTTGTTCTTGATACAAGTATTCTTGATAGGCACATTGTCGGTGTGTCCCTCTACCATGAACTCAAAATCAGGCTTGTTATTGACAACCTTAGCTACTTTACCAAGTACCTCGCGGGCACGAGGAGTTACGTTGTAGCTACCACTGCTGAAGAGCATTTTGTCGGAGATAGAGACATAAACCACACCTTTGTCTACCTGTACAGTGATATCCTCATCGTCCAAGTTGCCCAATACCCCTTTAAGGCTCTGTACAAGTGCTAGGTTGATAGAGTCACGACGGGTAACAGCATCACGCAAATTCTTGATAGTGAGGTCTTTTTCCTTGATACTCTCCAAGGAGCGTTCGAGGTTGTCAGCACCTTTTTGGGAGAGCATGGTCATATTGCCAAGGTTGGTGAGTAGGCCATCATTGTTTTTGCGTAACAACTCGTTGTTGGATTGCAAAAGTTCTTTGTCCTTAAGGCAGCTGTTGAGCTTTACAGTAGCGGTATTGAGCAAGTCCTCAGTGGTTTTGAGCTGGTCTTGTAGGGCTCGGAATTTCTTGTTGGAGACACAAGAGGTCAAAGCCAATCCGCCTAATAAAATAAGTACAAATTTTTTCATACGTGAAATTTTTAAGTATTTTATGGGGCAAAAGTACGATTTCTTCGTTAAAATTATCCCTTATGAAAGGATATTTAAAAGTTAAAACTCAAGGATTGTAGGAGTAAAGTTCGCCAGAGCGGAGTATGAGAGCCATTTGCCCCTACTCCACAGGTATGGGTTGCAGGCTCGCGTTAGCAAAGGCTAAGTGCCCTTTCATCAAGGCGCAATTTATTGCGTCTTAGAAAGTTAGTAAATAATATTTTAATTATTGACTCGCATTAATAACTAAAAACTAATAATTGATTTGGTAGATTGCGGAAAATTTATTAATTTTGTGGTCTAAATGATTTTACTATGTTGAAAAGGAATTTATTTTTAGGCATTTCTGCAATTGCCTCTTCCTTGTCAGTTTTTGGACAAAACTATCAGTGGAAGGAAGCAGAAAGTGCAGGTTACACCTATAAGTATGTAACCAATGACCCAACCAATGCAAGGTTCTATACGCTAAAGAATGGCCTTACGGTGATTCTTAGCCCTACTAATAAGGAACCGCGTATTCAGTGTTATGTAGCCGTAAGAGCGGGAAGCAAGACCGATCCTGCAACCAACACAGGGTTGGCGCACTATCTGGAGCATTTGCTCTTTAAGGGAACTGATAAGTATGGTTCTTTGGACTGGGATAAGGAAAAAGTAGAGTTAGAAAAGATTGACGCTCTATATGAGAAGTACAACCAAACCAAAGACCCAGCCGAGCGCAAGGAAATCTACAAGGAGATAGATAGGGTCTCAGGTATTGCTAGTAAGTATGCTATTGCCAATGAGTACGACAAAATGCTCTCGGCTATGGGAGCACAAGGTACTAATGCCTTTACCTCCTTTGAACAGACAGTTTATACAGATGATATCCCTGCCAATGCTCTTGACAAATATATAGCAGTACAAGCAGAGCGTTTCCGCAACCCTGTACTACGTCTTTTCCATACAGAATTGGAGGCAGTGTATGAGGAGAAAAACCGCTCCTTGGACAGTGATGGTAGCTTGGTATTTGAAACTCTTTTGTCCAATGTGTTCAAGAAGCACAACTACGGGCAACAGACCACTATAGGTACAGTAGAACACCTCAAGAACCCATCACTGAAGGAGATTCGCAAGTACTTCAATACCTATTATGTACCTAATAACATGGCGGTGATTCTCTCTGGTGATTTCAACCCTGATACTGCTATTGCTAAGATAGACAAGGCATTCTCTTATATGAAATACAAGGAAGTGCCCCAGTACACCTTTGAGAAGGAAGACCCTATCACCGCTCCTATTATCAAGGAAGTAGTAGGTCCTGATGCAGAGAGTGTTACCATGGCCTATCGCTTGCCAAGTACGCAAGAGAAAGACGCCCTTTTGGCTAACCTTATAGGTTCTATCCTTACCAATGGAAAGGCTGGGCTTATTGATCTAAATCTGGTAAAAAAACAAAAGCTCTTGCGTGCAGGTGCTTTCCCTTACCTATTGGTGGATTATGGCTTGCTCTATATCTCGGCGTCACCTTCCCAAGGACAGTCTTTGGACGAGGTGAGAAAATTGATTGTCAATGAGATAGATAATCTTAAAAAAGGAAATTTTGACGATGACCTATTGCCCTCTATCATCAATAACTTCAAGAAAGATGCCATTCAGGAGGCAGAAACCTATGGCGGACGTGCGGAACTGCTAATGCGTGCTTTCACAGGAAAGATAGACTGGAGAGACCAAGTGGCTTATGTAAATGATCTTCAGAAAATTACTAAAGCCGATGTGGTAGCTTTTGCTAACAAATACTTAGGAGACAACTATGTGGCTGTCTATAAGAAAAAAGGAGAACGTACCAATGTAGAGAAGATAGAAAAACCTGCTATTACCCCTGTGGAGACCAATGCTGACAAGCAATCGGCTTTTGTGAAGATGATTAACGATATGCCAAGCACTCCTGTGGAGCCTCTTTTCTTGGATTACAATAAGGATATACAGAAATCTAAATTGGGCAAGGCAGAAGTACTCGCTGTACAGAACAAGGACAATGACCTTTTCCGATTGAGTTTCCGTTACAAAATAGGTACTTTTAATGACCTGAAAATGGGCTTAGCTGCTCAGTATATCCAGTTCTTAGGAACCGATAAGAAATCAGCAGAGCAAATCTCTAAAGAGTTCTACAAAATAGCCTCCAGCTTTAGAGTATCTACAGGTGAAGACTATACTTATGTAAATATAGAAGGCTTGCAGGAGAATTTTTCCGCCGCAGTAGCCCTTTATGAAGACTTGGTAACTCATGCCAAATTAGACGAAGAAGCACTTAAATCCCTTAAAGGGCGTATAGCTAAGTCTCGTGCAGATGCGAAGGCCAACCGAAACCAAATCATGCAGGCACTGACCAGCTATGCGCTCTATGGGCCAAAGAACAAGTACAACCATGTTCTTTCTAATGCTGAGTTAGAAGCTACTTCTGCGGCTGAGTTGGTAGATAGACTTAAGAAACTCAACGATGTAGAGCAAACTATTATCTATTACGGTCCTGCCTCTATCTCTGAGCTAACCAAGCAGTTAGGCAAGCTCCACAAGGTACCTGCTAAGTTTGCAAAAGTACCTCAAGCACAGCAGTTTAAGCAAGAGACACAGACTAAGAACACAGTACTCTTTACCGATTACGAAATGGTACAGGCCGAAACTCGTTGGGTTAGAAATACAGATACTTACAACCCAGCAGAAACTACTACTATCAGGGTATTTAATAACTATTTTGGCGGTAGTATGGGCTCTTTGGTATTCCAAACCATTCGTGAAAGTAAAGCCTTGGCTTACAGTACTTATGGTTTTTACAAAATCCCAACAAAGAAAGAGGATAAGTACTATATGCTCTCCTATATAGGAGCACAGGCTGATAAGTTCCAAGAAGCAGTGGCTGCTATGAATGAGCTACTTACTACTATGCCAGAGCTACCTGCCAACTTTGAATTGGCTAAAGAACAATTGAAGAAAGATATACAAACAGAGCGTATTACGCAAGATGATATCATCTATGACTACTTGAATGCACAACGATTAGGACTTAAGGAGGATATCAGAAAGTCAGTTTATCAGAATGTAGATAAAATCACCTTCAAGGATATACAGGCTTTCCATGACAAATACCTCTCTAAGAAGCCTTATACCTATGTTATCTTGGCCTCTGAGAAGAAACTCCCTCAAGCAGAACTCCAAAAAATAGGTGAGTTCAAGAAACTAAGCCTTGAGGAACTGTTTGGATTCTAAGAAGTGAAGAGTGAAAAGTGAAGAGTGAAAAGTGAAGAGTGAAGAGTGAAAAGTGACGTTATTCGTTCGCTTTTCACTCTTCTTTTTTCGTTATTCACTTAATTTCGTTATTCACTTAATTTTGTTTTTACTTTTCTTAGGTTAGGTAAGAAATAGGCGGTTAGTCCCATAAGGGGGAGGAAGGAACAGACCTTATAGACGAAGGTAATACTGGTCATATCAATGAGTTTGCCTAATACAGCGGAGCCTAAGCCTGCCATACCAAAGGCAAATCCGTAGAAAACACCCGAAATCATACCTATCTTCTTAGGTAGTAGCTCTTGGGCATAGACCAAAATAGAAGCAAAGGCAGAGGAGATGATAAAGCCAATGAGCACTACTAAAACCGCTGTCGTTTTGGCATCGGCATAGGGGAGCCATAGGGCAAAAGGCGCTGCTCCTAAGATAGAAAACCAAATGATAAACTTCCTGCCTACTTTGTCTCCAAAGAAGCCGCCGATGAGCGTGCCTGCTGCCGCTGCTCCTAAGTAATAAAAGAGGTAGAGCTGAGCCTCGGCATTGGTAAAGCCAAAGGTCTTAATTGTATAGAACTGGAAGTAATTGCTGATGCCTGCGGTATAGAAGTTCTTAGAGAAAACAAGGAACATGAGGATAATCACCGAGTTGCGTACCTGTGCATGAGTGAGGTCGGGTAGGGGAATCTCCCGCTTTTTGAGTGTCTGTGCCTGCTTGAGGAGCTTTCTGCGCCAAGCGCCTATAAAAAGTAGGATCACAATAGCAAGGGCAGGGAAGAGGACAAACCATATAAGGCGTTCCAAATGACTCTCTTCCACCAGCTGGCCATCTACTATTTTCTTGGTAAAGACAACCATAATCACCAGAAGAGGTGCCAGTGCACTTCCTGAATTGCCCCCAAGCTGGAATACCGCTTGGGTAAAAGAGCGCTTACCTCCAGAGGCTAAAAAGGCGATACGTGAGGCCTCAGGATGGAAGATAGAGGAGCCTATCCCTACAAAAATCACCGAGAGCAACACCAGCGCATAGCTATTCACCCATGAGAGTAGTCCAATGCCTAAGGCACTGAAGGCCATACCCACTACTTGGGCATAGGGCTTGGGGTGCTTATCCGTATAAGCTCCCACCAAGGGTTGCAAAATGGAGGCAGACACCTGATAGCAGAAGGTAATCAGTCCCACCTGCGCCATGGAAAGTGCAAACTCCTGTTTCAGTGCAGGATAGATAGAGGGTAGGATACCTTGTAACAAGTCGTTCAGACCATGGGAGAGGGAGATGAGTATAATGATCAGATAGTTGGTGGTTTGCTTGGTTTCCATGCGGCTATGATTTTAGGGGTGCAAAAGTACGAATTATCTGACTTTTTTCTCTCTTACTGAAAGATTTTTTATAAACTATTTTTATTTGTCATATAATATTGCTATCTTTGCCACTTATAAGAGTTTGCTATGAGGCAGGTGATTTTGTCTTTTTTATGCTTATGTTCTCTGTGCCTATGGGGGCAGGAGAGCAATGTACGGGTAGGCGCCAAAGCGGGCTTATCCTTGGCCACCTTTTCTCGTGGCTTCTTCTATCAGCGGGAGGATTTTAGCTATGTGCCCAGCTTCTATGCGGGGGCGACCCTTTCAGTACTTACTGACCGCACCATTAGTGGGAAGTTAGAACTACTCTATTCAGGACAGGGCGCTCGCTATAGGGAAAACTATGAGCCAGCTTATGCAGGGAGCTATACCACAGGTTATCTATCCTTGGGCTATATCATTCATTTTCGCCTTTTTGAACACCTATATTTGGATGCGGGGCTGACCACCGATCTCTTGATCAAAAAAGACAGCAAAGTACCCTCACCCAGAACCTTTGATGTGGCAGGACTCGTAGGGGTGGAAGTGCCTATACTTCCCTTCCTAAGCCTTGAGGCGCGCGCTAAATCGGGTAAGGGAGGAATCAACAACTATACGGATTATTATGGAGGTGCCCCCTTCAATACAGAACTCAATAACTTGGTGCTGCAAGTGGGAGCGGTATACTATTTTTAAAGTTTTGAGTTTTGAGTTCTTAGTTTTTAATTAGTTTGGAACTCAAGACTCAAAACTCAAGACTCAAAACTCAAAGCTTGTAAATGGATAAAGTACTTATTTTAGATTTTGGCTCCCAATATACACAGCTTATTGCCCGTAGGGTGAGAGAGCTCAGTGTATATTGTGAAATACACCCTTATAATCATTTGCCTGAGGAGGTGGAGACTTTCTCAGCGGTGATTCTTTCAGGTTCGCCCTATTCGGTGCGTGCCAGCGATGCTCCTCACCCTGATTTGTCGCTCTTCAGGGGCAAAAAACCAATCTTGGCCGTTTGCTATGGGGCGCAATACTTAGCTCACTTCTTTGGAGGTGAAGTAGCTCCTTCCGATGTACGTGAGTATGGCCGTGCGCACTTGATTTATCTCAAGGAAAATGAACCCTTCTTAGCCGATATCCCCGCCAATAGTCAGGTGTGGATGAGCCATAGTGATACTATCAAAGTACTACCCACCGGTGGAGTACGCTTAGCCAGTACTCCCGATGTGGAGAATGCTGCCTATCGTATAGAGGGTGAACCAACTTACGCCATACAGTTCCACCCCGAAGTGTATCACTCTACCGACGGCAAACAGTTCTTGGCCAACTTCCTCTTTAAGATAGCGGGGCTTACCCCCTCTTGGACAGCGGACAACTTTATCGAGACTACTGTGGCCTCGCTCAAAGCGCAGATAGGAGGAGAGAAAGTGGTCTTAGGTCTTTCGGGAGGAGTAGATTCCACCGTCGCAGCCGTGCTCCTAAACAGAGCTATTGGTAGCCAGCTGCATTGTATCTTTGTCAATAATGGACTATTGCGCAAGGGAGAGTTCCAAAGTGTTTTGGAACAATACAAAGGTATGGGGCTGAATATCAAAGGGGTAGATGCCTCAGCAGACTTCCTATCCGCTTTGGCAGGGGTTACTGACCCAGAGGCCAAGCGCAAGACTATAGGACGTGTCTTTATAGAAGTATTTGACAAGGAAGCCCACCAAATAACCGATGTTACCTACTTGGCACAAGGGACTATTTACCCCGATGTGATAGAGTCAGTCTCAGTCAAAGGGCCATCGGCCACCATTAAGAGCCACCACAATGTAGGAGGCTTGCCCGATTATATGAAGCTCAAGATTGTAGAGCCCTTGCGTACTCTCTTCAAGGACGAGGTACGCCGCGTAGGTGCCTCTTTGGGGATTCCAGCGGAGCTACTGGGTCGTCACCCTTTCCCAGGGCCAGGCTTGGCCATACGTATCTTAGGTGACATCACCCCAGAGAAAGTGGCAACCCTTCAGGAGGTAGATGCGATATTTATCAATGCCCTTAAGGACAATAACTTATATGACAAGGTATGGCAAGCAGGAGCGATTCTATTGCCTATCAATAGTGTAGGCGTAATGGGAGACGAGCGTACTTATGAGAAGTGTGTCGCCTTGCGTGCTGTGGAAAGTACCGATGGTATGACGGCAGACTGGGTACATCTGCCCTATAGCTTTCTGCAAAAGGTCTCCAATGAAATCATTAATAAGGTAAAAGGCGTAAATCGCGTGGTGTATGACATCAGCTCCAAGCCGCCTGCAACCATAGAGTGGGAGTAGATAATTGTTAATGCCAATAATGATTAATGATTAATACCAAAAATGATTAGTCATTAGTCATTAACTATATAAACATTAATCATTTAATCATTAAAGACGTGGATATAAAAAATTACATTGAGCAGAACAAAGACCGCTTCCTAAGCGAGTTGTTCGAGCTATTGCGTATGCCCTCCATTAGTGCGGATTCAGCATACAAATCTTCTATAGAGGCCACTGCACAGTGGGTGAAAGAAGCTCTCTTGAAGGCAGGTTGCGACAAAGCAGAAATCTGCCCTACTGAGGGTAACCCTGTAGTATATGGGGAGAAACACGTAGGGGATAACTTGCCTACGGTATTGGTATATGGGCACTATGACGTACAGCCTGCGGTGCCTTTGGAACTATGGGATACCGACCCCTTCGAGCCTGTAATCAAAAAGACAGAAACACACCCCGATGGAGCTATCTTTGCTCGTGGGGCATGTGATGACAAAGGACAGGTGTTCATGCATGTAAAGGCGCTTGAATATATGGTTAAGGAAGGCAAACTTCCTTGTAATGTGAAGTTTATGATTGAGGGCGAAGAGGAAGTAGGTTCTAAGAATCTTGGCGCATTTGTACATGCCAACCGAGAAAAACTCAAGAACGATATTATCCTTATCTCCGATACCAGTATCATCGCCAATGATGTACCTTCGGTAACCCTAAGATTGCGTGGGCTTAGTTACGTAGAAGTAGAGGTAATAGGTCCTAACCGAGATCTACACTCTGGAGTGTATGGAGGAGCCGTACTGAATCCTGTCACAGTACTTAGCCAGATGATAGCTAAGCTCTATGACGAGAAGAATCGTATCACTATCCCTCATTTTTATGATAAGGTGAAAGAGCTCCTGCCAGAGGAACGAAACATGTTTGCCCAAACGCCTTTCTCTTTGGAGGCTTACAAAAAGGACTTGGGTATAGCTGAGGCCAAGCATGAAGAGGGTTATTCTGTTTTGGAAAGTGCCACCATTCGTCCAGCCTTGGATGTCAATGGTATCTGGGGAGGTTACACAGGTGAGGGAGCTAAGACCATTATCCCAAGCAAGGCCTATGCCAAAATATCTATGCGATTGGTACCTGACCAAGACAGCAAGGAAGTAGTAAGCCTATTTACCCAATATTTTGAGCAGATCGCTCCTAAAGGGGTAACAGTTAAGGTAAAAGACCTAAGCGGAGGCCCAGCTTATGCTATGGATATAGAGAACAAAGGTTATAAGGCCGCAGAGAAAGCCATGGAAAAGACCTTTGGTAAGGCACCTATTCCAGCAGCCGAAGGTGGTAGTATTCCGATTGTAGCCCTCTTCGAGAAGGAACTCGGCACCAAGTCTATCCTAATGGGCTTTGGTTTGGATTCCGACCTTATCCACTCACCTAACGAACACTATGGTCTGTTTAACTTTTTCAAAGGCATAGAGACTATTCCATACTTCTATGAATACTATGTGAAGAGTGAATAGTGAAGAGTGAATAGTGAAGAGTGAATAGTGAAGAGTGAATAGTGAATAGTACGTTTTTCGCTTTTCACTATTCATTTTTCACTACATTAAGTTGGTATGATTTTTGAGGCTTATAATTCTTATAAAAATATTATATTATGAATACAACTGCATTAGAAGTTTATATCAATGAGGTAGATATGCCTATATTTCAGGCGTTATTTGATAAATTTAAAATAAAGACAAAGGTACTAAAAAAGGATTCTCCGAAGAAATTACCTATAGAAAAAGCGCTTCCTAACGAGGAAACTCATCAGGCCTTTATGGAGGTAAAAGAGAAAGGACATCTCTTGAAAAGGTATAAAAACGCTAGAGAACTATTTGAAGACATTGATAATGAAGACTGAAGAAAAGGAAGAAGCAATATTATTTGAAATAGCAGTAACTTCCTCTTTTAAAAAGGACAAGAAGAAGCTGGCTAATAATCCTCTAAAAATAGAAAAACTACTATCTCTGATAGATATATTACAGACAAGAGGAAGTGAAGGGGTTCCTGCCTATATGAAACCTCATCAGTTGATAGGACAATACAATGGCTGTTTAGAGTGTCATATAGAGTCAGATTTGTTACTGATATGGATACAAAATGATGAAGAAAGAGTAATATATTTGATGAGATTAGGTTCTCATTCTGAACTATTTGGCAAGAAAAAAAGATAAAATATTAACAACTATAGACAAATGACCAGTGACTAATTCTCACACAAAGATTAGTCACTGGTCATTTGTTTTTTGTCTCTAACCACTAATTGCTAATCACTCTTATGTAATCCAAAATTTTATAAACAAACATAAAAATAATTAAAATTTTGTTATTATCCGTTGATAACTTTTTTCAAAAAAATTATGAATATATGAAAAAATATATTATTTTTGCACCCAAATTACTAAACAATGTTTTCTTAAATCATGAAAAAAATGAGCAACTTATTTTGTTAAACTGTTAATTTTCGCACTGTTAACACTCTCTATGGGGAGGTTACAGGCGCAGATAGGAGGGATCAACTTGACCTCTACTCCTTCGGCAGGGAATCCCTACAGGTTGTAGCTCTCCTTGTGCTACCAATGGACCGCGAATGACCAGCACCAAAGTAGAGCGTGCGGATAATTCTTATGGTTGGAAAGACTATACCATGGCCGAACGTAGAACCCGCGCTCAGGTGTCACCACTGCAACGTCAGCGAGCTCTTTACTTAGATGATATTGAAGTAATCTCTGAAGGGAAAGAGTTAGGGGCTGCTACTTCTAACCTCTATTATCACGCTACCTTTGCTAAGGCGCCAGGGTTAAAACCTAAGTCCCTCAAGTTCACAGTAGGTAGTCATACTGCTACCTTAGCAGGAAGTGCAGCTGTTAAAATCACTGTAGGGGATAAGGATTACTTCCGTTGGGATCTTACCTCAGTCTTGCCTGGAGGAAACTTGCCTAAGGATGCTACATTCAACGTGGTAGCTACCTATCAGATTACCAATAATAGTGATGAAAGAGGAAATAATTCACATGATATAGAATCCGGAGGAGAAAGTTTCTTCTATCGCTTGGATAATCCTGCGACAGAGACGGCACTTACACCAGAAGGGTATCATACCGCACAAAAGCACTGTGGGGCAAACCTCTATGCAACTTTCTATTATGCCAACTTGTTCAATCACCTCAATACCAATACCTATTATGTAGATGGCTGTGCCCCCGCAAATATAGGGTCATCTTTTCAAGTATTTGCAGGACGTAGGTTTGATGCAGGAGGTAACTATTTTACTGATGAGTTTCGTCCTTCACGCCTAATTAAAAAAGTCACTTTCCAGATACCAAGTTCTATGAACTATATAGGTAGTGTAGTGTATAGGTACCGACAAAAATATGGAGCTGAAGCGGAAAAGAGTGTCAACTTCACTTTGGAGTCAGACAATGGCACTTATAAGACCTATACTTATACAAATCCAACTAGTAGGACAGATCCAGGATACTTGCCTGCAGGAGAGATTTCGGTAGAGAATTTCTATGATAGTTATTTTAAAACTACGCTACAAGCTACTTGTAAGACTCCTGCTACTACTTCTTTTGCAGTCGCAGAGGCTAATAACATGATGGTGAAGTCTAAAATAGAATACGAAGATTTCTATTACCATTACGCAATTAGTGGTGACAAGAAAGAAGTTACCTATGAGATGCCTAAAGGACAGACCGCTGTATATCACAGAGATAAACCTGCTATAACAATGGCTACGGTATCGGCTTCATCTATAAACGCTAATAAGCGTGAGTTGGAGGCTAAGTTTACTATAAGCAATGGTTCTCTTTCCGATGCCCCTTATGGTTGGATATCCGTACCTGATGTAACAGGGATAGAAGTAACCTCCTTGCAAGAGACTACCACAGGTAGTACCTTTACCTATACAGATAAGGGTATCTCTGGAGAGAAGATGTTCTTCCTCAAGGACAACAACAACAAAGATAAGATAGAGAAAGGAAAAACCCGTAGCTTTACTCTTAAGTATAGAATAACAGGTTGTGAGAATACAAGCCTAAAGGTCTATGCAGGCTGGAACTGTAATGAGAACCCTACGCAAGGGTATAAGACTACCTGCCACGACCAGTCGCTTACCTATGCCATTACGGTACCCAGAAGCCGTAGGGATATCAGCCCTGATGCTGGCAACCCTACCCAGATAGATATGTGCCAGAAGGCAACCTATAGCTATACCATTAATAGTGCGGGAGCTGGTGACCTCTATAATGTGAAGTTGGTAGTCAATGAAGTGGCCAACACCCTTTCTTTCTCTGATGTAACAGTACAATACCCATTGGGAGGTACTACCTACACAGTAGGAACAGGAGCGGGGCAAATCCTTCATACCCAACAAGGAACCAAGCATATCTATGACCTAAGCAATGTATTGCCAGGAGGTAGCTTAGCGGGTAACTTATCTGAACCTATTGATGCCAATAAGCGTCAGCTGAAACTCACCTTTAAGGTAGAGCCTAAGTGTGACTTCACTTCAGGATCAGAATTTGATATAGATGTAGAATCCACTGACCTCTGTGGGCGCCTTGCCGATGGAGATAAGACGAAAGCTATTGTCGCAGGTATCAAGAACGTTACCGCTGTAAATTATGATATAGGACTTACACCTCTCACCCTTATACCAAGGGGGAATGCAAGTGCTTGTGCCTCAGGAGCTACTTATAAGACAAGGGTTACTGTTAATCAGAAAAATTCTACCTTTACAGAGATAGGACCCAATGCACGTTTGCGTTTCCGTATCCCTGAAGGCTATGAATTGCTTACTTTAGGTATGGTTTCTCGTACGCCTGCTTATAACCCACCTACAGTTACTTGGGCTAATCCAGTAGAAAAAATAGCAGAGAGAAGAACTATAGGGAATGAGACCGAAATAGTGATTACTATTCCTCAAGGAATGAAGAATAATGATAGCTTTGAATATTCGGTGACCGTACGACAAAAAGCCAATACCTTGGTAGAATGTACCGATAAGAAGCTCAAAGTCTTCTCCACCGATGCCACTACAGGCGCTTCTTGTGGAGGAACGCCTTGTCCAGCTACCATAGCAAACACTTCAAATAGTGGTACTAAGGAGGCTGTTATAGATAATAACCGTCCTAAGCCATCTTTCACCAATGTAAAAGCGACTTCTGTAGCCAAGAATGGCAAGGAGGAACTGACCATTGCTTATAAAATAGCCAATGCAGCTGATGCAGGAGTAGCACTTTCTGCAACCATGCATAACCTGAAGATAGACCTTTATAAGGATAATAATAATGATGGACAATATGACGCAGGAGATACCAAGCTTAATCCTGCCTCCTATAGCTTTGTAGAGAATGTAGCCCAAGGAGGTACCTCTACAGAAAAATCATTTACCATAGAAGTAGCTCAGGCGGATGTATGCCGCTTGCTCTTGGTGATGAGAAATGAGGAAAATGTATGTCTCTGCTCCAGTGTAGCTGCTGGAGTACCAGCGCCAGAGAAGATTACAGGCTTAGTGGACAACCTTACCATTTGTGAAAACGAAACCAAGCAATTGGTTTACAAGGCAGCAGGGGCTACCTATGATCAATACACTTGGTCAGGTAAAACTGCTAATGATAAGCTTGATTACCTATCTGCCGCAAATGTAAAGGAACCAAACTTCCATTACAATGGTACTAAGCTCACCGCTACTCAGACCTTTACCTATGTACTTACAGTAAAGCGTACCAATGGTTGTGAGGCTACTCAAGAGATAACCGTAACAGTAACGCCACAAACGGCTGCCCCTGATGATAAGGAAATGCTCTTCTGCCAAGGAGATACCTATAATATAGGAACACTTAAAGCAAAATTACGTACAGAATTGTCTTTGCCAGGCACTACAATGATTAAGTTCTATGATGCTTCTGATAGTAATCTCACTACAGAGCTTGTAGATGCTACAGCAATAGTACGCAATGCCTACTATGTCTTTACACTTACTAACTCAGGACAGTGTGTCAGTGAAGGAGTGAAAGCCTATGTCAAAGGAATTACACCTCCTACGGTAGCCAATGCTAACCAAAGTTTCTGTGGTGCTGCTACTGTAGCTGATCTACAGCCACAAGGCACTAATTATGTATGGTATGCAGCTGCTACCGGAGGTACAGCTCTTGCACCTACTACTGCCTTGGCGGACAATACGCTCTATTATGTGGCTAAGAAGAATGGCTCTTGTGAGAGTGAGCGCGTATCAGTGAAGACACGTATCCTACAAGCACCTGCCACAGGACAAAGCTATACCTTCTGCAAAGGAGCTACTGTATATGACTTAAAGAAGAAGGTGGATCCTACACGTCCAGAATCAGTACGTGTATACCATAATGGTAACCGCCTTACAGGAGATAACGAACGCTTGCCTCAGACAGGTACCTTTAAGGTAAGTCACTATACCAACAGCTGTGAAACCAGCTTGGTAGATGTAGCAGTAGCCTTTACTACTGTGGAATTTACCTCCCTTACGGCTAATCCTACTTTCTTACCTCAGGTAGGTGGTAGTGTAACCTTTACTATTAAGGGAACCCCTGGAGCTACAGTGAGCTATACTATGGGTACCGAGACAGGAACCAAAGTGCTTGATAGTAATGGAGAGGCAACAGTAACCAAATTGACTACCAATCCTATAACACTGACAGTTACCAAGATAGAAAAGTATGGTTGTGAACTTACTCTTAGCCAAACCCTCTTGGTAGGAAAGGCTTGCGGTAATACTGTGCCTGAACCACAATTCTCTCAGGAGAGCACCAGCTATACTACGATGAATGGGATACAAGTGAAGCGAGAAATCTCTGGCTTGCTCTCCAGAGCTTACTTCACACCAACCCTTAGCAGTAGTCTTACTTGTAAGCCTTCATACACAGCAGGTTATGTACATATGCACTCTACTAAGAGTACCAAGGTAGTCTATACCTTTGCAGAACCTATTACCAGTGTGGATGTATCCCTTCTGATGATGGGAGAACGTAACTTTATCTTCGACTATTGGGATAGAGCAGAGTTTGAAGTGAATTGTGGTGTACTTCGTTTGGATATAGAAAATGATTGTAATGGCAATGCTAGTAAAGAGGGCTATACTATCAAGACCAAACGATTAGATGACGTAGTGGTACGTGTAAGCTCTAACAAGCCATTTACCACGCTTACCATACGCCCTAACAATGACTTGATTACTGATGGGTTTGCATGGAGCTTTGTCCAAGTTCTGTGAAGAAAGCGGAGTTACTACATGTGATTACTCAGCCACAGCCTACAGAGGTGTGTGAGGGTAGCACAGCACGCTTCACTTCCAAGGTACAACTCAAAGCAGGTCTTTTAGGACAGATAGGCTACCAATGGCAAGTCTCAGCTGACCAGACTTCTTGGTCTGATGTAGGAACTACTCGTTATGCTAACAGCGATGAAGAAGTAGAGCTTTTAGTACCTAATACTACTGTAAGCCAGCACAATGATCACTATTATCGCGTACGCTATACTTATGAGAGAACTGCGGCTATCTGTGATGCTAAAGTAACAGAGTATTCTCAGACAGCGAAACTAACCGTTTATGGCAAGGCAGAGGTAACCAAGCTCACCACCAACCCAGGCTCTATAGCGCAAGGAGTATCCACTCCTGTAACCTTTGCTTTCAAAGGAACCCCAGGAGCAACCGTAGTCTATACCGTAGCGGGTGGTGCACCTGCAGAGATTACCCTCAATGCACAAGGAGAGGCTACCAAGGTTATTCCAATTTCTCAAGCAACAACTTTGGCCGTTGTTCAAGTGAAGAAAGGAGATTGTACCTATCCTTCTACTCAGAAGATAGAAGTAACAGCAGGCTGTGGGGCTAACAAACCTGAACCACAATTTGCTACAGGCTTGAATGTGAAGAAAACCATGAATGGAGTAGAGGTTACGCGTGACTTAGACGGAAATATCTCCTACTCATCAAGAGATACTGACCCAGCCTACTGTAATGGCCCGTATGAAGCTGGCTATGTATGGATGGGACGTCATTTGGATCCATTGCGTCCAAACCTTACCACCAAGACTACTTATCACTTTGATGCCCCAGTAACCAGTGCTGAAATCTGGTTTATGGGTATGGGTAGATCAGGCTTTGTAAACCGAGAGTTCAGAGATAGAGCTAAAATTACAGTAAACTGTGGTACGGCTCAAGTGACCAGAGTCTCTGATTGTCGTGACAATAGTTCAGATACCTATTCTAAGGTAATTAATGGTAATGAGATAGAAGGAAAAAGACTTACCGATATGGTGGTAAGGGTAACTTCTGATAAGCCATTCACCCGAATTGTGATAGAAGATGGTAATAGCGACGGACTGAGTGACCCTGCTGCTTATGGATATTATGTAGAGCTTTGTCCTTCCTCTATCCAAAAAGCGGAAATTCTCTCCGTAGAGCAGGAACCACAGAGTGAAAACCACTGTGAAGGAGATACCACAGCCTTTACCGCTAAAGCACAATTGGAAACAGGCTATACAGGCCAAATCGCTTATCAATGGCAAAGCTCAACCGATGCGCTTACTTGGACTGATATGACTGGTAAGAGTGGTAACACTGCCAGTGGAACAGCACAAGTATTAGACTTGGTAACCACTCGTAGTATGGACGATACTTGGTATCGTGTGAAATACATCTATACAGAATCTACTCCTTTACATTTGTGCAATGGAGTTACTGTAACTCGCTATAGTGAAGCGGCTAAACTTAATGTGACAGGGGTAGATAAGCCTATCCTCAGTGAAGTAAGTGCTGCCGACTGTGCCCACGACCGAGTGATGAAGATTACTAATGTGGATATACATGCTACCTATAGCTTTGTTAGAACCTCTGACAATGCTTCTGTAAATGGAGTAGTAGGTTCCAATGGAGAGATCTCTGCTCTTCCAGCAGGTAAGTATAAGGTAACTGCTACCAAGAACAATTGTAGCTCTGAGGCTTCTGATGAGTTTGAAATCATAGCAGCCAAAGGCTCAGTAATTCCAGTAGTACAAGAAAAGACTTTTGCTACTTGTGATGAGGTTAGTGAGGCTAAGATTACCAACTATGTACCAGGTACTACCTACCACTTTGAGAAAGCGGACGGTACTGCTGTAACCGATCCAATTACGGTAGATGCTACAGATGGTACCATCACTGGACTTGCTGTAGGTAAGTACAAGGTAAGAGGAGAAAAAGATGGCTGTACCTCTGATGCTTCAGCTGAGTTTGAGATCAAAGATAAGCTCGTGCCTGTCGCTCCTACTGTAGCTAAGGATTCCGATCCTACTTGTGATGATCCTACTATAGTAAAGATTACTAACTATATAGAAGGAGGTAGCTATACCTTTGTTAAAACAGCTGATGATACAGAGATAACCACAGGCTTTACTATAGATCGCACTACAGGTAAGGTAACAGGTCTTGCCGCAGCTAAGTATAAAGTGAAAGTGAAAGTAAACGAATGTACTTCCGCACTTTCTGATGAGTTTGAAGTCAAGGCAAAGAAGCCGACACCTGCCAAACCGACAATTGACCTTACTGCTGAAAGCTGTACTGCTGCTACTGTAGCTAAGATCAGCAATTATGTGTCAAGTGGTGTAACTTATACCTTTACTAAGGCCGATGGAACAGCTGTTACAGGTGTTTCAGTAGCCAATAGCGGTGTGATCTCTGGTCTTGCCGCAGGTACTTACAAGGTGAAAGCAGAAAAAGATGGTTGTACCTCTGATATTTCTGATAACTTTGAAATCAAAACTCAGAAGGCGGCACCAGCCAAACCAATGGTAACCCTTACTGCTGAAAGCTGTGCAGCCCCTACCAAGGCAGTGATTAGTAACTATGTACCAGGACAAACCTACTGGAATGGAGCCACACAACTTACTGTGGATAACACCAGTCATGAGATTACAAATCTTGTAGCAGGTACTTATACCATTACAGCTAAGAATAATGACAATTGTGAGTCTGTAGCTTCTGATAGTTTTGAAATCAAAGCTCAGAAAGAAGTACCTGCCAAACCAACAATTGACCTTACTGCGGAAAGCTGTACTGCTGCTACTGTGGCTAAGATTAGCAATTATGTGTCAAGTGGTGTAACTTATACCTTTACTAAGGCCGATGGTACACCTGTAACAGGAGTAACCATAGCTACCGATGGAGTACTTTCAGGTCTTGCCGCAGGTACTTACAAGGTGAAAGCAGAAAAAGATGGTTGTGAATCTGAGGTTTCTGAAGCCTTTGAAATCAAAGATCAACAAACAGCACCAGCCAAACCAACGGTGACCCTTACTGCGGAAAGCTGTACTGCACCTACCAAGGCTGTGATTAGTAACTATGCATCAGGACAAACCTACTGGAATGGAGCCACACAACTTACTGTGGATGACACCAGCCATGAGATTACAGGTCTTGCAGCAGGTACTTATACTATTACCACTAAGATAGGTAATTGTGAATCTGTAGCTTCCGATAGCTTTGAAATCAAAGCTCAGAAAGCAGCTACTATTATAGGGGCTAACCCACAAAGTGCTGTTTATGTGAAGGATGCGTCTGCTACACCACTTACAGCAGCGGCAACAGGAGAGGGAACTCTTACCTATAAGTGGTATAAGAATACTACTAATAGCTATACAGGTGGTACTGAAGTAGGGGGAGATAACACCTACACTCCAGCCACTGATACAGTAGGAAGTCTCTTCTACTGGGCAGAGATAACAGGCGAATGTGGTACTGAAAAGACCTCAATTGCTGAAATCAAAGTAACAGACCCTGATGCGACACCAAGACGCGCTATCAAGGCCGTAGATGATAACTTTGGTAAGGTACCTAATACGGTGGATTACACCACTACCAATACGGTATTCTCAACAGGTGTAGATACCTTGGAAGGAGTATCAGGTATCCTCTCTCCAGAGACTGATGTGATCCTCCACAAGGGAGCGGTAACACGCCAAGATGGTACAGCTGTTCAAGATGGTACTGTTACTATGAATAATAACGGAAGCATTACCGTTAAAAAAGGTACTCCTGTAGGCGTTTATACCTATACTTACTTTATCTGTGAGAAGGTCGTACCTACCAACTGTAGTGAAGAAGCAAAAGCAACCTTTGAGGTAGTAGATAATCCAATCTTGGCCAAAGATGACGTGTTCGAAATGGGTACTTTAGGAGGTCTTACTCCAAGTGTCCTCAATAACGATATATTCGCAGGCAAAGTTGGCCCTACTACTAACGAGGTGATAGTAGAAAAAACGTTGATAGGTGATAATGAAGATACTCACTTGGAAATGAGGAAAGGAGCAGATGGTCGTATAGATGTCAGAGCAGGTATTGCCCCAGGTATTCATAAGTACTACTATACAATAAGCGATAAGAACGATAAGACCAAGAGTTCTTCCGCTGTAGTAACCATAAAGGTAGTTACTTTTGCTGCAGGAGATGACGAACATGAGGTGTTCAATAATAATGGTACAGAACAGCATATAGATAAGCCAAGTATCTTTGATAATGATGAGGTAGACCACGAGCGTCCTAAGCCAGGAAATAATGTAACATTTACATCAACCTCAGTGAAGGATAAGGATGGTAATGAGGTACCAGGTATTGTGATCAATCCTCAGGATGGTACAATCACTGTAGCATCAGGAACCCCAGACGGAGTCTATACTTATAGCTATACAATCTGTAAGATAGCAGCTCCTGATGAGTGTAAGACAGCTAAGGGTGTACTTAAGCTCCTTCCAGCATTGGAAGCTAATGATGATGACTTTACAGCCACTCCAGTAAATACTACTAAAGGAGCAGTGATTGTAGGTAATGTCTTAGAAAATGACCTATATGCAGGCGGTAAAGCACTTGACAATATAGATAAAGTAACCGCTACTATAAGGGAGGAGAATAATGGAGGTCTTTCAGGCGTTAAAATAGACGAGCAAGGTAACTTGATAATTCCTCAAGGTACCCCAGTAGGTGTTTATGATAATATAGAGTATAATCTCTGTATGAAGGATCACCCTGGAGCTTGTAAGACAGCTAAGATAAAAGTGGAAGTGATCAAAGACAAACCACTTACCATCTACAACGGAGTATCAGCCGATGGAGATGGACAGAATGACTATTTCAAGATAGACGGTATAGAGTACTATCCTAAGAATAATCTGAAGATATTCAACCGTTGGGGCGTACTTGTCTATGAGAAAGATGGTTATAGCAATAACGAGCCATTTGACGGTCATTCTAACGGGCGTGCTACTATAAGTGCAGATAGCAAGCTCCCACAAGGAACTTACTACTACATCTTAGAGTACGAAGACTCCGAAGATCAGTCCCATACTGAGAAAGGTTGGTTGTACCTTAAGTACTAATGACCAGTAACTAACGACTAATGACCAGTGACTAATCTCTAATGATTTGTCATTGGTCATTTGTCGTTTGTCACTAATATTTAACTTTTTATTTTTTTTTATATCAGGGAAAAGCACTAATTTTGCTATTTGAAACGCAAACAAACAGTGATGAATTTAGAAAAGTTTCACTTGGTTACACGTATGGCCTCTCAGGCCGCACATTATGGAGAACGTGAGGCCGTTCGCTACTGGGAAAATGGGCAATTGTGCTCCCTTTCTTGGAAAGTATTTTACGAAGAAATACAGAAGATAGCTAAGGCTTTGCTCCATTACCAAGTAGGAATACAGGAAAATATAGGGATTTTTGCTCCCAACTCTCCCCAATGGACTATGGTGGATATGGCCGCCGCTCACCTAAGAGCTTGTGCAGTGCCTATCTATGCTACCAATACGGCTGAACAAGCGGCTTATATCATCAACAATGCGGGCATTAGAATCCTCTTTGTCAGTGAAAAAGAACAATACGAAAAGGTAGAGCAGATACGCCAAGCGTGTCCTGAGTTACAATTGGTAGTACTCTTTAACGAATCTCTTCTTAAGGATGAAGAGCATGTCGTACTCCCGCTGTCAAAGTTTGTAGCCTTAGTGCCAGAGGGACACTATGAGAGAGAACTTAAGGAGCGTTTTGATAGCCGCTGTATGCAGGATCTCTATACCATTATCTATACATCGGGTACTACAGGGAATCCCAAGGGCGTGATGATAGACTATGAGAATGTGGCTTATCAGTTCATCAACCATGATGACCGCTTAGCAGTGGTGGAGGGTAATGTCTCCATGTCCTTCCTGCCGCTCTCCCATGTATATGAGCGTATGTGGGTGGCCTATGTATTCCATAAAGGGGTGATTAACTGTTACTTAGATGACACTAACCGTGTGGCCGAGGCACTCAAAGAGGTAAAACCACACTATATGTGTGTAGTACCGCGTCTTTTGGAGAAAATATATACTAAAATCTACGAGAATGTACAAAAGCAGTCGGTAGTAAAGCGCTTAGTCTTCGCTACAGCTACCCGAATTGCTAAAATACAGTTGGGAAGAACCAAAAAAGGGAAATATCCTTCTTTTATTCTTAAAAAACTCTATGATGTGGCAGACAAACTCGTTTTCCAAAAGCTAAAAGCTGCTTTGGGAGGCAATATCCAGATGATTCCTTGTGGTGGTGCCCTCTTGGAACCCTCTATAGGGCGTTTCTTCCGTGCCATAGGGGTCAATGTTACCTTGGGCTATGGTATGACCGAGACCACTGCGACCGTATCTTGCTGGGACGATCACAAGTTTAAGCTCAAGTCGGTTGGTACCCTAATGCCTTACGTACAAGCAAAAATAGGGGAGAACAATGAGATTCTACTCAAGGGTGGTTCTATTTTCAAAGGCTATTATAACAATCCAGAGGAGAACGCCAAAGTCTTTACCGAAGACGGTTACTTGCGTACAGGCGATGCGGGATATTTGGATAAAGAAGGCAACCTCTATATCACCGAACGCATCAAGGAACTGATGAAGACTTCCAATGGGAAATACATAGCTCCCCAGCAGATAGAAGGCAAGGTAGGTAAGGACAGCTTTATAGAGCAGATCGCCGTTATAGCCGATGCCCGCAAGTATGTCTCTGCCCTGATTGTCCCCAACTATGAAGCCTTAGCCGAATATGCTAAGTCACTCAACCTCAAGTATAAAAACTATTCAGAGCTAATCAAAAATAGCCAGATAGTGGAGTTCTTCCAAAAGAGATTACAGCACTTACAGCAGGAGTTGGCCGCTTATGAGCAGATTAAGAAATTTACCCTGCTAACCACGCCTTTCTCTATCAATAATGATGAACTCACCCCAACCCTCAAGCTCAAGCGAAAGAATATCTATAAGAATTATTTCCGTGAGATAGAAGCAATGTATGTATAACCCTCAAGAAAACCCCCATGGCAAAAACCGTAGTAGAACTTAAGGATGTTTCTATTTTTCAAAGAAAGAATCTTATCTTGCATGATATCAACCTCACTATAGAGAGGGGAGAGTTTGTATACCTGATAGGCAAAACAGGCAGCGGAAAGAGTTCCTTGCTGAAGATACTCTATGGGGATCTGCCTTTGAAGAAAGGGACAGGTATGGCCGTAGATTTTAATTTGGCTACCCTTAAGGAATCGGAAATCCCTTATCTAAGGCGAAAAATAGGGGTAGTCTTTCAGGATTTTAAGCTATTGCCTGATAGAACTGTATTTGGCAATTTGGAATTTGTCCTACGTGCTACAGGTTGGCATGATCCTCATAAGATAGAGACGCGTATCAGTAGTGTGCTGGCCAAGGTGAAGATGCAGACTAAAATAGACAAGCACCCACACGAACTCTCTGGAGGTGAGCAGCAGCGTGTAGCCATTGCGCGTGCTTTGCTCAATGACCCAGACTTGATTCTGGCCGATGAGCCTACGGGAAACCTTGATCCAGAGACCAGTGTGGAGATTATGAAAGTGATGCGTGAGATTAACGACTCAGGGCGCTCTATCCTTATGGCAACCCATGACTATGCCCTGATTCTTAAGTTTCCCTCCAAGACTATCAAGTGCGATGCAGGCAAGCTCTTTGAGGTGGTACAGCGCTCAGTCTGATTAAAAATCAAATTTCAACTGAATATCAATGAGTTGAAATGTCTTTCTATGATATTCACAAGATCCATATTCAAGGATAGCCGCTCGGTGTTCACCAGTTGGGTATCCTTTATTTTTATCCCAATGATACATAGGGTATTGCTTGTGTAACTCTTCCATATAGGCATCGCGATAGGTCTTGGCCAGTACCGAAGCGGCCGCAATACGCATAAAGCGCGCGTCCCCCTTTACTTGACAAGAGTAAGGAATCTCCTTATAAGGCTTGAAGCGATTACCATCTACTACAATAAACTCAGGAGTTACGGTGAGTTTGTCTAAGGCCTGTTGCATGGCCTCTATAGAGGCATTGAGGATATTGATTTGATCAATTCGTTGTGGGCAGACATGTACTACGGCATAGCTTATCGCCTGCTCTTCTATAATAGGGCGCAGTTCATTGCGCTGTTTTTCAGTCATTTGCTTGGAGTCATTGAGCAGAGGGTGATAGAAATCTTCAGGGAGGATCACTGCCGCTGCCGTAACAGGGCCTGCCAAGCAGCCACGTCCTGCCTCATCGGTACCTGCTTCGTTTGGGGAGAAAAACCATTTTTCCATAGGATTAATTTTGTAAGATTAACAGGTTACAACCACGAATATCTGCTGCATCAAAGCGCCCCAATACCTCAAAAGAACCATCGGGGTAGGCCTTACCTAAATCCTGAGTAGCGATAAAGCTACAAGAGTAGTAATTGGCAAGGTCTATCACATTAATTCCTCCGATACGACCATAAGGGAGGGGAGAGAGTGCATCCTCACTATCACGAATCAAGACCTTCATCCAAGGCACAGGGTAGAATAGGCCATTTCCTTGGCTATAGGCTTGGGAGAGTAGCTCCGTCATTCCATATTCGGAGTGAATCACTTTAGTGCCAAAGCCCCTACACAGCAGCCCATGTAACTCCTCACGAATCAGTTCCTTGCGCCGTCCTTTCATGCCTCCTGTCTCCATAACAATCGTATTCTTTAACGAGAATTGGTATTGCTCTACCAAGTCCAAAAGTGCGAAAGATACCCCCATAAGGAAAACCTTTCGTCCCTGAGCGTCCCACAGTTTTAGCTTTTGGGCAAGCTCCTCTTGGTTGTAGAGGTAAAAACCGCTTTCCTTTTGAGCGCCATGAATCAAGTCCTCAGCCATATAGATAAGGGACGAACCCTTGCGCTCTAAGTAGGAGGGGAGCAGCGCCAAAAATATATACTCCTCTATCCCCCCATAGAAGTGAGCAAATCCCTTGCGAAAACTCTCCCTATAGAGAGCAAGGGAGCTTACCAAGTGCTGAGACGTTTGGCTACCTGTGGTGCCACTACTGGTAAAGATCTCCTCAGGGGCATTGGTAGCCGCATAGATTTCTTTACTCTTGAAAAACTCTATTGGCAAGAAAGGAATCTCCTCAAGGGCATGTACCGTCTTAGGAGTTTTGCCAAAATAGTTGCAAAATTCCTGATATACAGTATTGTTTTGGTACTGAAAAGCAAATACTTTTAGTGCTTGTGCTTCAAATTCCTTGGGAGTATAATCGTGAAAGAGGTTATTCATCAGATAATTATAAGTGTTTTTGACAATTAATTATCAATGACAGAACGCTATCATATCTAATTGGTTGTTAAGGCAAAAAGCAATGTTTTCCTTTAGCCCCATGATATGTTCGTAAGCAAATCCTTTTTCTTCGTTGTCCTCATCTCCATCTATCATAGCTTCTATTTCTTCCTTTGTCTTATGGACTTTCTCCAGCAGAGAGGCTAAATGTTTCAGTCGCTCTTGGTCAATGAGACTTATCATAGGAAAGTCTTCTATCTTGGGTAGTGGGAAGGGGTGAAAATGGTCAGCAGGAAATAGCTCGGTATCTATCTCTACCTCTATGTCATAATCCTCAGAGAGTGTTCGGTTGATAAGATCTGTTTCGTACCAGAACTTCATTTCTTGAGTAAAAGGCAATTCTTTTCCCAAAGTAGCACAAATTCCAATAAAAGCATAACCGTAGGTATATCCTTTTTTCTCATCAAAAGGAAGCCCCATGATAATATCAGTAAGAGCCTTAGTAGTCTCATTATCATCATCTTCTTCGGCATAGTTTTGGAAGATTTCATTCCTCTGAACATCAGCGAGTAAGGTTTCGTTTTTAGAGGCAAAAGTAGCCTGAAGCTCAGGTGTATTCACCCCATAAGCAAACATATAATATCCCATAAGAAAAACGTTTTTTATAAGGCAAAGGTAGTGCTTTATTTTAAGAAAACAAAATATTTGTGAGTTAGAGAAAAAGATGTATATTTGCGATAGATTTAGGAATTTTAAAACCTAAGAAGTAAGAATCAGATTTATTTTAATATGAGTTCAATATAACGAAAGCTTCCTCGGATTTTCTTGGATTTGATAGATTTTCATTAAAACAATTTGGAAATAGTTTGCCTTATTAGCTGCAATTTCTTGTCTATTCTGAAGATAGAAGAAAGAGACAAGTAAAAAGCCTTTTGGATAGAGAATAAATAAAAGTTGTTGCAAGGTAAGATTTGCAACAGCTTTGATATCAGGAGTTTTCACTTCACAAGTAAAAATCATAATATCCCAGTGGGGGATTAAGTAATTTCACTATTTAACGTGAGTTCGACGTAAGTAATTATTTGATAATCAATAAATATATTGTTCAAATATCCTATGAATTTCACAAATTTACACGAAAAAGGAACCAGATAAAGCTCTTTGTATTACATTATCTCACAAAGTTTTACCTGAAGATGAATTACATCATTACTATATCTCGATAACTATTTGTAAATAAGTGTTTTGTTATATCGAACTCACGTTATTTAAAATAGTAGCAGTATAACAGACCATCTTCTGCAAAAGCGTAAAGTACATTTTCAGTGTAGTAGAGTTTTTTGATTTTGCTTTCGGCTTTAAACTCTTTTTGCCAAGTATAGACTCCATCAGTCAGTAGTTTTGTAGATAACTTTGCCTGATGATTTTCAGCCTATATTTTCATCTTTAAAGGCCAAGGATTGATAAGCTAAAGGAAATTCAAAAGGTAATTTCTGCCAAGAGTATCCCCCATCAGTAGATTTGTATATTTTGTGACTTAATTAGAGATAGATATTAAACAAAACTATAACAATATCCAAGAGGTTAGAGAATTATTAAAAAACATTTGATTTGGATTCCTTTTATATCAATTATGGATATAAAACTGTATCTTATTTTTTAATCCTCTCTTCTAATTTACCAATTAAGTTTTTCCAATCTTTTAGTTTCATATTTGGGAATTGTTTTTCATAGATATCACCGAGCATTTTTAATGCTTTAAGAGTGTGTTTAGTCTTAATGAGGGGTTTTAATTGTGCAATAACATTCTCATCTGTTATTTCTAGCAATTTTCTCTCTGATATAATACTTTTTCCCTCTTCTATATTATTAGTAATATTTTCTGTAGGAAAGAAAGTTTCTACTTGATTAAAAAAATCAATTAAGTCTTTGCGTTTAAATAAGATAGGTTCATCACCATTTTTCAGTTTTTTACGTAAAAAAGTTCCTGATGAAACCTCATCTTGGAAGAATTGGCGAGAGTAAAAAGAAACACTTTTCTTTTCATTTAAACGTTCTTTTACTGTATGAAAATTCCAACAAACTAAAACATCATTGGTATAGTCATATCCTAAGAATATGAAAGGTATAGGAGAATTTTTTATTCTTTCAAATACTTCTTTTATAGGTAATTGTGCTCTTGTAGTATCAGGACGATCTTTGAAATAAGCAGAAGATAAATTTTTCACATAAATATAATATTCTTTATTTTTAAAAGATATTAAAAAGGGCTGTATTCCTTCAATATAAAAGAAATCTGGAGATTCTTCCATTATTTCCTTTATTAATAGAAGTAATGTTTCAGGATATATTTTATTAGTATTCATAATTATAAACTTTTAAACAGTATACTTCCTGATAAATCAATATCTTTATTATTGATAGTTGTTATATTTGATAAATTACAATTAAAAGATACATTATTAATCTCAGGAGGAATGTTGTTTTTAATTGTAGGGATATTTTTATAATCAAAGAATGCAATACTATCAATAGCTTGTTGATAATCAAAATAAACATCAAAAGATTTTTCTACATCTCTACCTAATGTTTTAGAGATAATTTCTTTTAGGCGAAATTGTAAGTCTAAACTATTTATTCTTTTTAAGATGTTATTAGATAGATCTCCTATACTTTTTCCTTTTCCTGTCTCATTAACAAAAACAGAAGCTATCAATAGGTTAGAAGTGTTATTAGGGTTAAGTTGTTCTAAAGAAAACTTATGGATACGCTCCATTCTACTTGTACTTTTTACTTCTATTTTATCTTTACCGTCATTAAAATCAAATTTATCACTTGGGGAAATATGCCAAGATTGGATTAAATATTCAGGGTGTTTAGATTGTTCAATAATTAATAATTCAGCCCAAATACCTTGTATAGTTTTATAGGCTGGTTGGGAAAACTGCTTAAATAAATCTATTAATTTTTGTATTTCTTCTTTAAATTGTTTGTCTGATATTGGTTTGGGAAATTGTTTTATTATGATGATTACTATTTCTATAAAATATTTTTGTATATCAGGATTTATTGTTTTTAAAGATATGATAGTATAAAGGCTCTCAATTTTTATTATATCTTGATATAAAATACAAGGGCGATTAAATGTTACAGATATAAGATCAAGGTTTATGTCTATAGCATTATAGGTATTACTACATCAATAAAAAATAATGGAAACCCCTCATGTGAGACTCCTATTTTATGAAAAATACTAAAAGGTAATGAAGCAACGATAAAGCCCTCTTTATGAGTAGGTGTTTTTTGTTGTAAATTCTCAAATATTTTATATACTTCAATCATACTCAATTATTTATCTCTCATTAGCAACATAATTAATAGCAAAATCTTCAGGATAATAAATAGCTAATGTATATTTTATTATCCCACTTTATAGAATCAGATTTAAGTTGTACCTTGTGAATTTGAATACAAATAGAATCTTCAAATTTAATATTGCTATCACCAGGATAGGTTTCTTTCCCTGTTGTAGAACGTCCTGAATGTAACTCTTTGATTCTTTTTGTTTTTTCATCAAATGTACGTTCACGAGGTTTTCCATTATATGCCATTTGGATAATATAAGCATGTTCCAAAGGAGCATTTTCCTTAGATGATAAATATTTTAAATACCTTATAGTAGCTTGTTTCCGAGCGGAATCAGGCATATTTGAAAATTTGAAATCAGATAAAAATTCAATTACTTTTTGTATAGATAATTTGGCATAGCGGTGGTTACGGTCAGGTGTTCCATAGTCTTTATCATTGATGAAAGATATTTGTGAGAGGAAGTTTTCTGTGAATTTTATGTTTTCATCTATTGTTTGAAAAGCATTCATCTTGCGCCATCCCGTAAGTTTAGACTGAACAGTATCAATAGAAAGAATATTTTTGCGTGTGGCATTTAGTTTTGGAGACATCAGTAATAGATGTTCTACCTCCTCTAAAGTTGAACTTTCTTTTAGCCATTTCCGCATCTCTTCTTCATGCTCTATATAGTCCTCATATTCTAAGATAACTTCTTCAGGTAAATATACTCTACACCAATCAAGATAATTTAGCTTATATCCAAAGAAACGACATCTCTGTTGAATAGTATCAGCTGTTGATTTTCCAATGCTATAACGAGGCATATAAGTAACTGCTAAATTTTCAACAGTAAAACCACGATTGAGCATCTCAGCTCCTACTAAAATATGAGAAGAGTATCCATTCCAATCTATATCTTTATCTTTTTTCTCGCTACTAATAATTAAATTAGTATTAGTATCAAGAATTACATCTTGCAGATAAGGTAAAATATCTTTAAAGGTAGGAATGTAACTATCTTTAGAAGAACAACAACGAACAACTTCTAAGTAGACTTCTTCAAATTGTTTTACTAACTCTATTCGAGCTAAATCGTTTTCTTCACAGTTTATTTGCTCTGACCATGTTTCAATTAGATTAGTTACCCAAGTGTAAAACATTCTACTTACCTCTTGGCTTTTATCTGCATGAATCATCATTGATAAAAAATCTTCTTTCTTAAGAATATAAACTACCAATGCTACATTCATTAAATGAACTTGTAAAGCTTCTATAAGTGTTTTGGGACATTTTGTTAGATAGTTTTCTTTGCTATTAAAAGTTTCTTCTTCAGGTATTCTAACAATTAATTCTGGTCTATCTATAAAAAAAGTTTTTCCTCCAGTGTATTTTTTACCTGGTGATAGAACGGTATGATATTTAGGTGAAAGCAAATCTAATATACTTATCAGAAGAGGTCCTTGTGGGGTTGCAGTATATTGAATATAAGAATGATTAGGAATTGACGATTTTAAATTTAAGATACTACTATAAGTAGTTGTATACTCATCATCTTCCCATTCAGGATTCTTACTATTTTTATAAGCATATCCATTTAAACTAGCTTGATCTGCTTCATCATCTATAATTAGCACACCTTTATTTCCTAATATAGGTTTTAGTTGTAAAGAATTAAAAATACTAGCAAGTTCATTGATATACTTATGGTGCTTTAATATAGTGATTAAAATAGCAGGTTTTGTGCTAATCTGTAATTCTTTCTTAATTTTTTGTATATCATTTAAGGTTGGATTTTCGTGTAATTTATAATACTCTTTATTCTTCCCATCATTTATTAAATCCTTCCGCAAACGATTAGTAGTTTGAGCTAATAGATTAGTCTTTGTTCCTGCAAAATATATAATAATTCTAAAACCGTTATCATTAGCCATAGCTGAAAGGGTAGTAAATGAAAGTGTTTTGCCACTTTGTACATAGCCAAAGACAAGATTGGTGATAGATTGTTCTGTATCTTTTTGAGGATTTGTGCAATGAGATAAAATGTCCTTTGTTTCTGTTAATAAGTGTTCTATTTCATTTTTATCAAGTTTTGTTTTTAATCTATCTATTAATTCAATTGTTCGTTCTCCAATTATTGGAGAAAAACTTTCAGAAGAAGGAGATAATATTTGTATTTCTTGTGTTTCTTGTGCTTTCATAGTTATTGTAATAAATATTTGTTAAATAAAATTCTAATAATAGAAGCGTTTTCTATTCCTCTATTCCCAGCCATAATCTCTGCCATAGTAAGAGTTCTAAAAATAGTAATAATAGGTTGATAGTTGTCGTTTTTCTTAAATATATCAAAACGAGTAAAGAAAGGATGGGAGAGGTTTATTTTACAAAAGATAGTTTTGCTATTTATGTCATCAAATAAAGATTTACTATCTTCTGTATTAACAGAATATAGATAATTACTGTTAGTATTTACCAATTCTATTTTAAGGGTATAATCTGTTCCACCTAATGTAAATGAATCAGAATGGCTTGACAAGATCTCTCCCTCTTGTACAATATTCCCTTCTTTTATAATTAATTCAGTATCATTTGTTTTTAATTCAACCTCTTGTATCTTTTTGGAAAAATCTCTTGTTTTGGTCTCTTTTTTTAGTTTTTTAGTTATTTCTTTTGCTGTTTTTGTAACTTCTTCTTTAGTACGTTGTCTATAATTCTCTGCCTGTCCATATAAATCAAAATCAGTCTGGGTAAGTTCTTCTTTCAAGGCTTCCATAAAAATATATAGGTCATCTTCATCTCGAAATTTATTTTTATTAAAAGAAACATCAAACCCTTCGAGTTCTATTTCTCCAAAGATTCTTTTATATCTCGGAGACCCTACTTGTCCACAAATAATTGGAGGAAAGTACTTTTCTTCTATGATTCTTCCTCGTCTCAATAAGGCTATACCATTAGCTGATTGTTGCATTGTTCTAAGAATAGCAATAAATCCTGTAGCTTTATATTTTCCAAGTTGAAAATCTATTTTCTTCATCCAAAATACATTATGGCTTTCAGGTTGCTTATAATAGGGAGCATCTAAAATTTCATATTCAGGATAATGTAGTAATTCTTCATTCACAAAAATCTTTACTTCTTCACTCCTAATGAATTTCCTATAGAAACTAGAAAGATGTTTTTTTACCTTATCCATTTGGTTCACAGAAGGGGCTTGTTTAGATAAATCTGTTAAAATAATTTTTGTATAATGCTTTTCTGCTGACATAGGTTTTTCTTCTACAATCAGTTCCTCTTTATTATCTTCAATTACTTTAAATAAATCAAAACTAGTAAAACGTTCTACAGTTTCCCCCAATGCTTTTGTATAGACACACCATTTATCCGCTAACCAGACGGAAGCTGTTTTCATTCCCATTCCAAATTCGTTTAATCCTGTACTATCTAAAGGGATATGAGCGGGTTCAAAAGCTTTTTTATAGCTTTCAGTGTTTATTCCTGCTGCATTATCAGTAATAGTTATGTTACGTTTTTCCCAATCTACATTTATCCTAATTTCTAATCTATAGTTAGGTTCTAGGGCAACTAGTGTTTCCTTATTATCAAGATAGCTTTGTACAGCATTATCTACATATTCTCCAAGGGCAAAAGAAACAGTATTATTCAATGCACGAAAAGTACTATAAACACTAGGCTGCAAAGCTATTGATACACTATTAATTGTTTCCATAATCAATAAATAAATTATCTGCAATTCTTTTTACAACATCTACATTTACTGCATTACCAAAAGCTTTAAATGCTTTTGCTATTGTATCTGGATAATTTTTCAAATCCATACACTGAAGTTTAGCGGCTTCTTGAATAGTCATATATCTCCCTATATCTCCTTTAGGAGTTTCTACCCAAGGGAATATTGGAATTTGGGTAGTGGTTAAAACTAGAGCAGGTGAAAATGTAGCTTTTTTTACCCTAATTCCAGAGGGGCGAAACTGAATGATTTTATTGAATATAGTAGGTTTTTCTTCGAACCCACAATTCCATTCGAATTTTTGATGACTATTCTCAAAAGACTTTATTTTATCTATCCAAGTATCAATCCAAGATTTATTAGTTTTATAGAATTCTCTATTAAGACGGATAAATTGTTTTTTCCAATCTGGGAAATGTTTGTTTTTTTCAGTCTTATCAGTTTGAGCATAAATAGGTAAGCATTTTAAAAAATCATCTTTTGAATTGCCTTTTATCTCTTCTCCAAAAATGCCTTTTTTCCCCTTTAGTTCATTCTTATCTTGAAAGAATGGAGCTATATTCTCATAATCATAGTCAGCCCCAAATTCCATAGCCCAAATAGGGAATGTAGGAAGTTTTCCTTTGTTTTCTATCAATAAATCTAAAAATTCTTGCCAAACACTTAAATGTTTACGTGTGTTCTCTCGTAAGGTCATATAATTATTGTCTTCAGGTATAATTATACTATTAATATCACACAAAGGTCTTTCAGTATGTGTTGGAAATTTAAATTCTTTAAGTCCTCCTTTCTCTTTTAACCTACCTACTATGTAAATACGAGTTCTATGTTGTGGAATACCAAAATAATGAGGAGAAATAATATCATCTCTAACTTCGTATAGTCTCTCTAATTCTTCACAGATAACCTTATAAGTATTTCCTTTATCATGTGATTTTAAATTAGGGACATTTTCTAAAAAAACAAACTCAGGTTTTTTTGATTCTAAAATCTCTACTATTTTATAAAATAGATTTCCTCTGTCCTTATCATCTTTAAATCCTTGCTGAGAACCCGCTTGAGAAAATGGTTGACAGGGGAATCCTGCACACAAAATATCGTGTGCAGGAATATTATCAATATTTACATTATTAATATCTCCTTCTACTATGATGTTGTGTTTCTCTGTATCAAAATTTTTTTTATAAAGTTCTTGCAGAGATGTATCTATTTCACTTGCAAATACACACTTATAGTCCAATTTAGACAGTGCCTGATGAAAACCACCTAATCCTGCAAACAAGTCTATAAATTTTAATTTTCGCATTATATAATAAATCAAACAAAAGTTTATAAGATAAGGAATAGAAAATATTTATAGTTTCACTTCAATATGTAGTTCCTTAAGTTGAACCTCATCAATATGAGAAGGTGCATCAATCATCACATCGCGGCCGCTGTTGTTCTTAGGGAAGGCGATAAAGTCACGTATAGTTTCTTGTCCACCGAGCAGCGCTACCAATCGGTCAAAGCCGAACGCTAAACCACCGTGAGGAGGAGCACCATAGCGGAAGGCATTCATTAAGAAGCCAAATTGTGCCTGTGCCTGCTCAGGGGTAAAGCCGAGTAGGGCAAACATCTTGGCTTGCAATTCGCGGTCAAAGATACGTATAGACCCTCCACCTACTTCGTTACCATTGAGTACAAGGTCATAAGCATTGGCACGTACAGCTCCTGGGTCAGTGTCGAGCAAAGGAATATCCTCAGGCTTAGGCGAGGTGAAGGGGTGGTGCATCGCAAAGAAGCGGTTTTCCTCTTCGTTCCACTCAAGCAGAGGAAAATCCACTACCCATAGTGGGGCATATACATCGGGATTGCGCAAGCCCAAACGCTCGGCCAGTTCCATACGTAGGGCGCTGAGTTGCCCGCGTACTTTGTTGGCTTTGCCTGAGAGGATACAGATAAGGTCGCCAGCTTTGGCACCTGTACGTTCCGCCCATGCTTTGAGGTCGTCTTCGTTGTAGAACTTATCTACAGAGGATTTGAAAGTGCCGTCTTCGTTGCATTTTACATATACCAAGCCAGAAGCACCTATCTGTGGGCGTTTCACCCATTCTACCAAGGCATCAATTTCCTTGCGGGTGTAGCTATTAGCCCCTGGTACGGCAATACCTACCACCAATTCTGCCTCATTGAACACCTTAAAATCACGATGCTGCGCAAGGTCGTTGAGCTCGCCAAACTTCATTCCAAAGCGGATATCGGGTTTGTCGTTACCATAGGTTTTCATTGCCTCAGCGTAGGTCATACGAGGGAAAGCACCGAATTCTAATCCTTTGAGTTCTTTGAGCAAGTGCTTGGCTAAGCCCTCGAAGGTTTGGATGATATCCTCTTGTTCTACAAAAGACATCTCGCAGTCTATCTGAGTAAATTCTGGTTGGCGGTCAGCACGGAGGTCTTCGTCGCGGAAACACTTCACGATTTGAAAGTATTTGTCAAGTCCCCCTACCATAAGTAGCTGCTTAAAGGTTTGTGGAGATTGTGGCAAGGCGTAGAACTCCCCAGCATTCATGCGGCTGGGCACCACAAAATCGCGTGCCCCCTCTGGAGTGGATTTGATCAGGACAGGAGTTTCCACCTCTATAAAGCCTTGAGCAGAGAGGTAGTTGCGCACCATCATACCCACCTTGTGGCGGAAGATAAGGTTTTCACGTACAGGCGTACGGCGGATATCGAGGTAGCGGTACTTCATACGGAGGTCTTCGCCCCCATCGGTATTGTCCTCAATGGTAAAAGGAGGTACTTCCGAGTGGTTCAGTAGGGTGAGTGCCGTAACGAGGATTTCTATTTCCCCCGTAGGGATATTGGCATTAACAGCCTCACGCCTTATGACGGTACCTTGAATTTGAATTACATCCTCACGGGAGAGGGTTTTGGCTTGTTCAAAGACCGCTTTGTCGGTACGCTCTTCATCAAAGATTAGCTGGGTGATACCATAGCGGTCGCGTAGGTCTATCCAGATCATAAACCCTTTGTTACGAATGCGTTGTACCCAACCGCTAAGGGTTACTTGTTCACTGAGGTGAGTGCTGTTAAGCGCTCCACAGGTATGTGTTCTGTACATTTTTTTTAAGTTTTGAGTTTTGAGTTTTGAGTTTTGAATTTTTAGTTTTTGAATAACTCAGCATGAGACTCTTACTAAATAAATTTCATTCTTTTCTTCATCATACTGTAACCAAATGATTAGCAAATCTGGCAAGATATGACACTCTAAATGACCTTTATAATTACCTGTAAGTTTGTGAGCTTTCATAGTACTTGGAAGATTATTTATTCCTCCTATCTTTAATAATTTTATTGTCTGAGTAATTTTCTCTAGCTTATCTTCATCATTTTGGTATCTCTTAAAATCTTTTTTGAATAGTCCAGTATAAAATATTTCATACTTAAACACTTCTTCTTTTGTAAGCTCTTCCATAGGAATTAATTCTTAAGAGACTCCATTAGTTCCTCAATAGTAGCATACTTCTTTTTATTTTTATCATTAGCCATAGCTTCGGCTTCTTTCATGGCTTGTAATGTTAGCTCGTTAGGAATGTAACGTTCCTCCTTTTTAGGCTGTGTATCATATTCAAAATCAATATTCATCTCTTTAAATAAAGACGTTAGTATATTGATTTGGTTTTGGGTTTTGGGGTAAACTAATAGGCACATATCATTTAATTCTAAAATTAAAGTCCAAATTAAATTTTTATATATTCTTTATTTTTTGTTGCTCTTATCTCTTTTTTTAGTTATTCTTTCACTGCTCCAGTTCTTCCATAAAAGCTAATAGTTTTTCACTTGGATTCTTAATAATTTAAGTTTCGCAGGTCATTTTTAGGTTATAATTGGATTTGTAATTAGTTAA